>Ga0207659_10000007_pt1 | contig 322984 bp, 282 predicted proteins | sample KBSM43metaG_FD_184330 | JGI IMG/M metagenome (GOLD analysis project Ga0207659, IMG submission 184330) | Miscanthus rhizosphere microbial communities from Kellogg Biological Station, Michigan, USA - KBS M4-3 metaG (SPAdes) (version 2) | ecosystem: Host-associated > Plants > Roots > Rhizosphere...
AGCGTTCAGGCGGTGATCGAGTCGACGGTCGAAGGGGTGCATCGAGTGCACCTGTACAACACGAGCGACGAACGGGTGGCCACGGGGGTGACCCAGACCACGAGCACGGGGACGGCGGTGACGTCGTGGGAGATCACCATCCGGGACCTGTCGAGCCGGGTTCTGCGGCGGGTCACGAAGACCAGCGGAGGCGCGCTGACGTGGCGCGAAGATTACGTCTACCGCGGGGGACAACTGCTGGCGGCCGATGTGAGCGATCCGGAACGGAGGCGCTTCTTCCATCCCGATCACCTCGGCACGCCGCGGCTGATCACCGGGAACGGGGGCGCGCAGGTATCGACCCACACGTACTATCCGCCGGCCAAGAGCCCGGAGTGCTTATCAAAGCAACAGAAGGTGCCAAGTACGTTTTGCAGAACGTCGGCGACGTGAAGACGTTCATCTACAAGACGGGGGAGGTGATCGTGAAGAAAGGCGACGACGTTCTCGTCCGGTACATTCCGAAATGATCACTGATCAGAACGTCGTACTTACATCGCGCGGGCCGATCACAGTTCGCGTTCAACGCGATGTGCCGAAGTACCGTGGCGCGACTGCGCTTTCGGATGGCGACGGCACGCGCGAGCGCCCGTTGCACTTCGTGTTACTCGCTTGCCATGCGGATATGGCCGATGAGGCGCCGGCCGACGTGATCGAGCGAAACACGAGCGCGTTGGCGGAAAAGGTCCTGGTGCTGCTGCGAAATCAGCAGAGTGACGTAGGAGATGTTCTCCGGACATCAAACGCTGCAGCCGCGGCAACGGACAGGTACTACTCGATCGTGGCGGGACGCGTGACGCAGCGCAACGTCATCGTCGGTGCACTTGGGAGCGTTGAGGGATCGTCGTGAGAGGAAATGAACGGACACCGATCATCACGCCGAACGTCGTTCGCATCGGTGAACACGCAATCCTTGACGCGGCGTTCGGAATCGGCTTCAAAGAGGAAACTGTGAACGCGAAGCAGTTCGATCTCGACCCCGATGCGACGCTCCTGTTGATCGTCGGCGAGGAAGGTGGAGCGGCTGGCAGCACCGCGCGGCACCAAGACGCGGAAGCGTTCATCGAAGATGTTGTGAGCGCGGCGCGCAGCTCGCCGCCGATCGTTGCCGTCGTTTGTTAGCCGAACGCCGCCCGCCCTCGCCGCGTGAATGCGACAAGCGATCGCATAAAAGCGATCGGCGATCGGATGAATCTCGCCTGGAAGACAGTGAAAGCGACAAATGCAAACGTGGATGATCTGGACGACCGAAGCGGTAAATGATGATGCGCTGCGCCGGTTCGCAGAAGCAAACGGCGGGTACTGGAACGACGTAGTCGGCGACGAAGTCGTCATTGAACGCGGCAACGCACGCGTGTTCGTTAGTAGCGCGCTTACCGACGATGAAACGAACGTAATGCCGGACGACGTTGCTCGTGCTGCGTCGCAGATTGGCCGGGTTCCGGCGAGCATGTTGTCAATGCGGATCGGACACGTCAGTGGTTCGACGCAACTTGCTGAAGATATCGCCGCGCGAGCGGTGAAGGAGTGGGGCGGATTTCTGGATCACAACGAGCCATGAAACTCCTCGCAAACGGACGTGTATCGCTCCGTGGTGCCGCCCAAGACGGTCGTGCGGCCGGGAACATGGGTGACAAAACAGACCGGGAACATAGGTTACACCCGGTGACCGTTGGGGAGTGGCAGAGATGGGGCTTTCGTGCGCTGATCTCCCCGAATACGCGGAGCGACAGCCCCCCATTCAATTCGTATGAGCTGATGTCCGATCACGCAGAAGCGCAACCCGCGACGCGTCGTGCTTTCTCCGCCGGTACAGACGTTGAGCATCAGCCAAAGAATCGCATCTCCCGTTCATCGAAGCGGGCCAGCAGTACCGGTCCGTAGTACAGCGACCAAATGCCGTCGTCGATCTCTTCCAGACCGACCCACTCGCCGATGAGTGTTTTGCTCGTGAAGATCCGCTCGCGCTTCCATCGCATCATTCCGTTATGGGAGATCTTCCGCGTCTCGAGGTGGCCGGCGTACTCGATCGGCGGCAGTGACTCCGGATACGGCCGCGGCGATGGACGATAGATCGTGGCCGGACGTTTCTGTCCGAGCGTCTCGTGCGGCCGCTCGTTGTTGAACATGTTCCGGAATTCATCGAAACGCTTCTGCTGGCGGTCCATGGTCTGTTCCGGCGGTCGAGTGGTTTCGGCTTTGAGCGTGCGGTGCATTCGTTCGTGTGCACCGTTCTGTTCGGGGTGTCCGGGCACGATGCGCTCGATCCGGATGCCGAGCCGGATCCACCATAGCGATAGCCGCGAAAGCCTTGCCAGGCCGGGAGATCCGAACGGACTGCCATTGTCGGACAAGATCGCTCGAGGCAGTCCGTATTCGCGGAAGATGCGCTCGAAGGCACGACGCGTATGCGGCCCTTCGTTCGAGGGATAGGCATCACAAGCAAGCAGATAACGGCTCACGTGATCGACCACGGTCAGGGGGTAACAGTAGACGTGATTGCCGAGGAAGAAGTGTCCCTTGTAATCGACGGTCATGAGGTCATTGGGCTCGGTTGGCTCGCTCCGTACGCGCAATGGATGGGCGGGCGGCGAGCGTCGCTCACGAGGCTGGATCAGGTTTGCACGGCGAAGAATGTCGCCGATGGTGCTCGGCGCCGGCCAGTCGAGATCCGGGTGTAATTCGGCGAGTCGCGCGAGGATCTTGCGCGGTCCCATGTGCGGGAATCGTCGGCGGAACGCAATGATCTGTTCGACCATCGGTTCGCTGGTCCGATGCGGAATGTGCAGCGGAGCGCGTGATCGATCGACGAGTCCTTTCATGCCGTCAACATCGTGCCGGGCAAGCCACTTATGCAGCTTCTGACGACTCACGCAGAAGCGCCCGGCGAGCTCGGTAATCGTGTATAGGCCGCTGAGATAAGTCTCAATGAATCGCGTTCGTTCTTTCACAGGACCGGTTACCTCCCATGGCATCACACGCCCTCCCTTCCGAAGGACGAGTGTCACCCATGTTCCCGGTCTGTTTCGTCACCTATGTGCCCGGTCTGTACCGGTGTTGCGGCTGACACGGCCGCGCGTTGCAAGGCTACGCGGGCTTCCCCGCGCTCGAGCAGCACGAGCTTCACGTGTCGAGCTGCGTGGGGAGTGGAGCGGCCGTGCGAGCCGAACACGGTCTTGGGCGGACTCGGTTCATCGTGGCCGCACAGTGAGCCGCCCTCCGCTATCGCGTGGTCACGCCTAGTCGCCGACGGATCTCGTTCGCTGTTCCGCCGCGCTCGTGCTCCTTCAGCGCAGTAATGATCTGCTCCTCCGTGAACCGGCTCTTCTTCATCCGGGCTCTCCTTTCTCGAAGTTTACCCGGCCGTTCCTCACTTTCTGCCCGGACTAGTTTTCGGGGGGACCCACATTCACTTGAACGTCTTGCTGGTAAGTCGATGTCAGATGTGCGTGCCCGCAAATCAGATGGAGGGCTCGAGATTAGGTTCGACGACGGGGAGTTGCTCAGAGTCGAACCCCATCGTGATGGGGGGAGAACCCCGCGGCCGGACGTGCGCCGCTTCGTCGCGGCTGCGGAACCCCCCCGAGCCGGGACGACCGTTTCGCGATCGCCAACGTAGAGTTGTCGTTGCGAACGATGAAATCACTGATCGCCGTCCTGCTCATCGCCTTCCCGGTCGTCACGCGGGCCCACGACTTCTGGATCGAGCCGTCCACGTTTCATCCGGAGCGCGGCTCGATCGTCGCCGTGCGCCTGCGCGTCGGCCAGCAGTATCTCGGCGATCCCGTCCCGCGCAAGCCGGCCTCGCAGCTGGTCCGCTTCGAAGCGCATCACGCCGCCGGAGTGGCTCCCGTCATCGGCAGAGACCTCGCCGATCCGGCGGGCATGGTCGCGGTTCCGTCCGAGGGCCTGATGCTCGTCGCGTATCACAGCAAGCCCGCGTACGTGGAGTTGCCCGAGGACAAGCTGCAGCAGTACCTGCGTGAAGAAGGGGAGGAGCGCATTCACGAGGTGCGCGCGCGCTCGCCGTTCGCGGGGCAGCCATGGCGGGAGATGTACTCGCGCTGCGCGAAGTCGCTGCTCTCCACGGGCAGCGGCTCCGCCGCGGTCTTCAATAAGCACCTCGGACTTCCGCTGGAGCTGATCCCGGAGAAAGACCCTTATGCGCTCGCGGCGGGATCGACGCTGCCGGTGCGGCTGCTGCATCGCGGCAAGCCGCTCGCCGGCGCGCTGATCGTCGCGATTCCGAAAGCTGATCCCGCCCATCCAGTGTCAGCGCGCAGCGATCGAAACGGTCTGGTACGACTCACGCTGCCGTCGTCCGGCCCCTGGCTGATCAAAGCCGTGCACATCGATCCCGCTCCCGCCGGCGCGCCTGTGCAATGGGAGAGCGTCTGGGCGTCGCTCACGTTCGACATGCCTGCGCATTAGCCCATCTCACACACAATAAAGATAGAGCGGTCCCTGATTGTTAATCTGATAAAGACCTGGATCGGTGAACGGATCCTATCGGCCGTGAAGATTCCTCCTTGGATTTTGGCTTCTACTTTGGGGACACTCGGATGCGGAGTGATCATCCATAATTGGATGGTGCTTTTTCGAAATCTCCGGGCACCCGCGTCGGGGCAATCGGGCGTGCCATTTGTCGGCGGGATTCTCTTGTGCGTGGCAATTGCTACGGTCCCCGTCGCCGGATTAGCAGCATGGTGGTGGCTCGGATTGGTGGTGGATTGGGGTAGCTTACCTTCACTCGTTGCCGGGATCTTGCTCGCGCGCCGTAGGGGCTCGTCATAGCCCGGCCGTGTGGATGGCGGTCATGGGAGTAACGGGCACCAGCCGGTTAGACGATCGTTAATGACACCGGAGCGCAAGAACCTGAAAATCATCACCGACTGTCATTCATACGTGCCGCCGCCGCGCCTCAAGGTCGCCGTAAAGCGCTTGCTATCGAGCGTTCCAGCCGAATCTTTGGTGGGTCTTCAGTCGATTGTCATTAGCGATCGCGATCGATACACGACGAAGGTCAAAGCGGAAGATGCTCTTAGCTTTTACCATCAGCAAATGCGTGAGCGTAAACCGTGGATCGAGCTGCTTGTCGATAACATTTTCAGTGGTTACCCCCGCTGGTTGTTGTTTTTGCCGTTCCTGCAGGAGCTCCTGCTGGCAAAGCCACTCTTTCACGAGATTGCACATCATCGTGATGCACATATCCGCGGAATGCATACGAGCGTGCAAGAGCGTCGTGCAGATGGATGGGCAGTAGAAGTCAGACAGCAGTATTTTGATCGGCGCTACCGGTATCTGAAACCGATCGTTTGGCTTTTTGTAAAGGCCGTGCGTCTAGCGAGAAATCGAAAGCCACAGTAGGATTCGGAAACATCGAAAGGTGTGATTCGTTTGAGGGCGACGCCGACACCGAGGTTGCCCTCGCCACGCAAGCTCGCTCAGGAAGAGAGCCCTGGAGATGCGTTCGAGAAGAAGATGAAAAGGATCAGCTACCAACAGGTCGCCGACTGGTGCAGGGGAAATGGTTACGGGCTCCGCGACTGGATACCGTTTGTTCCTGCAGCGGCACAGAAATTCGGCTGTGCCGTTCCGGTAGACCCTCAACAGGTACCCATGTTCTGCGATGCAATAGCGAATCTCGGTCCGCCCCATGCCGAGCGCCTATTGTGGATCCGTGATTGGACCATCTGGAGCGAGCGGTCACAAGCGATTGGTCTCAGGATGCTCGATCTTCTGGTTGCGCAGGTTTCCAGCTCGGAGAAAGCGCTTGACTCGCACGCCTACCTGGCGACCGCCGAGGAGTGGTGCGATGTCGTAGCTCTGCTGACGGTGCCGATTCTGTTCGGATGGGACGCTCATCTCTTTTGTGCCTCCGGCGAGGTGCTGGTCGATATTTCCCATCACGGCCAAGTGGTCGTATCGCTCGGTTCAGGAGGCGAACTGGATGCTGCTTCGCTCAAGGCCTGGTGTTGACCTGTTGGATCTCGCCGTTCTTTGCCATGAGCACGAAGTAGGCGCTGCCGTCCTTGGCCGTCTTCCTGACGAAACCGGCATCCGCGGCGGCGTTCGTTCTGACCGATTCGATGCCGTTCTGCGCCGCGAGGACGAAGGTTCCTGCCATGTGCATGGCCTCTTTCCTCGAAGGTTACGGGAGTGGGTGACTGACGCAGTTGCAGGCGCGTGAATTGCCTCCGGTCGGGAGAACGAATAAGCTATCGCTCCTTTCTGACACTCACCAGAGGAGCTTTTCCATGTCCGGCCACAGCAAATGGAGCACGATTAAGCACAAAAAGGGTGCTGCCGACGCGAAGCGCGGCAAGATCTTCACCCGCATCCTGAAGGAAATGACGGTCGCGGCGCGCCTCGGCGGCGGCGATCCCATCGGCAATCCGCGCCTCCGCGCCGCGGTCGCCGAGGCCAAGGCCGCCAACATGCCCAAGGACAACATCGAGCGCGCCATCAAGCGCGGCACCGGTGAGCTCGAGGGTGCGACTTACGAAGAGCTCACCTACGAGGGCTACGGTCCGGGCGGCGTCGCCATCATCGTCGAGGTGCTCACCGACAACACCAACCGCACCACGCCCGAGATCCGCCACATGTTCGAGAAGCACGGCGGCAACCTCGGCACGCCCGGCTCGGTGAAGTTCCAGTTCGAGAAGAAGGGCTACTTCGCCGTCGAGAAGAGCGCCGTGGGCGAGGACAAGCTGATGGAGATCGCGCTCGAGGCGGGCGCGGACGACCTGCAGGCCGAGGACTCCGACGCGTTCGAGATCTACACCTCGCCGGAGAATTTCGAGGCGGTGCGCCAGGCGCTGGAGTCGAACAAGATCCCGACGATGGAGGCGAAGCTGGGGATGATCCCCGCGAACTACGTCTCGGTGGACGAGGCGAAGGCGAAGTCGATCATGCGCCTCCTGGAGATGCTCGACGATCACGACGACACGCAGAACGTCTGGTCGAACTTCGACATCCCGGCCGAGATGATGGAAACGGCCTGAGTCCGCGCCGATGCGCCGCGCGCTCGCAGCCGCCGCTCTCTTCATCACCCTGGGCGCGCAAGCCGATGTCGTCGTGCTGCGCGCGAAGCGGATGCTCGACGTGGCCCGCGGCGCGATCGTCGCCGATCCGGTCATCGTCATCGACGGCGAGAGCATCAAGTCGGTCGACGGTGAGGTGCCCAAGGGCGCGCGCGTGGTCGACCTCGGCGACGTGACGCTGCTGCCCGGCCTCTTCGACATGCACACGCATCTGTCGGTGGGCGGGAATCCGGAGACGCGCCGTTCCGACTATTACGGCGGTCCGGTCGACGCCGCGTTGCAGGCGGCCACGAATGCGCGCGTGACGCTGATGGCGGGGTTCACGTCGGTGCGCGAGTGCGGCGCGAACGATTTCATCGACGTGGCGCTCAAGCGCGCCATCGCGCGCGGCGCGGCGATCGGGCCGCGCATCACGCCGTCGGGCTATCAGATCAGCATGACCGGCGGCCACGGCGACAACACCGGCTACGCGCCGGGCGAGTACGAGCTGACGCCGAAGCAGGGCGTGGCCGACGGCCCGGAGCAGCTGCTCTACGCGGTGCGCTATCAGATCAAGTACGGCGCGGAGGTCATCAAGCTGACCGCGACCGCGGGCGTCATGAGCCTCGAGCGCGACGCGACGTCGCGGCAGTTCTCCGACGAGGAGCTGCGGACGATCGTGGAGGAGGCGAAGCGCCACGGTCTGCGCGTCGCCGGGCACGCGCACGGAACGGAGGGCATCATCGCGGCGATCCGCGCGGGCGTCGATTCGATCGAGCACGGCTCGATGCTGAACGACGAGGCAATCGGCTTGATGAAGGAGCGCGGCACCTGGCTCGTGCCGACGATCTACCTGGCCATGAAGGACGCGGCGACGACCGACGACCAGCCGGAGGCGATGCGGGTGAAGGGGGCGGAGATGAGCGCCGCCGCGCAGCGCAGTTTCCGCGCGGCGCTGGCGGCCGGCGTGAAGATCGCGTTCGGCACCGACGCGGGCGTGTATCCGCACGGCCTCAACGCGCGCGAGTTCGGGGCGATGGTGAAGCTGGGGATGAAGCCGGCCGACGCGATCCGCGCGGCCACGCTCTCCGCCGCCGAGCTCCTCGGCGTCTCGGACCGCGGCACGATCGCCGCCGGCAAGCTGGCCGACATCATCGCCGTGAAGGGCAATCCGCTCGACGACGTGACGACGCTGGAGCGCGTGGTGTTCGTGATGAAGGGCGGGGCCGTATTCAAGGACACGCTCAAGGACGCGCGCTGAGGCGCGTCGCCAGCACGGCCAGGACCGCCGCCAGCGCCAGCGCGGCGCCGGTGTTGAACGCGGCGCGCGGCGAGACGTTCTGATAGAGGACGCCGAAGAGCGCCGTCCCCGCCAGCACGCACATTCCGTTCGCGAGGTAGTAGATCCCGAAGCTCTTGCCTTTCTTTCCGCCCGGCGCGAGGTCGGCGATCCATGCCCGCTCCGGTCCCTCGGCGAGCGTGAACGGGATCGCATAGAGAATGAAGAGGACGAAGAATGCGGCGAGCGTGTGCGCGAACGGAAACGCGGCGTAGATGACGGCATACGACGACCACCCGGCGACGAGCAGCCAGCGGCGGTCGACGCGATCGGAAAACGTGCCCGCGGCGGTGGAGAAGAGAGACTTGATCACGTGGTGGGCGGCCCAGAGCAAGGGCAAGAGCTTGGTGGTGACGCCGGCGGCGTGGGCCTGGAGCAAGAGGAAGGCGTCGCTCGAGTTGGCCAGGGAGAAGAGGGCGATGGCGAAGATGGCCTTGCGGAACGATGAGCGATGAACGATGAACGATGAACGATGAATCTTTGTATTTGCTGATTCATCGTTCATCGATCCTCGTTCATCGTTCATCGTTTCTTTGAGCAGAACGACGAGCAAGCCGGCTCCGATCGCTCCCGGAATCACCGCCAGGTAGATCGTTTGTCTGAGCGTTAGTCCGACCACGTTCAGCACCAGCATCGCCAGCAGCGGTCCGATGATCGCTCCGGTGTGGTCGAGGGCGCGGTGAAAGCCGAACGCTCGTCCGCGCTGCTCGGGCGGGGTGACGTCCGCGATCAGCGCGTCTCGTGGAGCGGAGCGGATGCCTTTGCCGGTGCGGTCGATGAGGCGCGCCGTCAGCACGAGCGGCCAGACGGTTGCGGCGGCGATGAGTACGCGCGAAGCGGCGGCGAGCGAGTAGCCCCAGACCACGAGCGGCTTGCGCCTGCCGAGGCGGTCGGACCAGGAGCCGGCGAAGTACTTGAGGATGGATGCAAGACCGTCGGCGGTGCCTTCGATGAGGCCGATCACCGCGGGCGTCGCGCCGAGCGTGGTGGTCAGAAAGACCGGCAGCAGCGGATAGATCATCTCGCTGGCGGAATCGTTGAGCAGCGAGACGACGCCCAGCAGAATGACCTGAGGTTTGAGCCGCTGCACCCGCGCAGGATACCGATAGAATGCGCCCGCCAAAAACCGAAGGAGTTTCAAATGCAAATCAAGAAGGTGGGCGTGCTCGGCTGCGGTCTCATGGGCTCCGGCATCGCTCAGGTCGCGGCGCAGGCGGGATACGACGTCGTCGTGCGCGAGGTCGAGCAGAAGTACATCGACAAGGGGCTCGGCGGGATTCAGAAGTCGCTCGGCAAGTTCGTCGAGAAGGGGAAGATGCAGCAGGCCGACATGGACGCGACCCTCGGGCGCCTGAAAGGCACGACCAGCCTCCAGGAGCTCGCCGACTGCGACATCGTCATCGAGGCCATCATCGAGAACGCGCAGTTGAAGAAGGATACCTACGCGGAGCTGGACAAGATCGTGAAGCCGGAGGCGATCTTCGCCTCGAACACGTCCTCGCTGACCATCACCGAGCTCTCCATGGCCACCGCGCGGCCGAAGCAGTTCGCCGGCCTGCACTTCTTCAATCCCGTCCCGCTGATGAAGCTCGTCGAAGTCGTGCGCACGATCATCACCACCGACGAGACGTTCGACACCGCCTTCGCGTTCGCGAAGAGCCTCGGCAAGGATCCGGTCTCCTGCACCGACAACTCCGGCTTCATCGTCAACCGCCTCCTCGTGCCGTACATCCTCGACGCCATCCGCGCGTATGAGGAGGGCGTCGGCTCGATCGAGGACATCGACAAGGCCATGGTCCTCGGCTGCAACTACCCGATGGGCCCCTTCCAGCTCCTCGACTTCGTCGGCCTCGACACCACCTACTACATCACCCACGTGATGTACGAGGAGTACCAGGAGAAGCGCTTCGCCTCACCGCCCCTCCTGCGCCGCATGGTCCTCGCCGGGCGGTTCGGGCGGAAGACCGGCGCTGGCTTTTATGACTATTCAGGAGAGAAGCCTGTGCCGTTCGATCGGAGAGGGTGATGGAAAGCATCAAGACGGAAAACAGAGACGGCATCCTGGTCATCACCATCGATCGCCCGAAGCTGCTCAACGCGTTGAACGCGGAGACGATCGGGGAGATCGCGGAGGCGTTTCACGCGGCGCGGTTCGATGAGACGGTGAAGGCGGTGATCCTGACGGGGGCGGGGGAGAAGGCGTTCGTCGCGGGCGCGGACATCAACGAGCTGGCGCAGGCGACGCCGATGAGCGGGAAGGCGACCGCCGAGAAGGGACAGCGGACGTTCCGCGCGATCGAGCGTTTCCCGAAGCCGGTGATCGCGGCCATCAATGGGTTCGCCCTCGGCGGCGGCTGCGAGCTCGCGCTTGCGTGTCACATCCGCATCGCCTCGGAGAAGGCGCAGCTCGGGCTCCCCGAGGTCACGCTGGGGATCATTCCCGGATACGGCGGCACGCAACGGATGGCCCGGCTGCTCGGGAAGGGACGGGCGCTCGAGCTGATCCTCACCGGCGACCGCATCGGCGCCGCGGAAGCGGAGCGTATCGGTCTGGTGAACAAAGTCGTTCCCGCCGATCAGCTGATGCCTACGTGCGAGGAGCTGGCGCGCAAGATCATGTCGCGCGGCCCGCTCGCCGTGACCGCGGCCATCGAGGCGGTGATGAGCGGCAGCGAGATGCCGTTCGAGGAGGGGCAGGTGCTCGAAGCCACGCTCTTCGGGCTCTTATGCGCGACGGATGACACGAAGGAAGGGATGAAGGCGTTCGTGGAGAAGCGGGCGGCGGAATTCAAAGGACAATGAGCCTGTAGAGTGATCGAATGGAAGATCTCGAACAGCTGATCTACGACTGGAACGCGCACGGCGAGCAGCCCGCGAAGCCCGCGCGCAAGGTCGAGTTCGACGACGAGACGCTGCGCGACGGACTGCAGTCGCCGTCAGTCACCGATCCCTCCATCGACGAGAAGCTGCGCATCCTCCATTACATGCACGCGATCGGCATCGACAACGCCGACATCGGCCTGCCCGGCGCGGGGCCGCACGTGCAGCGCACCGTCGAGCGCATCGCCCGCGAGATCGTGGACCAGAAGCTCTCCGTCTATCCCAGCGCCGCGGGGCGCACGCACGAGAACGACATCAAGCCGATCATCGAGATCTCGCAGCGCGTCGGCATCGCCATCGAGGCCGACCTCTTCATCGGCTCGTCTCCGATCCGGCAGTTCGCCGAGGAGTGGGACCTCGACTGGATCATCGCGCAGTCGGCGAAGGCGGTGCGGTTCGCGGTCGACAACGGCATCCCGGTCATGTACGTGACCGAAGACACGACGCGCGCGAAGCCGGAAGACATCGAGAAGCTCTACACCGCCGCGATCGACGCCGGCGCGGCGCGGATCTGCATCGCCGACACCGTCGGACACGCCACGCCGTGGGGGACGCGCAACGTCGTCCGCTTCGTGAAGAAGATCGTCGAGCGCACCAACCCGAATGTGAAGGTGGACTGGCACGGACACCAGGACCGGGCCATGGGCATCATCAACTGCATCGCCGCGCTCGAGGCCGGCGCGGACCGCGTGCACGGCTGCGCCGCCGGCATCGGCGAGCGCGTCGGCAACACGCCGATCGACCTGCTGATGGTCAATCTCAAGCTGATGGGCTGGATCGACAACGACCTCACCGCGCTGCGCGATTACGTCGAGTTCGTCTCGAAGGTCACTCATGTGCCGCTCGACGACCGCTATCCCGTCTTCGGGCGCGACGCCTTCCGCACCGGAACGGGCGTTCACGCCGCGGCGATCATCAAAGCGAAGAAAAAGGGAAGCGAGTGGCTCGCCGACCGTGTTTACTCGGGCGTTCCTGCTGGCATGTTCGGACTGCAGCAGGTCATCGAGGTCGGGCCGATGTGCGGCTTGTCCAACGTGATCTACTGGCTGGCCTCGCATGGCTATCCACAGGAAGAAGAGCTGGCTAAAGAAATTTTCCAACTTGCAAAGTCGACCAACCGCGTGCTGACGGATGATGAGATCCATGCGTGCTGCGCGCGATGGCAGGAACGAAACGAAACGGCCCGAGTGGCGGAACGGTAGACGCAGAGGTCTCAAAAACCTCCGGTTGCAAGGCCGTGCCGGTTCGAGTCCGGCCTCGGGCACCACGATCGATCAAACTATGCGAAAACTCACTCTCGTCGTGTCTCTGCTCCTGGCCGGCTCTGTCCTCGCCGATGTCGTCAACGAAACCGATCCGCGCCTGCGCCGGGAGTTCGAGCGCTCGCGGCACATGATCCTCAGTCCGACGCATCCTCTCGATGCGGCGGACCGCGCCGCGCTGCTCGAGAAGGGCGTCGATGTGCAGCGTCCGCTCACGCGCGGCCGCTACATCGCCCGGGTGATCGACGCGGCGCTGGTGAAGGACGACGCGCGCGTGGCGTCGGTCGAGCCGATGACCGCGGAGCAGAAGATCCTCCGCCGCGCGATCGAGCCCGGCGCGCACGGACGCGCCTGGGCCGACGTCACGGTGCTCTTCCACGAAGACGTCACGCTCGAGGCCGCGCGCCAGAGCATTCTCGCGGCCGGCGGCGCGCTGCAGGAGATCTTCGCGACGAAATTCGGCGCGGCGCATCGCGTCGACGCGCGCATCGCGCCGGCGTCGCTGAACGCGCTCGCCGCCGACGACAACGTCCTGGCCATCGGCGCGCCGTTGAAATCGAAGATGATCGAAGACAACGCCGTCGCGGCGCAGCTCTCGCACGTTACCGAGCTCTACTCGGCGCCGTACAACCTCAGCGGGACGGGACAACTGGTCATGGTCTCCGAGCTGAGCGATGCGCAGGCAACGCATCCGGAGTTCGGCGGCCGCCTCGTCGCCGCCGGACCGGACAACAACGGTCAGCATTCCACGCACGTCTCCGGAACCATCGGCGCCTCGGGCCTGGTCGCGTCGGCCAAGGGCATGGCGCCGAACGTCCAGATCCGCGAGTTCAACGTCGGCGGCTCGATCAGCAGCCACCTGAAGGTCCTCAACGCCCAGCTCCCCACGCTGAAGCCGGTGTCGAACAACACCTCGCTCGGATTTCCACTGGGCTGGTGCGATCAGTGCGACACCGATCAGCCGCTCTGGCTCGACGACGACGAGTACTACGGCGCGTATGACGCCGTCGGCACGGTCGTGTACGACGACCTCACCGCGCAGTACGGGACGCTGCTGGTCTTCTCGGCCGGCAATGACGGCACGTTCCCGAATTTCACCGACATCTGGAAGGGGCATTACCACGTCGACGACGAGGGTGAGCCGATCCTCGGGAAGAACTTCTGCGTCACGCAGAACGGCAGCGGCACCGACTGCCCGGCCACGTGCACGGGCGGCTGCGAGACGACGATGCACCACTCGCAGACGCCGTGGGACACGATGACCATCACCGGCGCCGGCAAGAACGTCCTCGCGGTCGGCGCCGTGCAGACGACTACCAACCCGCCGACCATCGCCAGCTTCAGCTCGCGCGGTCCGGCGAAGGACGGCCGCGTGAAGCCCGACATCGTGGCGCGCGGACGCCAGCTCAACTCCACGCTGCCGCCCAGCACCTACGGGCAGTCGAGCGGCACGTCGATGTCCGCGCCGGTCGTCAGCGGCATCGCAGCGCTCCTCGGCGAGCAGTGGCAGAAGACGTTCGGCGCGCGGCCGACGGTCGCAGAGCTCCGCGCGGTGATGCTCGCCGGCACGACGGACCTCGGCAACCCCGGTCCCGACTACACCTTCGGCTACGGTCTCATCGACGCGAAGGCGTCGGCGGATCTGATCATCGGCGACGGCGGCGCGCGCACGCAGATCGCGAACGTCAGCCTCACGCAGGGCGGGCGCGTGCAGCGCGACGTCACGGTGACGGCGACGCAGAATCTCCGCGTGCTCGTGAGCTGGCCCGATCCCTCGATCGTGCTCCTCGGCGATGACGCCTTCGAGGCCAAGGCGCTGGTGAACGATCTCGACGTGCAGGTCGTCGGACCGACCGGCACGATCTCTCTGCCGTACGTCCTCGACAAGGTGAACTATCAGAATCCCGCGACGCACGGCGTGAACCGCGTCGACAATACCGAGGTCGTCGAGATCGCGAACGCGGCCCCGGGTGTGTATCGCATCATCATCAACGGCACCACCGTGAGCCAGGGCCCGCAGACCGCGGTCGTGGTCACGAACGCGAAGGCCGTCAACGCCCCGGTGTTCATCTGCTCCGACGTCCAGGAGCCGAACGACAGCGCCGGCGCGGCGTGGGGCAACGTGCCTCCGGGCACGCTGACGGGCGGCATCTGCGCGTCAGGCGACGTCGACTTCTTCAAGTTCCAGGTCACGAAGTTCGGTCCGGTCACGGCGACGGTCAAGGCGGGCGACACGCCGCTGCGCGCGACCCTGTCGCTGGCCAACGGCCAGTCCGCGTCGGTCGACATCGCGGCGAACGCGACGCAGTCGGTCTCGCTGCAGTACGGCAGCGGCACGGCGCAGGCGCCGGCGATGAACGGGACGCTGAAGCTCGAGGCGACCGCCGCGCTTGGAAACCAGCCGACGTACGCGCTGACGCTGTCCTACGGTCAGTTCGCAGGAACGCGACATCGCTCGACCAGACATTAAGTTAAAATAACGTATCAATGCGCGTCCCGATTCTGGTCTTACTGTTGTTGGCAGCAAGTGGAGCGGCGGGCTCTCAGCCCGCCGACCCCGAATCCAAGATCCAGCCCTCCGCCCGCCGCGAGCTCGCGCGCGGGCGCGCCACCTCGGCGATCGACGTCTACTTCAATGACGGCGTCTCCTTCGCCGAGGCGCGCGACGCCATCCTGGCCTCGGGCGGCGCGCTCGCGAATGTGCTCGAGATTGACTTCGGCGTGATGCGCCACATCAGCGCGCGCGTCGCGTCGCCGTCGCTGACCGCGCTCGCCGCGGACGAGCGCGTGCGGATGATCGCCGGGCCGCGGCCGTTCCGGTTGAAGACAGACAACGCCATCTCGGCGGCCGTGTCGCATGTTACCGAGCTGCAGGCGGCACCGTACGGACTCACCGGCGCGGGAGTGAACGTGTCGCTGTTCGAGCTCGCGGCGGGGCAGGCCTCGCATCCCGAGTTCGGCGGCAGGCTGACGGTGTTCACCACCGGCGGCGCGACGAGCTGGCAGACGCATGCGACGCATGTCGCCGGCACGATTGGCGCCGGCGGTGTCAACGCGTCGGCGAAAGGGATGGCGCCCGGCGCGACGATCTCGCAGTTCCTGGCGGCGCTCGACAACGACGGCCATCCGCTCTACTACCCGGCGAAGAACGATCTCGGCGCGCGCGGCGTCGCCGCCGACAACAACTCCTGGGGACTGACCCTCGGCTGGTCGTTCTCCAGCACCTGGATCTGGGAAGACAACGCCGAGTATTTCGGCGCGTACGACTTCGAGTTCACCGCTCCGCTCGACCAGATCTCGCGCAACCGCAACGTGCTGTTCGTTCACTCCTCCGGCAACGAGGGCGATGACGGCCCGACCGGAACGTGGGGCGAGCACCGCCATCGCGATGCCGGGACTCCGACGTTCTGCTACTCGCAGAATGGCAGCGGGACCGACTGCCCGGTGACCTGTCTCGGCGGCTGCGAGGCGACGCACCATCACACGCTCGAGCCGTACGACACGCTGGGCCTGACCGCCGCGGCGAAGAACGTACTGACCGTCGGCGCGGTGAGCACGACCAAAGAGATTCTCTCGCTCAGCTCGCGCGGACCGACCAAGGACGGGCGCATCAAACCCGAGGTCGTCGCGCGCGGCGCGAGCGTCCTGTCGAGCGTGCCGACGAATTCCTACGGCACCGCCACCGGGACGTCGATGGCCTCGCCGGTCGTCACCGGCGTCGCGGCGCTGCTCACCGAGCAGTGGAAGCGGACGTTCGCCACGATGCCGAAGCCTGAAGAGCTGAAGGCGGTGATCATCGCCGGCGCCGAGGACCTCGGCAATCCCGGTCCCGATTACACGTACGGCTTCGGACTCGTGAACGCCAAGGCGTCGGCGGACCTGATCATCGCCGACCACGCCGATCACAAGTACATCCGCTCGACGACGATCACGCAGGGGCAGCAGTACGAGATGCCGGTAGTCGTGCAGACCGCGCAGAACGTGCGCGTCGTGCTGCAGTGGCCCGATCCGGAAGTCCTCCTCTCGGAGTCGCAGGGCTACACGGCGAAGGCGCTCGTCAACAACCTCGACCTCAAGCTCGTCGGCCCGACGGGCACGGTCTACTCGCCGTATGTCCTCGACAAGAGCAACCCCGGCGCGGTCGCCACGCGCGGCGTGAACACGATCGACAACACCGAGATGGTGGAGATCACGAACGCCGCTCCCGGCGCGTATCGCATCGTCGTCAACGGCACGAACGTTCCGCAGAGTCCGCAGAACGCGACCATCGTGACCACCGCGCGCGCGGCGCGTCCGTGTCAGGACGTCCAGGAGCCGAACAACACTCCGGAGACCGCATTTGGTCCCATCGTCACCAACGCGACGATCAATGCCGGCTTCTGCTCGGAAGGCGACATCGATCGCTTCAAATGGGTCCTGACCCGGAACGCCACGAGTCTCGTCGTCATCGACAACACCGGCGATACGCCGCTGCACGCGAACCTTAGTGGCGCCGGGCAGTTCGCTGTCCTCGACATCCCCGCGTACTCCAGCGGCTCCGTCCCGCTCGGAAGCAAAGTGCCGGGCACCGAGATCCGGCTGACGATCGAGCCGCTCGGTCCGCTGGGCGTCGAGCCCGTTTATTCGTTCAAGGCGCTGTTTTCGTCGGACCCCGGCGTCCGCCGCCGCGCCGCCCGCCACTGACACTAGAATGACGCCGCTATGGCGTACAACACTCTCTTCGTCGAACTGACCGACGGGGTTCTGAATGTCAGTCTGAACCGCCCCGAGGTTCACAACGCGTTCAACGACGAACTGATCGCCGAGGCGATCGATCTCTTTTCGAATCTCGATACGAACGCTGCGCGCGCGATCGTGCTCAAAGGCAGCGGCAAGACCTTCTGCGCCGGCGCGGACCTCCACTGGATGTCGCGCATGGTCGCGTACTCGCGCGACGAGAATGTGCGCGACTCCTCGCTGCTGGCGAAGATGTTCGCGCTGATGAACGAATGCCCGCTGCCGGTGGTCGGCCGCATTCAGGGCGCGGCCATCGGCGGAGGCGTCGGACTCGCCGCGGTCTGCGACGTCGCCGTCGCCATGAGCGACGCGAAGTTCGGATTGTCCGAGGTGAAGCTCGGCATCGTGCCGGCGATCATCTCGCCGTACGTGATCGCGAAGATCGGTGAGACGCACGCACGGGCGCTGTTCCTCACCGGCGAGCGCTTCGAAGCCGAGCGCGCGATGCGCATCGGCCTAGTGCATCGCGTCGTCGACACGATCGAGCAGCTCGACGCCGCGGTCTACGAGACCGTCACGCAGCTCCGAACGTCCGGCCCCGAGGCGGTGGCGGCGTGCAAGAAACTGATCGCGCACGTCGCGGCGCACGAGCCGGTCGACGCGATTCCCTACACCATCGAGACGATCGCGGAACGCCGCGTGTCGGACGAAGGGCAGGAAGGGATGAAGGCATTTCTGGAGAAGAGGCTGGCGTCGTGGATCTCCACAAACTGATCGTCCCCAACCGCGGCGAGATCGCGATCCGCATCGCGCGCGCCTGCCGCGAGGCCGGCATCGTCTCGGTACTCGGGCATGCCGAAGACGACGACATCCGCTTCACCCGCCGTTTCTTCGACGAGACGATCTCCCTCGGCAGCTCCTATCTCGACGTCGACGCGGTCATCGACGCGGCCCGTAAGAGCGGCGCCGATGCGCTGCATCCCGGATACGGATTTCTCTCCGAACGCGCCGCGCTCGCGGCCGCGTGCGAAGACGCCGGCATCGTCTTCGTCGGACCGAAGTCGTCGTCGATCGCGGCGATGGGCTCGAAGGCGGAGTCGCGCCGGCTGATGCAGAAGCTCGGCGTGCCGGTGGTGCCGGGCTATGACGGCGAGGAGCAATCGCTCGACGCGCTGCTGCGCGAGGGAGAGAAGGTCGGATTCCCGCTGCTCGTGAAGGCGTCGGCGGGCGGGGGTGGGAAGGGAATGAAGATCGTGCGCGCGGTATCCGAATTGCGCGCGGCGATCGAGTCGGCGCAGCGCGAGGCGATGAAGGCCTTCGGCGACGACCGCCTGCTGCTCGAGCGCTACATCGAGGAGCCGCGCCACGTCGAGTTCCAGATCTTCGGCGACGCTCACGGCAACATCGTCCATCTCTTCGAGCGCGACTGCTCGCTGCAGCGCCGCCATCAGAAAGTCGTCGAGGAGTCGCCCGCGCCGCGTTATAGCGACGCGCTGCGCCAAGGCATGGCCAAAGCCGCGATCGCCGCGGCGGCGGGCGTGGAGTATCGCAACGCCGGCACGGTCGAGTTCATCGTCACGCCGGAACGGGAGTTCTACTTCCTCGAGATGAACACGCGCCTCCAGGTCGAGCATCCTGTGACCGAGCTCGTCACCGGCGTCGACCTCGTGCGCGCGCAACTCGCAATCGCAGCCGGCGAGCCGCTGCCGTGGCAGCAATCCGAGCTGCGCCAGCGCGGCCACGCGATCGAAGTCCGCGTCTACGCCGAGGATCCCGACGACCGCTTCCTCCCGCAGAGCGGCGCGATCGCGCTCTACTCCGAGCCTTCGGGCCCCGGCGTGCGCGTCGACGCCGGCGTCACGCGCGGCAGCGAGATCGGCCTGCGGTTCGATCCGATGCTGGCGAAACTGATCTGCTTCGCCGAGGATCGCGGCACCTGCATCGACCGGATGGCGCGCGCGCTGCGCGACTACGTAATCCTCGGCACGAAGACCAACGTCTCTTGGCTCCGCCGCGTGATCACGTACCCCGCATTTCGCGAAGGCCTCGTCAGCACGCGCTTCCTCGAAGAGCACGCCGACTCGCTCGCCCCGCAGCCGAGCGATCTCGCGCCGCAAATCGCCGCCGCGATCTTGGAGTGCGGCGGCCGTGCCGCCGCTTTCCAAAGCGGCAGCAGAGCTGCCGCAGTCCAAAGCGTGTGGGATGCGCTGGGCGGGTGGGGACGGCGGTAGCTTTGCTACCGCACTCCTAGATTTTCCGGCGCGCGGACGCGTCCGGCGACGCCACACAGGATCAGCAGCGTCACCAAATATGGCACCGCGAGGAGCAGGTGATAGGGGATGCCGCGGTTGGCGGCTTGCAGCGCGTACTGCATCGCGGCGGCGAGGCCGAAGATCGCGGTGCCGAGGAGCGCGCCTTTCATTTTCCAGCGGCCGAAGATGACGATCGAGAGGGCGATGAAACCGCGGCCGGCGGTCATGTTCTCGGCGAAGCCGTTCGAGAGTGCGAGCGAGAGATAGGCGCCGCCGAGGCCGACCAGGATGGCTTCGATGGCGAGCGCGATCCAGCGGTGCGTCTTCACGGAGCGCCCGGTCGCAGCGAGCGCCTCGGGGTGCTCGCCGCACGCACGGAGGCGAAGGCCGAACGATGTGTTCCAGAGGATGACTCCGAGCGCGACCGGGATGAGGATCCATGCGAGCGGCAGGATCGGATCCGTGCGGAGTTGCGGGATCTGTTGTTTGAAGGCCTGTACCTCCTGGTAGACGAAGCTCGTGCCGCCGAGGGCCAGGAGGTTGACCGCGGTGCCGGTCACGATCTGGTCGGCGCGGAGGACGACCGTGAAGACGCCGAAGATCGCGGCGATCGTCAGCGCGCCGGCGATGCCGCCGATGAACCCGATCACGACGCTGCCCGAGGCCTGCGCCGCGAATGCCGCGCTCATCGCGGCGGCGAGCATCATTCCCTCGATGCCGAGGTTGATGATGCCGCCGCGCTGCACCACCAGTTCTCCCTCCACCGCCAACAGCAGCGGGATGGAGGCGACGATCGCCAGGGGAATGGAACTAACGATCAGCTCGAACATGGTCGAAGACGATCAGTGTGAGGATGACCACGGCTTGGCCGAACGTCGCCACGCCGGACGAGATGTTTGCGGTGCGCTGCAGCTCGCCCGCGCCGCTGACGAGCGCGCCGAAGAACGCGGCCGAGGCGATGGATCCGAGGGGATGGAGCTGCGCGAGCAGCGCGACGGCGATGCCGGAGTAGCCGTAGCCGGCGGCGAAGCGCTCGAACAGCCGATGCGTGACGCCGAGGAGCTCGATCCCGCCGGCGAGTCCGGCGGCGGCGCCGGAGATCGCCATCGCGCGCACGATCTGTTTGCCGACGCTGATGCCCGCCCACCGCGCGGCGTTCGGATTGAAGCCCGTCGCGCGCAACCGCAATCCCTCGGCGGTGTGATAGAGCAGCCACCACGCGACGACGCTCGTGGCGATCGCGATGAAGATGCCGATGTGAAGGCGTCCCATCAGCGGCAGCGCCGACTCGGCGAGGTCGGTCTGCGGATACTGCCCCGCGCGCTCGCGCAGCGGTCCGTTCACCGACCAGCCGAGCAGGTGAATGGCGGTGAAGTTGAGCAGAATCGTCGTCAGCACCTCGGGAGCGTTGCGCCAGAGCCGCATCGCCGAGGCGATCGACGCCCACGCCGCGCCGGCGAGCATCGCCGCGGCGAGCGAAGGCAGAACGCCCCATGGCGCGGCGACGATCGCGGCGAGACCGCCGACGATGAACTGCCCCTCGCCGCCGATGTTCCAGACGCCGGCGCGAAACGCGATGACGACGGAAAGCCCGGTCAGCAGCAGCGGGATGGATTTGAGGAGCGTGCCTTCCAGCGCGAAGCGCGAGCCGATCGAACCGCTCGCGAGAATCGACAGCAGCGACCAGGGAGAGTGTCCGAAGAGCGCGCCGGAGAAGGCGAGGAGCAGCACCGCCGCGGCTGCGGCGAGGACGGCGACGGCGAGACGCCTCACGTGACTCCCGCCATGAGACCGGCTATGCGCTGCGACGCTTCCTCCGGCGTGAGCGGATCGGAGAGGCGGCCGCGATAGATGACCTGGATCGTGCCGGCCAGGGCGAAGGCCTCGTCGAGGTCGGAGGTGATGAGCGTGATCCTCGCACCGCGCTCCGCCGCCGCGCGCAACTGTCCGTGGACGAAGCGCGTTGCCTCGATGTCGAGTCCGCGCGTCGGCTCGGCGGCGACGATCAGGTCCGGCTTGCGATCGAGCTCGCGCGCGAGGATGACCTTCTGCTGATTGCCGCCGGAGAGATCGCCCGCGCGCTGCAAGGGACCGTTCGCGCGGATGGAGTAGAGCGCGATCATTCTCTCGGCCTGCTTCGCGGCTTCGCGCGCGTTCCAGCGCTTCGACTTGAGTGCGAGGTTCTCGGCGATGGTCATCTCGGCGACGATGCCGTCGCGTGTGCGGTCTTCGGGGATGTGGCCGCCCTCGGGATGGTCATCGCGCAGTTTGGCTGCGAGCTCGGATTGGCCGTTGCCGGCGACGCCGAGGATGGCGGTGATGTTGCCCCTCACCCGGCCTTCGGCCACCCTCTCCCCGCTTGCGGGGAAAGGGGCGAGGAGTGAGGGGACCATCGCGTTCGCAAGCGCGTTCACGTTCGTGTCTTGCGACACACTCTCGGCAACGACCCGTCCCGCGCGCATGACGACGATGCGTTCGGCGACGGCGAGCACCTCGGGCAACTTGTGGCTGATGAACACGACCGCCGTTCCTTCATCGGCGAGTCTTCGCATCACGCGAAAAAGATCCTCGGTCTCGTTTGGCGTGAGCACCGAGGTCGGTTCGTCGAGGATGAGCGTGGTTGGTTTGCGTGAGATCGCTTTGATCAGCTCGAGTTTCGAGCGTTCGCCGACCGACAGCTCGGACACGTGACGGGTGACGTCGCGCAGCTCGATGCCGGTGGCGGCGATGGTCTGCTCCGCCTCGCGCTCGATTGCGCGGCGCGTGGTGAAACGGAAGCCCCGGTGGGTGAGGGCGAGGTTTTCGGCGATGGTCAGCGCGTCGACGAGGAGAAAGTGCTGATGCACCAGCTCGGCGCGGCCTTCCACGTTCACGGTGCCGCCGTCGGCGTCGAGCTCTCCGGCGGCGATGCGCATCAGCGTCGTTTTGCCCGCGCCGTTCTCGCCCACGAGCGCGACGATCTCGCCGCGGCGTACTTCGAGGGAGACGTCGTCGACGGCGCGTGTCGTGCCGAACTTTTTCGTGACGTGTGCGAGATGGATCACGCTAGAAGGACGCCGGCGGTTTCACGATCCCCGCCCGGATGTCATTCGTGAGCTTGTCGACCTCGGCGATGGTCTGCGGCGAGATCGACGCTTTCAGCTTGTCGTTCCACTCGATGCGCACGATGCCGCCGTCGAATCCGAAGTGCTGCTCGCCTGGCTTGAAGCGCTTCTCCCTGACGATCTTCGCCATCTGCACGAAGGCCGCGGGCACGTCGACGACCGCGGAGGCCACGATCACGTCCGGCGCGAGCTCGGTCTGATTCTTGTTCGCGCCGAAACAGCGCACCTTGCGCTCCGTGCAGGCCTGGAACACGCCGCGTCCGGCCTCGTTGGCCTGATGGAAGATGAAGTCGCAGCCGGCGTTGATCAGCGACAGCGTGGCTACCTTTGCGGCGCCGAGGTCGTCGAAGTTGCCGGTGTAGATCTCCTTGACCTCAAACTTCGGATTCACCGACTGCGCGCCGGCTTTGAACGCGACGAAGCTCGACGCGATCGACGGCAGGTTGATGCCGCCGACCAGTCCGGCCTTCCCGGTCTTCGACTCGCGCGCGGCGATCACGCCGAGGAGATACGTCGCCTCCTCGATCTGGAAACGCATCGGCGAGACGTTCGGCGCGATGGTGTTGCCGGAGCTGGTGATGAAGACCGTGTTCGGATACTCCGAGCCTGCCTGTTTCGCCGCCTCCTGGTACTCGAAGCCGTGGCCGAAGGCGATGTCGAAGCCTTTGGCGCCGTAGGAGCGGAAGCCCTCGAGGAACTCCGGCGGCGTCTTCGTCTCCTGATGGGAGACCTCCGCGCCGAGCTCGTTCTTGATCCGCTGCAGCCCCTCGTAGGCGATCGCGTTCCAGCCGCCGTCGTTGATCGAGCCGGGCGTCAGCAGCCCTGCTTTGAACGGTTTCGGCGCAGGCGCGGCGGCCGCCGGAGCGGGTGTCTCCTTCTGCTGGCAGGAGAAGAGCGCAAGGAAGGCACAAACAAGTAGAGCCCGTTTCATGGCGGCGGATTGTACCCAGTTGCCACTCGTGATACACCGCTCAAACCAAGGAGGCCGCCATGGACGACATCGAGCGCAACAACGACGGCGACTACGAAGACGAAGACGAACAGATCGAGCAGATGATCATCGAGAACGGCATTCTGCTGCACAGCCTGGCCGCGCTCCTCGTCCGCAAAGGCATCCTCAAACAGGAAGAGATCGACGCGGAGATGGACCGGCTGTACGACGAGATGGAAGATTTCGAGCAGCAGTGACAGTTTCCGAGCGCGACATGTTCACCAGAATCCGAACCTCTCTCGTGGCCGCGCTCGCCGTGGCCGTCGCAGTCAGTGCCTTCGCTCTCTCTCCCGAGCACACGGAGTGGGGGAAAGGGCCGGCGACGTATTTGATGACGAAGGAAGAGATCGCGCAGTGGAAGGCGATCTCGACCGACGAACAGGCCGACAAGTTCGTCGCGCTGTTCTGGGCGCGCCGCGACCCGACGCCGGCCACGCCGCGCAACGAGTTTCGCGAGGCCTTCGACTACCGCGTGAAGGAAGCCGACTCGCACTTCGCCTTCGGCCGGACGCGCGGCGCGATGTCCGACCGCGGAAAGACGCTCATCCTCTACGGCCCGCCGAAGAAGATCGAGCACACCGGCGGCAGCGTCGCCGGCTCCGCCTCCGCGAGCGGCATGACCGCGGACCAGGAGAACAACGCCACCTACACCTGGACGTACGAGGAGGAGACGGCGAATCCGGCTTTCAGCCAGCCGCGCGCCAAGCTCCGCTTCATCGACCGCTTCAACAACAACGAGTTCCGCTCCGAGCGCGGCGGCATCGATCTCGTCGCGGCGCAGCAGCGCGCGATCCAGCTCGCGATCACGCAGCCGAATCTCACCGAGCCGCCGTCATTCGAGGCGCCGAAGCCGCAGGCGCCGGCAACCCCCGCCTACGTTCCGGTCGCCGCGCCCGAGATTCAGACCGAGCTCAAGACCGAGGGGCTGAAGACCGCCGTCGCGGAGTTCAAGAAGAGCAGCAAGAGCGCGTCGCCGATCTACGCGACGTCCGGAGAGAACGTGACCCCCGCGGGCGTGACCTTCGCTCCGGTGCTCGTCTACATTCCCAAGTCCTCCGCGCCCGGCGCGAACAGCACCTTCTTCGGCGTCGTCGAGGACGCGAGCGGCAAGAGCGTCCTGGCGTTCGAGGAGCCGGCGAAGCTGGCGGCGTCGAAGGACGACTTCTTCCTCGAGAAGTCGCTGACGCTGCCTCAGGGCAAGTACCGCGGCTACTTCGGCATCGCCGACGGCGACAAAGTCTCGATCGCCGCCACGGACATGGATCTCGCCGGCTCGCTCGACAAAGACGCTGCGGGCACGTCCCAGATGATTCTCTCGAACAATCTCTTCCCGCTCACCGAGGCGCAGCAGCCGACCGACCCGTATGCGTTCGGCGGGCTGAAAGTGGTGCCGAAGGCCGACCGTGTGTTCCACACCACGGATGAGCTCTGGTACTTCGTCGAGCTGCGCAACCCCGGCATCGCCGAGGGCGCGACCGCGCCGAAAATGCAGATCAAGCTCGATGTCGAAGGGATCGACGCGGCAGGCAAGAAGACCAAGATGTCGGCGCCTCCGATGGAGATCGACGCCGCGCCGATCAAAGGCGTGGCGAATCACTTCGGTATCGGCAGCTCCATCCCGCTGGCGTCGTTCAAGCCGGGCGACTACACCTTCAACGCGAAGGTGATCGACACGGTCAAGAAGAGCTCTTACACCTTTACGGAAAAGTTCAAAGTCGTCCAGTAACGTAGAATCGATCCCGATATGCCCTTCGCCACCGTCGCAGAAGCAGCAGAGCTCTACCGCCGCGGGCAGTTCGTCATCATCGTCGACGACGAGGACCGCGAGAACGAGGGAGATCTCTGCATCGCCGCGGAGAAGGTCACGCCGGAGACGATCAACTTCATGGCCCGGTTCGGCCGCGGGCTGATCTGCCTGGCGCTGACCGAGGAGCGCTGCAACGAGCTGGAGCTGCCGCTGATGGTCGAGAACAACACGACCAACTTCGGCACGGCGTTCACGATCTCGATCGAGGCGCGCGGACGGGTGACCACCGGCATCTCCGCGTTCGACCGCTCGGAGACGGTGCGGGTGGCGATGGATCCGAAGACCAGGCCGTACGATCTCGCGCGGCCGGGCCACGTGTTCCCGCTGCGCGCGCGCAAGGGCGGCGTGCTCAAACGCGCCGGACAGACCGAGGCGTCGGTGGATCTCGCCGGCATCGCCGGCATGACGCCGGGCGCGGTGATCTGCGAGATCATGAACGAGGACGGCACGATGGCGCGGCTGCCGGATCTCCGCGAGTTCGCGGTGCATCACGGCCTGAAGATCATCTCCGTCGCCGACATCATCAAGTACCGGATGCAGACGGAGAAGCACGTGCACTGCCTCGCGTCTCCGAAGCTGCCGACCGACTACGGCGAGTTCCGCGTGTTCGCGTACAAGAGCGACATCACCGGCGAGGAGCACGTCGCGCTGGTAAAGGGCGAGATCTCCGAGACCGACGACGTGCTGGTGCGCGTCCACTCGTCGTGCCTCACCGGCGACGTGTTCCATTCCTCGCGCTGCGACTGCGGCGATCAGCTGGACCGCGCGTTCGAGCTGATCGAGAAGGAAGGGAAGGGCGTGGTCCTCTATCTGCTGCAGGAAGGACGCGGCATCGGCCTGGTGAACAAGCTGCGCGCGTACGAGCTGCAGGATGAGGGGCACGACACGATCGAGGCGAACGCGAAGCTCGGTTTCGCCGCCGACATCCGCGACTACGGCACCGGCTCCCAGATCCTCCGCGACCTCGGCGTCCGCAAGATCCGCCTGATGACGAACAATCCCGCCAAGTTCGTCGCCATCGAAGGATTCGGCCTCGAGATCGTCGAGCGCGTCCCCCTCGAGATCGCCCCGTCCACGACGACGCGGAAGTATCTCGAGGCCAAGAAGAAGAAGCTGGGACACATCCTCGAGCTGGTTTGAGCGCGGAGCGCGGGCGGGCGGGTTATGATCCGCGCGCATGTCTCACACTGGTCCCATCTTAGAAGGCCGCGGCGATACCGACTACGAGCGCTACGTCCGTGTGCCCGAGCTGCTCGAGCTCCAGAAGCCGGTCGACAAGCTCGCCAACCCTGAAGAGCGGCTGTTTCAGGTCACGCATCAGACCGCAGAGCTCTGGCTGCATCACATCGACTACGAAGTCGATCGCGCGGCCGCGGCCATCGACAACGACGAGATCGAGCTGGCCGCGGATCTGATGCACCGCTGCCGTCTCATCATCGACCTGCTCCGCGAGCAGATCATCATTCTCGAGACCATGGCACCGGTCGACTACCACATCATCCGCACCAGCTCCCTGGGCCGCGGAAGCGGGCAGGAGTCGCCGGGATTCCACCGGCTCCTCGACGTCGGCAAGCGTCTCTGGCCGCGCTTCCAGGCGGCGCTCGCGCGCCGCTCCGTCACGGTCATCGAGATCGAACGGAAGCCGCGCGAGCACTACGACGCGTTCCGCCTGCTGCAGGCGCTGATGGACTACGACGAGGCCTTCATGAAGTGGCGCTTCTCGCACATGCGCCTCGCCTTCCGGATCATCGGCGACAAAGTCCTCTCACTCAAAGGCGTCCCCGCCGCGCAGCTCGAGGCGGGCACGCGCGAGCCGCTCTTCCCCGAGCTCTGGGCGGCGATCAGCGAGCTGACGATGGAGTACAAACCGACCTACTGAGGCGAACGTCATGTTCATCGCCATCCTGCTGTTCAGCATCGCCGGGGCGTCCGGCGAATTCGCGGCCGGGCCGGCGCAGTACCTCTTCACCAAAGAGGAACTGAGCGAATGGAACAGGTCGGTGCAGACCGACGAGCAGGCCAGGGCGTTCATCGAGCGCTTCTGGGCGCGGCGCGATCCGACGCCGGGCACGCCCGCGAACGAGTTCCGCGACAGCTATGAAACCCGCCTGAAGACCGCCGACGAGCGGTTCCACCAGCCGCACCTCGAGGGCTCGCTCACGGACCGCGGCAAGGTGTTCATGGTTCTCGGCGCGCCGACGAAGCTGCAACGCTCGCGCGCCGCACCGGCATCGACGATTCAGACCGGCGCGACGTTCGACCGCTACGACTACTCGGCGCCCGCGCCGCAGGCGCACAGCCCGAAGGAAGTGTGGGTGTACGAGCAGGGCAAGCTCGACATCCAGCTCGGCCAGCCGGTCGTCGAGATCATCTTCATCGATCAATACGGCACCAACGACTGGAAGCTCGACCTGCAGTCGAAGACCGACCTCTACGCGATGATGGAGAGCGTCGCGCGCTCGTACATCGTGGCCGCACCCGCGGGGCCGCAAGGCTTCAGGAACGCCGCGCTGCGCGCCGCCATCGACGACCTGCACGCCGGCAAATCGCAGGCATCGCCGAATCTTTTTGTCAGCGTTGGCGAATTCATCACGCCCGCCGGTGAAGACTTCGTCCCCGTGCAGCTCTACATTCCTTCAGGCGTCGACGCCGGCGCGCCGGTCACGTTCTTCGGCAGCATCGACAAGGGCCAGGAGACCGTCGCCTTTTTCGAAGAGCCGGCGACGCTCACCGGCACGAAGGGAGCCGCGTATGTCGCGCGGTCGCTGTCTCTTCCTCCCGGCGAGTATCGCGGCACGTTTGGCATCGCACGGGAAGGGGAGGCGCCGCTCATCATCTCGACGCCGGTCAAGGTCGCCGGCCTCGACAAGTACGCGCCCGCCGTGTCGCAGCTCATTCTGTCGACGGACGTCCATCCGCTGAAAGAGGCCCAGGCGCCGACCGATCCGTACACGTTCGGCGGGTTGCGCGTCGTTCCGAAGTCCGACGCGACGTTCCGGAGGAGCGACGAGCTCTGGTACTTCTTCGAGGTGCGAAATCCCAACCTCGACCCGAAGACCCAGGCTCCAAAACTTTCCGTCAAGCTCTCGGTGAGAGGGCAGACGGCCGCGGGTGCGGGTGTCAATATGGTCACACCGGAGGAAGAGACTCCGGCGCAGGAACTGAAAGGGATGCCGGGACACTGGGCGGTTGGGCAGGCCATGCCGCTCGCGACGTTTGTGCCCGGCTCATACAAACTCGGCGTGACGCTGAAGGACATGGACGTGGGGTGGTCCTACATGTTGAGCGCCGATTTTCGGATTGTGGAGTGACGTGGTTTCCTTTCGCGGGCGCCGTGTGTCGAACGTTCCGGAGAGAGGTGTTTCACGCGTTCAGGCTGGTTGTAAAAAAGAGTATTTTGGAGTGAGCGTTTTTGGCTAAAACTTTCGGTTTCAGGTATTACCAATTGGGTTGACGGTGATGAGGTCGATCTGTATATTCGCTCACCATTGCCTGACGCGGGCCGGGAAGCAGCCTGACAGCGCCCCCTGCAAAGTTCTGCGATCACCAATCAGGGAGTCTGGAATCACATGAAAAAGAAGTTGTGCCTTCTGATGGCACTTTCTCTTTCCATCTCGATGCTGGCCGGGTGCAGCAAGGTCCAGGCTCGTATGGAAATCCGCGACGCGAACGACGCGTATACCCGCGAGGATTACGCTACCGCGCTGCAGCACTACAAGAAGGCCGAAGAGATCGATCCGAGCTTCGTCGAGCTCGATCGCATGATCGGCTACTCTCTGATCGGCCTCTACGTTCCCGAGGACAGATCGCAGGCGAACCTCGGCAAGGCCGATGAAGCGGTCCGGAAGCTGCGCCAGTACCTGGCCAAGAAGCCGGACGACCGCATCGCCCGCGAGGCGCTCATCAACCTCTACCTCAACGCCGAGCGCATCACCGACGCCATCAACTACTTCCGCGACTGGCTGAAGACGCATCCGGCCGACATCGAAGCGGTCCGTTCGATCGCGACGCTGTACGCGAAGCAGGGCAACTTCAACGAGTCGCTGAACTGGTACGAGAAGATCACCCTTCTCGACAACAAGAACCCCGAGTCGTTCTACGTCTACGGCGTGGTCTGCTACGAGAAGGTCGCCAAGAATCCTCCGGCCGATCTGGCCGAGCGGATGGCGATCATCGAGCGCGGCAAGAGGGCGCTCTCGAAGGCGGTCTCGCTGAAGCCGGATTACTTCGAGGCGATGGTCTACCTCAGCCTTCTCTACCGGCAGCAGGCGCCGATCGAAACGGATCCCGTGAAGCAGCAGCAGTTGGTCGCCGAGGCGAACCGCATTCGCGATGAAGCGATCGCCATCGTGCGGAAGAAGAAAGCGGACGCCACGGCGGCGGCCGCGGGCAAGAAGAGCTAAGCGGGGGGCGGACGAACATGTTCGAAACCACAGTCGTCGAATCGAAGAAAGAAAAAGTCGGGATTCAGAAGTATCTGACGCTTCCCGTGTCGCTGGGACTGCATGTGGTCGTGGTCGCCGGCATCGTTTTCGGAGCGGTCTGGAACGTCGAGTTCCCCGCGAACTCGCCGGCGCAGGTGGCGCAGTATTCGGTCGCCGCGGCGCCTCCTCCTCCTCCGCCTCCGCCCCCGCCGCCCAAGGCGGCGTCGGTGAAGCCGGTCGAAGTGAAGCCGGTCGAGATTCCGAGAGATCTGCAGAACCTCGCCCCGACCGTCGTTCCTGACGCGGTCAAGCCGGTGGAGACGCAGTCGGCCGATGCCGGTGTCGAAGGCGGCGTCGAGGGTGGTGTCGAAGGCGGCGTGGTCGGCGGTGTCGTCGGCGGCGTGGTCGGCGGCATCGTGACGGACACCGCTCCGCCCCCGGTGCAGACCGCACCGCTGCGCGTCGGCGGCGACGTCAAGGCGCCGGTGGTCATCAACCGCGTCGAGCCGCACTATCCGGAAGTGGCCCGCAAGGCGCGCATCTCCGGCATCGTGATCGTCGAGTGCATCATCGACAAGAACGGCAGCGTGCGCGACGTGAAGGTCCTCAAGGGACTGCCGTTCGGTCTCGATCAGGCGGCCGCCGAGGCCGTTGAAAAGTGGAGATTCAGACCGGGTACGCTCAACGGACAGCCGGTCGACGTCATTTTCAACCTCACCGTCAACTTCAAACTGAACTAATTAAGGGTCCGGCGCGGCCGGACGCGTAACGGAGGGAACTGCTTTATGGATATGAGTCTTACCGCGCTCTGGAGCTCGATGTCGATCGTCGCCAAGGGCATCGTCATCCTGATGGCCATCATGTCGGTCTACTCACTGTGGGTAATGATCGAGCGCTTCATCGTCTTCCAGAAGGCGAAGACGCAGTCGCTGAAGCTGCTCGGCGCGCTCACCAACCTGCTCACCCGCAGCGAGTACGGCCAGGCCATCGAAGTCACTAAGAAGTACAAGAACTCTCATCTGGCCAAGGTCATCGCCGCCGGCCTGCTCGAGTTCGAAGCCTCGCGCCGCGACAAGCGCACGGTCGACACCGAAGTGGCCGTCGAAGCCGCGCGCCAGGGCATGGACCGTACGGCCATGATCACCGTCGCGGAGCTCAAGGAGAACCTCGGCGTTCTCGCGACCATCGGCGCCACCGCGCCGTTCGTCGGCCTCCTCGGCACGGTCATCGGCATCATCCACGCCTTCGAGAAGATGGCCACCTCCGGCGGCGGTATCGCCTCGGTGTCGGCCGGTATCGCCGAAGCCCTCATCACCACCGCGTTCGGACTCGGCGTTGCCATTCCGGCGGTGTGGGCCTACAACTACTTCCAGAATCGCATCGATCGCTTCACCGTCGAGATGTCGAATTCCGGATCGGAGATGTCGATCTACTTCCTGAAGGAAGTTGGCGGAAATGAAAAATCGGTGGCATAGCTCGGTCGGCAAGTTTTCGAAGGCCAACATGAATTCGGAGATCAACGTGACTCCGTTGGTCGACGTCTGTCTTGTCCTTCTGATCATCTTCATGGTCGTCACTCCCATGCTGCAGAAGGGCGTGGCCGTTAACCTGCCGATCACCACCGATCCGGAAAAGACGCCCGACACCGACAAGCAGCTGCAGGTCTCGGTGAAGGCCGACGGCTCGGTCTACATCGGCTCGAACGTCGTTCGCAAGGAACAGGTGCAGTCGTCGCTCGAGGAGCTCCATCAGCGGACCCCCGATCGCGAGATCGCCGTGAAAGGCGACCGCGCGGTGAAATACGGCGATGTGCTCGACGTGCTCAAAGCCTTGCGTGAGGTCGGCTTCAACGACGTCGGCCTGATCGCCCAGAAGTCCGGAGGATCGACCTAACCATGCAAGTCGGTGGCAGCGGTTCCGTAAAATCCGACATCAACGTCACGCCGCTGGTCGACGTTGTGCTCGTGCTCCTGATCATCTTCATGGTTCTCACGCCCGTCGTGCAGATGGGCTATCTGGTCAAGGTTCCGCCCAAGGCACCCGCGAACCTCCCTCCGTCCGCGGTGCAGGACCAGATCGTCCTCCGTCTCGCCTCTGGCGGCCGCGTCCTGATCAACAAGGAAGAGATGTCGATCGAGCAGTTCCCGAACCGGATCCGCGAGGTCCTGCGCGGGAACACGTCGAAGATGGTCTTCTTCTCCGGCGCCCGGGACGTCGACTACGAGTCCACGATGAAGTTCCTCGATCTCGCCCGCCAGAGCGGCGCCAAGAACATCGGCATCATCGTCGAAGACCCGATGTCCTCCCCGAGCGTTCCGCAATAACACGACTCACGCGAATTCACAGAGCGGCGGCTTCGGCCGCCGCTTTTCGTTTGGGCAGGAGTGCATCCACCGAGTACCGCCCCCCTCCCAGAAACAGCAGCGCGAGGGAGATCGCGAAGAGCGAGAGCGGGAGCTCGATGCCTTTCAGCGCGACGAATAGCTTGATCGAACCGGGGGGAACCTCGTACAAGGCGTCGGGAAGCTGCACGATGAACGCGGCGACGAACATCGTGGCGGCGAGGAGGAAGGCATCGAGACGGGTGAGAAGTCCGACGATCAGGAGCGCGCCTCCGGCGAGCTCGGACCAGGCGGCGAGATGTCCGAAGATCGCGGGGATGTGGTAATTCGCGGCGATGTCGCCGGCGAACGCGGCGGCGCCTCCCTCCCCGGCGATCTTGGACCAGCCGTGGGGGATGAAGATCAGTCCGGCCGCGAGGCGCAGCAGCAGCGCGGCGATGTCACGGCTCCTCTGGGACATGCATCCTCCGTCGGAACGTTCAAGCGGCGCGCGCTCGAAGCCGATCGCTTTCTCGCCCCGCTCCTGTTGTTCGTTTGTTTCTATGTTGCCACATTGTTCGCTCTGACGTGGCTCCGCCTCGGGTCGAATTACTGGGCCGGCCTGGTCTCCGTCACCGTGGCGACCATGCTCGTCGTCGCGATCTGGGAGCGCGGGCAGTGGCCGCTCGGCCTCTTCATCGCCCCGCCGGCCGCCGCGCGCGAGTTCATCATCGGCATCGCCTGGGGCGTCTTTCTCATCGGCGCGTGCACGCTGCTCATCTCTTCCTCGACGAACGTACGTCACGCCGGCGGCCGCGGATTTCCATGGCTCGAGCTGCTGGCCGTCTACGCGCCCGCGGCACTGCATGAAGAGCTGCTCTTTCGCGGCTACCCGTTTCAGAAGCTGCTGCAGCGTAACCGTACGTTCGCCTACCTCTTCGTGGCCCTCGTCTTCGCGGTGCTCCACTCCGGCAACAACGGCGTCACGCTGCTCGCGCTCGGGAACGTCTTCCTGGGCGGGATCCTCCTCGGCTTCGCCTACGAGCGGTACCGCCATCTCTGGTTCCCGCTTGGACTGCATCTCTCGTGGAACCTGATGACCGGCCCGATCCTCGGCGACCAGGTCAGCGGCTACACCGGCGAGGCTTCGGTGCTCGTCGAGCAGGGCGGGGGAGCGTGGTGGCTGACCGGTGGAAACTTTGGGATCGAAGGCAGTGTTTGGATGACCGCAGTTGAACTGGCCGCCATCGCGATCCTCGTGCGGCGGCATATGATCCGATCGAAGGAGCAGACCACTTGAAAGACATCCTCATCGTCGACGGCGCTCGCACGCCGATGGCGGAATACAACGGACACTTCAGCGACATCAGCGCGATCGACCTCGGCGTGATCGCCGCGAAGGAAGCGCTCTCGCGCAGCGGCTTCGCCGCCGCCGAGATGGACCACGTCATCGTCGGCAACGCGCTGCAGACCTCGGGGGACGCGATCTACGGCGCGCGCCATGTCGGGCTCAAGGCCGGCGTGCCGAAGGAAATCCCCGCGCTGACCGTCAATCGTCTCTGCGGCTCCGGCATTCAATCGATCATCAACGCCGCCGAGCAGATCGAGCTCGGCGAGGCGGCGACCATCCTCGCGGGCGGCATGGAGAACATGTCGCAGGCGCCCTATGTCATCCGCGGCGCGCGCAAGGGGCTGAAGCTCGGCCAGACACCGATGGAAGACTCGCTGATGGTCGCGCTGCTCGACACGTACGCCGGCCTGTACATGGCCCAGACCTCGGACAACCTCGCGCGCAAGCACAACATCTCGCGCGAAGAGCAGGACGAGTTCGCGCTGCGCAGCCAGCGCTGTGCCGCCGAGGCCGCGAAGGCGGGGCGGCTGCAGGAAGAGATCGTCGCGGTCCCGGTCGGACGCAAAGGCGAGCTGATCACCGAAGACGATCACATACGTCCCGACACCACGATGGAGGGACTGGCAAAGCTCAAACCGGCTTTCGCGAAGGACGGATTCGTCACCGCCGGCAACGCCTCGGGCATCGTCGACGGCGCGGCGATGCTCGTCGTCTCGACCGCGGAGAGCGCCAAAGACAAGAAGCCCCTCGGGCGCATTGTCTCGTGGGGCATCGCCGGCTGCGATCCGGAGATCATGGGCATCGGACCCGTGCCGGCGACGCAGATCGCGCTCAAGCGTGCCGGACTCAAGATCGACGACCTCGATCTCATCGAGATCAACGAGGCTTTCGCCGGCCAGATCCTCGCGGTCGCGAAAGAGCTCGGCATCGACCAGGAGAAGCTGAACATCAACGGCGGCGCGATCGCGCTCGGCCATCCTCTCGGAGCCTCAGGGACGCGTCTGCTGCTGACCGTGCTCTACGAACTGCGGCGGCGGCAGGGACGCTACGGCCTCGCGTCCGCCTGCATCGGCGGCGGGCAGGGGATTGCCATGATCGTCGAGCGTGTTTAGAGCGGAACCGGTGAAAACGCTCCTGCTCGCATTGCTCGTCTGGACTGCGACGGCATCGCCGTCGCTTTCGAAAGCGGCGGCGCAGCCGCCGCAGTCCAGAACCGTCACGCTCGACGTGAAAGACGGCGACGTGCGCGACGTGCTGCAGTCGCTCAAGACGCAGTGCGGTATCAGGAACATGATCGTCGACAAAGACGTCGGCGGCGTCGCGGCAACGTTCAAGTTTCGCGACGTGCCGTGCGAGACCGCCTTCCGCGTCGTCTTCCGCACGTTCGGTCTCGCTTCGCAGCCGCCGGTGAACGCCGTTCTGCAGGTGAGCGCACGATGACACGACAGCGCGCGGTCAAGATCGCGGTGCTCGTCCTCCTCGCCGCCGCGTTCGTGGCGGTGTGGCTCTCGCCCCTCCGCGAGCAGATGACGCGGGACAACGTCCGCGCGTTCGTCGAGAATCTCCGCGGCCTCTGGTACGGCCCGATCGCCTTCATCGCCGCCTTCGCGCTCGGTTGCATCTTCGCGCTTCCGGCCTCGCTGTTCGTGATCGCGGCCGGCTTCATCTGGGGCTGGGTCCTCGGCGGCGTCTACTCGCTCATCGGCGGCGTCCTCGGCGCAACCGCGTCCTTCTACGTCGGCCGCTTCGTCGGCGCCGGCATCCTCGATCGCTTCGGCCGCGTCGGACGGATGGTCGCGAAGCAGGTCGATCACGCCGGCTTTCGCTCGCTGCTCGTCCTGCGCAACATCCCGGGCATCCCCTTCGCGGTGCTCAACTACGGCGCCGGCGTCGCGGGCGTGCGCTTTCGCGACTTCTTCGCGTCGACCGTGATCGGCGTGACACCATCGATGTTCGTCTTCGCCTACTGCGCGGACGCGCTCTTCAACGGCTCGATGAGCGAGGGCGACGCCTTCGTGCGCCTGGCCATCGTCTGCGGCCTGATGCTGACCATCGTCCTCCTGCCGCTCCTCGTGAAGCGGCTCTCGCGGCGCAACGGCACTGCACCCGATCTTGTGCAGTGAATCATTAAATCCCTGTGCTACACTGACTGACCCGCACGCTGTCCTGCGGGGTCACGAAGCATGATCGAAATTCAGATTCACCCGAGCGATATTCGCCGGCGCGTGCGGTACTTTTTCCTCGACCGCCGCCGAGTGGTGACCGGTATCGTCGTGCTCTCGTTCATCCTGGCGGGTCTTATCGGCTCGATGGCCGCGGCGCCCACCGTCATCCGCCGCGTGTACAAGACCAACTTCCTCAAGGAACAGCGCGAGGAGCGCGACATCCAGCGCGAGCGCCTGCGCGAGAACGTCGTGCAGATGGGAAGCATCGAGCGCAGCCTCGAAGAGCAGCGCATCCGGGTCGAGAAGCTGATGACGGTCTACGGCCTCGATCGCACCCTCGGCACGGGCGGCTTCTCCACGCCGATCCGCACCGGACGCCTGACCGACGAGCCGCTGGGCGACGCGCATCGCCGCGAAGTCTCGCTGCAGACGGCCATGCGCCGGCTGCAGGAGCAGCTCGACCTGCTGGCGCGCTACGAAGCCGAGAACGCCGACATCGTCCGTCACACGCCCTCGATTCTCCCGCTGCCGGCCGACCGCTTCGTGCTGACTTCTCCCTTCGGCAACCGCGTCTCTCCGTTCACGCGCACCGCCGACTTTCACAAGGGTCTCGATCTCTCCGCGCCGACCGGCACCCCGATCTACGCCACCGCAGACGGCGTGGTCACGTTCGCGGGCCGCGTCTCCCTCGGGCAGAGCATCAACTGGTGGCGCTTCGGCAACGTCGTCACCATCAAGCACTCCGACCGCTTCATGACCATCTACGGACACTGCGACACGGTGCGCGTCCGTTCCGGTCAGCAGGTGAAGCAGGGCGAGGTCGTCGCGACCGTCGGCTCGACCGGCTGGAGCACGAACTCGCATCTCCACTACGAAGTGCGCAGCGATCTCGAAGTGCCGGACCGCTTCGATCCGATCGACCCGCGCATCTACATCCTCAACTATCAATGGAGCAACGAGGCGCTCTTGCTCATGCGCGCGCGCACGGCGAAGGACTATCGCAACTTCGATCCGCTGCCGACCGCGTTCACCGGCTCAGGTGGGAAGAGGAGGTCGTGATGAGTTCAGCCGGCGAGGCAAATTTCCCAACGATGATCATCCCGCGCGGGACGGAGATCCGTGTCAACACGCACGGACAGCTGTCCATCAAGACGCCGGGCAACCTGGTGATCCAGAACTCCGGCGTCTACTCCGAGATCGAGTCGACCAACGGATCGATTCGCATCGAGGAGAACGTGACCGTCGAGGCGGTGAGCATCCGCGCCGGGCAGGCCTGCTTCATCCAGGGCACGCTCACCGCGTGGAAGGTGCACGCGAAGAAGATCACGCTCGAGGACCGGGCGCGCGCGTTCATCATGCTGCAGGAGTCCGAGCACCTCGAGCTGTCGAAGAGCGCGCGTCTGGTGGGCAACTTCGCCAACGAGAAGGAGCTCTTCTTCATGATGGGCAAGTTCAGCCCGCAGCTGAAGGAACTGCCCGGCTCGGTCGACATGAGCGGCGGCTCGCAGCCCCGCGAGATCGTCTCCGAGTCTCCGCGGCCGACGACGATGAAGGTGCCGGCCGTGACGTCGACGATGCCGGCCGCGATGCCGGCCGCACAGGAAGAGGATCATCTCCGCGCCGCGCAGACCGCGCTGGAGAAGGAGATGAATCGCTCCGATCTCACCGGCGCCGAGGCGGAGGCGTTGCGCGAAGTGCTCTTCGGATTGCGGCAGGGCAACACGCAGCGCGTCGGTCTCACCTGGCGCGAGGCGTTCGCCGAAGTGCGCAACCCGACCGAGAATATCCGCGCGGCGTACGACCATCTCGAGCGCTACTTCGGCAAAGTGTCCTGATTCGCAGCGCTACTGCGCCCACCACGGAGGCGGCGGCTCTCGCCGCCTCGTGCGGCGGAATCCTCCCATCACGTAGATGAGGATCATCCCGGACGCGAAGCCGCCGATGTGCGCGAAGTAGGCCACGCCTCCCACGTCCTGCGCGTCGGGAATCCCGAGCGAGCCGATCCCGCTGAAAAACTGCAGCACGAACCAGAGCCCGAGGATCAGCACCGCCGGCAGCTCGCGGATGGTGATGAAGAAGATGATCGGGATCAGCGTCAGCACGCGCGCGCGCGGCCAGAGCAGCAGATACGCGCCGAGCACTCCGGCAATCGCCCCCGATGCACCGATGGCCGGCAGCCGCGACGCCGGGCTGAAGATCGCGTGCGCGTAGGTCGCGCCGAATCCGCAGAGGAAGTAGAAGACCAGATACTTGCCGTGGCCGAGGCGGTCTTCGACGTTGTCGCCGAAGATCCAGAGATAGAGCATGTTCGAGCCGATGTGCATCAGGCTGCCGTGGAGGAACATCGACACCACGATCGTCAGCAGGTCGGCGGTCCAGTAACCCGGCAACCAGAAGCGCGCGGGGATGAACGCGACCGACATGATCTGCTGGTCGAGACGCTGGCCGAGCGACAGCTCCCACAGAAATCCGAGCACGTTCGCCGCGATCAGCAGGTAGTTGACGATCGGAAACGTGCGGCGGGGGTTGTCGTCACGAAGTGGAATCATCTGCGAAGCCGCGCCGCTGCAACGGCCGGATCGATGATCTCGACGAACGTGCCGGTGCCGAGCTCCAGTCCGCCGAGCGTGGTGAGCCGCGGGAAGAGCTCGACGTAAAAGTGCGGCGTGTTCATGAATACCCAATTGTACGCATCGCCGATCGCGCGCGTGGCCGCGGATGCTGCGCGTAACAGGACGTCGAGTTGCGCCTTCTCGCCGTCATTCGTCTCGAGAAGCGATCCGAGGTGGCGCTTCGGCGCGATCCACTGCTGGTACGGCATCGACGACCCATGCGGCGCGAACCAGGTGAATGCGCTCATTTCCTCGATGACATTCCCGGGTGCGGCGCACAGCGGACACTCCTGCGCGAATCCCGCCAGCTCCCGCTCGACGCGCGGCGGCACGAAGGGGAGAGGGACCAGCTGAGAGTGCACATGCGCGATCGAAGAGCCAGCGCGCGCGCCCTCATTCTTGAAGAGGGCAACGTATTTTGCGTCGCGATGAGCGCGAAGCCGCTCCGCGTACACGTTGACGACGTTCCCGGTGACGTCGTGAAAGCCCGCGTGGTGATCCGGCGACTCGATGATCACCTCGGCGCCTGGAACCGGCGGATATTTGTTCGGCACCACGCGCACACGCCACGGCTCGCCGACGCGCAAAAGCTCAGGCGGCGTATCGCTCTCATGACCCGGACAGAACGGACAGCGCGCGTCGTCTTTCGAGTCGGCGAACGCGTGCGGACGCTCCGCGCGCTCGGGAGCGAACAGCACGGGATCGCCGGTGATCGCGTTTCTGCGCAACGTCACTGCGAGCGCTCCAGCTTCGCCGCGATGGCGAGCCGCTGCGCGATGCCGAGAAGCGCGAAGACGATGACCAGCAGCGCCATCCAGTCCGCGATACGCAGCCCGGCGAGCGTCAGGTTCTGCCAGCCGTTGTCGTAGAGGATCGACGAGACGATCGGGAAGACGATCAGGCCGAGCACGAACTCGCCGCGGCCGACGCTCTCGTAGTCGCGCTCGCGCCACGACGCCTCGATCTGCGTGCCGAGGTAGCCGTTGAGCATGATCGCGATGATCGCGCCGAGCGCGATCTCCATTCGCACGTCATTGCCGAGCAGCCAGCCCGCGAGGAGCAGCGTGTCGCTGACGCGGTCGGCGAAGTGGTCGAGAAAATCGCCATAGCGCGAGGTCTTCTCCTGCTCGCGCGCCACGACGCCGTCGAACGCGTCGGCGAGTCCGCCGATGGCCAGCAGCACGATCGCGACGAGAAACCAGCGCTGGTACAGCAGCACGGCCGCCGCGACATTGATCACCAGCGCCAGCAGCGTGATCGCGTTCGGCGAGAGCGGACATCGCCGCGCCGCCGGAGCAAGCCAGCGATGCAGGCGGCCGCGCCATGGGTTCATGACCTCTAGTAAATCACGACCTCGTCCCCGACGTTGGCCATGTCGTAGAGCCGCGCGATGTCTTCGTTCGCGAGCCGCACGCACCCGTGCGAGACGCTGCGGCCGAGCTGCGACACCGCCTGCGTGCCGTGGAGCGCGTAGCCGTCGCCGAGGTTCAGGCGATGCGTGCCGAGGACGTCGGGGAACTGGCGCTGGCGTGTGCCGACCGGCGGGATGACGATCGCGCCGCCGCGCAGGATCAGCTCACCCTGCGCCAGAGGGAAGCCGTTCGACATGACGTCGTTGCCGCTGACATAAAGATCGCCGAGGCGCTGGCCGCGCTCGAGCTTCACCACGCTCATCCCGTTCTCGCGGGCCTGCTCGATGAAGTGCCAGTCCGGCGGCACCCACATCGGATTCTCTTCCTTCGACTGGATGCGGAAGCGGCCGATCGGCGTGCGGAACACCATCGTCTCGCCGCCGGCGTGCAGCGTCGTGTTTTTCCCGGTCGAGCAGACGGCGTCGAAGACGAGCTGGCCGTCGCGGCGCGCGTAGACGTGGTTTTCGGCCGTCGAGACGGTGATCACGAAGTTGCTGTCGTTCAGGTCTTCGATCTGTTTCTCGGCGGTCGCGACTTCCGACTGCAGCGTCGTCACCTGCGTCGAGCGCTTCGACATCGTTTCCTGCAGCCCGCGCAACTGGCGCTTCACTTCGCCTTCGATGGCTTCGTCGACCGCCTCATATCGCCGCAGCTTGCGCGCGTCCGCCTGCGTGATCGCCTCGGCGGCGACCGCATATCCCAGGACGCCGAGCGCCAGCACCAGCAGCGCCCACGATCCCAGCAATCCAACCCATCTCGGCATCCCGTCTCCTCAGTAGATGTAAACCGGCGTTCCCTTGTGAATGCGCTCCCAGATCGCGGCCAGCGTCTCCTCCGGCACCATGTACGAGCCCGGCTTCGGCCCCTTCAGCGGACTGGCCTCGCTCGGCGGCGAGTGGATGACGTAGCCGTTGGGCAGGAAGAGCACGTACTTGCCGAGTCCGTTCGGAATGGTCGGACGCGCGGGATCGAGCCATTCCGGAACGCGCCAGTCGTAGCCGACGATCTTGGCCTCGATCGGGAACGCGCCTTTGAGCGGGATGAACGTCCATGACCGCCCGTTGGCGGTGAGCGTCTTCGCCTCGCCGATGGCGATGTCTGCCTCGCGCAGCACCGTGTCGCCGTAGTAGAAGCGCAGCTTCCGCGCTTTCGAGTCGATCGAGAGATAGAAGTTTTCGGACTTGAGGCTCGTGACGAACTTCATCCGCCCCTCGAGCTCCTGCTTCAACGCGTCTTCGGTGAGGGAGAGCTCCGCGAGCTGCTCTTTCATCTGCTTGACGTCCGCCGGCGTCCGCGCCTCCTCGGCGAGCACGCGCGCGAATCGCGTCGACACGCGCTGCCGGTCGTAGCGCGCGTATGCGAACACCGCGATTCCGAGGAGCAGCAGCAGCAGGTTCAGCCAGAGCGGCGGCCGGGGAAACGACCTCCGCTCGCGTTGGTGTTTTTCGGCCATCACCCGAGTCCTTTCGCGAGGGACGTGCCAAATCCCGATAGTGTTGAAACGGATCGATGAAAGTGCTCGCTCTTTCCGTCCGCGCGGAAACTCCCTCTGCGAACCGCGAGAAGACGACGGAGTCGCCGTTCTAACCTCCCGTCGAAATGACCGTTCGGAAGCTCGCGGTGCCGCGGTCGAGATCGTCGAGCGTGGCATTGATCGCCGCGGCATCGCGGGCGATTCGCCTGGAGATGACCGGCGCGATGTCGAGCCGGCCGTCTCCGGCAAACGTCATCAGCTCGATCAGTTCCTCTTTCGTGTGATCGGACGAGCCGACGATGCGGCGCTCGTGCGCCAGCACATCGCGGTACGGATTGAAATCCAGCGGCGCCTCGGAGAGCGCGACGAGCAACAGCCGTCCGCCGGGCGCGAGCGCGCGCAACGCGGCGATGGTCAACGCGGGCTTGCCGACGAAATCGAGAGCGATGTCGTAACGCGCATCCAAGACATCCGTCGTGACCGCTCCGTGATCGCGCGCGAGGGCGAGCTTCTCCGGCACGATGTCGACCACGCCCACCCGTTCGGCGCCGAGCATCTTGCCCAGCTGCAATGCGGAGAAGCCGAGCCCTCCGAATCCCAGCACCAGAATCGCCGCGCCCGCGGTCATCTCGGCGAGGCGCAGCGCATGATAAGCGGTCGCCGTCGAGCACATCATCACAGCCGCGACGTCGAGCGCCACATTGTCCGGAACCGCGACGAGGTTCCGCGCCGGCACGACGATCGACTCCGCATATCCGCCGTCGCGCTCCTTACCGATCATCTGCCCCGAGGAGCAAAACTGCTCGCCGTAGCGAACGCAGCGCTCGCACGTGCCGCATGAGAGGAGGTAATGAACCGCGACGCGCTCTCCGGCGCGCCAGCCCGACACGTCACACCCGACGTTCGCCACGACGCCGGCGATCTCATGCCCCAGCGTACGCGGAAGCGCGATGTGGCCGACACCCGCGCGGTAATGCGCATCGCTGTGGCAAATGCCGCATGCCGAGATCGCGACGCGAACTTCGTCCGCGACGAGATCGCGTTGAGCGATGTCCGCGTCCGTCAGCGGCGCATGCATGCGAGCTAGTTGAACAGCGTGCATTTCAGATCACCGCTATTGCGATTGCTAAAACGGACGCTTCGCAATTCGACGGAGATGGACGCGTTTCACCGAGACAGGACTTCTCGCCGGATGTCTTCCAGCGCGGTGCGCCAGTCCTCCTCATCGTCGGGATTGGCTTCGGCATCGGCCGCCCGGCGCGCGATTTCTGCAGCCCAAGCGGCTTCTTCTAAGAGCCTGTCTGCGCTTTTCATCACCTCGTTATCCTACACCGACACCTTCCGACTAGCGCGACACCTCCGCGGTCTTCGCAGGAGCGGGCATGGGGATCGACATCGACGCACAGGCGAAGCGGCGGATGCTGTGGTTGCGCACGAGACCGCCGCTGAGGAGGTGAAACTTCACCTGCACGATGCGCGGGTCTTTGTGCCACACCGGATAGAACCGTTTCGCGATCCAACGGACGTACGACAGCGCCTCGCCCTGCTCGAACACGCGGAAGATATTTTCTCCCTCGCGCGAATGCTCGCGCAGCGTCTTGTCGATGCTGTAGAAATAAGTGACGACCGTCGGATCGAACGCGTACACCGTCCGGATGTTCTGATTGGATGCGTAGCCGGCAAGCTGCGCCAGGCCGCCGCCGAGCGAATGGCCGGTGGCGATGATGGTCGTGTTCGGTCCTTCGTGCTGCTTGATCGTTTCGATCAGATCGTCGACGATCTCGTTGAGCTGTTCGTAGTGGTCTCGCACGTTTGGGATGACGCGCGTGACCCAACGGAGATTCGAATACCAGTCGGCGCGGCTCTGCGTGCCGCGGAAGGCGAGCATGGCGATTTTCCTGCCATCGCCGAGCGTCTTCACCCAGACGCGGTAGTGCAGATCGCGGATGTTGCGCTCGCCCGGAGGTGGCGCCGGCGGCTGCGGCAGGTCTTTTATCTCGCTCCATCCGAGCTCCTTCTTCGGATCGAAGGAGACATCAGTGGTTGTGGCCGCGCAGTAGTCGGCGAGCTTTGTCGTCGGATTGGCCTCGGGCTTATCGTACGCCGCGGCGCTCAAGATGGCGGCATCGTTCATCAACTCCAGTTCCGGATAGCGGGTCAGCAGCTCCGCGCGGTCGATGACCGTCGCCCCTCGGTCCCGCACCACCACCTTGTTGTTGATCGATCCGCAGGCAACGGCGAAGAGACTGACAACGACAAGAATCACATTGCGTGTCATCGGCGACTCCTTCGGTTCTTTCGTAGGAGGGACGCTTTTCCGGAGTTTCCTACGCTGCCGCCCCCCGAAACGCCGCTACCCGCAGTAACGCCAGGACCGCCAGCACTGCGCCGAACGTGCAGACGATCGTCGCGCCGGTGGGGAGGTCGTAGTGGAATGACAGGAACACGCCGAGGGCGCTGACGAGGGCGCCCATGATCCAGCCGAAGGCGAGGCGGGTGCCGACACGGCGCGCGTAGAGCATCGCCGCGACGGAGGGGACGATCAGGAACGAGAACACCAGCAGCACGCCGGCGATCGCGACCGACGACGTCACCACGAAGCCGAAGGACGTGTAGAAGAGGAAGTCCCACCAGCGGACGTTGGGGATCTCCTCGCCGAGGGAGATCGCCAGGAACTTCTTGCGGAAGATCCAGTGAAACAGGCCGACGATCGCGTAGACGATCGCAGTCTGGATCACCACCGGCCACGACACCGTCAGGATGTTGCCGACGAGCATGTCTTTCAGGTGCTCGGTTCCTTCCGGAGCCTTGCTCATCGCCAGGATCGCGGCGGCGGCGGAGACGGCATAGACGATGCCGATCACGGCCTCCTGCGGGATGCGCGACTCATCGCGGTGCGTGCGGGTGATGGCAAAGATCGCCGCGCCGGCGATCGTGAACCCGAGGGACCAGTAATACGTGATCGGGTCGTGCAGATCGTGGCCGGCGAGGTATGCGGTCGTCGTTCCGAGCGCGGCGATCTGCGCGAGCGAGAGGTCGACGAAGATCACCCCGCGCTCGACGACGTGCAGCCCGAGGTACGCGTGGATGCCGGTCAGAATCAGACTGGCGACGAAGGGAACGGCGAGAAATGCTAGGAGGTCCATCAGTCTTGCAGCGCCTTCACGAGTGTATTGACGTTGGTGTCCATCAGCGAGAAGTAGTCGTCGGTGCCGGTCTTCGCGCCGCCGACCGAAGGATAGAGGATCACCAGGTGCGCGCCGGTGCGGTCGGCGATCGACTGCGGTGTCTTGTGATCGAAGTACGGCTCCATCGCGATCGCCTTCACCTTCTGCTCCTTGATCAGGTTGATCAGCTCGAACGTGTGCGACGGCGAGGGCGGCACGCCCGGCTTCGGCTCGACGTAGCCGGCCACGACCAGCCCGTAGCGGCGCATGAAATTCGGCCAGGAGTTGTGATACGTCACGATCTTCGCGCCCTTGTACGGCGCCAGCGCGGCGCGCCAGCGCTTGTCGGCGTCGTTCATCTTGGTCTTGAACGCATTGAGGCGGCTGCGGAAAAACTCTGCATCGGCCGGCTGCAGCTCCTCGAGCTTCTTCTCGATCTGAATGGCGATGCGCACCGCGTTCGCGGGATCGAGCCAATAGTGCGGATTGCCCATGGGATGCACGTCGCCCATCGAGCGATTCACGTCGCCCTGCGGACGGTCGAGGATCTCCACGCCGCGCGAGAGATCGAGATAGCCGGCCGCGCCCCGAAGGATTTTTGGGTTGCGGCTCTGGTCGATGAGCGGCGGCAGCCAGCCGATCTCCAGATCGAGGCCGATCACTTCGAGGAGGTCGGCGTTCCTGAGCAGCAGCAGGAACGACGGCTTCGGCTCGACGAAGTGCGGATCCTGGTATCCGCGTGCGATGGAGGTGACGGTCACGCGGTCGCCGCCGACTTCGTTCGTGATCGACGCCAGATCGGCGGTCGCGGTGATGACGTTGAGTTTGGCCTGCGCGGAGACCGCGAGGAGTGAGAGTGCGAATGCGATCAGAGTTCTTTTCATGGTCGGTTTGTCCTAGAACGTATGCGCGCCATGCGCGCCGATTGCGAATTGCAGTTGGACGAGAAACTCGTCGAACGATGGGCCGCCGCCGAGGGTCGTGCGGCGGTACTGGCCGCGCAGCTGGCTGAACTCGGACGGCCAGAACGTGAGCGTCGCCGAAAGCGCGCGGTCGCCCTGACGATCGTCGAAGAAAACGCGATCGGCGTGGTCGAGCCGCGCGCCGGCGAACCAGCGCTGCGCCAGCTGGTAGTCGGCCGAGAGGTAATAGCCGTACAGCGTGCGGTCGAAGTCCGGGCGCTTGTTCGCGAGGCCCTCGAAACGGACGATCATCGAGTTGTAGATCGCGCGAGAGAGCGGCTTCCAGCGGTAGGTGACGTCGGCGCCGGCGAAGCGGCCGTCATGTCCGTGCGCCCAGCTCGTGCCGACTTCGACGTTGCTGTTCTCGGTGAGGTCGCGGAAGAGCTTCAGGTGCCCGTTGTAGAAGTCGTCGTTGTAGGCCTCGCCGGTGACTTCGATGAAGGCGCCGAATGGATTGTCGACCGCCTTGCTGACGGAGACGCCGACGTCGGCGATGCCTTCGTCGCCGAAGAAGCGCGTGATCATCAGCGGCTGATCGACCCACGGCCGCGTGTGCGTATGCCAGGTGTTGGCCTTGCCGAACATCGCCTTGGTCTTGCCGGCTTTCGCGGTCAGACCCCACGGCAGGGTCACGAACTGCGCATAGCCTTCCTCGAGCTCGACCTGGTCAGGGCCGACGGAGAAGAAGAAGCGGCCCTTCGCGTAGGGATCGATGAACGCCTCGAGCGCGATCTCAGCCTCGTCGAGCCCGAGCGTTTCACGCGGCTCGAGCTCGTTCCGATCGCCGGCGTGCCCCACGAACGTGCCGATCACCGACATGTCGGGATTGAGCGCCTTCGCCGCGCCCGGACTGGCCTGATTCTCGACCGTCGTCACATCCGCAAGAGACCCCGCCTCCTGTGGAGCCGTCTCCTGTGGAGCGGCGGCCGCCTCGGCCGCCGGTTCCGGCCGCATCTGCCGCAGCTCCTGCCGGATCTCATCAGCCTGCCGCATCAGCTCATCGAGCTTCTTTTCCAGCTGGGTAATGCGATCGTCCAGCGTCTGCGCGAACGCCGGGACGCCGAGCAACATCAAATACAAAAGCAAAAGACTTCGACCACGATGGGTCATGGAAAATCCTCCTCCGATGCTTGTGGAGCGGCGGGCTTCAGCCCGCCGAAGGAGGTCCGCGCGGCGAGAACGTGCGCGCGACAGTCGCGAGTGTCGTGGTGACGACCACCGCGTACAGCGTGTAGGCGAAAACGGCCGGCGCCGCGATCGACGGCACGACGACGATGTCGCTGGCGCCGGCGACGCACGCCCCGCATGGCTGCGTGGCGTTGTCGGTGAAGAGCGCGTGGCTATGCAGCACCGGCAGGAGAGCCAGCAGAAGCACGAACGCGATGACGCTCCAACGTCGCATTTTGCGGAGACAGTCTACCAACGGATGAATGAACTTCGGGTAGCGCCGGTGTATTCTCTGTGCCGAATCGTCAAGGTTAGCGACGGGTCCGCAGTCCGACGAAGTGCGATTTCTCGATTCGTGTCCATCTCACCTAGGGATGGCTCGGATGTCAGGAGAGGCATTGCTGCCACGAGCGCATGGACGATGGTTTCTGCTGGTGTCGGCGCCGATCGTCCTGATCGCGGTCGCCGCCCTCGGACTGTTCTCCCGTGCGCAACCCTCGGGTGCCACCGCCTCGGTCGCCAGCCTCTTCCCGGCGTCGATGCGGTCACGCCCCATCGAAGCGCGAGTGAGCGGTCTTCTCTGGGCGCCGTTCGTGGCGGAGCCCGAGGCAACGGATCGGAGTGCCGATCCCAAACGCGGCGATTCCTCTGACGCCGGCCGCCGCCAGCAGGAAGGATTGCTGGAACTCCTCGCCGGCGATCCGCGCGATGCGGTCGCTGCTCTTGAAAAAGCGTCGGTGTCGAACCAGCCGGCGGCGTGGAGCGATCTCGCCGCGGCCTATTACGAGGTCGCCGTCCGCCACGACGTGCCCGAGTGTCTCGCCGATGCTCTTTCAACCGCGGATCGAGCGCTCACGCTCGACCCGAATCACGTCGAGGCGCTCTTCAATCGCGCGCTCATTCTCGAGCGCCTCGGCCTGCGCCGAGATTCCCGCGCCGCATGGACGCGCTATCTCGCAGCGGAGCCGGCGAATCCCTGGTCCGAGGAGGCGCGCTCGCATCTGCGTGCACTCGTGCCCCGGCGTCAGTTTTCCGAGGTGCTGAATGGCGACTACGATCGGATCGGCCGCGATCCCGCGGCAGCCGGAGCGATCTACGCGGACGATCCTTTCGGCGCGCGCGGCCAAGGCGTCGTCGAGGTCCTCGGCCGATGGGGAAAGGCCGTACTGCGAGGCGACGAGCGTGACGCGGTTCGCCATCTGAACGTTGCTCGGCAGCTCGGACATGCCGTTGCGCGCGGCGGCGACTTGACGCTCGAACGCTCCGTTGCCGTCATCGACGGTGCGGGCAACTTGCGCGCCCAGCTTGCCGCCGCACACGCGGACTTCTACACGGGGATGAAGGCATTCGGACGCTCGCGGCTCGATGAGGCGGAGCCGCTGCTCCGCCGCGCGGCAGCCGTGTTTCAGCAGGCCGATAGCCCAACGGCCATTCCCGCGCTGCTCTGGGCAGCGAACTGTCTGTATGAGCGCGGCCACCGCCTCGATGCGCAGAAGCGTTATGAGGCTCTGCTCGCGGCGACGCCCGCCGAATATCCCGCGTATCGCGCCTTCATGCTCTGGCAGCTCGCGAACTGCCGCAATGCGCGTGGCGAATGGGGGGCCGCGATCTCGCTCTTCGAGGAGAGCGCGACGTTGTTTGCCAAGGTTGGCGAGAACGGCAACGTCGCGAGCGTGCTGCGGCTCCTCGCGGCCTTGTACGAGCGCACCGGCGACCCCGACACCGCATGGAAGAACCGTCTTGCCTCGATGAGCGGCCAAGGCATTCGCACGATGGAGATCGACGAGCTGACTGTCTGGTCGATCGTCGAGGCCGCAATCGTGCGCCGCGACTGGCACATGGCCTTGTCTTTCTTGACGGTGTATGTCGATGTCGTCAAGCGTCTCGACAATGACATAGAGCTCACAACCGGCCTGCTGATGCGAGCAGTCGTTCGCGACCGTCTCGATATGCGTGGCGTTCAGGAAGACATTGCCGAGGCGAGGCGCACTTTTTCGCGCGTCGCGGACGCGTCGTACCAGGAGAGGTTGCGCGTGGCCGAATGGCGGACGATCGGGATGCTTCGGTCGACGCCACCCGCGACCGCTGACGCACTTCTGACTCGGGCCATTGACTACGAATCAACGCTCGGTCATCGGAGCACGCTGCCGGGGTTGCTGTTGCTGCGCGCACGTGCCCGTCGCGGCGCGGAGAATCTCAGCGGCGCGATGAAGGACGTCGAGCTGGGTATTCAGCAGATGGAGCAGCATCGCGAATCCCTGCCGGCAGGAGCCGCGCGATGGGGAGCGTTCTATGCCGCCGAGGAATTGTTCGAGGAGGGCGTGGTTCTGGCGCTGCTCGCCGGCGATCACGAATCCGCGTTTCGTTTCACCGAAAAAGCGCGAGCGCGAGCGCTTCTCGACTCTTACGCTGCGTCGCCGGATGCGGATTGGCGCGCGCTTCCGCCACAAACGGTCGTGGTCGAATACACGACGCTTCCCGATGCCCTGGTGATCTTCGTCGCCGACTCGGCGGGCGTTGGGGCCGTCAGAACGAATCGTCCGAGAGCTGCCCTTGCGGCTGATGCGGATGCTTTCACGAATGCGTTGAAAGGTGACGATGCGCCGGAAGCAAAGCGACTCGGCGCGTCGATCTATCGACAGCTCATCGAGCCGATCGCATCGCGCCTCGCCAGCGCGCGGAACGTGGTGTTCGTGCCCGATGCGTTCACGTCGACGATTCCCTTCGGCGCTCTCGTCGACTTACGCGGTGATTACTTTCTTCAGCATCACTACATCGTCGTCGCTCCGAGTGCCTCGGTATTCATTGTTGCGAACGCACACCGCAGCGGCAAGGCCGCTCCGCTGTCTGCACTCATCGTTACTGCGGGCGCGTCCACCGAGGGGACGGCAGGCCTTCCATCTGTTGACGGCGAAGCGAAACGGATTCTGCGGAACTATCGTAAGACCGTGCGCATCGGCGAAGACGCATCTCAATTTGAGGATCTGGCGGAGAGCGCGCCTGCTGCGGACGTCATTCACTTCGGCGGTCATGCGGTGGGCGATGCGCGCGGCTATGAGCCTGCCTCGCTCGTTCTGCGCGAGCGCGGGCACGAGCGCCGCGTCGGCGTCGCGGACATCGCAAAGCTGCGCCTCGATCGAACCTCGGTCGTCGTTCTCGCGGGATGCAGCACGGCGAGTGGCCCACGCCGGGCGGCGGAAGGCGTGATCAGCATCGCACACGGGTTCCTTTCTGCAGGCGTGCCCTCTGCGATTGCCACACTGTGGGCGATCTCGGACGAAGATGCGGCGCGGTTTTTTTCACGACTCCACGAGAGACTTGCGTCCGGAATGGCGCCGGCCAACGCGGTGCGCGAAACGCAGCTGGAATCGATCCGACGAGGTGATGTGCCGCCTTCGCTCTGGGCGGCGGTTCAGGACATCGGGAGTTAGAGAGGAGGAGACAATGCTGAAGGTTTATATGCTCGGGTTGTTGTACTTCGACGGCTGCGAAGCAGATGAAAGGCATGTCTACGCACCGGATGGTCGGCTGTGGGAGCCCCTGCACTACGCGAGCTTTTTCATTTACGAGAGCCTGATCAACAACACAACAAACTGGTGGGCGGAAGCGAGGCATGTGCATCCCATCGAGGTGACGGGAGGAGGACCGCCTCATACCGTGCAGGTGATCGAGTTTCAAGTTCCATACCCTTGCACGATCTCGTTTTCCAGCCAGGGTGCAGCGGGGCTCTGCGACGATCTCGATACGAAACTTCCGAAACTGAAAAGGCGCATGAACGGGCAAGACAGCGACTTTGTTTTCAATCCGGCTACGGCAGAAACGATCGCCGAGGTGACGATGGCGGGCGGCGAGATCCGGCCGCGCCGATTCAATAGCAGCGGCATTGTCGAATGGGCCATTACGAATGACATTCCGGTCGTGATCACCGCGACGCGGAAAGATGGCGGCGGGTCGCGCTCAATCCGGCTCAACGCGGTCGACGCCGAGGTGGTCTTCTGCAACATCCATGATGTGTTCGTGGAAGGCACGCAGAAAGGGAACTCGGACGTTCTGAAAAACCCGAACGCTAATGAAGGCCACATCGATTTATTCAGGAAGCTCAATCCCAACCTCGGAAACGCGATCCTGATCTCGTCACCGCCCACAGGCCAGGTCTTGCCTCTCGCCCCTATTACAAACGCGTTTCTCCAGTATCTGCGCGCCAAAGCTCATATCGAAGGGGAAACTCCGCCCTGCTGCAAGGGAGGAGGAATCGTAGGGAACGATATCTAAGTGACTCTTGAGTCATAGCAAGTGCGGGGTACGTCGCGAGCAGCTGACGTACGCCGTCCTGCGTCCTGGCTCTATCATTCGCGCGATGCTCAAACACGCGCTGCTCCTTCTCCTCATCGCCGCCGCCGCCCACGCCGACCTCGGCTGGCGCCTCATCGGCCCGTTCCGCGGCGGGCGCGTGCTGGCGGTGACCGGCGTGCCGGGCGAGCCGGAGCACTTTTACTTCGGCAGCGTGAACGGCGGGGTGTGGGAGACGCGCGATGCGGGACGGACGTGGCAGCCGATCTTCGACGACCAGCCGATCGGCTCGATCGGTGCGATCGCCATCGCACCATCGAATCCGAAAATCATCTACGTGGGCAGCGGCGAGTCGGACATGCGCTCCGACATCGCGCAGGGCAACGGCATGTATCGCTCGGGCGACGGCGGGAAGACGTGGTCGCACATCGGGCTCGCCGACTCACAGCAGATCGCGCGCATCCGCGTGCACCCCACGGATCCCGAGCTCGTCTACGTCGCCGCGCTCGGCCATCCGTACGGACCGAACGCCGAGCGCGGCGTGTTCCGCTCGCGCGACGGCGGCAGGACATGGCAGCGCATCCTGAGCCGCAACAACGATAACGATACCGGCGCAGTCGACCTGGTGTTCGAGCCCGGAAATCCGAAGGTGATGTACGCCGCGCTGTGGCAAACGCGCCGCACGCCGTGGAGCGTGTACCCGCCGTCGAACGGGCCGGGGAGTGGCCTGTTCAAGTCGCTCGACGGCGGCGATACGTGGACGGAGATTCGCGGACGCGGATTTCCGGAGAAGCCGGGACGCATCGGAATCGCCGTCGCGCCGTCGCAGCCGCAACGCGTCTACGCGATTGTCGACGCGCCGGAGGGCGGCATGTACCGCTCCGACGACGGCGGCGCGAACTGGACGCGCTCGTCGAGCGACGTGCGCATCTGGGGCCGCGGCTGGTATTTCGGCGAGATCGCCGTCGAGCCCGATCGCGCGGACGTTGTCTTTTCATGCAACATCGATCTCTATCGCTCCGAAGACGCCGGCAAAACTTTCGTGCCCATCAAAGGCGCGCCGGGCGGCGACGACTACCACGCGCTCTGGATCGATCCTCAGGTCCCCTCCCGCCGCATCCTCGGCGTCGATCAGGGCGCGGTAGTCTCGGTCAACGGCGGCCGGACCTGGAGCTCCTGGTACAACCAGCCGACCGCGCAGCTCTACCACGTCAGCACCGACAACAGCTTTCCCTATCGCGTCTACGGCGCGCAGCAGGACTCCGGCGCGGCGAGCATTCCCAGCCGCACCGGTACGATCGACGGCGTCTCGCTGATGAACTTCCGCGAGACCACCGCGGGAGGGGAGAGCGACAACATCGCTCCCGATCCGAAAGACCCCGACGTGATTTACGGCGGCCGCGTCGATCGCCTCGACCTCCGCACGCAGCAGACGCGCTCCGTCGATCCGACGATCGCGCATCTCGAGAGCAACGAGCGCCGCACCTGGACGCTGCCGCTGGCGTTCTCCGTGCGCGATCCGCGCGTGCTCTACTTCGCGAACCAGCGCCTCTATCGTACCGAGGACGGCGGCGAGCGGTGGACGATCATCAGTCCCGATCTCACGCGCGAAGATCCCGGCACGCCGCCGAATCTCGATCCGACGACCGCGGCGCTTCATCAGCGGACCGGCCCGCGGCGCGGGGTGATCTACGCGATCGCGCCGTCGCGCACCGCCGATCGCGAGCTGTGGGTGGGCACCGACGACGGCCTGATCTGGCGCACGCGCGACGAAGGCCCGCACTGGCAGAACGTGACGCCGTCCGCGCTCACGCCGTGGTCGAAGGTCGGCATCATCGACGCGTCGCATTTCGATTCCGAGACGGCGTACGCGGCCGTCGACCGCCATCGCCTCGACGACTTTCACCCCTACATCTACCGCACGCACGACGGCGGCAAGTCGTGGCAGCTGATCGTGAACGGCATCCCGTCGAATCACGCCGTGAACGTCGTGCGCGAAGACACGGTGATCAAAGGGCTGCTCTACGCCGGCACCGAGCGGGGGATCTTCGTCTCGTTCAACGACGGCGGCGCCTGGGAGCCGTTGCAGAAGAACCTTCCGGTGACGTCGGTGCGCGACATCGACGTGCACGGCGACGATCTGGTGATCGCCACGCACGGCCGCTCGTTCTGGATCATGGACGACGTCACGCCGCTGCGGCAGCACGGAGTTAGTCAACGTCCGTACCTTTTCGCGCCGGCGACGGCGGTACGCATGCGCCCGGCCGGCTTCACCGGGACGCCGATGCCGAAGGACGAGCCGCTGGCGCCGAATCCGCCGTCCGGCGCGTACATCGACTACGTCCTCGACGCCGTGCCGTCCGGGCCGATCGCGCTGGAGATCTTCGACGCACAGAACGCGCTCGTGCGCCGCTACAGCAGCGCCGAGCCTCTTCCCGCGGCCGATCCGGCGAAGCTTCGCACCGCGCCGGAGTGGTTCATAACGCCTTCGCCGCTGCCGGCGACGCCCGGCCTGCACCGCTTCGTCTGGCCGATCCGCCTCTCGGGCGCGACCGGTGCCTGGAGCGATGGCGTCTGGGCGCCGCCCGGCGACTACCGCGTCGTGCTGACCGTCGACGGACGCCGCCTCGAACAGCCGTTGCGCATCGTGCCCGATCCGCGCGTGAAGCTGCCGCAGCCGGCATACGCCGAACAGTTCGCGCTCGCGCGGGAGATCGACGTGCTGCGCGCGGCGGTCGTCAAGGCCGTCACCGACTCCGACGCGCTGCTGGAAAAGACGAACGACCCGTCGCTGCGCGCGCGCATCATCGAAGTCGCGGGCCTCAATGTCCCCTTCGGCACGATGACCCCCGTCAACGCGCCGCCCTCCGCCACGACGCTCCGCTTCCTCCAGAACGCGCTCGAAAACCTGCTCGAGCTGGTCGACGGCGCCGACGCCGCGCCCAGCCCCGACGCCCGGGCGGGCTTCGCGAAACTGCGGCCGGCGGGCGAACGGGTGCTGGAGGCGTGGCGCAACGTTTCAAAACCGGCACCGAACGAGCAATGAGACATGCGCGAAGGAATATGTATCGCCGGGCTCGACTTTGAGAGAAATCGTTAGGAGACTTTCTTCAATGGCAACTGAAACGAACTCGATCCAGCATGTCACCGACGCCGACTTCAACAACGTGATCAACGGCGGCAAGCCGGTGTTCGTCGACTTCTGGGCGGCCTGGTGCGGACCCTGCCGGTTGATCGGCCCGATTGTCGAGGAGCTGGCACCGTCCTACGAGGGCCGCGCGGTCATCACCAAGATGAACGTCGACGAGAACCCGCAGGTGGCGCAGCAGTTCGGAGTGACCTCCATCCCGACGCTGATGATGTTCAAGGACGGCAAGCTGGTCGACCGCATGGTCGGCGCCGCCCCGAAGTCCGCGCTCCAGAACTTCATCGACCGCAATCTCTAATCACCGCCGCACCCAAAACACCACACCGTTTTCTTCGAACGCCGGACGGAAGCGCTGCTGGAGATAGCTCCAAACCAGCGGCGCCCGTTCGGCGCTTTGCATGCCGTCGATGGTCGGCAGCCCGCCGGGAAAGACGAGCAGCACCGCGCGCACGCGCGGGTTGCGCTCGAGCGCGGCGATGACTTCCCTCTGCGCCTCCACCCGCTCCGTCGCCGGCACCGTCATGAATCGCACCGGGTTGTCGCGATTGAAGAGGTAGTAGAGAAGCCCGCTGCCGGAGAAGTCGTAGAACGTCTCGCCGGGGCGCAGCGACGCCGACAGGAACTTCTGCGCCGAGGCCAGGCCCTGCAGCGTGGCCGGAGGGAACACGGCGCCCTGCGCGCGGCTCGTGCCGCGATACTCGGCGAAGCCGGGGACGACGATGCCGTGGGTCTTGCGCAGCGGCGTCGCCACGTCGAAGACGTGCGCGAACGGCTTGGCGATCACGGCGATGACGATGGCCAGCGCGATCGCGGCCGATCGCGAGCGGCGGCGCACGGCGAGGATCCCCGCGAGCATGAACGGCGCCACCGCGAACCCGAAGTAGTAGTGGCGGCGCACGACGTAGCTCGCTCCCGCGAGCACGATCCATAGCGCGATCATCCAGACTGCGTCGCCTCGCCGCGCGCGAAGCGGCGACGCCGTCAGCGCGGCCGCCGATCCGATCAGCGCGATGAACCACGCCACTCCCGCGACCGTCGCCGCATCGCCGATCCGCGCCACGATCGCGCCGAACGTGCTCAGGCCTTCCGGCAGCTCGAGCAATCCCTGCACGTAGATGCCGCTCGTACCGAGCACCTCGATCGCGCTCGAACGGATGAAATCGAACAGCACGCCGAAGGCGAGAAAGATCAGCAGCACCGGAACCGCGGCCGCGGCGAAGCCGATGGCGAAATTGCGGACGGCGCGCATGCGGATCGCGGCGACGATCGCGACGCAGGCGCTGAAGATCGTGAGGTCGAGCGTCAGCAGCGCCGAGATCACCAGCAGGACTCCGGCGGCGGTGAACCAGCGCGGCGCGCGCAGCCGCGTCCCGGCGACGATGCACGCCAGCACGAGCAGCGGCGCGAGCGCGCGGAGCCAGACGGAGTTGGATGGGAACAGCGCCAGCGAGAGAAACGCCGCGAGCAACGCCAGGTCGGCGCTGGTCGTGGCGGCGAGCGCGACGAAGTAGATCGCCGCGACGACCAGCGCGCCGATGACCTGCCGCGTCTTCAGGATCGTGCCGAGGTCGTCGCCGAGGGTCTTCATCGCCACGAAGTCGAGGAAGCCGTCGGAGAGAAAGCCGTGAATCGGGGCGATGTCGCGATATGGCCGCTCGTGGCGCGCCATCTCCGACGCCGGCAGGAGGCCATGCGCGTCCTCGAAGAAATCGACGACCGGCGGCGTCCAGCCGACCAGCGCGAGCGTGTATGCGGCGACGCCGATGGGGTAGGCGACGAACGAGGCGAAGCGTTTCAGCTTTGCGTCGTCGAGCCACAGCAGCGCGACCGGCGTGAGGAGCACCCACGAAACAGCAAGCAGCGGCCACGCCTGCAACAGAAACCCGAGCGGCGCGGCGGCGAAGACCGCCCGGCGAACCGCGAGACGGACGGCGAAGAGGATCAGCGCGGCGCGGATGAACGTCGCGACGGGCGTCCCGCCGAACCCGAGGTCCAGGAACGCGAAGTAGAGCACCAGCAGCGCCGGGATCAGCGCGACGTCGGCGCGACTAAAGCGCGGCTGGAGGCGGCGCAGGAAGAAGATCGCCGCCGCGGCCACGCCGTGCAGGATCACGTGACGGAAGTTGCCGTACGTCATCAGCGAGACCGGCGCGCTGGCGAGCGCGATCGAGCACGACCACGCGGCCCAGCGATGCTCCGCGAGGAGGCGTCCGTAGCGCCCGAGGAGAAAGGTCAGCAGGAACGTCAGCGCGATCAATAGCGCGAACTGCGTCGCGGGAACCGAGGCGCTGACGCCCATCTTCTTCATCGCGCCCGGCAGCTCGTCCGCCGCCGCGTGCCGCACCAGCCGCGGCATCAGGCCGATCGCGAGCGACATCGCCCAGATCGCCACCGAGGCGCGGAAGATCGAGGTCATCGCACGAGCTCCGCGAGCGCCGCGGCGCGCTCGACGTCGGGTCGCTGCCGCATGGCGTTCATCAGCTCCGCGGCCACGGCGCCGCGCGGCCATTCTCCGCTCCTGATCCTGCTCTCCGCGAACGCAAGACTCTCCGGCCAGAGATAGCGCGGCGCGTTCTTCTCGAGATGCTGGTTCACGCGGCCGCGCCGCACCAGCACCATCGCCGTATCGTCCCAGTAGACCAGCGCCCATTCGCGCGGCGGAAAGTGGAGGTAGCCGAACGGCCGCCACTCCGCGCGCCCGCCGGCAACCACGCGCTGCGGCGGATTGTTGTAGCCGATCATCGCCCACTCGATACGCTGTTCGTCGAGAAACCGTCGCCACTTCCGCCCGTCCCCGACCGCCTCGGCGAGCCGCGGCAGCAGCCCCGTATAGACCTCGTTCCGCCCGTCGATCAGCACCTTCTCGCCGGGATAGAGCGCCCAGATCAGATAGCCGCCGAACTTCGCCTGGTTGAACACCCTCCCGCGAACGCCGGCCTGTTTCACGAACGCCGTCGCGTCGACCGCAATCTCACGGCGGTCGATGCCGAGGCCGGGGCGGGTGAAGGTGAAGAGCGAGTAGCCGGCGATGAGCGCGGCCGCGGCGGCGGCGAGTCGTCGCACGTTGAGGCTCCACTCGCGCGCCAGCTCCGGCGCGACGAGGAACGGCAGCGCGACTCCGAACGCGCCGACGTTGCGCTGATACTGCACCGCGAACACCGCGAGCAGAAGCGCCACCACCGCACGCTGCAGACGTCCTTCCGACTTCGAGGTTACGAAGAGCAGGGCCGCCGTCGCGATGGCGAGGTAGAGCAGGGGATGATTGAGGAACGTCGCCGGCTGCCACTCCGGGTTGACGTATCCGCCGCGCATGACCAGCTCGCGCAGGCGAAACGGAAAGAGCACCGATTCGATCCCGTACGGCGTCGCGATGAGCGGCAGCGAGAACGTGACCAGCATGAGAATGGCGCGGCGCCCGATCCATCCGGCGACGCACCACACCAGCAGTACCAACCCGCCGAGGATCACGCCGGGATGGACATTCGCCCAGATCAACGACATCAGCATCACGCCCACTACCGGCCACCGTTCCTTGCGAAGCCACGTCAGCAGAATCGCCAGGAAGAGGAGCGTGAGCAGCTCCGGGCGCAGCGCGAGCCGCGGCTTCACCACCGCCAGCGCGATGGCCATGGTCAGCAGCGCGACCGGGCGCGAGACGCCGCTGCGCCCGAGCTCGCGGAATCCCAGCCACGCGATCGCGAAGACGATCAGCACTTGTACGAGCTGCAGGAGCAGCGAGCCGCCGGCGGCGTGCAGCGGATAGAGGAGCGTCTGGAAGAGCCAGCCGTGATCGAGCCACGGTCCGCGATCGGACGCGAAGGAAAACGGATCGGTGCGCGGAATCCCGTGACGTGCCCAGATCTCGCGTCCGCTTGCGAGATGCCACCAGAGGTCGAAGGAGGTGAGGGGGAAGAGCCCGAAGACGATCGCGCTCACCGCGGCCGCGGCGAGGTCGAAACGATGACGGCCGGCTTCGCTGTGGTTCACGCGCGGATCACGAGAATAGCATTCGACTGTTCGTGAAGAGTCACCATCGGCGTGTCGGTACGTGGTAGCGTACTGGGTATCTTTACTCGTGCTCGGCGGACGTCGAGGCGCTGGAAGGCTCTCGATGACCGATTGGACCGCCAATCCCGCCGCAATCCCACCACCAAACGCTCGCGACACTCCGATTCTATCGACCCTCGGATCCGAGCCGTGGAAGAGCAGCTGGTGGAAGACTGCCGCCGGCGCCGGCCCCACGTTCTATTACATCGTCGCGATTCACATCCTGGCCATCGCCGGAGTCGTGTTTTTCCCGGCGCCCGGCTGGCGCACGATCGCGGCGACCGTCGGCTTGGCCTGGCTCGGCGGACTCGGCGTCACGGTCTGTTATCACCGCTCCCTCGCCCACACCGCGCTTCGCCTGCACCCGTTCGTCAAGCACACGCTGATCTTCTTCGCGATGTTCAACGGCTCCGGCGCGCCGGCCTCATGGACGGCGAACCATCGCCAGCATCACTCCAGGGTCGAGACGCCCGAGGACATCTCCAGTCCCGCGATCGGCGGCTTCTGGTGGGCGCATCTGCGCTGGCTGTGGCAGGCCGGCGACGTCCCGGTCGGCCGCTGGTCTCCCGACCTCGACCGCGCCGAATACCGTTTGTGGCGCCGGCTCCAGATTCCGATGCTGGCCGTCTCGCTGTTCGGAGGTCTCGCGTTCGGTCTTCCGGCCTTTTTCTGGCTCGGCCCGATGCGCCTCGTGACGTCGCTGCACGCGCAATGCTTCATCAACAGCATCGCCCACATGCGCGAAGGGCGGAAGCCGGGCGACGACTCATCGCAAAACGTCGGCTGGCTCGCCCCGCTGCATTTCTTCCAGGGCGAGAACTGGCACGGCAATCACCACGCAAAGCCCTCCTCGGCCCGCCTCGGGTGGACGTTCTGGCAGATCGATTTCGGCTGGTACGCGATTCGAGCGCTCGAGCTCATGGGACTGGCGACGTCGGTCAAGCGGCCGTCGAGCCAGGATCATTGAAGGGTCGCAGGGCCGACATACACGTACGCTGACGGTACCTCGAACAGCGAAGGCGCTATTTCGGTCTGGCGGAGGCGTTCGATGACGGTCGTCGTTTTCTCCGTCACGACCGGCCCGCCCTGCAATTCGCGGCTCACCTCCAATTGATGTTGAAGGACCATTCCGTCGATGTTCTGTTGAAGCCTCGCCAGCTCGGAGTCCACGGCGGGATAGCCCGTTCGCAACGGCCGCTGGATCGGCAGTTCCGGGAGCTCGGTCGTTGTCCAGGCGGTAGCGGTGACGTGAAAGCTGCCCTTCACGTCGCCGGCGCCCTCGACGTCAAATGTCGCATGGATCGTGTGCCGAACACTCTTTTGACCGGCGATGACGATTCCGTCGTCACGCGAATACGTGACTCTGGGCTTGCCGACGGTGTGTGCACCCGCAACCGGCCAGCGAAAGAGAGCCGCGGAGCGGACGTCGCCGTCGACGCGCGAGCGGTTGGACCACGTCCCGGCCTTCTCGTCGAGGATGACGGCCGTACGATCGGCGTCGCGCGAGATCACGACCGTGCGCTTGCCGCCGTGCTCGATCTCCGCACGGTACGCATCGCCGTCGAACCACACCTGTCCCACGGCGCGTTCCGATCCTCGGGATGTTGCGGTCGTGGTGACGAAGTCGTAAGTGACCCCGGCCGTGCCGGCCGATGCGAAGCCTGCGATTGCAACGGCCAGCAAGACGTGTCGCGCGGCGCCGTACACCGCGGTCACTCGCACGCACGCCGCACTTGCTGGTTGACCGCGGCGAGCTCGGACACGAATTTCTTGTCGAGCCCTCGCCGCGCCGCCATGTAATCGGGCGCCCCCAGCTCCGCCGCATTGACAGTCCGCCTGCGCCATTTGTTGAAGTCGGCTTCGAGCAGCTCCGCCCGGTGGATGGCCTCCGACAGATGCGTCTGCACGCACGCGCCGCCGTCACGCAGCTGGATGACCAGGCTGGAAAGCTTCCGGCCGGTGAATTCGGGGTACGCCGCGTTGCCGGCCTGCCCGGTCAGGATGTTCGACGCTTCGCCGTAGTCATCCACTTCGGGGCGCGGGTCGTGGAATTCGGTAGCGCGAAAGACATAGGTTGCCGCGTCGACGCGAGCAGCGATCTCCGTCTGTAATCGCCGGGTGAGCACGCGCGACTCCGCCCGCTCCCTCTGCCGGTCCCGAATCGCGCCGAAGGACCAGGTGAGCGCACCCACCGTCGCGCTGCCGAGCAGCCACAGCCCGAACGCGCTATTCAAAAAGACCCACCACCGATTCTGCTTAGTCTCGAAGCTGTCGCGAATCTCGCGCCGCAACATCTCCTCGGCACGGATTCGCGCGCGTTCTTCAGAGGAAAGTATCTCGTCCATCGGCTACGGCTCCAGCCCCCGCCCACCCCTGCATAATGACTCCACCCCGCTTGTCCGCACAACGAACGTGTCCTCGATGCGGACGCCGATTTCGCGGTCGGGGAAGTACAGGCCGGGCTCGATGGTAATGATGTCGTTCACCTCGGTTGTGTCGCGGTTCGAGTCGTGGAGGTGGAAGGCGGGTTTTTCGTGGATCTCCAGGCCGACGCCGTGGCCTAGCGTGTGGACGTAGCCGGTGAGGGTCGCGGGGTGGGAGCGTTGGGTGGGGTAGCCCTTGGATTCGAAGAAGTCGCAGACCAGGTGCTGATACGACCTGGCCTCGGTGCCGGGGCGGATGGCGTCGCGGGCGCGCGTGAAGGCTTCGAGCACATCGGCGTGGATGCGTTGGAGCTCGGGCGGGATGTCGCCGATGCAGAAGGTGCGGGTGGTGTCGAAGAAATAGCCGGTCGTTTTGTCGACTGGGAAGATGTCGAGGACGATCGGGACGGACTTTCGCACCGGCTCCGCGGCGTTGCCGCGCGAGTGCGGAATCCCGGCGTCGCGGCCTTGCGAGAGGATCGTCTCGTGATCCTCGATCATGCCGAGGCGTACGATCTCCGATGACACGAACGCCTTGAGATCGCCGATGGTCATCGGTGTTCCGCGCGCGCATTCGCGCAGCATCGCCCGCACGCCGTCGACGACTTCCTCGGTGCGTGCGCCGACCGAGCGGATCGCCTCGATCTCCCACTCCTCTTTCCGTTTGCGCGCGAGCTGGATCAGGTCCTCGCCGTTCGAGCGGTGGACGCGCAGGCCGCGTTGTTCCAGTTGTTCGATGAGGGAGATGTAGAGGTGGATAGGGACGTTGCCGAAGAAGGCGAGGGAACCGGAGATAGGCGCGCCGGAGGCGCGCACCACTCGATCGAAGAATTCTGCATAGGCAAGGCTGGGATTGGGGGCGGTCTTGAAGATACGTTCGAAGTCGAACTCCGACGCGAGGTGCACCTCCAGTCCGGTGGCCGCGGCTTCGTCGCGTTCCATCGGGTAGGTGACGAGAATCGGGTCGCGGTCGAGGCGCTTCACGGCGTAGCCGCGCGTCACTTTTGCGCCGCGCGAGAGCCAGCGAAACGACGGATGCATGGCCTCGTGCATCGGCACGACGAGCACATCGATCGCGCGCTCGCGCATGAGGGAGTCGAGGTCGCTCAGCATCCGCCGTGTTGGTGGCGCCCTCGTGCGCTGGCGGCGTGGGCGTTTTGAACCGTCGGGCGAAACTCCGGCGCGGCGGGGGCGACACCGGTTTCAGCATAGCACCCGGCACCATTCTCGCTTCGCCATGGCAGCGTCCGGGATGACAGCTCTGAAGATCATGTCGTACAACATCCAGGGACACGCCGCGGCGCGGCGGGAGGATCATCTGCCCAAGCTCGCCGAGGTGATCGCGGCGGTGAAGCCGGACGTCGTCGGGCTGCAGGAAGTGCACTTCAACACGCGCGCCGGCCCCCTGCACCAGAGTGAGACGCTCGCGTCGCTGACAGGGCTCGCTCACTGGTTCGGCCGCAGCACGGCCATGGACGGCGGCGACTACGGCAACGCCGTGCTCACGCGCGGCACGATCGAGCAGGCGTTCGCGCATCCGCTGCCCGGCTCCGGCGAGCCGCGCTCGGTGCTGCAGGCCGACATCGCGCTCGACGGCATGCGTTTCACGTTCTTCGTGACCCATCTCGCTGCCTGGGGACGCCTGCTCCGCAACGCGCGCATGCAGCAGATCGCGACGCTCGGCGACATCACCGCGCGCGGCGCGCTGCCCCACGTCCTGGTCGGCGACTTCAACGTCCCGCCCGCGGCCGAGGAGATCCGGACGCTGCTCGCGCACGGACACCTGCGCGTCTGCGGCGATCCGAAGGAGGCGACTTTCCCGATGACGCGCCAGCGCCTCGACTACGTGTTCTGCGATCCGCGCTGGGAGTTCCTCGGCGCGGAGGTCATTCGCCGCGGCCCCTCGGATCACTGGGCCCTGGTCGTCGAACTGAGTCTGCGGTAGCGAGCGTCAGTGCCGCGCGGAGCGAACGCGCTTCGGAACGATGCACGCATCCTTCTCCGGGTGCATCGCATAGAGGAGGCGGGTTGCCTGCGAGGTGCTGGGAAACGTGGCGTCGTAGCTTGCGTTGATCAGCGCGATGTTCTCCTCGTTGGTGTAGTCGCTCAGATACGGTGCGACATCGCCCGCGGGCACGGCGTTCAGGTCGGCGATCTTCACCGGCGAGGCGCAAGCGGGATCGAAGGACGAGAACGCCAGCCGGCGCAACGCGCGATTCGCGTCGGTCCGGTAGTGCACGACGCCGGCGGCGGGGTCGTACACGATGCTCCAGCGCGTGTTCGGCTGACGGACGGAGTCGAGGATCGCGAACGCGCGCTCGACCGCGTCGGTGCCGGAACTCGTCGCACGGATCATCGACGCCGCGCGCGCGAACCGCTGCACCGATTGCGACCCTCCCGGCACCGGCTGCCGGCCGCCGAAACCGCTGATCGTGCTCAGATACGCCAGCGACTCGTCGTAGCGGTCGTTCGCGAGCACCGCCACCGGAAGCGTGTCGTCGCTGTGCGTCACCAGCGCGCCGTTCAGAAATTCGATGGTCACCGCGCGGCCCGTGCGGTCCGCGATCAGGTAATGCAGGCCTCGGCTTCCGGACGCGATGCGGATTGCCGCCGCGTTCGCGATCGCCTGATCGACGTCTCCGGAAAGATCGAGCTGATACTGAATCCAGTCGAGCACTCCAGCCGACGGACGGCTGTCGACCGCGGGATACTCGGTCGAGGTCAGATCCATGAGCGCGACCACCAGTCCCGCGTCATTCATCCCGCCGGTCGGGAAATCGCGCCCGTACTGGTTGAACGTGATCGATGCGTACCGCGACGTCCAGCGCACGGGCCGCTGCGTGAGCGACTCCTTCATCACCGAGCGTTTGTTGGCCATGACCATCCCGAGGCGGATGTCCCAGTCGTAGTTCGCGCCGAAGACCACGCGGCCATTCACGTTCATGCAGAACGTGGTGCATGGATGGGCGTCGGCTGCGATGAAAGCCAGGAACGCGAGTGCCGCCCATCGTCGAGCCATGGAGACAATGTACGTGGAATCGAGCTTGCGTGGGACCTGTGCTCGTGAAGAACCTGAAAATTCCGCGCTGGCTGATCGCCCTCGGATATGTGCCTCTGCTGCTGATGATCTGGTCGATCAAGCGCCGGCGCCGCCCGCGGCTGGAGATCGAGCCGACCGACAACGAAGACCTCCTGCCGTCGATCGCCGGGCTCACGCAGGGCACGCTCACCGAGGGGAACAAGGTGGAGCTGCTGCAGAACGGCGCGTTCTGGGACCGGCTGTTCGCGGACATGGAGGGCGCGAAGAAGACGATCAGCTACGAGACCTTCCTCTGCAAGGAAGGGGAGCTGACGCGCCGGATGACCGACGTCCTCGCGCGCAAGGCGCAGCAGGACGTGAAGGTGCGGCTGCTGATCGACGGCAGCGGCGGCAAGCACTACGGCGCGTCGGATCTCGGCCGCCTCGAAGAGGCCGGCGTGAAGATCGCGCACTACCATCCGGTCCGGATCAGCAACATCGGGCGCATCAACAATCGCGATCACCGCAAGATCGCCGTGATCGACGGCCGCATCGGCTACGCGGGCGGGCACTGCCTGGTCGACTCGTGGCTCGGCGAGGCGCAGGACAAGAAGCATTTCCGCGACATCTCGGTGCGCAGCGAGGGGCCGGTCGTCGCGCAGCTGCAGTCGGCGTTCGCCGAGAACTGGATCGAGGAGAGCGGGGAAGTGCCGGGCGGCCTGAATTTCTTTCCGCATCTCGAGCGCGCCGGCGACGTCGCGGCGCACGCGGTGTGGGTCTCGGCGACCGGCAGCCCGTCGTCGGTGAAGCTACTGCACTACCTGCTGATTCTCTCGGCGAAGAAGAGTATCACCATTCAGAACCCGTACTTTTTGCCCGATCCCGACGCGCGCAAGGCGCTGCTCGAGGCGGCGAAGCGGGGCGTCGAGGTACGGGTGATGATTCCGGCGACCGAGGCCAGCGACTCGCCGCTGGTGCAGCACGCCAGCCACCATCACTACGGAACGCTGCTCAAAGGCGGCGTGAAGATCTACGACTATCACCGCACGCTCCTGCATCAGAAGGTGATGGTGATCGACGGCGCCTGGGCCTCGGTCGGCTCGACGAATTTCGACGACCGCTCGTTCGAGCTCAACGACGAAGTCTCGATGGTGATCTACGAGGAGAAAATCGCGCGGGAGCTGGAGGAGACGTTCGAGCGCGACCTCGAGCACGCCACCGGCGTCGAGCTGCACGCCTGGGCGCAGCGCCCGTGGCGGCACAAGCTGCGGGACTTCGCCGCGTTCGTGTTCAACGAGCAGCTTTGATCGTGCGGAACACGTCGACGAACCGGCGCATCTCGTCCATCGTTCCGATGGTGACGCGCATGTGCTGCGGCATCGGCGGGAAGAGCCGGCCGACGCGCACGCCTCCCTCGCGGAACTTCGCGATCAGCGGCCGCACGTCCTCGCGGACGTCGATCATCATGAAGTTCGCCTGGCTGGGAAGCGTGCGGTAGCCGAGGCGGTCGAGCTCGCCCACGACGTACGCGCGGGTCTCCTGATTGCGTTTGCGCGACACGCTCACGTGCGCGTTGTCGCGGAGGGAGGCGACCGCGGCGACGGCGGCGAAGATGTTGATCGCGTTCCAGGCCTGCTGCTGCGCGAGCTTCTCGATCGTCGCGTGCTGCGCCAGCGCGTAGCCGCAGCGCAGCCCGGCCATCGCGTAGATCTTCGAGAACGTCCGCGCGACGATGAGGTTCGGCTTCGTGGCGATCAGCGGCGCGACGGTCTCGTAGTCGGGTGACTGCGCGTAGTGAAAATAGGCCTCGTCGACGAGCACCGTCGTCGATGCCGGAACGGCGTCGAGGAACGAGCGCACCGCCTCTTTCGGGGTGATCGTGGCGGTCGGATTGTTCGGATTGCAGATGTAGACCAGCGACGCGCCGCTCGCGGCTTCGAGCATCCTGCCGAGATCGTGCGCGTAGCTGGCGTCGAGCGGGACCTTCACGATCTCGCTGTCTTTCGCGTGCGACCAGAGCGCCTCGAAGGTCGGGTTCGCGGTGACGGTCTTTCCCGGGAACGCGGCGGCGGCGAGGCGGAGGATGTCGCTGGAGCCGTTGCCGAGGAGCACTTCGCCGGTGGTGACGCCGTGCAGTTTTGCGACCGCCGACGCCAGCTCCGCCTCGGCGTCATCGGGATAGCGGAAGACCTCGTCGAGAGACTCCCGCATCGCGCGCATGGCGATCGGGGAGGGGCCATGCGGGTTCTCGTTCGAGTTCAGCAGGATCGGCGTGCCCGGCGCGCCGCGCGCGAGTACGGACGGGAACGCGGCGACGGCGGCACCCGCGCCGACGAGCGTGGCGAAGTGGCGGCGGGAAAGTTGTTGTTGCATGGACCGAATATACGCTCCGGCGCGCCTTGTGCTAGGGTGAGTCCAGTACTTCATGGAGCCCGCAGAGCAGCAGCAGAGCAGGCGCTACCTCTTCACTCTTTCGCTGGGAGCACTCGGAGTCGTCTATGGCGACATCGGTACGAGCCCGCTCTACGCGTTCCGCGAGTGTTTCGCCGAGGAGCACCATCTCACGCCGACGCCGGAGAACATCCTCGGCATCCTCTCGCTGATTTTCTGGTCGCTGGTCATCGTCATCTCCATCAAATACCTGCTCTTCGTCATGCGCGCGGACAACCGCGGCGAAGGCGGGATCCTGGCGCTGATGTCGCTGGTGCGCCCCAGGCGCTCGATGCGGCGCACCTCGCTCCTCGGCCTCGGCCTCTTCGGCGCCGCGCTGCTCTACGGCGACGGCATGATCACGCCGGCCATCTCCGTGCTCTCGGCGATCGAGGGACTCGAAGTCGCCGCGCCGAAAGTGGAGCCGTACGTCGTCCCGCTGACGATCGTCGTGCTCATCATGCTGTTCATGGTCCAGAAGTTCGGCACCGCGAAAGTCGGCGCGTTCTTCGGACCGGTGATGGTGCTCTGGTTCGCGACGCTGGCGGTCATGGGCACCTGGCACATCTTTCAGGAGCCGTCCGTGCTGCGCGCGATCTCGCCGGGATACGCGTATCGCTTCTTCGCCCACAATCACCTCACCGGCTTCCTCGTGCTCGGCGCGGTCTTTCTCGTCGTCACCGGCGGTGAGGCGTTGTACGCCGACATGGGCCACTTCGGCGCGAGGCCGATCCGCCTCGCGTGGTTCTCCTACGTCTTCCCGGCGCTGCTGCTGAACTACTTCGGCCAGGGCGCGTTCCTGCTGCACACGCCGTCGGGCGTCGACCAGCCGTTCTTCAAGATGGCTCCGGGATGGGCGCTCTACCCGCTCGTCGGACTGGCGACCATCGCCACGGTGATCGCGTCGCAGGCGGTGATCTCCGGCGCCTTCTCGCTGACGCGTCAGGCCGTGCAGCTCGGATACCTGCCGCGCATCCGCATCCGTCACACCTCGGCGCGCGAGATCGGGCAGATCTACATCAGCTCCATCAATTGGGGCTTGATGATCGCGGCGATCGGGCTGGTGCTGGCGTTCAAGCGCTCGACGAACCTCGCCGCCGCGTACGGCGTCGCGGTGACGGCCACGATGGCAGTGACGACGATGCTCTTCGCCGCCTGGGCGCGCGAACGCTGGAGCTGGTCGTATCTGCGCGTCACGCTGTTCGTGATCCCGCTGCTCACGATCGACCTCGCGTTCTTCGGCGCGAACATCGTGAAGATCGCCGACGGCGGCTGGTTCCCGCTCGCGGTCGGCATGCTGATCTACACGCTGATGTCGACGTGGCGCGTCGGCCGGAAGGTCCTCAGCCAGAAGCTGGCCGCGCAGGCGTTGTCGATCGACGACTTCCTGATGCAGCTCGCCGGCAACAAGATCCCGCGCGTGCCCGGCACGGCGATTTTCATGTCCCGCAATCCCGACGGAGTGCCGACGACGCTGCTGCACAACATCAAGCACAACAAGGTCGTCCACAAGAACGTCGTGCTGATGACCGTGGAGACCGAGGACCGGTCGCATCTCTCGGAGAACGAGCGGTACGAGTGGAAAGACCTCGGCTACGGCGTCTACCGGCTGATGCTCCGCTTCGGGTTCATGGAGGATCAGGACATTCCGACTGTCCTCGCGCGCCTCGCCACCGAGCCGGTCTCATTCAATTCGATGATGACCAGCTACTTCCTCGGCCGCGAGACCCTCGTCCCCACCGAGCAACCCGGCATGGCCATCTGGCGCGAGCACGTCTTCGCCTGGATGATGCGCAACTCCTCGAGCGCCTCGGTATTCTTCAACCTCCCCGCGAACCAGGTGATCGAACTGGGCGCTCAGGTGGAGATGTAGACCGCTACGGCGCCAGCTCCAGCACCATCCTGTACGCGCTCACGGCCTGATCGGGATTGCTCATCACTCCCGCCGTGCCCATGAACAGGAGTCGGAAGAGGCGGTAGGTCTCCATGCTCGACTGGGCGATGACCTTGTCCTTGTTCTCGACCCAGCGCTGGTGGCCGTTCCTGGCCCACAGGTAGTAGTTGCGCCGGTCGTTGTAGACGCCGGCGAGCTGCATGCGCGAGTTGTCGATCGCCTCCATCAGCTGGGGCATGTAGACCATGCGGAACGTGCCGGGCCAGACGTACTTGGTGATGAAACTCGACGTGCCGAAGGGGACTTTGCCGGCGGCGAAGTCGAGATACGCGCGGGCGCCGGGCTTGAGCAGCTCGGAGAAGCGCTGCATGACGCGCGGGTAGTCGGAGAGGTCTTCGATCACGCCCATGCACGAGATCGCGTCGAAGCGGCGGCCGGGCTGGAACGTGAAGAAGTCCTGATACGACACCGTCGCGTCGAGCGAATGCTTGTCGACCAGCTCCTGCGTGTAGGCCATCTGATCGCGCGAGAGCGTGATCGCGGTGACCTTCACGCCGCGCGTCGAGGTGAAGCGGGTCATGCCGCCCCAGCCGCATCCGATCTCCAGCAGCTCCTGGCCCGCGCGCAGGCCCAGCGAGTCCCACGCGAACTGATACTTGCGCTCCGTGCTGACTTCCAGCGTCTCCTCGTCGTTGAGGTACACGCCGGGCGTGTAGGCGTGGTAGTCGTTGTCGGTGCAGTAGAGCTGGATGTTCTTCGAGTCGTAATGCTTCGCGATCCAGGCCGGGTTGAGGCGCTCGCGCCCGAGGAGCATCGGCTGGAGGCGCCGCCAGATCTTGAGCCAGGCGTTCTTGTCGTCGATGAACGTGCGCAGCCACATCGCCTTGACGACGTCTCCCTCGATGTCGAGATCGCCGCGCACGTAAGCCTCGGCGATGGTGAGCTCTTCGAGCGACTTGAGCGCGCTCAGGCCGCGCTCGTTGCGGATGTAGAGGTCGAACTCCGGCTCGCCCGCGCCGACCGTCGTCGCGCCGGACTGCGTGTGCACGCGGAACGCGCACGGCAGGTTCGTGACGCGCGAGAGCATGTTGTTGACGAAACCGCCGACGTCGGCGCCGGGGGCGAGGGCAGGGGCATCCATGACCTTACTCATTGATCAAGCCTCCAACGGATGCGGGAAAGCTTACTACGGTCCAATCCGACCGTGCCCCTCATCCGTAGTTCACGCAACTACGACAGGAGGCTCGAATGAAACGAATTCTGACCCTGGTCTGCGTGTCCCTCTTCGCCTTCTCCCTCTTTGCCGCCGAGGCGGCGAAGCCGAAGTCGCTGTACGAGCGGCTCGGCGGCTACGACGCTCTCGCGGCGGTAACCGATGATTTCATTGGGCGGCTCGCGACCGACAAGCAGCTCGCGCGCTTCTTCACCGGCCACAGCACCGACTCGCTGAAGAAGATCCGCCAGCACGTCGTCGATCAGCTCTGCGTCGCGACCGGCGGCCCGTGCATCTACACCGGACGCGACATGAAGACCTCGCACGCCGGGATGGGCATCACCGAGGCGGACTGGAACCAGGCCGCCGGGCTGCTCGTGCAGACACTCGACAAGTTCAAGGTGCCGGCGGCCGAGAAGGGCGAGGTGCTCGCCGCGGTGAGCGCGCTCAAGAAAGACATCGTCGAGAAGTGACTATGATTCGGGGATGGTCCTGCAGTCCATCCCCGAACCGCCGTCCGACTCGTACTGGGACGCGTCTCCCGATTTTCGCGCACTCTGTAAGCGCAAACTCTCCGAGGGGGCGTATGCGTGGGCCGAGCCGCAGCTGGCGGCGATGGGGGAGCGGGCCGCGAAGGAAGTCGCGCCGCTGGCGGCGATCGCCGATCGCGAACAGCCGCGGCTGATCACGCACGACGCGCGCGGCGAGCGCGTGAGCCGCGTCGAGTATCACTCCTCGTATCGCGACATGGAGCGCATCGCCTACGGCTCCGGAATGATCGCGATGAAGTATGAGACCCACGATCACTCCCAATACGCGCAGCTCGCCGGCTTCGCCCTCGGCTATCTCTTCGCCATGGCCGAGTGCGGCCTCTATTGCCCGCTCTGCATGACCGACGGCGTCGCGCGCGTGCTCACGCGCCACGGCACGCACGAGCAGGTGATGCGCGTCGTGCCGCACCTCACGTCGACGAACGTCGGCACGCTCTGGACGGGCGGGATGTTTCTCACCGAGCGCGCCGGCGGCTCCGACGTCGGCGCGAACGAGACGGTGGCGGAGAAGCAGGACGACGGCACCTGGCGGCTCACGGGACACAAGTGGTTCTGCTCGAACGTCGATGCCGAGGCGGTGCTCGTCACCGCGCGCATCCACGGAAACGGGAACGGCAACGGCGACGGCACGAAGGGGCTCGGCACGTTCCTGTTGCTGCCGCGCGAGACCGAAGGCGTGACCATCGAGCGATTGAAGGACAAGCTCGGCGTGCGCTCGATGCCGACCGGCGAGGTGACGCTGACCAACGCGCGGGCGGAGCAGGTCGGAGGCTTCGCGCCGATGACCGACATGCTCAACCTCTCGCGCATCTACAACTCCGTCGCCGCGTGCGGCGTGATGGGACGCGCGGTGCACGAGGCGCGGCATTACATCGAGCGGCGGCAGGCGTTCGGGCGGCCGATCATCGAGTGGCCGCTGGCGCAGGAGACGTTTCTCGATCTCGCCGCCGAGCATGCGGCCGCTCTGCTGCTCACGTTCGAGGCCGTCGACTGCCTCGGGCGCGCCGACGCCGGCGATGCCGAGGCCGCGCGCCTCTTGCGCCTCCTCACGCCGATCACCAAGGCGGTGACGGGGAAGCTCGCGGTGCCGTGCGTCTCCGAGGCGATGGAGCTCATCGGCGGGAACGGCTATATCGAAGAGAGCCCGCTTCCGAGGCTGCTGCGCGACGCCCAGGTGCTGCCGATCTGGGAGGGGACGACGAACATCCTCGTGCTCGACGCCCTGCGCGTCGCGCACAAGGACGCGACGCACGAGCTGCTGCTGACCAAGATCCGCGCGCGCTTCCCGCGCGAGGCCGACGCCCTCGCGTACAAGTTCGCATCGCTCGACGAACGCGACGCACGCGGCTGGATGGACCGCCTCGCGCGCCTCTATCAACTCACCCTGCTGATCGACGCGGAGCACGGCGAGTACGCCGATCGCCTGATCAACCGGCCGCTGGGACTGGCACCGGGGGCGAGGGCGGATTAGAACAGCCCCACCCCCTTCGCCTGCGCCTCCGCAAGCAAATCCAGGAACTTTCCGCGCGCAATCTCGCGGGCGCCCAGCGCGCGCATGTGCGGGGTCATCACCTGGCAGTCGATCAGCTTCGCGCCGCGTGAGCGGAGGTGATCGGCGAGGAAGAGCAGCGCGAGCTTCGAGGCGTCGGACTGCAGGTGGAACATGCTCTCGCCCGTGAACACGCCGCCGGCGTCGACGCCGTAGAGGCCTCCGGCGAGCTCGCCGTCCTGCCACGCCTCGATGCTGTGCGCGTCGCCGGCATCGTGCAGGCGGATGTAGGCGGTGATGATGCCCGGCAGGATCCACGTGCCGTCCTGTTCGGGACGCGGCATCGCCGCGCAGGCGCGGATCACGGCGCGGAAGTCGCGGTCGATGGTGAAGGTGAGCGTGCTGCGCCTCGCGGCCTTCTGCAGCGAGCGCCCGACGTGCAGGTCGTCGAGGAACACCACCGCGCGCCGGCGCGGCGAGAACCACGGCAGCGGCATGCTGTCGTGCGGCCACGGAAAGATCCCCTTGCGATACGCCTCGCGCAGCGTCTCCACGCGCAGGTCTTCCCCCATCGCCACCACGTCGCCCTGCGCGTACCGCGGATCGGGGAAGTGCGCCATCGGCGCTACACTATCCGATCATGCGAAACAGCAGATGGCTTGTCTCCGTCGCGGGCATCGCTTTCTCTTTTTCTCTGTACGCAGCGGGCTGGAGCGGATGGCATCTGGTCGAAGGCGGCGGCGTCACCGATGCCGCCACATCGGCCGTCGTCTACAAGGGATCGATGGTTCTCTTCGCGAAGGCCGCCGACAAGAAGATCTACGTGCATAGCGGGGGCAACTGGACCGAGGTGCCGGGCGGCGGGTACACGAACGCGGCGCCGGCCGCGGCGGCGCAGGGCGGCAATCTGTATCTGTTCGCGCCGGGCATCAAGGACCACGCCGTGTACGTGAACAAGTTCAACGGCAAGACCTGGGGCGGATGGACGCAGGTGCCGGGCGGCGGGCTGACCGACGTCTCGCTTGCGGCAACGACGCACAAGGGCGATCTCTATCTGTTCGGCAAAGGGCTCTCCGACGCCAAGGTCTACGCCAACAAATTCAACGGCAACGCCTGGACGGGATGGAGCGAAGTTACGGGCGGCGGCTACACCGACGCCGCGATGGCCGCGACGTCCGCGGGCGGGAAGCTGTACCTCTTCGCGCGCGGCATCAAGGACAAGGGAGTCTACGCGAACGCGCTGACCGGCAACGCCTGGAGCGGCTGGTACCGCATCGGCGCCGGCACCACCCGACTCGGCCTCGGCGCCACGACCAGCGCCAACACCGCCTGGGTGATCGCCGTCGACGACGCCGCGCACCACATCTGGACGTCAGGCTCGAGCGGCGGCGCCTTCAGCCAATGGGCCGAGGTCCCGGGCGGCGGCATCACCGACGCCCCGGTCGGAGCGGTCACGAGCGGCGGCAAGATCTCCCTATTCGCGCGCGGCGTGAAGGACGGGAAGGTCTACGTGAACACGTATCAGTAGACCAGCTTCAATTCCTCGCCTTCGGCATCCACGATCACGCTTCCGCCCGCCGCCAGCTTGCCGAACAGGATCTCGTCGACGAGCGGCTCCTTGATCTTCGACGAGATCAAACGCGCCATCGGGCGGGCGCCGAATGCCTTGTCGTAGCCGTGCTTGGCCAGCCAGGCGCGGCCGGGCTCGCGCAGCTCGAGGGTCACGTTCTTCGCGATCAGCTGCGTCTGCAGTTCCGCGATGAATTTGTCGACGACTTTCTCGATCGTCTCGAACGCCAGCGGCTCGAAGGCGATCCAGGCGTCGAGGCGGTTGCGGAACTCGGGGGCGAACGTCCGCTCGATCACGCCGCGTCCGCGGCCGCTGGCCGGGTTGTTGCGGAATCCGACGCCGGTCTCGGTCATCTCGCGCCCGCCCGCGTTCGTGGTCATGATCATCACCACGTTGCGGAAGTCGGCCTTCTTGCCGTTGTTGTCGGTCAGCGTCGCGTGATCCATCACCTGCAGCAGGATCGAGAAGAGATTCGGATGCGCCTTCTCGATCTCGTCCAGCACCAGCACCGCGTACGGCGTGCGGGTGATCGCGTCGGTGAGGAGGCCGCCCTGGTCGAAGCCGACGTAGCCGGGAGGCGCGCCGATGAGGCGCGACACGGTGTGCGGCTCCATGTACTCGCTCATGTCGAAGCGGATGAACTCGACGCCGAGGGACTGCGCGAGCTGCTTCGCGAGCTCGGTCTTGCCGACGCCGGTCGGGCCGCTGAAGAGGAACGAGCCGATCGGCTTGTCGGCGTTTCCGAGGCCGGAGCGCGAGAGCTTGATCGCGCTGACGATCTGCTTGATGGCGTGGTCCTGGCCGTAGATCACGCGGCGCAGATCTTCCTCGAGCTTGCCGAGGCGGTCCTTCTCGGAGACGGCGATGGTGCGGGGAGGGATCTTGGCCATGCGCGAGACGACGGTCTCGACTTCGTGGACGTCGATGACGTCGGAAGATTCCTCGCCGTCTGCGCGGCTCGGAATGACAGCGGGGCGCAGCATGCGCGCGCGGGCGCCGGCTTCGTCGAGCACGTCGATCGCCTTGTCCGGGAGGTGGCGGTCGTGGATGTACTTCGCCGACAGCTCGGCGGCGAGCTGCAGGGCGTCGTCGGTGAACGTCACGCCGTGGTGCTCTTCGTAGTAGCTCTTGAGGCCTTTGAGGATCTCGATGGTCTCGGGGATGGTCGGCTCGCCGATCTCGATCTTCTGGAAGCGGCGGGCCAGCGCGCGGTCGCGCTCGAAGGAGGCCTTGTATTCGGCATACGTCGTCGAGCCGATCACGCGCAGCTTGCCCGAGGCGATCGCGGGCTTGAGCAGATTCGACGCGTCCATCGTCCCGCCGCTCACCGCGCCGGCGCCGACGATGGTGTGGATCTCGTCGATGAAGAGGATCACGTCCTTCTTGTCAGTGAGCGCGCCGATCACCGCCTTGAGGCGCGACTCGAACTCGCCGCGGTACTTCGTGCCGGCCAGCACCGCGCCCATGTCCAGCGCGTAGACCTCGTATCCCTTCAGCACCGGCGGCACTTCGTTTTTGTGGATCTTCAGCGCGAGCCCCTCGGCGATCGCGGTCTTGCCGACTCCCGGCTCGCCGACGAAGAGCGGGTTGTTCTTGCGGCGGCGGCAGAGGATCTGGATGGTCCGCTCCAGCTCCAGCGAGCGTCCGATGAGCGGATCGATCTCGCCGTTCTTCGCGCGCGCGACGAGATCGACGGTGAAGCTCTTGAGCGGATCGCGCGCCGCGTTGCCGTCTTCCTCGGGCGCGACGAACCCCGGCCCGGCGCCCGGAACCTCTTTGGCGATGCCGTGGGAGAGATAGTTGAGGACGTCGAGCTTGCTCACGCCCTGGTCGCGCAGCAGGAACACCGCCTGCGACTCCTCGGCCTGATAGATCGCCGCGAGCATCTGCCCGGTGTCGACTTCCTTCTGCCCCGCGCTCTGCGCGTGCAGCTGCGCGTACTGGATCACGCGCTGCAGCATCGTCGTCAGCACCGGCTGGATCGTCTCGCTGCCGTCGATCTGTTCGTAGGTCGTCTCGATGAACTCGTCGAGCTGTGTCTTGAGCACCTCGACGTCGCCGCCGCACGCGCGGATGACGCTCGCCACCTCGCGGTCATGCAGCAGCGCGAACAAAAGATGTTCGATCGTGACGTACTCGTGTCTTCTGCGGACGGCCTCGTTGACGGCGAACTCAAAGCTTGCTTGTAGGCTTTTGGCGATCATGGTGTTTTCAGGTCAAAGGTAAACGGTAAAAGGTAAAAGTGCTCCGCCGAGCCGGGACGCTCTTGGCCGAAGGCGCAGCTACTTTTACCTTTTACCTTTTTCCTTTAAGCCCTCTCCATCGTAACCAACAAAGGGTATTCCTGTTCCCGCGCCAACTCCGTGGTGCGGGCGACCTTGGTCTCGGCGATCTCGTACGTATAGATGCCGGCCACGCCGACGCCGCGGAGGTGGACGTTGAGCATCACCTGGAGGGCCTGCTCTGAGGCCATGTTGAAGATCGACTCGAGCACCCACACCACGAACTCCATGGTCGTGTAGTCGTCGTTGTGCAGCAGCACTTTGTACAGCGGCGGCTGTTCGACCTTCTCGCTGCTTTCCGCGAGCGCGGCGTCTTCGAACTGCGAGTCAGGCGGCAGCATCGGCGCGTTCTAACGCAGAATACACGCGCGAAAATGCCGCTCTTTCAACGCATCCGTCCGTGGGTCCCGGCCGCCTTCTTCATCGGCGGCTTTCTCTGGGACGCGGTGACGCTCGGACGCGCGATCACCTCGCTCGACCTCTGGATCCTCCTCGGCTATCTGATCGGCGCGGCGGCGATCCTGGTCGCCATCGGGCGCGAGGTGCAATTCCGCTACGCCCGCTACATGAACGCCGTCCTGCAGTTCTTCTTCGGCGGCATCTTCAGCGCGCTGTTCATCTTCTACTTCCTCAGCTCCAGCAGCCTGCCGGGCTACGTCGTGGTGACGCTGCTCGCGGCGCTCCTGATCGGCAACGAGTTCCTCGAGGACGCCTACAGCGAGCTGACGCTGTCGTGGGCGCTCTTCACGCTCTGCGCGATGATGTTCTTCAACTTCGCGCTCGCCCACGTCTTCCGCAGCATCAGCACGTTCTGGTTCTACCTCGGCACGCTCCTGGCCATGCTGCTGGTCCTCATCCTGCGCCGGACGTCGAAGCGAGAGGCCGGGAGCGCGAAGCCGGCGCTCGCCATCGCCATCGTGATGCTCGTGCTGCACGCGCTCAACTTCATCCCGCCGGTGCCGCTGGTGAAGAAGCAGATGTTCATCGCCCACGACGTTCATCGCACCCCCGGCGGCTACGTCGCGGCCATCGAGTCGCCCGGCTGGCGATTCTGGCGGACGTCGTCGAAGCAGTTCCATCGCAGCGGCGGCGAGCGCGTGTACTGCTTCACCTCGGTGTTCGTGCCGCGCGGGATCAAGACGACCATCCGCCACCGCTGGGAGTACCTCGCCGGCGGCTGGCAGCCCGCGGATGTGCGCGCGTTCCCGATCGAGGGCGGACGCCAGAGCGGCTATCGCGGCTACACCTACAAGCAGAACGTGACGCCCGGACGCTGGCGCGTGACCGCGGAGTCGGAGAGCGGCGCGGCGATCGGGATCGTCGAGTTCGAGGTGGTGAACGGCGCCGCTAAATCGCGATCACAGATCCGGGTTGCACTTCCACCGACTCCTGTCCCTGCCGGAACAACCGCGCCGTGGTCATCCCCAGCAGCGTCGTTGCCCCATTCTCCACCCACAGCATCGTTCCCTCGCGCAGCCCGATCACCGGCGTAGCGTTCTCTTCGTGGAACTGTTCGATGCGCTCTTCGCGGGTCTCGCCTTTGTGCTGCGACCCGGGGTCGGCGTCGAGGTAGTGGGGGTTGATCTGGAAGCTCACCAGGTCGAGCGCGGCGAAGGTCGGGGGATAGACGATCGGCATGTCGTTGGTGGTCATGATCGTCGGGCAGGCGACGTTGGTGCCGGCGCTCGAGCCGATGTACGGGATGCCGTCGTCGCAGACGCGCTTCTTGATCGGATCGATGAGCGCGCGATCGTAGAGCTCCTTCAGCAGCCGGAACGTGTTGCCGCCGCCGATGAACAGCGACTCCGCGCGCGCGACGTCGTTCGCGTTGCGCACCTGCGTCACCTGGACGTTCATCCTCGCGAAGCGCTCCTGCGCGATCATCGAGTACGCGTCGTGGTCGTGCTGCGCGAACGGGACGAAGGCGATGCTGCCGCGCCCGGTGAGCATGCGGCGGATCTCGGCCTCGGCATGGTCGAGAAACCCGTAGCCGTAGACGTTCGAGCTGGAGATCAGAAGAAGGCGGCTCATTCCTTCAGCCACCATGCCATAGGTCCGGGATACCAGAGAAACAGTCCGAAGCCTTTCGAGACGCGGACGTTCTGCACGCGCCTGTTGACCGCCCATTTCGACGCCGGCTGGATGGTCCAGAGGTAGGGCTGATCGCGCGCCAGCAGGTCGTGCAGCTGGCGATAGATCTCCGTGCGCCGCGCGCGATCGAACTCCACGCGTCCCTGCTCGATCAGCTCGTCCGCCTCGGCGCTGGCATAGCCGCCGACGTTGAGCCCTTCGGGAGCCTTCTGCTTCGAGTGGAAGAGCGAGTAGAGATCCTTGTCGGGATCGGGCTCGAGGACCCAGGCGAAGAACGCCGCCTGGAAGTTGCGGTTCATCACCCGATCGAAAAACGCCGCTCCATCCATCGTCGCGATCTCGACCTTCACGCCGATCTGCTGCAGCGCATTCTGGAGGATCTGCGCCTGATCGCGGGCCACGTTGCCGGCCGGGATGAGCAGCGTGAACGCGAACGTCTTCCCGTCGCGGTCGAGAACGCCGTCGTTGTCGGAGTCGCGCCAGTTCGCCGAGGCCAGGAGAGTTTTGGCGACGTCGGGATTGAACTCGATCGGCGGCACCTCGTCGTTGTGCGCCCACTGATCGGGCGTGAACGGGCCGGTCACCGGCCGCGCCTCGCCGTGATAGATCTTCTCGATGACCGAGCGCCGGTCGAAGGTCATGGCCAGCGCGCGGCGCACGCGCGCGTCGGCGAACAGCGGATCGTCGAGGTTCCAGACGAAGCAGTTGTAGGAGAGCAGCCAGACGCTGAAGAACTCGAACTTCTTCTGCACCTCGGGCTTGTCTTTCTCGCGCCACCAGGTGTCGTTGTTGACCCGGCCGGCGTCGAGCTCGCCGCGCATGAACGCGCGCCAGGCCACGCTCTCGTCGGCGACCACGCGGAAGAGGATCGAGGCGATGTGCGGCTTCTCGCGCCAGTAGTCGTCGCGCCGCTCCAGCAGCACGCTCTGTCCTCTCTGGCGGCGCTTGAGGACGTACGGGCCGGCGCCGACGACGGCGTCGATCTTCGCGAGCTCGCCCTTGCCGTAGACGTGCTCGGGGACGACGCTGATGTTGAACGAGAACAGCTGCGCGACGCGCGGCTCCTTGAACGCCACGCGCACGGTATGCGCGTCGAGCGCCGTGGTATGCGCGCGGTCGAGTCCCTCGAACCAGCTGGCGAATTGCGGCGACTCTTCGTCGAGGACCTTGAAGATGGTGAAGACCACGTCGCTCGCGAGCACGGGAGTCTTGTCGCTGAACGTCGCCCGCGGGTCGAGGTGCAGGGTGTAGCTGCGTCCGCCGTCGCCGACCTCCCACTTCGTCGCCAGATTCGGAATCGGCGTGAGGTTCTGATCGAACGCGATCAGCGGCTCGTAGATAAAGGCCAGCACCTGCCGCTCTTCCTCCTCCGCATGCAGGAGGTAGTTGAGCGTCTTGACGTCGGTCTCCATGCGGCGCTGGAGCCGGCCGCCGTCGCGCGGAGCGTTGGAGACCGGGGGTTGGGGAGCAGGCGTCGGGGGTGCAGGGCGTTCGCGCTCGCAGGCAGCGGCGATGAGAACGAGGAGGGCCAGGGCGATGCGGCGCATGTTGTGAATCACATTCTAGTTAGTATGAGACGCATGAAGCGGATGCTGGTCGCGATCCTCATCGCGGTTGCGTGCAGCTCGCCCGAGCAGCAGGCGCGCGAGGCACGCGACAGCGTCGAGTCGTGGGCGGCGGCGGGGAAGATGCTCGCGGAAGAGTGGAGCCGCGGAAACGTCAGCGACGCCTACGCCAGGAGCACGGCCAAGGTGGCGATCGCGGAGCTGCAGAAACTCGACGTGCCGGAGCGCGACCGGGCGCTGAAAGCGTGGCGCGAGCTGCAGAGCGCGGTGAGCCGCAACGATCCCGCGGCCGCGGAGCGGGCCTTCACTCCATGAAGAAGGTGCTGATGGTCGCGCTCGGCATCCTGACGAGCATCGGCGGCTTTCTCGACGTCGGCGCGATCGCCACCAGCGCCGAGGCCGGCGCAGTGTTCGGCCCGAGGCTGCTGTGGGCGATCGCGTTCAGCACGCTCTGCATCGTCTTTCTCGTCGAGATGGCCGGCCGCCTGGCGGCGGTGTCGAAGCACACGCTCGCCGACGCGCTGCGCGAGCGCTACGGCTGGCGCTTCTTCGTCATTCCGTTCGTCTGCGAGCTGATCGTCGACCTGCTGGTCCTCGGCGCCGAGATCGGGGGCGTCTGTCTGGCGCTGCAGTTCGTCACCGGCGTGCCCTTCCGCTGGTTCGCGTTCCCGGTCGCGCTGCTGGTGTGGCTGTTCATCTGGGTCGGCTCGTTCTCGCTCGTCGAAGACGCGACGGCGATCCTCGGCCTGGTCACGATCGCCTTCGTCGTCGCCGCGTTCAGGATGAAGCCCGACTTCCACGCCATCGCCGCCGGCTTCGTGCCGTCTCTGCCAACGCACGACGCCGCGCACTACTGGTACATCGCGCTCAGCATCATCGGCGCGATCATCAGCCCATACCTCATCTACTTCTACTCGGCCGGCGCCGTCGAAGACGGATGGTCGGTCAAGGACCTGAAGGTGAACCGCATGGTCGCCGTGATCGGGATGGCGTTCGGGAGCCTGGTGGCGATGGCCGTCCTGATCGTCGCGGCGACGACGCTGCTGCCCGCCGGCGTGGCCATGGACCGCTACGAGCAGGCGCCGCTCATGCTGGCGCGCGCGCTGGGCCTCGCGGGGTTTTACTTCTTCGCCGCCTCCCTCGGCATCGCCTGCTTCGGCGCGTGCGTCGAAGTCGCGCTCAGCGTTTCGTATCTCACCGCGCAGACGTTCGGCTGGAACTGGGGCGAGAACCTCGCGCCGAAAAGCAACGCCCGCTTCGCCGCCGTCTACACCGGATTCCTGCTGCTCGCCGCCTGCGTGACCCTGGTGGCAAGCGATCCGCTCAAGCTGACGCTCTTCACGATGGCGTTGACGGTGGTCATGCTGCCGGTCCTGCTGCTGCCGACGATCATGTTGATGAACGACAAGAAGTTCCTGAAGCAGCACCGCAACGGATGGCTGAGCAACACCATGGGAGTGGTGATCGTGGTGACCGCGATCGTGCTGAGCATCCTCGCGATCCCGCTGCAGATCATCGGAGGCTGACCATGGATCTCCTGCTCGACGTTCTCGACCAGCAGCTCGTCGACAAGAACGGCCGCAAGGCCGGCAAGGTGGACGGCATCGCCATCGAGCTTCGCGACGGCAAGCCGCCGCGCGTCGCCTACCTGGAGATGGGCACCGACGTCCTGGCGCGGCGGATCTCGCCGCGGTTCGAGCGCTGGCTGCAGAAGTGGCGCAAATGGATGGCGCGCGAAGTCGAGCCGTTTCACGTGCCGTGGTCGAAGGTGAAGAAGGTGCACCTCACCGTCGACGCCGACATCGACGCCGCGAAGGAGCCGGTCTATTACGTGGAGCACTGGCTGGCCGAGCACGTCATCGGACCGATTCCCGGCTCGGAGATCGCCCACGAGGACAAGCAGCGATGATCGTGCACCTCGAGCTGATCGTCGGGAAGGAGCTGCTCGACGCCGGCGGCCGCTGCGCCGGCCGGATCGTCGAGGTGCACGGCGACGACAAGGGGAAGGAATTCGTGATCTCGCACTACGCGATCGTCACCGGGTATCACGGCTTCCTGCTGCACGAGCTCGGGTTCGAGCGCGAGAAACGTGACGTGCCGTGGGACAAGGTCGACCTGAGCGATCCGCTGAAGCCCCGGCTGCTGTGCAGCGTCGACGAGCTGACTACTCGGCCGCCTGCAAAACGCCGAGGGCGGAAGTGACCAGCTCCGTGTCGAGATACTCGGTGACTTCCTTGATCTTGCCGTCCTCGAGCCGGTAGATGAAGCAGTACTCGTTGTTGTAGGGCGTGCCGGCGATGGTCGTCGCCTGCCCGCGCGCCTGCACGACGACATACGGCCCCTCGGCGATGACGCGCTGCGCAGTGGCGCGATAGCGCTCGGCGAGCCGCACGCGGAGCACGCCGAGGAGATCGTTCAGGACCGCCGTCTTCCCGCGGTACGTCCCCGACCAGCGCGTCTGCCCCATCACCGTCCAGGTCACGTCGTCGGCCATCAGCGCGACGAACGGACGCGAGTCGGCGTTGGCGAGGGAGTCGAACATCTGCTGGATGAGCGTCTTGTTGTCCATCAGGCGCCAATGTTACCGTGGTACCTTGGTCCCATGGCAACACCCGTCGAGCGAACCCAGACCGGGATCCGTATGGAGAAGCGCCTCCTCAAGGTGCTGAAGGGGCTGGCCGAGTATCACGACATGTCCCTCGGCGATCTCCTGGAGGGCATCGTGCTGCACGCCTTCGAGGGGAAGGCGGCGCTGGGAAAAGAGTCGCTGAAGAAGGTGGGGGAGCTGCGGAAGGTCTACGGCCTCGACCTCACCGCGGCGCACTCGCACAAGCTGGTGGAGCGGAAAAAGCCGTAAGCGGCCGTTCGTACCACGCGATCACGTTGCGCACGCCGAGAGCGTGCAGCGCGTCAAAGTCCGCGGGAGACTTCCGCAGCACATACGCCTCGGATACATCTCCTCCGAGCGAGCGATAGAGCTCGAGACTCGCGCGCAGCTCCTCGAGCGGCTTCGTCCCGAACAGCACCGGCATCCCGTCCGCGATCGCCTCACGCATCGATTCGGCCGATCCCGCCGCGCGATAGAACGGCGGATGCGGGCGGGTGAGGGGACGCGGACGCACGGTGCCGTCCGTGAGCGCGCGCCGGATGACGCCGATCCCCTCGCGCAGCCGCGCGTGGCGTTCGCCCAGCGGCACGCCGAAGCCGGCGAAGTCGCGCTCGTCGAAACCGGCTCCGAAGCCGACCATCAGCCGCCCGCCGCTCAGATGATCGACCCAGCTGATCTCCTCCGCCAGCCGCAGCGGCTGGTGCAGCGGCACCACCGCCACGCCATATCCGATCCTGATGCGCGAGGTCCGCTGCGCGATCGCCGCCGCGTACACTGACGGCGCGCCGATCATCCCGATCCCGCCGAAGTGATGCTCGGCCAGCCAGACGCTGTCGTACCCCAGCTCCTCCGCCAGCTCCACCTCCCGCAACGCCTCCTCGATCGCCCCCCGGTCATCCTCCCCCGGCGCCAGCAACTGAAACAGACCAACTCTCATATCTTGGTACATATGTACCATGATAACACGGTGGACTACTCGCTCCCGATCACCCACTTCTCGTACACGTCGCCCGGCAGCTCGCGCACGAACCGCGACGGCTCCATCAGGATGTCCATGCCGCCGCGGTCGCGGGCCATCACCGGGAACACGAGATAGAGCTCCTGCATCGCGCGGGTGATGGCGACGTAGAACAGCCGCCGCTCTTCCTCCTCGCCGGGGATCACCAGCTCGCGCGTGCCCGCCTCGTCGATGACCGGTGCATCCTCCACCGCGCCTTCGAGCAGCGGCAGCGCCTCGTGGACGCGATTTGGCTCGACGCGGATGATCCCGCCCGGCACGCGCAGCGCGCGCTGCGACGGAAAGCGTCCGTCGGCCAGCCAGATCACGAACACGATCCGCCACTCCAGCCCCTTGGCCTGATGCACCGACGACAGCACGATCTTCTCGTCCTCGGGGCCGACCGTGGCCACGTCCTCGCCGGCGATCGGATTCGCCAGCGCGACCTCGTCGAGGAACTGGGTCACGTCCTCGTAGCGCAGCGCGTATTGCGAGAGCTGTTCGAGATCGTCCAGCCGCGCCTGCGCGTTCGCGAACTTCGCCCGCGCGTAGTCGGCGTAGCCGCGTTCGACCACGATCCGGATCGACTCCGACGGGTTGTGCTTCATCCCCTCGCCGTCGAGGAGACTCAACACGCTGCGCAGGCTCTTCAGACTCTCGCCGACGCCGCGCCCGCTCACGTCCAACCCGCGCAGAAACTTCTCCAGCGGATTCACGGCCTCGCTGATCCGTCCCCACACCTCGGCCGCGGTCTTCTCGCCGACCTTCGGATAGAGCTTCATCGTCCGCTTCCACGACAGCTCGTCGCGCGTGTTGGTGACGATCTTCAGATAGGCGAGGACGTCCTTGATGTGGGCCTGCTCGAAGAAGCGGACCCCGGAGCGGATCTCGTACGGGATCAGCCGGCGCGAGAGCTCCATCTGCAGCTCCAGCGACTGGTAGTGCGAGCGGTAGAGCACCGCGATGTCGCCGAGCTTCTCCCCCTCGTCGCGCAGCTCCAGGATGCGCTGGGCGATGAAGTTCGCCTGCTCGTACACGTCGTCCACGCCGACCACCGCCGGATCGGGACCGTCGCCGCGCACCGCCAGCAGCTCCTTGCGGAACTGAAAGCGGTTCTGCGCGATCGACGCGTTGGCGAGGTTCAGGATCTGCCGCGTCGACCGGTAGTTCGTCTCCAGCTTGTAAATCGCCGCCTCGGGGAACCGCAGCGGAAACGTCAGGATGTTCTCGAACGACGCGCCGCGGAACGAGTAGATCGACTGCGCGTCGTCGCCGACCACCATCACGTTCCGCTTCACCGAGGCCATCGCGTCGATGATGTCGGCCTGCAGCTTGTTCGTGTCCTGGTACTCGTCGACGAGGATCGAGCGGAAGCGGCGCTTGAGCGCGGCGGAGATGTCCTCGTGATCGTCGAGCAGCACTTTCCAGAACACGAGCAGGTCGTCGAAGTCCATCGCGTTCGCGGTGCGCTTGCGCTCCTTGTAGCGGCGGAAAACGTCGACCATCTCCTCCTTGTAGAGCATGAAATGCGGGTAGTTCTGCTCCAGATGGAGCTCCAGCGGCGTGCGCGTGTTGATCAGAAACGAATAGATGTCGAGCAGCACGTCGCCCTTCGGGAAGCGCTTCTCGAGCGTCTTGATGCCGAGGGAGGAGATCGCGGATTCCATCGTCTCCTTCGCGTCCTCGTCGTCGAGGATCGTGAAGTTGCTGCGGTAGCCGAGCGGCTCGGCATAGCGGCGGAGCAGGCGGTTGCCCATCGAGTGGAACGTACCGCCCCAGATGCGCCGCGTGTCGATGGTGACCAGCTGCTCCACGCGGCTGAGCATCTCCCGCGCGGCCTTGTTGGTGAACGTGACCAGCAGGATGTCGGCGGGATCGATGCCGTCCTCGATGAGCCGCGACACGCGATAGGTGAGCGTGCGCGTCTTCCCGCTGCCCGCCCCGGCGATCACCAGCATCGGCCCCTCGCCGGCCATCACCACCTCCAGCTGCTCGTGGTTCAGCTGGTCTTCGTACGGGACCCGGTACTGCTTCTGCGGCTTCGCCGCCGGCTTGAGCGTGTACTTGCGGACCTTGGGGGTGGTGGACATTCCGCGAGAAGGTTATCGCACGCGCTTCCGTCCGCGGCGCACGAGCCAGCGCGCGCCGCGGGTGAGCGCGGGGCCGATCACCGGGGCGTCGAGGAGTCGATGCGTGGCCTGGACGACGAGGTTGAGCCGGGCCTCGTCGCCTTTGTGGTGCTGCTGCCGCAGGAACGCGGCGGCCGCGCGGCTCTCCGCTTCCCAGTCGCGCGTGAAGCCTTGCGCGATCGCGCTTTCGTACAACGCGAGCAGTTGTGCGTGCAGCGCGTCGGTCGACGCGGTCTCGCGGATGATCTCCGAGACGCGCGCGGCGTCGGCGGCGTCGTAGAGCCCGATCTCCCGGCGAACGGCGTCCGCCGAAAGGGGCACGCTCAGGGAGCGGACGCCGAAGTTGAGGCGGCGCAGGCGCGCGACGTCGTTCGCGCGCACCATCCCGCCGAGGCCCGCGATGTCGCAGAGGATCACCGCCGCGCCGCTGGCCATCGCCTCCATCGCGCATTTCGCCTTCGCGAAGACGAGGTCATAGTTGCCGAGCACCGACTCCGGCGCGTTGATTGCGGTGCCGGCGGACTCGCCGATCACGTCGAGCTCGATCGCCGCCTCCGCGCATGCCTCGCGAATCACCGCGAGATGCGTCGCCGCATGCGCGGCGTTGCCGAAGACGAGCGCACGCCTCGGGCGCGGCGGCAGCGGCGTCGTCCGCGGCTGAAAGCGCGCCGTGTCGACGCCGTTGAGCAGCACGCTCACCTGATCCGCGGGAATGCCTTCCTCGTACAGCAGGCGATCGGCGCAGGTGTCGTCAACGGCGACGTACCGCAGGAGGCGCGGAAAGCGCGGCGGCTTCGCGAGCGCGCCGCGCCAGGAGTGGCAGACGAAGATCGCCGGCGCGGACGGGAACTGGAGCAGCGCGGTCATGGTCTCGACGGCGCTGTTGCCGTGAATGACGTCGGGCGCGGCGCCGATGGTGGTCAGGTCGTCGGTCACGGGAATCGTGAGCCGCGTGAGCTGCGCTGCGGTGTCGCCGAGATTCGGGCCGTAGACGACGGGAGAGTGCCCGCGATCGAGGAGCCAAGCGGCGAGATCGCGGACGTAAGCCTGGGTGCCGGCGACGTGGCCGAGGGAGCCGTTCGTGATCAGAACGCGCATGACGCGGCGGTCGAATCGCGAACGTGATCGGCCATTTGATTGATCAGCGGCCGCATGTGCTCCGCATAGCGGATCACGCGCTCGTAGCGGTGCAGCGCGACGCGCTCCTCGCCGATCCGCTCGTACAGCGGATGCCCGCCTTCCGGCCACGGACAGGCCGTCCAGTCGACGATGCGCCGGAACGCCTCGCGCCGGAATGGCGCCTCGCCGAAGCGCGACAGCATCTCGCCGATGTCGCTGATGACCGGCGCAAAGGCGTGCGCGCTGGCGATTTTCGCCTCGAACGCCGCGTCGTCGAGATCGGAGATCACCGCGTCATTCAGAACGTCGAAGGCGTGCGGCCCGTCGTGAATCGAATACTCGTAATGCGCGACGTCTCCGGCGCGGCTGCACGCGGCGCCGGCGATGATCCTGCAGAGATCGTGGACCGGATTGAAGCCTTCCATCGCGTCGCTGACCACGACGTCGACGTGATGCGCGGCGATCTCCTCGGCGAGCTCGTTGACCAGCTCATCGAATAGCTCCGCGTAGCCACCGAGAATCGCCGCGTACATCTCGCGGTCGGTGAAGCGGCCGAAGATGCCGCCCTGTGCCGCGCCGGTCGCGCGCAGGAGCCGCGCGCTCTCTTCGATGCGGGAACGCGCGGCGTGGCCGGAGCCGTCCGTCAGCGCGCAGACGCGCGGCCGAACGCGGGAGAGCCAGCCGTGAAGCAACAGCTCGTGACCGGGATGCGCCACGAACAACAGGGAATTGGGAGAATCGAGCATCGAAGCCGCGGGCACGATTGATTATAAACGACGCGATGCTATCGTCTGACGCCATGCTGCCGCCGCGCGTCGCCGCAAGCATCGCCGTCGTGTTCTGGGGTGTGTCGTTCGTGGCGACCAAGGCGGTGCTGCGCGACATCGCGCCGGTGACGCTGATCTTCACGCGCTTTGCCATCGGCGCGATCGTGCTGCTCCTGATCGTGCGCGAGCTGCCGCCGCGCGAAGCGTGGCCGGCGCTGGCGCTGATGGGCTTCATCGGCGTGTTCGTCCACCAGATGCTGCAGGCCTTCGCGCTGACCATGACCTCGGCGGTGAACACCGGCTGGCTGATCGGCGTGACTCCGATCTGGTCGGCGGTGCTCGCGGCGATCGTGCTCCGCGAGCGGTTCGGCTTCTGGAAAGTGATCGGTCTCGCGGGCGGCTTCGCAGGCGCGCTGCTGGTCGTCACGCGCGGCGATTTCTCGGCGCGGGTGTTCGGGCGGCCGTCGACGCTCGGCGACGCGATGATCCTCCTCAGCACGTTCAACTGGGCGATCTACACGGTGGTGGGACACAAGACCATCCGCCGCCTCGGCCCGCGCCGCGCGACCTCGGGATCGATGCTCTTCGGCGTGTTGATGCTCGCGCCGTTCTTCATCGCCGGCCGCGGCTGGAACGACCTGCCGCATCTCCGCGCGGGCGGCTGGGGCGCGCTGCTGTTCCTCGCCGTCGGCTGCTCGGCGCTCGGCTACCTCTTCTGGTACGGCGCGCTCGAGCACATCGAGGCCTCGCGCGTCGCGGCGCTGCTGTACGCCGAGCCGCTGGTGACGTTCGCCGCGGCGGTCCTTCTCCTCGGCGAGCCCGTCAGCGCCGTCACCGTCGCCGGCGGTATCCTCGTCCTGGCCAGCGTCATCCTCGCCCAATACGCACCTGGCGCACAGCCTGCTGCACAGGAGAGTCGGGAGGAAGTTGCATGAAGGTTCGTCGAGTCTCGATGTTCATGGTCGCCGCGCTGCTGGCGGTCACGTGCGCGACGCCGCCGCGCGATCGCGACGAGGACGGCGTGAAGGCGCCGGTGGCGCGCTATTCATCCGAGGCCGGCTCGACGCCGGTGGGCGTGATCCCCGACGCGTCCCTGCGCGACAATGCCCGCGGGCGCGACGTCAGCCTGTCCATCGACTATCCGATCGCCGCCGGACCGCATCCGCTGATCGTCTTCTCGCACGGCTTCGGCGCGACCGGACGCCAGTACGTCGGCCTCAGCTCGCATTGGGCGAGCAACGGCTACATCGTCATCAAGCCGACGCACGCCGGCGACAGCAACGTGCGCCTCGCCGACATCACGCCGTCGTCGTTCAGCGACCGAGTGGCCGACATCAAGTTCGTGCTCGACTCGCTGCCCGCGCTGCAGCAGAAGTATCCCGAGCTGCAGGGAAAGATCGACACCGCGAAGATCGGCGTCGCCGGCCACTCCCTCGGCGCGCTGACGGCGATGATGATCGGAGGCCTGCGCGTCTATCCCGGCCCGAAGAGCTACGCCGATCCGCGCGTGAAGGCGGTGATCGCCATGTCGCCGCAGGGGCCGCGCGAGAGCTGGGGATTGACGAAGGAGTCGTGGAGCGAGCTGCGCGGGCCGGCGATGTTCATGACCGGCGATCGCGACAAGGGCATCGACGACACCGAGACGCCGGAGTGGCGGCGCGAAGCCTTCGAGCTCTCTCCGGCCGGCGACAAGTGGCTGGTCTTCATCCAGGGCGCCGGACACCTCGCCTTCACCGGCCGCCTCGGCGTGATGCCGGCGGAGGAGCGCCGCGAGACCGGACCGGTGCTCACCGACACGACCGGCAACCCGTTCAACCCGCCGAGTCCGACGTCACCCGACCAGCGCCGCCCGCAGGCGATGGGCGACCCGGTACGCGCCACCTCCGGCACGATCAAAGCGATCTCGCTCGCGTTCTGGGACGCATACGTGCGCGGCGACACCGCGGGCCGGGAGTTTCTGGACAAGGCGGGGGAGAGGAGCGGGGTGGAGGTCAAACGGAAGTAGGTTTCCCGGTTACCCGGTCGCCCGGTCGCCCGGTTTCCCGGCGCCACCACCACCACCGGGTGACTGGGAGACCGGGTGACCGGGCAACCGAGTACGGGGCAACCCAAGGAGTAAACAATGAATCTTGCAAACGCAAAGACCCTGGTCACCGGCGGCAGCTCCGGCATCGGACTCGAGACCGCGCGTGCGTTGCGTGCGAAAGGCGCGCAGGTCGCGATCTGCGGGCGGGATGAGGCGCGCGTGCAGAAGGCGGCCGCGGAGATCGACGCGCTGGCGATCGCCGGAGACGTGAGCGTCGAGGCCGATGCCGTGCGCATCGTGCGGACAGTCGTCGAGCGCTTCGGCGACTACGACGTGCTGATCAACAACGCCGGCTTCGGCATCTTCGCGCCGCTGGTGGAGACGCGGCTCGAGGACATGCAGCGCGTCTACGCCACGAACGTCTTCGGAGCGATGCTGGTCGCCCGCGAGTCGGCGAAACACTTCATCGCCCGCAACCGCGGCAACATCGTCAACATCGCCTCGACCGCGGGCCAGCGCGGATTCGCCGGCGGCACATCGTACGCGACGAGCAAATTCGCGCTGACCGGCCTCACCGAATGCTGGCGCGCCGAGCTGCGCAAGAACAACATCCGGGTGATGCAGGTGAACCCGAGCGAAGTCCAGACCGAGTTCGTAGCCGCCTCCGGCCGCCCCCTCCGCGCCTTCAGCGACCGGAAACTGATCCCCGCCGACATCGCCCACACGATCGTGTCGATGCTGGAACTGGACGACCGCGGCTTCGTGACCGAAGCCACGGTATGGGCCACGAACCCCGACTAACGTGTCACCCCTCCGATTGAGTGTCATCCCGAGCGAAGTCGAGGGATCCCCTGTTTCGTGCGATGCGGGAGACTCCTCTCCGCTTCGCGCCTCGCGCCGCATAACGCATTACACAGCCGCTCAGAATCCAGTCGCATACGCGTTATGCGACTGATGAGCGCCTGAGGACTACACGCCCACGTACAGAAGCTCCTCGGCCACCGCGACGTTTCGACGACCATGATCGACACGCACGTCCTGCGCCGTGAGTTGAATAACCCCTGCGGCTGGCCGCCGCCGAGTCGTTGCTATGTTACGGGAAACCGGAATGTTGACGCTGGCGAATTCAAGGTGGGCGGGCTGAGGCGCGTTTCGACGTGTTAGGATCGGTTCTATGACCGTGGTTCCCGGGCCAGTATCGTACACGGAAGGCGAAGAGCTGCGTGATTCGATTAGTACCTTGCTGTCCCGCTTGGCCGACATCCAAATCAGTGCCTCGAGCGCGCCAGCGAATAATGTTGATGCCTGGCTAGTCTATCGCACGGAGCTGCGTTCGACGTATGAGAAGGCCGGGGACCTTCTTCGCTCGATCCATTCTCTCGCGCCTTATGTCGGTGGTGAGCGTGCTTCCGTGCTGAAAGCGCGATTCGAATCCGCTGCACTAGTCGCTGAAAGGTTCCGAAGTGATCCGACCGAGCCAAACTTGCGTGAAATGACCGCGGTCGTGATCGATTCAATTCGTGCGGCATTTGACCTCGTGATGCTCGGGTCGGCCGTGACAGCTGCGCATGAACGTACCGTTCGCACGATCGAAGCGGCGGAAACAAAATTCAATGCACGACAAACGGAGCTCACCGACGCCATGACGAAGCTGTCCTCAAAGGTTGATCACACCATTGAGGGCGCCGCTGAGGGTCTCCAACACGAAGCTAACAGGTTGATCAGCGAGATCTCCGCTAGAGGCACAGTGGCCATCGCCGAAACACGAAAGGAAGTGGCAGGACTACTTGTAAGCGAGGCTTCGAAACAATTTTCGGACGCTCAAAAGTGGCTTAACTGGCAAGTCGTCATCTGGGCCACGCTGTCCAGCGGTGCCGTGGCCGCATTTCTTTTGATGGCACAACGGTTTGTAACAACACAGGTACTGCCAGATGATTGGACTTGGCAGATCGCGTTCTATGCGGGTATGCGAGTGGTCTTGCTCGGCGGCATCGCTGCAACAGCAAGCTTCTGCCTTCGAATGTTAAAGGGGCAAATTGCTTTGGCCCAACTTAATGCCCACAGAACTCGTGTGGCGCGAAGCATGCCTGGCTTACTTAACCTCGCTCCAGAATCAGAACGAGTTATGATTCTTCAATCAATTATCCAGTCCGTAATCGGCGTGCAAGAATCCGTCATATCTGATCGAACCCAAGAATCGCTCTTGACGGCAGTGGAATTAGTCGAAAAAATCACGAAGGCGACAAGGGCTTAGAACAGCGCCCGACTCCGCGTAGAAGCTGATGCGGTTCGACTTCGGCTCGCCGGACGAGCCGGCTCGTCAACTCACAAGAATCATGGCGACATGCCGTCCGCAAATGCATCAAAGTCAACGGCGGCGAACGGCATGCCGCGTCGGCTTCGGCACGTGGGACCCGGCCGCACAGTTTAACGCGAAGCGCCAGGCCGATCAAAAGATCAGTTTAGGCAGTCTGATCGGGCGAAAGACCGCGATGATACTGTGCCGGCACTCTTGGAGATGCGACACGTGGACTGGAATGATGACACCATCGCCGCCGAACAGTTGTGGATTTAGTCTCGGCGGTCGCGCGACAAATGGGGCATAAATCCTCAAACGGTGCGACCTTCGAGGCCGAAACAGCTCCACCCGTCACTGAGGGTCGAAAGGGACGTTGCGACACTTCTGGCGGTAGCAGTGGCTCTAGTGCAGCAGAGGTGGCCGACTCCGAAAGGCCGCTTCGTCATTTGAGTCGAGCATCGGCGACCGGCTTGCAGCGATGCCCCCCGCGCCCGGAGCGCACCACCGCTCCGCTATGTCATGATTGGAGGCGTGGCCAAGCCCCCGAAGAAGCCAGTTCCTGACCAGAAGGAGCAATGGCTGGTCGATCAGGCATGCAGCACAATTGCGGCTGGCAGTTTCACCGAGCGCGATGTACTGACGCTTCTCATTTTGCTCCGTCGTCATGCGCCGCTCAGCTCGCCGGTTCGCGAGTTCGGTGACTTCGTCGCGCACCGCGAGAAGGATCGTGGCATCTTGCAGGAATACGTGTCTCGTGCGCAGAAGGCCTTGCGTGGCGAAACCGGTGACGCAGTAAACCTACCTGTGTTCTCCGTATCTGACATAGGGAAGGCCCTGAACGATCTGCTAGCGACGTTCGCGATCGAACCGTTCGACACTGAACGTGTCAATCAGATCGCGGTTTGTATCATCACGCTTCTTCAGACTGTCGTTGTTGAAACGCCACTGGGGCAAGAGCTCGGCGGGTTCGGCGTCGCGATGTCCAGTAATCACATAATTCTGATGGGCCGCGGCACCGTGCCAGCCGGTCACGTCTTCGAGTATCCGCTTCTGATTGCGGAGAACCACGCCTACGAGTACTCGCTCGCCCAGCACCAAGTTGACTATCCGATGCGCAATGACTTTATTGTTCATGCGTACGCGCTAAATGGTGTCTTTCGCTGTGAGCAAACGAGGCCAATGCTACGTCGCGCGTGACGACCTGACTTTGGTGCAAAGCTGGTGCGGCCCGGCTTCGGCCAGGTAGCCGAGCTGCCTACGGCATCGCCAGCGTAACGGCGTCACGGCGGTTGCAGTTCGCCACTCGGTTCTTCGAACGTCATTGGCGGCACCCGCCGCGCCGCTCCGACTTCGGCACGCGGAACCGGCCGCACAGCTTCCACCAAGGACGCTAGGCCGACGAAAACGACCCGGGGTATCATGTCGGTATGTCTGAGGTCGTGACGGCCGTCTTTCTATCCTGTTCCTTTCGCTCCGATGATCAGGCCGTAAATGAGCGGGTTATCGCGATCGCATCCGGCATGGGATTGTCATTTGTCAATGTATCGACAGGATCACACCTCGTGCCAGCCGATGAAGCGCGTCGCTTAATTAGCAATTGCGCGGGACTTTTAGCCGTAGCAACGCGACGCGATCAGCTTGTCAGCGGTGATTTCAAAATGCCGGATGCCGTGCATGACGAGATTTCGATTGCCTATGCTCTCAAAAAACCAATATTGATCCTTGCTGAGGACTCTGTGCGGCTCGAAGGATTTATGGGCAGCTTTAGTACGTACGCTCGGTTCGATCGGAACCGCATGTTCGAGCCAGATGAGGTGCGCAGGTTGGTTGGCTCAGTCTACACGTTCCGAGCGGCGCTCAGGGGTGAGCGATCGCCTCTCTCAACGGAGGGATCGGCTTACCACTCTGAGCGGACAACGCATCTGATTACTCTCGACAAACAACCCGACGGCTTCGAGTGGTCATTATCTATGACGAAGCGTCTCAGATTTGACTTACCCTTCTCGCGCGAACTGATCACCGGAACTCGGCCGACCGTTCCTGTGAAGGTTCGCGAGAACGCACCTAACCTTTCTTGGGAAGTTCACATAGATGACAGCTCACGCGATTTCGAACTCCGCGCCACTGTAAAAAACATCGGCCCGGCAAAGGTCGAGGTCGCATGCCGGTTCATTCCCGATCCGCAGCCCGGGGATTTCATCGAATTCACGCGCATATGTAGATCCTCCTGCGTGAATCCTGTGTATATGTCCGATCTTCTTGAGCCTGATGTATCTGCGATCGAAATCGATGGAAAGAAGTATCTAGCCTTCAGCGGGTTTGTACCGGTTGAACCCACGCACCGGTTTGCTGCGCGCTTTAGCCTTCCGCGGTCATACAAAATCAAGCGACGAGACGTCGTCCTATTCTCGGCGAGCTATAACAATCTCATTCAATATCTGACGCCTTCGGAACTCGGCCGCGCAACGCATCGCGTCGAGTGGTTCGGTAACGAGATCCTTGCCGAGCTTGAAATTGATCACCCGTTGCCGCACCACATGTATGGAATTGCTTGGAACCCGCCACAGGCGCCGAGTGCGGCCTAACTCCGGCGTGCGGCCGGGAGCATGGGTGACAAATCAGACCGGGAACATAGGTTACACCTTCCGCCGTGTCGTGTTCCTGCGCGACGATGGATCTTCCGTAGACTGATCGTCCCAATCCGCGGAGCGTCAGCACCTGATTCAAGTCGCACGATGCGCTCTGTCGGTACGAGGGCGGATGTTCGATCACGCATGTGATCCATTCAGAAAAGCATCGTCCTCTGTGGCATGTTCGCATCCGCGGATCAGCTGTAGAACTTCAGTTCGCGTTTGTCGAAGCGAGCCAGAAACACTGGAACGCAGTAGAGCGACCAGATGCCACCGTCGATCTCCTCGAGACCAACCCGCTCCCCCGCGAACGTTTTGCTCACGAAGATTCGATCGTTCTTCCATCGCATCATTCCGTTGTGTGCCACCTTGTGTGTTTCCAGGAACTGGACGATCGCGGCTTCGTGAAAGAGGCCACGGTCTGGGCGACGAACCCGGAGTAGCTATCAGCGGCAACGAAATCGATGAAAAGCGCAGCGCGTGCGGTTGACGCTCAGATGCGCGAGGTGGGAACGGAAGCGAACTTGCTGACGAGCGCAGCCCGGGCGCCTGGCGTTCAAATGCGCGAGCTGGGAGACGAAGCAAACTTGCTGACGAGCGCAGCGAGTGCGTCATGCGCTCAGATGCACGAGCTGGGAACGGAAGCGAAAGCGCTGACAATCGAAGCAAATTCGCTGGTGAGTGCAGCTCGTGCGTCTGACGCTCAGAGGCATGAACTGAGAATCGAAGCGAATTTGCTGACGGATGAAGCTCGTGCGTCTGACGCTCAGACGCACGAACTGAGAATAGCGACGAAATTGGTGACAAGGGCAGCTCGTGCATCTGGCGCTCAGATGCACGACCTGGGAACGGAAGCGAAATCGCTGAGAATCGAAGCAAATTGCTGACAAGTGAAGCGAGTGCGTCTGACGCTCAGATGCACGAGCCGGGAATCGAAGCAAACATGCTGACGAACGAAGCGAGTGCGTCTGGCGCTCAGATGCACGAGCTGAGAATCGAAGCAAAATCGCTGGCAAACGAGGCGTTTGGGTCTGCTAATCTCATCTCGTCAGATTCCGACAACTGAAGAGAGGAGAGCGTCGTGGACGAAGAGACTCAGCTCGTCGTCGTCGCGGAGGGGGAGGATGTTCCCGCGGAGGTGGAGCGGGAGGCCGCGCAGGTGATCGCGGCGCTGGAGTTGATCGCGTCCCGGATGGGGCTGCAGGCGCCGCATCCTGCGACGAAGCACAAGGTGCGCGGGGCGCGGACGGTGTCGCCGGATTTCGTGGCCGAACTGGCCGCCTCGGCGGACTCGCTGCCGAGCCTGCGGAAGTACGGGACGTTCGACGCAGAGAAGGCGCGGCTGGCGATCGAGCGCCGCAAGGCGCGCCGCCTCGTCGCGGAGCGCGTGCAGATGTTTCTCGACATGCTCAAGTACACCGCCGAGGCGGAGTGGGCGGAGATCGTCGCCGAGGCCCTGAACACCTTCGGCGTGGCGAGCATCGCCGCCGAGAGGCCGGGGGAGGGGGAGCTGGCGGCGCACGTCGAGTTGCTCCGGAAGCACCTGGGGCGGTCGAATCAGTGGAAGGGGAGGAAGAGCAAGAAGAAGAAGGAGGAGTGACACGTAATTAACCGACAACTCACCTTCGCCTCATGGAGTTTCCAGCGTGACCGCTGCAGAGTGGCGGCATGCCTTTCCTCCTCGTTCTCCTCAGCGCCCTCGTCGCCGGCCCGTCCTCCGACACCTTCACGATCAAGTCCGAGATCCTCGGCCAGACGCGCACCGTGTTCGTCCATCTGCCGCAGTCGTACTCGAAGAGCGCGGCGGCGCGGCGGTATCCGGCCATCGTCGTCTTCGACGGCAGGTACGTCCTCGAGCCGGTCGTGACGATGAGCGACATCCTGAGCCGCAACGGGCAGATGCCGGAATCGGTGATCGTGGCCATCGAGAACACCGACGACTACGACGGCCGCGTGCACGACCTCACGCCGCCCGGGCTCTCGGTCAGCGGCAGTGGCACGAGCGAAGGCGGCGACCGCTTCCTCGACTTCATCGAGAAGGAGCTGTTGCCGGCGATGGACGCAAAGTTCCGCACCGCCGCTCCGCGCACGCTCATCGGCCTGTCGTCGGGCGGCATCCTCACGACGTACGCGGCGGCGACGCGCGACACGTTCCGCCTCACGCTTGCTCTCGACACGCCCACGCAGCTCGGCGACGGCTGGCTCGGCAAGAAGCTGCTGCAGCGCGCGAAGGCCAAGCCGACGCCGCCGCTGCGCTTCGTCTCGATGAACGCGCGCTTCGGCTGGAAGGACGAGATGTGGAAGAGCATCGCCGCGGCCGCGCCGCCGTCATGGATGCTTCACAACGAGACGCTCGCGCAGGAGTCGCACAACTCGATGCGCTTTCTCGGCGCGTACCTCGGACTACGCGAGCTGTTTCGCGACTACTCGATGTTCGCGGCGCCGGCCGCGCCGACGACGAGCATCCTGCCGGCTTACGAGAAACTGGCGTCGTCCTACGGCGCGCCGCTCATGCCGCCGGAGCCGCTGTTGCGCAACGTCGTCGAGGATCTGCTGATGGAAGGGCGCGGCGCCGACGCGCATCGCGCGTTCGATCTGCTCACGTCCGCGTACGGCGAGCAGCCCGAGGCGGTGAAGACGCGCGCGGAGATCGCCGAGGTCGAGCGCCAGCCGCCGCCCGCGGAGACGGTCGAAGGATTGCTCGCGACGCCGTTCCCGACCGTCGCCGAGGCGCGGGAGTATCTCGGCGAATGGGAAGGGGAGCATTGGATGAATCCCGCGGCGAAGAACCGCTTCGCGCTGCGGCTGGTCGCGGAGGATGGCAAGGTCACGGGGACGATGGTGTCGTGGCCGGAGCCGGACAAGGAGCTCACGCAGCCGCTGCAATATCTGAAGGTGACGAAGGAGGGCCTGTCGTTCGGCGTGATGAACGGGATGCGTCCGCGCGGCGTGCTGATCCACGACGGCATCCACGACGGCAAACGCGACGGCGACGTGCTGCGCGGCGAGGTGCGCTTCGGCGGCATCAACTTCAAGGCGCCGGGAAAGATCGCGTTCGAGCTACATCATCGCCCGCGATGACGGGAGCCGCCGGCGGCGCATCGGCAGTCCCGCGGACGGACCTTCGATCCGGTAGCGGATGATCTCGGTCATCCGGTCGGCCATCTCGCTCTGCGCGTCGATCCAGTCGCCGGGCGTGCCGGCGAAGATGTCCGACCAGCGTACCGAGCCGTCGCGCGTGTCGCGCAGCAGCATGGTCACGCGATACTGCTCCGCGCTGCGATCGACGCGCCCCTCGACGCGCCAGCGTGTCTTCGACCTCGGGCTCTGCGCGAGATCGATCACCGGCGTGCGCGACGCGTTCGCGAGCCGGCTGACGAGCTGCGTGCGCAGCGCGCCCGCCCACTGCTGCTCCGCCACCGGCGCGGTCAGCGGCGCGATCCCGATCGCCGTCTGGGCGCGGCTGGCGTAGATGACGGCGAGGGCAGCCATGATGATCACGATCGCTGCGGCGATTCCTAGGGGGGCGGGCGTCCCGCCCGCCCGGCGGGCAGGATGCCCGCCCCCCTTGGCGAACCGGTACCCCCGCCCGCGCAGCGTCTCCAGAAATCGCGGCGCCTCCGCCGAGTCCCCGAGCGCCGTCCGGATCTGGCTCACGCAGTAATTCAGGCCGCGGTCGAAGTCGACGAACGTCTCCTCGCCCCACAGCTCCCGCTGCAGCTCCTCGCGCGTCACCAGCTCGCCGGCGCGATCGATCAGCATCACCAGCACCCGCGCCGGCTGTTGCTGCAACTTCACCGGCGCGCCGTCCCGGCGCAGCTCCAGCGTGTGACGATCGAGCTCGAAGTTGGAGAAACGCAAGATGCGCGGCGGCGAGGGCATCACGGCATTATGCCAAACGGGCGCGAGGCAGCCACATGCCAGATCAAGGTTGCGGGGCTAGGTCGGGGCTAGGTTGTTGCGTCCGGCGGCCCGTGGCGTCGGGCGCTGTTACCTGCACCGCCAATGCGATCGCCAATCCCGTAATAGCACCCGGTATGGCCGGCAACGCGGCCATCACAAAGTTGAACGGCTGTGAGTACTGAGCTGGGAAATCGCCGGCGTGCTGATTTCTCCACACGCCTGCGGCGATGATCCATACAGTCGAGGCGATGAATGCAGACCACGTCGCAAATCGCAAACGTCGGCGGCGATTTAACCGCCACCACAGAAGATCAATCGCGATTGTCGTTAACGCCACCGCAACGAAAATGATTGCCGGTTGTCGCATCACTCACCGGCCTCCAGGGTGCAAGTCTTCAAGCTGATCCTGCAACTTGCCCGGAAGAAATGTCGGCGTCAGATTCTTGAACGGACCGATTCCTCTCAGCACCGAACTTACCGCGTACGTGCACCAGGGGATGTACGGCAGACCATTTTGACCAAAGCTATGAATACGGCGTGCGATCTGCGTCTCCTCGTCGGCCGTCGTTCTCTCGCAGTACATACTATTCGGCGGGCTGGAGCCTTGCCGCCTCCAGTAATTGAGATAATCCGCCAGACTTGCCTGCATAGGGTCTTTAAAGGCTGATTCATTACCTTCTACCGAGGTGAGCGATGTACCAGGCGCTGTGGATCGGCGTTTAGCCAGCCCTGTCCGGACGTGGCGTGTCTCATTCGAAGAAGGTCTGCGCCGTGACTCGATAGGTTTTCTTGTCCACTTCATAACGCGCCGCGCGTCCTTCCGGTGTTTGACCTCCCGTCACGAATGTATCCGGTGACAGCTTTGGGATTAACAAGATGTGAATCCGATCCTGGTCCTCGCTGAATTGGAACATGTAATGATCGAGTTGTCTTTGCTTCGCCGTGAGATCGGGGATTGCTCGATGCGCTTCTGCCGCCGCGACCCACGCCCTGAGGTAACGGCCGTCGATGTTGATGGATGCCGGCGGCTCTGGCCGCGGGTGTTCCTCCGTCGGATGCTCCGATCTGCCGCAAGCGATCAGTATCGATAACAGCAGGACGTGCAGCGGGTTGCGGGTCGCCCGGCGAATCATCGACATGCGCATCTTCCACGCCGGGATGGGGATCCGTTCATGTTACGGACGCTTGAAGACCCGAGCACTCCTGATCACGATGAATGCGGGAGTCAGCAGCACCAAACTCCAAACGATGCTGAGCAAAACCCAGGGTAGAGGTACGGTCGCGATGCTTCCGATCATCATCCAGAGTCCGACGATGGCAAGCGGCAATGCAAACAGGATCGCCGCCCACAGCCTGAGTCTCAGAAGCCCGAATCCGACGATCGCAAAGTAGAGCGCCGGCCAGCCGAACGAAACAAAATCCCGGGCGCCGGGAACCAGCCGTGTTTGCAGGTTCGCAAGCACCAGATACAGCAGCGCTGCCGACAGAATGAACGACGCAAACGGAAGCAGGCGCAATGACAGCGGGGCCTCAGTACGCACAACCACACTCCCGTTCCAGCAGTTCCTGCGTGAAGATGTCGCTGTAATCCGTTCCCATGTACGCATGGGCGATCGCGTTCAATTCGCCGCGGGCCCGATCGACCCAAAGCCACAAAAATGCGGTCGCGGCCGCGGCCGTAAGTATGAGCGTCGCGATCGCGCGAAGTGTCATCGCACGCCCGTCCGGGGGCGCTGGGCAATGATCGGACGGACACTCATGGCAGCTTCGATTTCGCCGTTCTCCAACGCGAATACAGACTCCAAACCGCCGCGACCGCGATTCCCCACGTAAGACTGTTTGCGACAAACAGGATCGTCGTTCGTGGCTCGTACACTTCCGAGCGCACCGACATTAATGGGTAGAACAACACGCGTGCGACTTCGCCCAATACGCGATACAGCGCATGTGCCGGCAACGTGCCTTCAAAGACTTCGCGTTCAGCCCGGCTCGTTGCTACTGCTGCAAGGCCCAACGCCAGGACTGAATGTACGACGCCGCCGACCAGCGTAATCAGCGCGAACCGCTTCACCCGGTCCATCATTGCACGCATCCGCACCGGCGGAATGTTGGCGTTTCAGTATCGTCAGGCCTCCACGGCCACATTGTTGTACGAACGCCGGCCTCAGGACTCGCAGACGTCGAACTTCGATTGCCCGTAACGATGCCGGAATGCCCGCCCGCTATTCCCAGAGGGCCTCGTAATGGGCCAGGAACTAAATCGCCCAGTCCGCCAAAATGCCTCGTCGCGACGATGTCACCCGGCTGCGGACTGCTAACGACAACCCATCCTGGGATAATGAATGTGGGATCCGCCCACTGTGCTGAGGTGGGCGGATATTTGCCGCCATTGACAAGCGGCACTGGAGCCCCTGCTCCACCTGCAACATCAGCGACGAATGCATTGCATTTGTACGAGCCCGCCGGATACTGGCCATGTGCAACTGGCGTTGTCCAAGCCTTGCTGCCGTTCTGCGCAAGCGCCGCGTTGGCGATGTCTTGGCCGGTGACCCGATTGTCACCTGGTTGCAGCGGCCCAATGAAGCTTGCCGGAAATACCTTCAGCCCATCGATATCAATGAGGTTGATCGGATTACTGAACGCATAGGCGTAGAAGTTGGTATCACCACCCGCGAAACCGAGAGGCTCCTTGGATGTCCACCGCCCCGTGCCGGCATCGTAGTCGCGAGCGCCGAAACGGGTGAGCCCCGTGTCGGCGTCGTACAGGCCGCCGGCGAAGCCGAAGGGGATGAAGCCCGGATTGCTGTCGCTGAGCACGCGGCCGAACTCGTCGTACGTGCGGGACTCGGCGATCGTGCCGTCGGCGACGTTCACCACCAGGCGCGGGGAGCCGAGGTGGTCGCTGAGGATGCGGTAGGTCACGCCGTTCCGGATCATGGTGTCGGGGACGTTGCCGCGCGAGCCGTAGACGAACTGGCTGACGACCTGACTCGAGCCGTCCAGTTCCGCGACCACGCGCAGCGGATCGGCATAGAGCCAGCCCCGGGTGAGCGTGCCGTCGACTTTCTTTCCGACGCGGCGGTTTTGCGCGTCGATCACGTAGTCGATGCGCGTGCCGGGAAGGACGACCGAGCGGAGGTTCCCGGCGGCGTCGTAGTCGTACGTCGTGACCGCGCCGGCGATCGTCTTGGTCTTCAGCTCGCCGTCCGGCGTGTACGTATAGGTTGCGGCGCCATACTGCAGCAGCCGGTCTTCGGCGTCGTACGTCGCCGTATTGCTGCCGCCCACGAAGGCGTGCGAGAGCCGGTTGCCGTTCGCGTCGTACGAGTATTCGGCGACGGGCGTGCCGGCGTTCGTGGCTTTCGACAGCCGGCCTGCCGAGTCGTATTCGTAGCCGAGAGAGCCGGTCGTCCGGATGCGTCCGGCGTCGTCGCGCGTGTAGTCGAACGACAGCAGCGGCGAGCCGTCGTAGCTGGCGCTGTAGGCGGTCACTTCGCCGAATTCATTGTAGACATAGCTGTCGGACAGCTTTCCGAGCGTCGTTCCGGTGAGCAGGCCGTTGCGACTGTCGCGGCGCAGCGTCAGGTCTCCGGCGCCCGTCACGAGTCCATCCGCATCGTACGTGTACTGGACGCCGTTCTCGCTCTGGACGCGCAAATCATTGTCGTAGTTGTAGGAGATGCTACCGGCCACCGGCCCGCCGCGCCAACTGACGCTGGTGACCAGCGGGCCGTCATAGGTGTAGGCGATGTAGGAGTCGTTCGTGCCGAGGAACGAGAGATTGCCGGTCGCGGTGTCCCAGGTGAAGTACTGCGCGTCGTGCGGCGTCGTGATCGTCTTCAGCCGGCCGGCGAAGTCGTAATCGAGCGACACCGCGGAGCCGTCCGCGCGGGTGACGGACGTCAGTTGCCGGTCCTTGTTGTAGGCGTAGCTCACGGGAGCGGACAGCGGCGCCTGGGAGCTCTGCACGAGATCGACCGGTGTGAACGAGAACTGATGCGCGCCGCGGCCCGGAGGCGCGACGGACAGGACGTTTCCGTTTGCGTCGTAGGAGAACCCGACGGTGCGATTGCCGGGAAGCGTTTCCTGGTCGACGCGTCCCGCGGCGTCGTAATGGAAGGTCACCTTCCGGGACATCGGGTCGGTCGCGGAAATCAGCTCGTTGCGGTCGTTGTAGGTGAACGTCCAGCTCCGCGAGCCGGCGACGATGCCGGCGAGGCGGCCACTGCCGTCGTACGACGGAACGACTGATGCAAGCCCCGGCGTCTCCGCGAGCGCCACGCGTCCCTTTGCGTCCAGCGTGAGCGATGAGGTCCGGCCGGCGGGCGTGGAGGAGGTGATGCGGCGCGTCGCGGCGTCGTACACCGCCCGGTAGAGCTTTCCGTTCACGAGCACCGAGCGCGTCTCGCTCACGAGCGAGAGCGGGTCACTCGGATCGGAGAGTACGGCGGACGTCGTCGTGGTGGCCTCGAGCTTCCGGCCGGCGGGTGTCTGAATCGACGTCTTGTCGTCGGGCGCGTTGATGCCGAACCGCGTGCCGGGGGAGAGCTGCGTTTCAGTGCTCGCGCCGTCAGGCCCGCTCCAGGTCAGGCGTCCGTCCCGCGGCTGCCCGAACGCCGTCGTTCCGCCCCACGGCGCGATGATCTGGCGCGACTCGCCGTTCGTGAAAGTCGAGACGAACCTTCGGGAGCGTCCCATGGCCGTGGTGAGGATGGACGCCCGCTGCGTGGTCGTCTCCGCGATCGAAAGCTGGAGGAAACCTCCCGCCGGATCGGAGTCCTTCTGAAGCCGCCCGCCGGACGCGTAGTCGAACGTCGTCGTGAACTGCCGCGGATTCGTGTGGGACCGCAACAGGCCTTGCGGGTCGTATTGGAAACGATCGACGAGATTGCCCGGCGCGGTGATCGAGTCGAGCCAGCCGTCCTTCGTCGTCACCAGGCTTTGCTGCCCGCCCGGCGCGATGATGGCTTCGACCGCCCCGCCGGCGTCGCGCCGCAGAGTGGTGACCTGTCCGTCGACGTTCCTGATCGAAACGAGCCGCCCTTCCGAATCATAAGCGAAGCTCAGGAGAACCGCCTTCGTCCGCGCGTCGACGGTCCTCAGATGCCGGCCCTGCAGATCGAAGACATACACCTCGCCCCCGTCTTCGCTGACGACGAGGAGCTCGTCCTCGTTACCGGTCTTCACCGCGAGACTGTGGTCCAGGAACGTCCGGACGCGGTGATTGGCCGAGTCGACGAAATAGATCGTTCCCCGGCCGTTCACGGCGATGGCGGATGGCTCGTTGATCGCGTTCCGCAGCGCCGGCAGTCCTTCGTCACAACCTCGGCTGCCGTTGCCGGCCACGGTTCGAATGATCCCGTCCGGCGTGACCCGGCGGATGCGGTAATTGCTGAAGTCCGTGATGTAGACCGAGCCGTCGTCTCCGAATCCGACGTCGATCGGCGCGTTCAGACGAGCACTGGTCGCGGGTCCGCCGTCGCCGGAGAACCCGAAGGTCGTGCCGGCGAACGTGCGCACGATTCCGTCCGGCCCGATCCGGCGCACTCGATTGTTGCCGGAATCGACGAGGTAGAGGCTTCCGTCGGGACCGATTCTGACCGCTTCGAGACGCCGGAATCGTGCCGCGGCGGCAGGCCCGCCGTCGCCGGCCAGCCCCACCGGACCGCCGGCGATGGTGTCGATCTGCCCGTCGGGAGTGATGCGGCGCAACCGATACTCGTCGCTGAACGCCGACCGGCTCCAGTCGGTCACGTAAATCGTTCCATCCGGCGCGACGTCCAGACCGACCGGCTCGAGGCTGGCTCTCGTGGCTTCTCCTCCGTCGCCGCCGAACTGAAAATTGCCGTTTCCCGCAACTGTATGAATGATGCCGTCGGGCGTGATCGTGCGGATGCGGTAGTTCCTCCGGTCGGCGAAGTAGATGATCCCGTTTTTCACGACGATGTGCGATTGTCCGAGAGAGAGCTGTGCCTGAGCGGCCGGGATCTCGTCCCCGTTGTAGCCGGAACCGTTGTTGCCGGCGATGGTGGTGATCACGCCGGACGGATCGATCCTGCGAATCGAGCGATCCCCGGCGCCGAGGATGTAAAGCGAGCCGTCGGGAGCCGCGGCCATCGACCATGGCGTACTGAGAAGCGCGCCTTTGGCCGGACCGCCGTCTCCCGTGTGACCGCCGCCGCCATAGAAACAGCCGGAGCCGGAGACGGTGGTGAGAGCGTCGCCCGACGAGTCCGCGCGGCGGCGCGATCCATCGCCGAGGTACAGCATCGACAGCGCGGGGTCGTAGGAGTGATGCACGTTGACCGTCCAGCCCGCGACCGGGCCGCTCGGCCACGGCCACGACTCGAGCGTGACTTCCTGCTCCTGCCACAGGACCGCCTGGTCGCGCGCCGGCGTGGGAGCGATGACGATTCCCGAATAGTTCGCGAAGGTGCGGACCTGCTGCGCGGGCTCCTGATAGACGGCGTCATACACGTTGCCGATCCGGATCTGCGCCACTTGGCTTCCCTGAACGGCGCGGCCATAGGCATCGCGTCCATCCCAGGTGAACGGATATTCGAGATTCGCGGCGGGATTGAACGTCGCCGTGAACAGCCGGCCGGCGACCGAGATCTCCAGCTCGACGCGCTTCAGGTTCTGCGGAATCTGCGCGCCGGTGACCTTCACGGTGAACGTGCGCGATGCCGTGAATCCGGCCGTCCGATTCGACTGATATTGAAGCGCCAGGCCGGTGCCGGCGATCGGGATCGTCTCGCCGAGCGTCTGGTTCTGGCAATCGATCGTCGACATGAATGGAACCTGGCAGGCGCGGTCGGCGTGCTGGAGGTTCGTTGGCGGTGTCAGCGTGTTGGGTGCCTGCGCGCCGGCCGGAGGCGCGTATGGCCAGTTGAAGTCGAGTGGCGTGAAGTGCGAGGTTGGCACTCGCCACAGCGACCGTCCGGCCGCGTACAGCGACGCGAGCTTCGCCAGCTCGTCCGCGTCGATGCCGAGCGCGGCCAGCTCGGCGTCGGTCGCCGGGAGGTTCTTCCCGGTGACGTCGAGAACCGCCGCGCCATCCGCGATATCGAGAACCTTGATGACGCGCCCGTTCTCCGATGCGATCCACGCGTTTTGCGCACGATCGAAGTAGCCTGCGGGAACCGTCGTGCCGGCCGGGAAGCCGATGAAATTCTCGACGTACACCGCAACCGGTTTCGAGAACTGGACCGAGACGGCGCCAGAGGCCTCGTCGACGCTGAATTCCACGGCATACGTGTAGCCGCTGCTGGGCGGCAAGGGTGCGGGCATGGCCTTTGGGCCGTTCGGTCCGACGGTGTACTCGGTCGCGCGAACGTTCAGCGAGGTAAGCGCCTGCGTCTGCCCGTTCGCCAGCGTCATCATCGCCGCCACGCCCGCGGGAAAGATCAGCGTTGCCTGCCTCGGACCGTCCTTGTCCTCGACGCGGGAGCCTCTAGCGACCTGCGCCGCCGGCGCGCCGGCGGCGATCGTCGTGACGATCGGATCGGGGGCGACCAGGACGACCGTGGGGACGGCGTTGAATGCGTTCCACTGCGTGCGTACGTCGCGGCGGGCCGGGAAATACCCGTCGTGGCGGTAGTCGAGCGCGATGATGCCTCCGCCGTTCACCGCGAAATCAAAAGCGCCGTCCGCTCGCGAGACCGCGTAACCGGCGGCCGGATCGTGCAGCGCGCTCACATGCGCTCCCGCGAGCGGCTGTCCGTCGCGAGTGATCACTCTCCCGCGGATGACGCACACGCGGCCGGGGTCGATCGCTCCCGGTTGCACGTCCTTTTGAATCGCCGTCGGACCGGAGTACAGAAATTCAGTCGCAGCGCCGAAGCTCGTCGTGCCATCGCCGCGCAGCGGCGGCGCGATCGTCGACGGATCGGGAGGCAGGGCTTCGGGATCGCGAACCGTGACCGTCGCGATGCCGGAGAGGGATCCGAATGCCGCCGTGATCGTGACGGTCCCGGGCGTGAGCGCGTGCACGACCGCTGAGGCGTCGACGGAGGCGATGGCTGGATCGCTGCTCGACCAGGCGGCGCGACTGGTGAGGTCGGCCGTTCCGCCGCCGGAGAGCAACCCGGATGCGGAGAGCTGCGCCGTCTGGTCCGGCGCGAGCGTCGATTGCGCCGGCGTGACGTCGATGCCGACGAACGGGGGAACGTACTGGAACGCGTCGCGGAGCGTCGCGGTGCCGGCGGGCGTCGTGACCGCGATCGTCGCCGATCCCAGCGCGCCGGTGGGCGTGGTCACGAGGAGCTCCGTGGAGGAAACGTACGTCAGGGAAGCGGGCGCCGCGCCGAAGGTGACGGTCGTCTGGCCGGGTACGAAGCCGGAGCCGAAGATCCGCACCACTTCGCCGCCGCCCGGATCGCCGCTGCGCGGATGAACGTCGGTCGCGCTGACGGCCCGATACAACACCCGCAGGGCGTCGTTCATCGTGTCGGCGATGAAGACCGCGCCCTCGCTGGCAACACCCCCGGGCTGTTTGTACTGGACCGCGGTCAGCCCGGTTCCGTCGGTGAGTCCGGGACTGCCGCTGCCGGCGACCGTCGCCACGATACCGTTCGCGATGCGGCGGATTCGATGGTTGCCACTGTCGGCGATCAGGAGCTCGCCGCTCTCGTCGAGCGCCAGCGCGGCGGGCTGCTGGAATTCGGCAACGCCCGTGACGCCGTCGACGCTTCCCGGATGCCCGGTGCCCGCGAGCGTGGAGACGACGCCGTTCTCGATCTTTCGGATGACGTGATTGCCGGTATCGGCGACATAGAGCACGCCGCCGCCGGCGACGGCAATGCCGCGCGGTCCGTTGAACAGCGCCTGACCGGCGGGGCCGTTGACAAATCCATTGACGAGTCCCGGCCGTCCGGCGCCCGCGACCGTCGTCACGACGCCGGCGGGCGTGACTCTCCGGATCTTTTCGTTGCCGGTGTCGGCGACATAGAGATTGCCGTCTGCATCGATGGCCAGTCCGGACGGCTGTTTGAATCCTGCCTGCACGCCCGTTGCGTCGTGGTCTTCCGGCCGGCCCGATCCGGCGAGCGTCGTGACCATGCCGGAGGGCCCGATCGCCCGGATCACGTGATTGGCAGTGTCGGCGACATAGAGAACGTTTCGGGCGCGGTCGACGACGACCGCCTGCGGGGTGTTGAATTGCGCGCCCGCCGCGGCGCCGTCGATGAATCCCGGATTTCCCGTACCTGCGAAGAGCTGCACGGCGCCATTCGGCGTCACGAGCTTGATCTGGTGATGCAGGCTGTCGGCAACGTACACGCTGCCGTCAGGAAGGGCCACGAACGGCCCGGCCGGCTGTTTCAGACCATCGCGGACCGTGGTCGCGCTCTTCACGAAGGCGGGCGCCGGCGCGACGCTGAACGCGAACGCGCCGATCGCAGCGCCTGCGGCCGTGACGCGCACGTCGCCGCTCACGGCGTCCTGCGGTACCGCGACCTCGAGAAGCGTTGCGCTTCGCGCCAGCAGCGGTGCGGCCGTCCGGCCGCCGCTCGCGCTAGCGAAGGAGATCTCGACCGCTGCGGACTCGAAGCCGCTGCCTGCGACCACGACCCGCGCCCCTCGGGGCGCGCCATGCGGCACGAGCTCCGTGACCGTCACTGCGGCGAAGAGCGGGGACGCGGAGAGAAGTAGGACGAAGGACGCGACGGCGAGCCGAAAACGCACGGAACCTCCAGGTACACCGGCACGCGCCGGGCACATGCAGGTCACTTGATCGTTAGATTGTCGGGAATCCCACTGAAAGCGGCGCAGTCTAGCCATCCGCGGCCTAACAGTCAACGCGCCAAAAATGGCGTCCGATGAGAATTCGCCGGCCCGTGTATGATTTCCGTAACTAAATGTCCGATGGGTTCCCCGACAACCTCACGTCGCTGCACACGGCGTGGACTACGACGCTCGACTCGCCCGAGCTGGAGCGCAAGCTTCGGCTGCAGACCGAACAGCTCCGTCTGCTCGGCACGGCGATCCACGTCGCCAACGAAGGCATCGCCATCCTCACGCCCGCCGTCGAGGCCCTCGGGCCGCGCATCGCGTTCGTCAACGACGGCTTCTGCGCGCTCTACGGCCGCGGGCGCGAGGAGATCATCGGCCAGACGCCGATGATCTTCGGCATCGTCGCGCGGCATCAGTCGATCTCCGACTCGCTCCTGACGCACGTCTTCGACAAGCGTCCGTTCGAGGCCGAGGCGACGGCGAGCCGCGCCGACGGCTCGGAGTTCGAGATCGACATCCAGATGGTGCCGGTCGAAGACGCCGGGGAGCTCACGCACTGGGTCGCGTTCGTCCGCGACATCACGCTCGAGAAAACGCAGGTCGTCTCGCTGCGCCATCAGGCCACGCACGACAGCCTCACCGGACTGCCGAACCGCGCGCTGCTCTTCGACGCGCTGGAGCTGGCGATCGGGAAAGCGCGCGAGGAAAACTCGATGCTGGCGCTGCTGCTGATGGATCTCGACCGCTTCAAGGAAGTGAACGACACGTTCGGCCATCACTTCGGCGACGCGCTGCTGCGCCAGGTCGCGTTCCGCCTTCAGAACCAGCTCCGCGGCGACGACATGGTCGCGCGCCTCGGCGGCGACGAGTTCGCGATGCTCGTCCCCGAGACCGCCGACGCGCACGCCGCCGCCCTCGCGGCGCGACGCGTGCTCAACGCGCTCGAGCTGCCGTTCGTCGTCGAGGGGCAGGTGCTCGACGTCGGCGCGAGCATCGGCATCGCGCTCTATCCGACGCACGGCGCGGACGTCCGCGCGCTGCTGCGCGGCGCCGACGTGGCGATGTACCAGGCCAAGGAGAATCAGAGCGGCTACAGCTTTCACCAGCGCGAGAGCGGCCCGCGCTCGCCCGATCAGCTCGCGCTCGTCGCCGAGCTGCGCCTGGCCATCGAGCGCGATCAGCTGGAGCTCTATTACCAGCCGAAGCTGCATCTGCGCAGCGGCCTGATGACCCGCGCCGAGGTGCTGATCCGCTGGAACCATCCGCAGCGCGGATTCCTCAACCCCTCGCAGTTCATTCCGCTCGCGGAGCGGACGGGGCTCATCCGCCCGCTGACCGACTGGCTGCTCGACCATTCGCTCGAGCAGTGCCGCAGGTGGCAGGCGACCGGCGCGCCGGTGCACGTCGCCGTGAACATTTCCGCGAAGAGCCTCCTCGATCCGAATCTGCCGCAGAAAGTGCAGTCGGCGCTCGACCGCTGGAAGGTCGATCCGCGCTTCCTGAAAATCGAGATCACCGAGAGCAGCATCATGGCCGATCCGGCGCACGCGCTGGCGATCCTGGCCCTGCTGCAATCGATGGGCGTCCGGTTGTCGGTCGACGACTTCGGGACCGGCTATTCGTCGCTGACGCATCTGCGCGAGCTGCCGATCGACGAGATCAAGATCGACAAGTCGTTCGTCGGCCGGATGACCGAGAGCGAGCCCGACGCGGCGATCGTCCGCACGGTGATTCACCTCGCGCACGACCTCGGCAAGCAGGTGTGTGCCGAGGGGGTGGAGGACGAGGAGACGTGGCGGATGCTGTGCGACCTCGGCTGCGACCTCGCGCAGGGATTCTGGATCGCGCGTCCGATGCCCGCCGACGAGCTGACGCGCTGGCTGAACGACAACGCCTGGGGACTGCGGAGAGTCTGAGGGCTTAGTGCGTCGTCACCGTGATTTTGGCCTTCTTCTTCGTCAACAGCTCGATCCGCCGCAGCTCCCGATTCAGCTCGCGCCGCGCGAAGTACGCGCGCGGTGACGTGGCGATCGGCGTCCCGGTGAGCGAGAAGGCGTCGGGCCACTCGCGGGTCGTGCCGAAGCGGGTGCCGATGAACGGCATCATGATCGGCATGAAGTGCCAGTTCGATCCGAGGGCGCGGAAGGTGACGGTGTTGTCCTCCCAGCGGATCGCGCGGCGCTCCTCGCGCTCCTTCTCGACCACGATCCGCAGCAGCGTCGGGCGCGAGAAGTCGGGCTGCGTCTCCACGTCGTCCGCGAAGGCGCGGGCAGGGAGGAGGAGAAAGAGTGCTAGTGCCGCGGCTGCTTTCATCATCGTTCTGACGGATACAGATTACTTCAGGTAACGGGCCAGAAACGCCCACATTTCGCGCCGCGACTCTTTCGCCAGGGCGGTATCGATGCGGTTGAAGCGGTGGGCGCCGGGAGCATTCTGGTAAACCTTGTACTCGAACTGCTTGCCGGCGGCCTTGAGCGAGGCGATGAGGTGCTCGACCTCGAGCACGTTGACGTCCTCGTCGTTGGTGGTGGTGTGGATGAGGAGCGGCGTCTTCAGTTTGTCGGCGTGGAAGACCGGCGAGCGGCGGCGGTACTCCATCACGTTGTCTTCGAGCGGCTTGCCGATGAACTCCTCGAACATGTCGCGGTAGCCCTGGCCGGTGTACCCGAGGCGCGCGACGAGATCGCTGACTGGGACGCCGGCGTAGGCGGCCTTGTAGTCGTCGGGCCACTGGAAGATGTTCATGAGCGTGTGATAGCCGCCGTGGCTCCAGCCGAAGATGCCGACGCGGCTCTTGTCGACGAACGGCAGGTTTTCGACGGCCCAGTTGCGCGCGTCGTGCGTGTCGTCGATCTCCGCGCCGCCGTAGTCGATCTGGTTGTAGAGGTCGGAGCCGTTGCCGATCGAGCCGCGGTATTCGGGCGAGACGATGACGTAGCCCTGCTCGATGGCCTCGCGGAAGATGTGCGCGTAGTTGGAGGTCAGCCGCCCGTGCACGCCGCCGTGCGCGAAGACGAGCATCGGGAGCTTGCCTTTGGCGTTCTTCGGCCAGAAGACGTAGATCGGCAGGATGATCGGGTTGCCGGCGTTGACGTCGGTCGGATTCTTCTCCCGCCGCGGCTTGCTGCTGGCGATCTCGTACTTGTCGATGTTCGCCACATCCCCGAGCCGGAAGTACCAGAGCGCATCGTCGATCGCCCGCTGCGTGTCCTCGAACGCGCGATCGTTGCTGCGGCCCTGCGCGGCGAGCGCCTTTGCCAGATCGGGGGGTTGTTGGGCCAGAACGGGAAGGGCGAGCAGCGCGAGAGCGAACGCGAAGCGTTTCATGCGGGGATTCTAGGCTCACAGGCTCATAGGCTCATAGGCTCATAGAGATGCTGCCACGGTCTGTGCGCCTATGCGCCTATGCGCCTGTGAGCCTAGTGCAGGAACATCGGCATCCCCATCACCTCGGCCACCTTCGGCCGATACTCGCTCGCGTCATAGAAGCGGGTGACGTCGACGCGTTTCTTCGCCTGGCCGGTCACGGCGAGGGGCACGGCGGTGTAGCGGCCGTCGGCGACGGCGACCATGCAGCCGGGCTGCTGGCGGCGCACCATGTCCGCGGCGAGCGCGCCGAAGTTCTTGGCGACGATGAGGTCGAGCGAGTCGGGCGCGCCGCTGCGCATCAGGTAGGCCAGCCGCTGGTAGATCACCTTGTCGCGGCCGCGCTTCTCCAGATACTCGGCGAGCATCCCGCCGATCCCGCCGAGCTTGCGCTGCCCCGCCGCGTCGGGATCGCCTGACTCGATGCGTATCCCTCCGGTCGTCCGTGCTCCCTCGGAGACCGCGACGACCGCGTAGCTGCTCGGATTCTCCAGCTTGTCCCGGCACAGCATCTGGTACAGCTCTTCCGCCTCGAACGGCACCTCGGCGATCACCGCGCGGTCGACGCCGGCGAGATACGACGCGAGCAGGCAGGTCTCCCCGGAGTTGCGGCCGAACAGCTCGACCACCAGGAAGCGCTCGTGCGAGCCGGCGCTGGTGCGGAGGTCGTTGATGAACATGACCGAGCGCGTGACCGCGGTCGAGAAGCCGAGGCAGTAGTCGGTGCCGTAGACGTCGTTGTCCATCGTCTTCGGGATGGCGATCATCGGCACGCGCTCCTCGTGCAGGCGGCGCGCGAACGTCAGCGTGCCGTCGCCGCCGAGGGCCACGAGGTAGTCGATGTTCAGGAACTCGATCACCCGTAACGCGGCTTCGGTGAGATCGTAGCGTCCGCGCTCGTCGGGCTCGCCCTTTACCGACTGGAGATGCGCCGGGACGTGCTCGGGCTTGCTGATCTCGGGATTGATGCGCGAGGTGTGCAGGATCGTGCCGCCGGTGCGATCGATCGCGCGCGTGTTCGCGCGCGTGAGCGGCATGATCCACGCGGAGTTGTCGGCGTGGTCGTCGGGGATGATGTTCGTCAGCGCCGCCCAGCCGCGGCGCAATCCGATGATCTCGCAGTCCTCGTCGAGCATCCGCCAGACGAACGACTTGATGGCCGCGTTCAGGCCGGGGACGTCGCCGCCGCCGGTGAGGATTCCGATGCGCTTCATGGCAGGCGCTTCTGCGCGTTCTGCTCGCCTTCGGGAAAGAAAACCACTTTCAGCGCCTCGTGTCGATCGAAGCGCGCGATCCCCTCGTGAAAATCGTGCAACGAGTCGAACGTCGCCTGCACCACCCACTCGACGTCGAGCCCCGAGCGCAGGAGCGCCAGCGTGCGCTGCCAGGTCGAGTACATCCGCCGGCCGATGATGCCGTGCATGGTCACGCCCTTGAAGATGATGTTGCGCGTGTAGTCGTCGATGGTGACGGAGTGGCCGGCCGGAAGGCCGAGCAGCGAGAGCGTGCCGCCCATGCGCACGATCTCGAGGCCGAAGTTGATGGCCGCGGACGATCCCGACATCTCGCAGACGACGTCGACGCCGACTCCTTCGGTGATGGCCTCGATGGCCTTCTTCACGTCGGCCGCGGGCGTCGTGCGGACGTTGAAGGCGTGGAAGTTCGCGAAGTCGCGCGACGCGGCCCAGCGGCGCGCCGTCTCCAGCGCGTGATCGCTGACGTCGGTGACGATGACCACCGAGGCGCCGCTGTGCTCCGCGATCGCCGCCGACATCGCGCCGATCGGGCCGAAGCCGGTGATGGCGACGCTCTTCCCGGCGAGATCGACGACCTGCGTCGTATGCACCGCGTTGCCGAGGGCGTCGAGGAACGCGCCGACGCGGAGCGGGACGTAGTGGGGGAGCTTGACGACGTTGGACGCGGGGACCTTGACGAATTCCGCGAACGCGCCGTCCTCGTGCAGGCCGTAGATGCGCGTGCGGACGCAGATGTGGCCGTTGCCGGAGCGGCACTGCGCGCATTCGCCGCAGATGACGTGCATCTCCGCGGAGACGTAGTCGCCGATGGCGAGCGTGCCTTCGTGACTGCGTCCGGCGCCTTCGCCGATCTCCTCGATGAAGCCGCAGAACTCGTGGCCGTAGATGCGCGGCGGCTGCACGGAGTCCTGAATCGAGGGGTCCCAGTGATAGATGTGTTTGTCGGTCCCGCAGATCGCGGTCGCCGCGACGCGGATCAGCACTTCACCGGGACCGGGTCTGGGAACGGGACAGTCGCGGATTTCGGTTCCGGCGGGACCATCGGCAGGAGCGGACTTGACGACGGCGATCATGCGAGCCGCCCGATGCTATCACGCGTGTTGCGGGGCTCTTTTCCTGAGCACTTTGCGCATCGTGCGCAAGGCCGAGTTCATCCACTCTTCGATCGGCGGCGTCTCTTCGACCGACACCGTGCGCGTGCCGTGCGGCAGCTCGGCGATGAACTGCGACAGCACCCAGATCAGCGTGTCCGGATCGCGGATGAAGAGGTCCTTGTGCATCCCGCCCTCGACGGTGTGCAGCCGTTTCGGCGCGGCGCAGGCGTCGTAGATGTTGTGCGCCATCCAGCGGGGACAGGTCTCGTCTTCGGTGCCGTGCAGGATCAGCAGCGGCACCTGCAGCCTGCGGATCACGTCGATGGTGTTGAAGACGTCGTTGCCGGCGAAGACGTGCATCGGGAAGCGCCGCCAGAAGACGCGCGAGAGGTCGGGGAGGTTGGTGAACGTCGACTGCAGAATCAGCGCGTCGAACGGATGGCGGCGGATCACCTGCGCCGCGACGGCGCCGCCGAGGGAGAAGCCGTAGAGGAGCGACGGCAGATGCTTCGGGCGGATGCGGTCGTGGAAGCGGGCGGCGGTGATGCCGTCGGCGACGACGCCGCTGAACGAGGCCCGTCCGCTGCTCTTGCCGAAGCCGCGGTAGTCGAAGAAGAGGACGCTGAAGCCGGCGTTGAGCAGATGCGGGATGACGTCGGCGCTGGTGGTGAGGTTGCCGGTGTTGCCGTGGCAGAACACGCCGCTGGCGATCGCCTTTTCGGCCCGGCAGTACCAGGCGTGCAGGAACTCGCCGTCGGGGGTCTCGATCCAGTGCTCTTCGACCGAGCCTTTGGGGATGCCGTAGTCGGCGGGATCCCAGCTCTTGATGGGCTCGCGCGTGGGGCAGAAGAGCTGCGCGCGGCGGAAGAGGCGGCGGCCGATCTCAGCGCCGAGGAGTGCGCCGCCGACGAGCAGCGGCACCGCGAACGCGTCTGCGGCGAGGTTTCGTTTGCGTCTGCGCATGTCCAACTATAACGCCCTCAGCAAGAGTTTTGCCGTGCTAAATTCATTCGCGTGAGGTACGCCGAGTCCCGCGCGCGGGTGCGCTACAAGGAGACGGACCAGATGGGCATCGCCCATCACTCGAATTACTTCGTCTGGTTCGAGATCGGCCGGACGGACCTCTGCCGCGAAGCGGGCATCCCCTACAGCGAGATCGAGCGCCGCGGCTACCTCCTGGTCGTCTCCGAGATCTCCTGCCGCTTCCGCACCCCCTTCCTCTACGACGACGAAGTCGTGATCCGCACCTCCGTCGGCGAGATCGCCAGCCGCGCGATGAAGTTCAACTACGAGCTGTACTCCGCCGATGACGCCCTGCGCGCCACCGGCTACAGCGCGCACCTGTGGCTGGATATGAAGACGCGCAGGCCGGTGAGGGGGGATGGGGAGGTGGTGGGGGTGTTTGGGGAGTGGGTTGCCCGGTCACCCGGTGACCCGGTTGCCCGGTGAAGGTTGCTGAGTTGCTAAGTTGCTGAGTTGCTAAAGGCGCCCAGCAACTCAGCAACTTAGTAACCCAGCAACTCGCACACCGGGTAACCGGGTAACCGGGTAACCCATCAACCGCGGCGCGACCAACTACAACTTCGTCCACCCGTCCTTGAGAATCCCATCCGGGTTCGCGGAGAAGATGCGTTTGTTCCCCTCGTTCGCGAAGTAGTAGATCTTGCCCTTGTACTCGAACGTCGGGGTGATGGCGCGGATGGAGATCTTGCTGCCGTCGATCGGGTCCATGGCGATGGCGGGGGTGAAGGGGAGGGCGGCGCGCACTTTTTCGTCTTCCGGGGAGAAGACGATCGGTGAGGGGTTTTCCCAGGGGAGCGCCTTCGGCTTGGGGGGCGGCGCCTCGTCGTTCAGGGTCGGCGGGGGATCGAGCAGCGCCGGGCGCGGAGTCGTGGAGTCGATGGTGCGGAGCTCCGCGCGTTGCGCGGAGGTCTGGGAGGGGGGAGCCGCGTCGCAGGCGGCGAGCGCGATCGCGGCGAGGATGAAAAGGCGCTTCATTACCGCGACCCTACTGCCACATTGGTGCCCGGGACTGGAATCGAACCAGCACCCGCTAATGCGGACAGGCTTCTGAGACCTGCGCGTCTACCAATTCCGCCACCCGGGCACGAGTTGGGGGATTCTAAATGCGTCTCAAGGAATGTCAATCGCATCATTGATATTCCTGACTGCAATGCTTCCCACGCCGGACCGAAACGAATATCCTGAGTCCCCGATGTCCGTGCACTCCGGAGAGGTTGCGCCCGCCGTGGTCCCGCGCGATCCCCGCGAGCTTTCGACGGAAATCTGGAACCTTCCGAACGCGCTCACGCTGCTGCGCATCTTCCTCGTTCCGTTTCTCGTCGTGGTGCTGCTGACCAAGTTCACCGGCCGCGAGTTCGTGGGCCTGGGCATCTTCCTGCTCGCGGCCGGCACCGACTATCTCGACGGCTACTTCGCGCGCCGCACCGGAAAGATCACCCGCCTCGGCACGCTGCTCGATCCGATCGCCGACAAGCTGCTGACCTCCGCCGCCTTCATCTCGCTCGTGGAGATGGATCCCAAACACGTGCCGGCCTGGATGGTGGTGATCATCATCGGCCGCGAGTTCGCGGTGTCGGGCCTGCGCTCGATCGCCGCGCAGCAGGGCGTCGACATTCCGGCGTCGTCGCTCGGCAAGGGAAAGCTGGTCTCGCAGGTGATCGCGATCTCGCTGCTGATCCTCGGGTACGAGCTCGGCGAGCTGCGGCTCACGGGAACGATCGCGCTCTGGGCGGTGATGCTCTTCGCGCTGGCCTCGGCGGTGGACTACTTCATCAAGTTCACGCGCGTCTTCCTGCTCGATCCGCCGCACAAGTAGAGGCGCCGGAGATCCTTCGCCGTCTTCGCGGCTCAGGATGACACGAGGATGCGGTAGACGTCGTTCTTCCGCATCCCGAATTTCTCGGCCACTGCTTTCACCGCGTCGTTGCGCCGCATGCCGCTCTCGCGCAAACGCTCGAACTCTGCGCGCAGCGTCTCCGCCGATACTTCCTCCGACTGGCGCGCGGCGGCGGCGAAGACGAGCGTGATCTCGCCGTGCACGCGCTCGCGCTCGCGGAGCGTTGCCAGGAGCTCGGAGACTTTGCCGCTGAGGATCTCTTCGTGCAGCTTGGTCATCTCGCGCGCGACCGCGGCTTCGGTGTCGCCGAGGACTTCGAGAGCGTCTTCGAGCGATGCGACGACGCGCTCGGGCGACTCGTAGATGACGACCGTGTGCGCGAGCTCCGCGGCACGGCGATAGAAGTCGAGGCGCTCGCCCTGGCGATGCGGCGCGAAGCCGAGGAACGTGAAGGGGAGCGGAGCGATCCCGCTGGCGGCCAGCGCGAGGGCGCCGGCGAACGGACCGGGAACCGGCTCGACGACGAGACCGCGCTCGCGCGCGAGCCGCACGATGCGATAGCCGGGATCGGAGATCACCGGCATCCCGGCGTCGCTCACCAGCGCGAGCGTCTCTCCGCGCTCAATGCGATCGACGAGCCCCACGGCCTTCTGATCTTCGTTGTGCTCGTGGTAGCTGTCGGTCGGCCGGTCGATGCCGAAGTGGGTGAGCAGCTTGCGCGTGTGGCGCGTGTCCTCGCAGAGGATCAGGTCCGCGGACTTGAGCGCCTCGATCGCGCGCGGCGGCATGTCGGCCAGATTGCCGAGAGGCGTGCCGACGAGGAGGAGCTTGCCGGGCATCGCTCCTCATCGTATGCGATCACCGCGGCGTCAGGAGGGTCACGTGCTGCGTCACGTTGTTCGTCACGGAGACGAATGCATAGAACGGCGCGTCGCCGTCGTCGACGGGCTCGATCACGACCTGCACCGGATCCGCGCCCGCGGGCGGCAGCAGCAGCTCGGCGAACGGGACGGCATAGGGGTAGCCCTGGAGCAGCGCCGCCGTCGTCGCCTGCAGCTCAGCGATCGTGTTCGTGACCGGCGCCGGTGGTTGCCCATAGGGCACGGCGTTCTGTTCCGGCTGCGTGCGCAGCATGACGTGAAACGCGCGCGGCTTGCCGTCCGGTGAATAGATCCGCAGTGACGCGCGGAACGGATCGGCCGTCGGCACGTCCGCGATCGTCGTTCGCGCGCGGAGGAACTCCTCCTCGCGCACCGATGGCACGCGCGTTCCGAAATTCGTCTCCGCCCGCGATGCGTCGAACGCGCGGGTCTGGAAGAACACATGGTCAGCCATCGCCCGTGGAATCCGCACGACGACTGGTCCGGTGAACGCGAGGTGGAGATGTGCCGTCGAGTATGGCTGCAGCATGACGTATTGCGGTGCCGGCGGTGAGATCAGCAGGCGCGGATCGCCCCACGGTACGTCGATGGCGAAGAAGCGATCGCTGTCGTTCACCACGACCGTCGACGTCTTCCACTGGGAGCCGAACGCGCCTTGAATGGATGTGCGTGTCGTGCCGGTCAGCGGCAGCAGCACGCGCTCGTAGGCATCGTCCGCGACGAAGATGATCGCGTTCTGGACGACCGCGGGAGGACCGTAGGGATGATGCAGCTCGAACGACGCCGGACCCGCGGCGGCCTGCGGCGGAATCCTGATGGTGAGCTCCAATCCGTAAAAGTAGACCGACGAGCGGGGGAGCTGCACGCCGTTGATCACGACATCGAGATTGCACGAGAAGCCGCATTCGGAGGGGGCCCAGCCGGTGGTCGCGACGTTGATCGTCCCGCCTTGAGCGCTCAGGACGTTCGGCCGGATCGAAACGATGGAAGGGGTGAGGGCGAATGCAGCGCTGGAGAGAACGAGAAACGCCAGGAATGCCGCGGATCGCAACGGGGTCATGAAAGTTATCTTAACGAATCGCGAAGCTGCGCGCGAGCAGGATCGCCGCGCTCGAGGCGACGTTCAGCGACTCCACGCGATGCGACATCGGGATCGAGATCGCGCGCGCGGCTTTGCGAATCGCGTCCGACACGCCGGTGCCTTCGTTGCCGAAGACGAGCACCGCGTCGCGCGCGGGTGGATCGGCGGCGGCGCCGTGCATGTCGGCGATGACGAGATTCGCGTCGAACAGGTCGCGCGTTTCGACGCTCGCGACGGCGACGTTGAGGATCGCGCCGACCGAGGCGCGGATCGCCTTCGGACCGTAGGGATCGGCGCAGCCGGGGAGGAGCAGCACGCCCGAGGCATCGAACGCCGCGGCGAGGCGGACGATCGTGCCGACGTTACCGGGGTCCTGCACGGCATCGAGCGCGACGGCGATGGTGTCGCGGCGCGTGAGGATCTCACCGGCGCGATGCACGGGACGCTCGAAGAGCGCGATCACGTTCTGCGGCGCGCGGGTGTCGCTCAACTGATCGAAGAGCTCGTCCGTGAAATCGACTCCGCGCTCGACGCGCGCGAGCGGCTTCCAGCCCGCGCGCAGCGCATCGGCGACCTGCTTCGGCCCTTCGATCGCGATCTCGCCGGCGTGCTCGCGCATCGCGTCGCGAATCCGCTTGAAGAGCGGATTCTGGCGGCTGCTGATCGCTTTCTTCATTAGAATGCGCCGCCGATGATACTGAAGCTGATCAAGATCGCGACCGCGGGCGCCGCGAAGACCTCGGTGTGGTCCGCGTTCTGGACTTTCCCGAGCATTCTCATGTCCGCGTTCATCATCGCCTGGGGCGCGGAGGCGGCGCAGTTCCTGATCTCTCAGGGCCTGGCGCTGGCCATCCTGGCGTGGCTGCAGACGCTCCCCGAGTTCGCGGTCGAGGCGGTGATCGCCTGGAACGCGGGCAAGGATCCTTCGCAGACGCACCTGGCGATCGCGAACTTCACCGGCAGCCTCCGCCTCCTGGTCGGCCTCGGATGGCCGATGATCTACTTCGTCGCCGCCGCCTTCGGCTGGAAGAACAATCACGGCTTCGTGCGGCTGAAGCTCGAGCGCGAGCACTCCGTCGAAGTCTTCGGGCTCTTCCTGCCGATCGTCTACTTCACGTTCATCTGGTGGAAAGGCTCGCTGTCGGTGTGGGACGCGATCCCGCTGACGTTCTTCTACGCGCTCTATCTCTGGATTCTCTGGAAGATCCCGCCGCAGGAGGAGACCGAGGAGACGATGGAGGACCTCGGCACCGTGCCGAGGAAGATCCTCGAGCTGGAGCCGCGCATGCGCAACGCCGCGATCTGGGCGCTGTTCATCGCCGGCGGACTGATTCTCTATTTCTCGGCGCACCCGTTCCTCAACTCGATGCTGGCCATCGCCAGCAACATGGGCGTCTCGACGTTCGTGTTCGTGCAGTGGGTCGCGCCGTTCCTCTCCGAGTTCCCGGAGAAGCTGAGCGCGTTCTACTGGGCGCGCAAGGTCAGCACCGCCAGTGTGGCGCTGATGAACATGGTGTCGTCGAACATCAACCAGTGGAGCATCCTCTCGGCGATGATCCCGGTGCTGTTCGTGATCAGCGCGGGCGAGATCAAGCCGCTGCAGTTCGACGCCTTCCAGCGCCACGAGATCATCCTGACCATCCTGCAGAGCTTCCTCGGGTTTCTGCTGCTGCTCAACCTCGAGCTGGTGATGTACGAGGCGCTGATCCTGTTCGTCTTCTGGGGCGTGCAGTTCTTCGTCCCGTCGATCCGCGAGGAGATGATCTGGGTCTACTTCGCGTGGTGCGTCTTCGAGATTTTCAAGCTGCTGCTCGCGCGCAGGGCGCCGCCGGCGTGGGAGGGGCTGCGGGAGACGCTGGCGCGCCGTTTCGCGCCTGAAGGCGAGGGATGATACAAAGTGTCATGCCTACCGCGCTCCGCACCACCATCCGATTGACCGATCGCGTCGCCGCGATGCAGGAGTCGCCGACGCTCGCGGTGCTCAACCGCGCGACGGCGCTGATCGCGCAGGGTGTGGACGTCGTCGACTTCGGTCCCGGCGAGCCCGATTTCGCGACGCCGCGGGCGATCGGGGAGGCGGGCAAGCGCGCCATCGACCGCGGCTTCACGAAGTACACGAACGCGAGCGGCACCAAGGCGCTGCGCGAGGGAATCGCGGCCCGCTACAACACACGCTACGGAACGAAGCTGGCCCTGGAGCACGTGATCGCGGGCTGCGGCGGCAAGCAGGAGCTGTTCAACCTGGCGATGGCGCTGGTGCACGAAGGCGACGAGGTGATCATCCCCGCGCCGTACTGGGTCAGCTTTCCCGACCAGGTCGCGTTCGCGGGCGGCACGCCGGTGTTCGCGAAGACGCGCGCCGAGAACCAGTTCCGGCCGGAGCTGGCCGGCATCGAGGCGGTGGCGACGGAGCGCACGCGCGGCGTGATCCTCAACTCGCCGTGCAATCCGACCGGCGCGGTGATCCGCGAGTCGGAGCTGGCGCGCATCGTCGAATGGTGCGCGTCGCGCGACGCCTTCCTGATCTTCGACGAGACCTACGAGCTGTTCGTCTACGACGGCAACGAGCACGCCTCGGCGATGCGCTGGTTCGAGCAGTATCCCGAGACGGTCATCATCGTGAACTCGATGTCGAAGACGTTCGCGATGACCGGCTGGCGCCTCGGTTACGCGATCGCGCATCCGGAGATCATCAGCGCGCTCGGAAAGATCCAGAGCCACTCGACGTCGAATCCGAGCACCATCGCGCAGCAGGCCGCCATCGAGGCGCTCGGCGGCGTGGAAGAGGACGTGCAGCGGATGTACGACGCCTACTGCGAGCGCCGCGCGTGGCTCGTCCCCGCGCTCAACTCGCTCCCCGGCATCTGCTGCCTCGATCCCGACGGCGCGTTCTACGTCTTCCCGGAGATCCGCGCGTTTTTCGGCAAGGCCGGCATCACCGACTCGCAGTCATTCGCGTCGTATCTGCTGGACGAGGCGCGCGTCGCGGTCGTGCCCGGCGGCGCGTTCGGCGCCGACGACTTCGTCCGTATCAGCTACGCAACGTCGATGGAGCGGCTGCACGAGGGCGTGGCGCGGATGAGAACGGCCCTGGAGAAGCTTCAGAAATTTTAGAAGGACCGGGCACCGTTCCGACACGCGGTCAACCCTACTGAAGGAGATTTCTGTGAAAAAGACACTCTCGATCATGATGGCGCTCGTGCTCTGCGCGGCGCTTGGAATGGCGCAGGACAAGCCCGCGGCGGCCGCGGCTCCCGCGCAGGCCGTTGCCGACCCGATCGTCATCGCCGCCGGCGACCTGACGATCCGCCAGTCGGAATTCGAAAACGCGCTCAAGACGCTCCCCGCCGAGTACCAGCAGTACGCCTCCGGCGCCGGCAAGAAGCAGTTCGCCGACGACTACCTGCGCATGAAGATGCTGGCCTCGCAGGGGATGAAGGCCGGACTCGACAAGGATCCGGAAGTCGTCCGCCAGCTCGACCTGATGCGCCAGAACCTGGTCGCCAACGCCCAGTTGCAGAAGATCGAGAAGGGGATCGTGATCACCGACGCCGATCTGAAGAAGACCTACGACTCGAAGCAGGCCGACTACGAGCAGGTGACGGCGAAGCACATCCTCATCGCCTTCAAGGGCAGCCCCGCGGCGCAGCCCGGCAAGCCGGAGCTGACCGAGGAGCAGGCCAAGGCGAAGGCGGCGGACCTGAAGAAGCAGATCGTGGCCGGCGCGTCGTTCGAAGAGCTGGCCAAGAAGGAATCGGATGACACCGGCTCGGGCGCCAACGGCGGCGAGCTCGGCGAGTTCAATCACGGCCAGATGGTTCCGGAGTTCGAGCAGGCCGCGTTCGCCGCGAAGGTCGGCGAGGTGACGGATCCGGTCCGCACGCAGTACGGCTATCACCTGATCAAGGTCGAGAAGCACGGACTCACGCCGTTCGAGGGCGTCAGGAACTTCCTCGAGAAAAACGAGCGCCAGGCGAAGCTGCAGGCGGCGCTCGACGCGATGAAGACCAGCGCGAAGGTGACCTACAACGACGCCTACTTCACGCCGCCGGCGCCGCCGGCCGAGGCCCCGAAGCCCGAAGAGGCGAAGAAGCCGGAAGAGTCGAAAAAGCAGTAACGAGACATCGAATCGCGAAACGCGAATGAGGGCGGGCTCTTCAGCCCGCCCTTTTTTTGTTATCGTTCGCGCCCATGGAGATTCCGTCGAAGGTCTCGGTCTTCAACCGCACGTTGGAGGTCAAGGGAAAAGCGGGAACGCTGGTGGCGATCAACGAGCAGGGCTTCTACGAGGTCATCCTCGAAGTCCAGCAGCGCAACCACACCGTCCTCTTCCCAATCGCGGAGACCGTGGTGATCTTCAACGAAGCCCTGCCCACGATCGCGACGGATTTCGAAGTGGAGAGGTAGTTTCCCGCCCGCCCACCCGGAGCGGTAGGGAATTCGGGTCCGGGCGTCACTCCTAATCAGCAGGAGGAATCGATGCCCCCAACCGCCCGCGCGACCAAAGCCCGGAAGAAACGCAAGACCTCGAAAAAACGGAAGGCCGCGCCGAGGAAGAAAGCCGCGGTCACCGAGGTGAAGGCGCTGTCCGCGCCGAGCTCGGCGAAGGCCGTCCTGGCCGCGAAGACCGCCGCCGCGGCCGAGCCTGCGAAGGATCGCGATCCGGCGAAGCTCGCCCCCGCGTTTCGGGTGAAGCTGGAGGCCGTGCTCGCGAAGCTGGCCGCCGAGGGGAAGCCGTTCAAGTTCGACGAGGGATTCCGGACCGTCGACCGCCAGCAGTGGCTCTACGGCAGCGGACGTCCCACCGCGAAGCCGTACGGCCGCGCCGGCGCCATCGTGACGTACAAGGACGGCGTGCACGAGCTGTCGAATCATCAGGGAAACGGCACCGCGGGAAGCGGCCGCGCCGCGGACTGCTATCCGATGGCCAACGGCAAGATCGTCTGGCCGCCGCCGCCGATCTCCGATCCGCGCTGGAAGCGCTTCGCCGAGCTCGCGCGCGCACAGGGTCTCGACGCCGGCTACGACTGGCCGACGTTCAAGGACATCCCGCACATCGAGCTCAAGTAGCGTCCACAGGTGTGACGCCGGCCGCATGCCCGCCGCGCTGAATCTGCTATATCCGGCGGATCAGCTGGAGGCGTCATGCGCGGTCTGCGGAATGCCTGGATTGCCGTTGGTCTGTTGCTGCTGACTTCAGGAGCGGCGGGCGCCGATGCGCTGCACGACTGGAACAAGGTGCTGCTCGATGCGGTCCGCACCGACAGGACCGCGCCGCCGCGCGCAGCACGCGCGATGGCGCTGGTGCATGTGGCGATCTTCGACGCCGTCAACGGAGTCTTGCGCGGCTACACACCGTACCTCGTGACCGGCACAGCGCCCGCCGGCGCGTCCGCCGATGCCGCGGCGGTAGAAGCCGCGTATCGAGTGCTGACCGCGCTCTTCCCGGCGCAGCAGGCGGCGTTCGATGCGGCGCGCGCCACGAGCCTCGCAAAGATCTCCGACGGCGCCGCGAAGACCGCCGGCATCGCCTGGGGCGGTGGGGTCGCGCAGGCGATCGTGGCCGCGCGCGCGAGCGATCATTCCGCCGACATCGTCAATTACTCCGCCCCGGCGGGCGCGAATTGGTGGATCCCCACGCCGCCGGCCTTCGCCGCCGCCCTGTTGCCGAACTGGCCGGACGTCACCCCGTGGTGCATGACCCGCGGCGATGAGTTCCGCAGCGGCGCGCCGCCTCCTCCCAATAGCGCCGAGTACACCGCGGCCTTCCGCGAGGTGAAGGATCTCGGGCGCGCGACCGGCACCACGCGCACAGCGGAACAGACGCAGATCGCGCTCTTCTGGGCCGACGGCGGCGGAACGGCGACCCCTCCGGGTCACTGGCTCGCCATCGCGCAGTCGATCTCCGAGCAGCGCAATCTGACGCTCCTCGAGAACGCGCGCCTTTTCGCGCTCCTCGGCCTGACCGTCGCCGACGCCGCGATCGTGTCGTGGGATCACAAGTACGCCTTCAGCAACTGGCGGCCCGTCACCGGCATCCAGCGCGCCGACACCGACGGCAACCCCGACACCGATGCGGACGCGAACTGGACGCCGCTCATCGCGACGCCGCCGTTCCCTTCCTACTCCTCGGGACACAGCACGTTCAGCGGCTCGAGCGCGCGCTTGCTCGCGCATTTCTTCGGCACCGACAAGATCGCGTTCGCGACGACGTCCGACGGCTTGCCCGGGGTGACGCGCAATTTCACCGGCTTTGCGCAGGCGGCCGAGGAGGCCGGCCAGAGCCGCATCTACGGCGGCATCCACTGGCAGTTCGACAACCAGACCGGCCTCCGCACCGGCCGCGCGCTGGCCGACGAGGTGTTCTTCGGATTCCTCACTCCTCTGACGCTGCCCGGCACGTGCACTCCGGGAGCGACGACCCTCTGCCTCAACCACGGCCGCTTCAAGGTCGAGGCGACGTGGAACACCGGCACGGGCAGCAACGCCGCGCGCGCCGAGGCTCAGGGCACCGACTCGGGGCGCTTCTGGTTCTTCAGCGCGGACAACACCGAGGTGGTGGTGAAGGTGCTGAATGGCTGCGGCGTCAATGACCGCTACTGGGTCTTCGGCTCGGGCCTGACGAACGTAGAGGTGCTCATCACCGTCACCGACACCACGACCGGCAAAACGCGCCGTTACTTCAACGCGCAGGGAAAGACCTTCGCGCCGGTCCAGGATGTGGGCGCATTCGCCACGTGCCCGTGAGGCCCCGGCTTGCGCATCACGACCCGCAGCAGGATGACGCCGCGACCTGCGGCGCGCTGTTCGCCGCCTTCGGCGCGCCGCACCCGCAGCCCGATTCGCCGGCCGCCTTCGCGTCCGCGTCCTTCACGCAGCACGCATCGACGTCCTTCGGTGCCGGGCCTCCGCAACACGCGGACGCCTGTACTTCAACTGCATTCGCTTCGGCCATGTCAGTCTCCTTCCTTGTTCCGTTCACAGAGACGGAGCCCAGCCCGAAAAGACGCATTCAGGCGGGGGATGCGTCTTTTGCCGCCCGTTTCCGTCTATCTTTGAGGGGATCAAATGGAAGCCGACCAGACCATTGACGTAACCGCCGCGTGGCACGAGCTCGGGGACCGTCTACGGGTGTACGTGTCGCGCCGCGTGACTCCCGGCGATGCCGATGACGTGGTGCAGTCGGTAATGGTCAAGCTGCTGGAGCGCCGCGGCGAGATCGACGCCGACTCCGTTCGCGCGTGGCTCTTCACGGTGACGCGAAACGCCGTTGCCGAGTACTACCGCCAGCGTCGCCCCTCGATCGATCTCGACAGCTTCGGCGACGTGGCCGAAACCGGCGACACCGATCCTGCCGATCGGACGATCGGAAATCTCAGCGACTGCCTCGACCCGATGTTGCGCACGCTGCCCGGCGGGGACGCGGACCTGCTCCGCCGCATCGATCTGGACGGCGAGGCGCAGACCGAGCTGGCGGCCTCGCTCGGCGTCCCGTTGTCCACGCTCAAGTCGCGCGTGCAGCGCGCGCGCACGAAGCTGCGCTCGGCCTTCGACGCCTGCTGCGCGATCGACCTGGGCCGCAACGGCGCCCCGATCGCATTCGAGCGCCGCGCTGCCTGTCCTCCTGCGTGCGCCGGGGATGAGAAACCGTCATCGCGAGGCTGCTGAGGGCGGGCGGTCACTCCACCTTTTTCCCGAACAGATACGCCACGCCCACGCCGATCAGGTACAGCAGGATCATCGGGATCGCGAGGGCGGACTGGGTGACCATGTCCGGAGTGGGGGTGATGACGGCGGAGATCACGAAAGACAGGACCACCGCGTACTTGAACTTCTGCATCAGGAACGCGGGGGTGACGATGCCGAGGCGGGCCAGGAAGAAGATCAGGATCGGGGTCTCGAAGACGAGGCCGGTCGCGAGGATGATCATGCTCGCGAACGAGAAGTAGTCGTCCACCGTGATCATCTGCTTGAACTGCTTGCCGGTCTCGATGAAGAAGCTGCAGGTCGCGGGCAGGAGGAAGCGGTAGCCGAAGTAGCCGCCGATGATGAAGAAGAGCGAGCCGAAGATGATGAACGGCGCGGCCAGCCGGCGTTCCTTCTTGTACAGCCCCGGCGCGACGAAGAGCCAGAGCTGATACAGCACCACCGGCGCGGCGAGGAAGAGGCCGGCGAAGAAGGCCACCTTCATGTAGAGGAAGAACGGCGCGGTCAGCCGCGTGTAGGCGAGCTTGTCGCCCGGCGCGAGGTAGTGCGTCAGCGGCTCCTGCAGCTTCCCATAGATCTTCTCGGCGAAGCCCCAGCAGATGAGGAAACCGGCCGCCGCGGCGAGGAGGGAGATCAGCAGGCGCTTGCGCAGTTCCTCGAGGTGGTCGAGGAACCCCATTTTCGGCAGCTCGTCTTCAGGGTGAGCGCTCAAGCGGTTTGGGGTGGCCCCTCACCCTGACCCTCTCCCCGCTCGGCGGGGAGAGGGGAGTCGACCGCGGGCGCGGGCTCCAGCACGGGCTCTGGCTCACTCCTTGATACGACCTCGAACGGAGCCATGACCGCCGGCGTGATCTTTTTCAGCTCTTCGAGGCGCACCTCGCGCTCGATCGTCCCCTTCAGGTCGTCGGTCGCCTTGCGGAACTCGGCGAGCGCCTTTCCGAGGGTGCGGCCGATCTCGGGAATCCGCCGCGGCCCGAAGACGATCAGGATCACGGCGAAAATCATCAAGAGCTCAGGCAGGCCTAGTGAACCGAACATAAAGTTGTGTCAGCAGCGTGAACGGCAGAGGGCTTGTGAATACTCCGACCCTATAATCATGTTACTCGAACGGTAAACCGAGAGGCGTGACAAACGACATGGCAAAGCTCATCAAGACGAAAAAGTGGACCTTCTCGCTGACGCTCCTGGTCGCCATCGCAGGCGCGACGCTGCTCGGCGGCTTCTACGGTAACCGCCTCTTCGGCGCGCCGATGCCGAACGGCGACCTGCAGAAGCGGATGAAGGAGTACACCGACCTGCTCAACGCCGTGACGACCTGGTCGCCCGAGGACATCGGGTCCGACAAGTTCGTCTACGCGTCGATCGACGGGATGCTGCGCACGCTCGATCCGCACACCTCCTTCCTCGAGCCGAAAGAGTACTCGGACATGCAGGATCGCCAGAAAGGCACGTTCTACGGCCTCGGCATCCTGGTGACCAAGCGCAACGACCAGGTCACGGTCATCACGCCGCTCGAGGGCACGCCGGCCGCACGCCTCGGCATCCGCGCCGGTGACGTCATCTCCGACGTCGAGGGCGTCGCCACCGAAGACCTCTCGCTCGACGAGGTCGTCAAGCGCCTCAAGGGGCCGAAGGGCACGACCGTCCACATCAAGATCCAGCGCATCGGCATCAAGGAGCCGATTCCGCTGACCATCGTCCGCGCGGCGATCCCCACGAACTCGATCTCCAACACGCTCATGCTCCGTCCGGGCGTCGGCTACATCCGCATCAAGGACTTCACCTCGACGACCGTGCGCGAGCTCGACGAGGCGATCGACAAGCTGCACGAGCAGGGGATGCAGAAGCTCGTGCTCGACCTGCGCATGAATCCGGGCGGCCTGCTCGACGCGGCCGTCGGTGTCTCCGATCACTTCCTCGACAAGGGACAGCTGATCGTCTACACGCGAGGCCGCACGGCCGACTCGGCGCAGGAGTACAACGCGCCGGGCAAGCATGAGAAGTTCGATCTGCCGCTGGTGGTCCTCGTGAACCGCGGCAGCGCCTCGGCATCGGAGATCGTCGCCGGCGCGATTCAGGATCACGACCGCGGCATGGTCGTCGGCGAGACCAGCTGGGGCAAGGGCCTCGTGCAGAGCGTCTACACGCTGCAGTACGGCGCCGGCCTCGCGCTCACGACGTCGAAGTACTTCACGCCGGCGGGGCGCAACATCCAGCGCGACTACAGCTCGGTCTACGACTACTACATGGCCGACGAGCAGGAGAACGGCCCCGAGGTTCCGCTCGAGAACCGCGCCAAGTTCACCACCGACACCGGCCGCGTGGTCTACGGCGGCGGCGGCATCACCCCCGACGTCATCGTCAAGCAGCCGCAGCTCGCGCGCACGACGCAGCTGCTGGAAGTGCGCAGCGCGATCTTCAACTACGCGGTCGAATACACCGCGAAGCATCCCGACGTGACCAAAGACGTGCAGATCACGCCGGCGATGATCGAGGAGTTCGTGCGCTCCGCCGCCGACAAGGAAGTGGCGCCGGAGAGCGACATCCGCGAGGTGCTGACGAAGCCGGAAGACCGCCGGTTCCTCGAGCGCTCGCTCAAGGCCGAGATCGTCGCGGCGAAGTTCGGCTTCGACGCGTCGTATCCGTACCGTCTGCAGGGCGACGCGCAGGTGGAGAAGGCGATCGAGCTGTTCCCCGAGGCGCAGAAGCTGGCCACGCTCGCGGCGCAGGTGCGCGGCGGCGAGGTCGAGAAGCGTCCCGGCGACGCCGGCACACGTGCCGCCCAGGCAAATCCCAAGACGGAGTAGCGACGCGTTTTGTGCTAGCCTGTCGCCGCTTTTTTGAGGGGGATCCGTACACAGATGCCTGATCTCGGTAGGAAGTACACCTGCTACAGCTGCCACACCAAGTTTTACGACCTCGGCAAGCCCGTTCCTCTGTGCCCGAAGTGCGGCGCCGACCAGCGCGATGCCGAGGAGGCGCCGGTCTACACGCCGTCGCGCAGCCGCGCGGCACGCGTTGTGGAAGAGCCTCCTGAGGAAGAAGAGCTCACGCCGGCGGCCGCTGAACCGGCCGAAGGCGCCGACGAGGAAGAAGAGCTCATTCCGACGCGCGACGAAGAGCCTGAAGAAGAAGAGGAAGAAGAAGAGTACTGACCGGAGGTCGGGCCATGCGGAATGTAGGTCTCCTGGGGTGCGTGGGCGCACTCATTCTCGTTCTCATCGTTGCCGGCGCGTGGTTCGTGGGCGTCCGCAACTCGGTGGTGACGCTCGATGAACAGGTCAACAACAAGTGGGCGGACGTGGAGAGCCAGTATCAGCGGCGCTACGACCTGATCCCGAATCTCGTCCGCACGGTGCAGGGCGCCGCGAACTTCGAGAAATCGACGCTCGAGGCGGTCGTCAACGCGCGCGCGAAAGTCGGACAGGTGGCCGCGCCGGCCGGTCCTCCGGGAGCCGCCGGGGCCGCGACGAACAACCAAGCCCAGATGGATCAGTTCGCGGCCGCGCAGGCGGGGCTGTCGAATGCACTCTCGCGACTGCTCGTCGTCGTCGAGCGCTATCCCGACCTGAAGTCGAACGCGAACTTCCTCGCGCTGCAGTCGGAGCTGGAGGGGACAGAGAACCGCATCGCGGTCGCGCGCAACCGCTACAACGAGTCCGCGCGCGACTACAACACCAAGATCCGCAAGTTTCCGGCGACGCTCGTCGCGAGCATGAGCGGATTCAAGCCGAAGGCGTATTTCCGCGGAGCGGCTGGAAGCAGCCAGGCACCGAACGTCGACTTCAAGTTCTAGGGGCGCCGCTGTGCGCCCCTTTCGCCTTCTCCTTTTTCTTCTTTTCCTCGCCCCGCGTGTCTTCGCGCTGGACGTTCCTCCCACGCCCGATCGCTGGTTCACCGATCGCGCGGGGCTGGTGACGGCCGAGCAGGCCGCGCAGCTCGATAAGAAGCTGCAGGACTTCGAGCAGACCTCGGGCGCGCAGTTCCTCATCTACGTCTTCCCGTCGCTGGAAGGCGAGCCGATGGAAGACTTCACGATCCGCTGCGTGGAGAAGTGGAAGGTCGGCCAGAAAAAGTACGACAACGGCCTGGTGCTGTTCGTCTTCGCGCAGGACAAGAAGGTGCGCGTCGAGGTCGGCTACGGGCTCGAGGGGACGGTCACCGATCTGTTCTCGGGAGCCCTCATCCGCGACGTGATCGCGCCGCGATTTCAGGCGAACGATTACTTCGGTGGCCTGAACGCGGCGGCCGACGCGGTCATCGCCAAGATCACCAAGGGCGAAGATCCGGTGGCGCCGATGCAGCGCAGCGGCGGACGCGCGCAGGGCCAGGAGATCAATCCGATCTTCGTGCTGGCGATCCTGTTCGTGGTCTTCTTCGTGATCCTGCCGATGCTGTCGCGCCGCGGCGGCCGGAGCGGCTGCGGCGGCTGTTTGCCGCTGTTCTTCCTCCCGGGCGGCGGCAGCGGGATCACGTTCGGCGGCGGAGGGTTCGGCGGAGGCGGCGGCTTCGGTGGCGGGGGAGGGTTCTCGGGCGGAGGCGGGAGCTTCGGCGGAGGCGGCGCTTCAGGAGGCTGGTGATGACGCAGAAGGAATTCCTGGCCATGCTCGATCAGCAGCGGATCGTCGACGCGATCGCGGCCGCGGAAAAGAGAACGTCCGGCGAGATCCGCGTGCACGTGCAGCCGCTGGCGCGCGGCGACATCCGCACCGTCGCGGAGAAGACGTTCGAGCGCCTCGGCATGACCAGGACCGCGCTGCGCAACGGCGTGCTGCTGTTCATCGCCTGCGAGGAGCAGCGCTTCACGATCCTCGGCGACCGCGGCATCGATGAGAAGGTGCCGGCCGGATTCTGGGACGAGATCGCGGCGAAGCTGACCATCCGCTTCCAGCACGGCGAGCTCACCGACGGCATCGTCGAGGCGATCGAAAGCGCCGGCCGCCAGCTCGGCGCCTACTTCCCGCGCGCCTCGGATGACGTCGACGAGCTCGCGAATGAGATCAACATCGAGCCGTAGCGTCCTCATCGCCCTCGGCTCGAACCTCGGGGACCGGCGCTACAACCTGCTGCGCGCGATTCACGCGCTGCGCGAGGTCGTGCGCGTGGTGCGCGTCAGCGCGATCCGCGAGACCGAGCCGGTCGACGCGCCGCCGCCGTCGTTCCTGAACGCGCTGGTCGTGGGCTACACGACGCTTTCTGCCGAGGAGCTGATGGAGGCGCTGCTCGGGATCGAGCGCAGGCTCGGGCGGGTGCGGCGCGGTGTGTACCACGAGCCTCGGACGATCGATCTCGATCTGATCTTTCACGGCGGACGCCGCATGCGCACGGGAGCACTGACGCTCCCGCATCCGCGGTATCGGGAGCGCGAGTTCGTGATGACGCCGCTGCGCGAGCTGAAACTCGGCTGGCGTTAGCGGGTGCCGAGCGCGCCGGCGGACTCGATCGTGACGCGGGCGCGCTTTACGGTCGTGGCCTTGGTCAGGATCGGGAAGGGGTTCACCATCTCGTCGTTCTGATTGACGGCGAAGTGGAGGTGCGAGGGCGTGTACTTGGCGTTGCCGGTATTGCCGACGTACCCGAGGAGATCGCCGCTGCGGACTTCCATCCCCTCGTAGAGACCGGAGGCCCAGCGGTCGAGATGCGCGTAATAGAACGACGTCCCGCTGTCGGTCGAGAGCCAGAGACAGTGGCCGCCCTTCGGCTGATCGCCGATATAGCTCACGATTCCGTCAGCCACCGCGACCACCGCGGTGCCGCGCGAGGCGAAGATGTCGATGCCGCGATGCTTGCGCTTGCCGCCGTCGCGGGAGTCGCCCCAGCTGTTGCTCAGATCGAACGGCTGGATGCCGACGACCGGCATGAGCAGCGCGCTGCCGGTGAGCGGAGCGAAGAGAGCCGTCGCGCGCGCCGCGAATTCTTTGTCGCGCGCCTTCGCGGTTGGAGCGGTCGATTGCAGCGCAGTCGCGGCGACCTGGCGGCTGTTGTTGCGGCTGAGATCGGCGCGGAGCTGCGCGATGAGCTCGCTGAAGTCGTCATCGTCCGACAGTGTCGGCGCAGGCGACGGAGGCGTCGCGACGACCGTAACAGTGGTGGTGCAGGCGGTGAGGGTGAAGAGGACACAGAGTCCCAGTAGCGCCATCCCTCTACCGACCCACCCATTTCGAGCACGCAAGGCGAACATGGCTCTCCCAGGAACGAACTTTGACGGAGTCTACGGAACGACGGTCGAGCTTGTAAAGCAAAAATCCTCGGCGCTGGCGGGCGCGTACCTCGCCGCGCAGGCGCCCGGCCTCGCCATCGACGGCACGATTCACCCTAACGACGAGATGCTTTTTCCCGGCGGCGACTTCGCGGCGCAGAGCCGAGACGACACGCTGGCGCTCTATTACCGCAACGGATTCCAGATGTGCCACGCGCTCGAGCAGGTCGTCGAGTGGCGGTTCGGCGGCTTCGAAGACGTCGGCGCGCTGCTCGATTTCGCGAGCGGCTACGGACGGTCGACCCGCTTTCTCGTGCACAAGCTGCCGAAGGAGCGCATCACCGTCTCCGACATCCTCGAAGAGGCCGTCGATTTTCAGGTATCGCGCTTCGGCGTCAACGGAATCGCATCGGCGACGAATCCCGCGGACTTCGCGTGCGACCGGCAGTTCGACGTCATATTCGCCGCGTCGCTCTTCACGCACATGCCGCGCGAGACGTTCGGCGCGTGGCTGCACCGGCTGGTATCGCTGCTGACGCCGCGCGGTGTGCTGATCTTCACGACGCACAGCCCCGAGACCTTCGAGTGGTCGACGGGCGTCCCGCCGCCGGACGCGGACTTCAGTTTCGTGCCGCATCGCTACAGCCGCTTTCTCGACGCAAACGACTACGGCAACACCTACGTGAAGGAACGCGAGCTTCGCACGATCGCCGGCGAGCATTCATTGCTGCACCTGCCGCGCGGACTCTCGAATGCGCAGGACCTGAACATCCTCGTGCGCGAGCGCGACTGCGACTTCTCGACGCTGACGTACGACTACGTCCCGGACGCGATCATCGACAACGCCACGATCGCCGGCTCGAAGCTCTCCATCAACGGCTGGGCGGCGACGCGCAGCCGGCGGTGCGGGATCGAGCGGCTGGCGATCGAGCTCGCCGGACGCGAGGTGGCGGAGGTGACGTCGTTCACCGCGCGTGAGGACGTCGCGGCGCACTATCGCGACGACGGTTTTCGCAACTCGGGATGGGGATGCACGATCGAGCTGCACGGCCGCCCGCTGTTGCTCGACGACGTGCTGCTGTTGAAGGTCACCGGGCAATGCGGTTTCGAGTGGGTGATTCACGCGGAGACGATGGTCTCGGCGGCGATGCGCGCGCCGCTCGCGCGTGCGACGCATGATGCGCTGTATCGCGCGGTGCTGGTGCGCGCGCAGTTCGAGGAGCGGGAGGCGGCGCTGAAGGCGCGGGTCGCGGCGCTGGAGGGGGAGCTCGCGGAGCGGAGTGCGGAGGCCGAGAGGCTCACAGGAACGATTCGGTGGATGGAGTCGAGTCGCTTCTGGAAGTTGCGGGAGCAGTGGTGGAGGTTTAGAACAACAGCGCCGCGACGTCTTCGACGCGGCGCACCGGGATGACCTCGATGTCGGCGCGGATCTCGATCGCGTTGGAATGCGGGACGAGGATGCGGCGGAATCCGAGGGCCGCCGCCTCGCGGGCGCGGAGGTCGGGCTGGGAGACGCTGCGGATCTCGCCGAGGAGGCCGACCTCGCCGAAGAGCGCGAGATCGTGCGCGACCGCCTGATTACGCTGCGAGGAGAGCACCGCCGCGACGACGCCGAGGTCGAGCGCCGGCTCGTCGATCGCCAGTCCGCCGGCGACGTTCACGTAGATGTCGTGCTGCGCGAAGGTCGCACCGCCTGCTTTCCGCTCGAGCACCGCCAGCAGCAGCGTCACCCGATTCGCGTCGATCCCCATCGCCATGCGCCGCGGCGACGGAAAGTGCGTCGGCGAGACCAGCGCCTGCACCTCGATCAGCAGCGGCCGTGTCCCTTCGAGCGCCGCGAGAATCGCCGAGCCGGGAGACTGGCTGCGCTGCGAGATCAGCGCCGCCGAGGGGTTCGGCACTTCCTCGAGCCCCGAGTCGTGCATCTCAAAGATCGCCACCTCGTTCGCGGGGCCGAAGCGGTTCTTGTACGCGCGCACGACGCGGTAGTTCTGAAACTTCTCGCCTTCGAAGTAGAGCACCGTGTCGACGATGTGCTCGAGCGTCTTCGGGCCGGCGATCGTCCCTTCCTTGGTGATGTGGCCGATGAGGAACACCGGCAGCGAGAGCCGCTTCGCCGCGGACATCAGCACGCCCGCGGAGTCGCGCACCTGCGCGACCGAGCCGGGCATGGAGGCGTTCGCGCTGGTGTGCACGGTCTGGATGGAGTCGACGATCAGCGCCGCCGGCCGCAGCTTCTCCGCCTCGGCGAGGATGCGCTCCACCGAGGTCTCGGTGTAGAGGCGGATGTTCTCGTGGAGCGTGCCGAGGCGGCGCGCGCGCAATGCGATCTGGCTCGGCGACTCCTCGCCGGAGACGTAGAGCACGACGCCGTTCTGCGCGAGATGTTCGGCGACCTGCAGCAGCAGCGTCGACTTGCCGATGCCCGGCTCGCCGCCGACGAGCGTCACCGCGCCGGGCACGAGGCCGCCGCCGAGCACGCGATCGAGGCTCTCGATGTGCGTCGACACGCGCGGCGAGCGGTCGTCGCCGATCTCCGCGATCGGCAGCGGCGCGGTGTTCGCGCTGAGCGCCTGCGGATGCGCGGCCGCCGCCGGCGCGTCTTCCTGCGCATAGGAGTTCCAGGCGTTGCAGTCGGGGCAGCGCCCCAGCCACTTCGTCGCCTGGGCGCCGCACTCGGTGCAGGAGTAGATGACGGCTTTCTTGGCCAAACCTAACTGTATTTTGCCGCGATTTTGCGCACGGTGTTGATATTGCGGATCGTGAGCGGCTGGCCGAGCGTCTTTTCTATCCTTGCGCCGGTGATCGTGGCGTCGCTGAACGACTGCGCGCGACACAACCAGTAGAGTTCCGTGCCGTCCGCGCGCACCTCATCCACCGGCGTGCTGAGCGCCTTCACCTTGCGCTTCGCCTCCGCGTCCGCGGGCTTCGCGAAGAAGCCGATGTACATCGTGCCGCCGCTGTCCTGGGCCTCTCCAATCCGCGCGAGCTCCGCCGGCGTGCGAAGAAAGGTGCGCACTTCGTAGCCGAGCGCCTTCTCCAGCGCCGCCTCGATCTTCGCGCTCGTGGCACTCCTGGCCTCGAAGATCACGTTGCCGCTGGCGATGAACGTCGCGACGTTCATGAAGCCCATCTTCTCGAAGAGCGTCTTCAGCTCCGGCATCTTCACGACGTGGTTCCCGCCGACGTTGAGCGAACGGAGAAAGGCGACGTACTTCATCGCGTCACCAGCACCAGTCCGATGAGGCAGAAGACGATCCCGACCGCGTGCGTGAGCGTCATCCGCTCGTGGAACAGCAGCATGCCGGTGGGGATGAGGACCAGTCCGACCGCGGTGTTCGACGTCACCGCGCCGAGGCTGATGTTCCAGCCGCTGCGGTAGGCGAGGAGGAAGCCGATCTCCACGGCGACGATCGCCGCGCCGACGACGAAGCTCGTCCAGTTCAGCCGCGCCACTTCGCTCATCAGCGAGCCGCGCAGCGGAATGAACGGCAGCACCAGGAGCGAGACGACGATCGCCGTGACCCAGCTGACGATGACCGAGACCACCGGATGCACGCCGGCGGGAATCGACTTCTGCGAGACGTGATAGACGACGTTCCCCGCGATCGTGAGCGCGATGGCGACGTAGAGGAGTCTCATGGCTTCGGGCAGGTCGGCGTGACGGTGATGTGAATGACCGGCGCGTCGGTGGTGCCGCTGGTCGGTCCCGAATCCGCGCAGACCTTCTGCCCGACCAGGCCGGGGATGGTGATGGTGTAGTCGCCCGCGGCCGGGACGACCGGCAGCGGCGGGAAGACGGGACCGCCGCCGGCGCCGAGGGCGATCTCGTTGCCGGCATGCAGGACGTGCACGGGCAAGTCGGCGTCGCTCACCAGATCGACGAGATTGCCGGGAGCGACCGCCGTGCCGAGGTTGAGCGTGATGTAGCTCGGACCCTGCGCCGACGAGAAGCACTGGCCGGTGAACGTGAGCACCTGCGCTCCGCAACCGCCCGGACCGCCCGGGCAGGTGCCGGTGACGGTCACGGTTTTCTCGCGATGGCCCGCGCCCGGATAGTAGAGCGAGAACTGGGTGGTCTTCGTGACGGCCTCGGTGCGCGTGCCCTGCTTGGGCAGCGTCGTGGGCAGCGCGGGCGTCACCGGCTTGTCGGCGTCGAGATGCAGGCCGTCGCCGGTGCCCTCCCATTCGATCGTCACCTCCTTGCCGCACTGCACGCTGTCGGGCGTGACCTCGAATTTCTTGATGGTCGGGTCGCAGGCCACGAACGTCATGATGAGAAGCAGGAGTCCGAGTCGTTTCATACGCGCACCGTCATCTCTCCGCGCAAATCGCGCTGCATTTCTTTCTTCACGCGCTCCGGCGCGAAGCCTCGGCTGAAAAGGTAGTACAGCTTCGCCAGCGCCGCCTCGGCGGTCATGTCGTATCCGCTGATCACGCCCGCGCGCGCGAGCGCCGATCCCGCGGCGTACTCCGCGAGGTCGACCGTCCCTTCGAGACACTGCGTGCAGTCGACGATCACGACGCCGCGCTTCGTGGCGTCGGCCAGCGCGGCGATGAACTCGCGGTTGCGATCGGGGCCGTTGCCAACTCCGTAGGCCTCGAGCACGAGTCCCTGCAGCGGCGGGCGCAGCACGTTGCGCACGAGCTCCGGCGAGATACCGGGAAAGAGCCGCAGCGCGCTGACGACCGGATTCTTCAGCTCCTGAACGGAAAAGCGCCCACCGCTCGACTTGCGGACGAGATCCCAGTTGATCTCGATGTCGATGCCGACCGTGCCGAGGGGAGGGAAGTTGGGGGAGTCGAACGCGGCGAAGCCGTCGGCGCTCACTTTCGTCGCGCGGCATCCGCGCAGCAGTTTGCCCCCGAAGTAGAGACAGACCTCGGGGATCGCATAGTTCGCCGCGAGCATCAGCGAGGTGATGAGGTTCTCGCGCGCGTCGTTGCGGATCTCGCAGAGCGGGATCTGCGAGCCGGAGATGATCACCGGCTTGCGCAGGCCGCTGAGCAGGAACGGCAGCGCGGAGGCGGTGTAGGCCATCGTGTCGGTGCCGTGCAGGACGACGAAGCCGTCGTAGCGGCCGTAGTGCGCGTGGATGTCGCGCGCGATCTCCGCCCACTCGGCGGGCGTCATGTTGGAGGAGTCGAGGAGCGGCGCGTACTCGTGGATCGTGTACGCCGGCATCGACGCGTGCCGCAGCTCCGGCATCTGCGACATCTGCGCCTGCAGGTATCCCGGCTCCGGCTTATGGCCCTCGCGGGCGCGCTTCATGCCGATCGTGCCGCCGGTGTAGGCGATGTAGACGTGCTTGCGCATCGCCACTCCACTATAACGGTAGGCTATGCTTCCCGGCCGCCTGACCTCTGACTCATTTCAGTGGCCTTACTACGACGGCGACCTCGTGGTCTGGATCGATCCGGCCAATGAGATCGAGCGCAGCATGCTGGTCGGGTACGATCCGGACGTCGCCCGCGCGATTCAGCGATTCGCGGGGCCGGGACTGCACTGCATCGACGTCGGCGCGAACGTCGGTGCGGTCACGTTACCGATGGCGAAGCGGGTCGGACCGGCGGGACGCGTCCTGGCGGTGGAGCCGGGGCCGCCTTATGTCGAGCGCCTGCGCGACAACCTTGCGGCCAATCCGGCGCTCGAACAACGCGTCACGATCGTGGCCGAGGGGTTGAGCGAATCCGTGGGGACGCTGCTCTGGAAGCCCGACCCCGCGCATCCGTACAACGCGGGCATGTCCGCGGCGCACCCCTATGCGGTGCCGGGTGAGCTGCCTGTTCCGGTGACCACGATGGATGCCCTCGTGGCGCGGCAGGGGTGGGAGCGCGTCGATTTCGTCAAGATCGACGTCGAGGGGATGGAGCTCGAAGTGCTGCGCGGCGCGGAGAACACGCTCGAAACCCTCCGGCCGGTGGTGTTGTTCGAGACGATGGAAGTGTTTCGCACCCTGCGCCGGGAGCAGACCGGCCATCCGGACGTGTTCGCGGAGATTGAACGCTGGCTGCAGGGGCTCGGCTATGCGTTGTACGCCTTGGAGGCGGATGGACGCCTGAAAGCCGTGGATGCGGCCAGCCTTCCGGATAACACGCTGGCCCTACCGCGCGAGAGAAGTTTCAGTGCTCCCTGACGATCCGCAGCGTCTCCGAGGTGATCGAGGAGATGCCCGGCGTGTGGGTGGTTAACAACTGGTCAGACGCGCCGCCGCGCACGGTGCTTGGGTTGCTTCGCCCGTGCCGGTAGGCGCTTTACTGCAGCTGATGTCCCTGGAGCTCTAGCAGCGCGACGTTGCTTGCGAGCCGCACGCTCAAAGGGTTTCTTCACTTCGGTTGGCAGCTCGATGGGAACGAAGTTTTCCTCAGGGAACAGGTAGTCCTCGCCAGATTCGTCCACAAGCCGGAGGAGTCCTTCGGATCGCGCATCATCGTCGCGCAACGGCTTATAGATCTTCCATAGCTGCAGAGAAACCTCGTTGCCTGCATTGTCGACGCACACAACCGCGTTGGGATATTCAATCTCGTTCATGTGATCAGTTTCTTGATCTTGAAGTCTTTTCTACCGATGCCGTGTGCCTCATACCAGTGGATCTCAGCCTCGCGCGTACGCCCGGTCCGAAGAATCCGAACGAGGGCTATTCCTTTCATCTTACGCCACCTTCCGGCACCCCATTTCTTGCGCAGCAACGCCAATATTCGGATCTGGCGACCACTCGCGATGATCTCGATGCGTCGAATTTCTCCGACGATTTCGAACTTCATGCCTGTCGTACGCTCGTCTAACGTTCAGCCTGAAAAACCGCAGCGCATCGCAGCATCCACGGGCGGTACGGCGGCGGGCTGAAGCCCGCCGCCGCAGAGGAACTATAGCGATCGGGTCAGCAGCTTCGCCAGCGCGTCGAGGCGTTCGCTCCAGAACTGCTTGCGCTGATCGGCGTCTTCTTTCGAGGCGAGCTTCACGTGGGCGACGGCGACGCCGCTTTTCGCGGTGCCTTTGGCGAAGAAGCCGACGTCGACCGAGGTGCCGTCGTCCCAGGTGATGCGCATCGACTTCGGGCGCGTCGCGGTGCGAACCTTCAGCTTCACGTCGCCGAGCCAGCGCTTGCGCGTGCGGGCGCTGGCCCAGGCGTCGTAGAGCGCGTCGACGGGGACGGCGATGGTCTTGCTCTTGGTCGTCTCCCACGAGCCGCCGCGCCGCTGTCCGATTGCGCGCAGGCCGCGGATGCGCTCGTAGCCGACGGTGACGGTCTGCGCCCACCAGTCGCGGACGCCGATGGAGTGGACGTACTCGGCGATGTCGCGGTGCGGTTTGTCCTTCGCGCCGAAGGCGTCGAGGTGCTCGACCCACTCGGCCCAGGTGCGGCCGGTCTGTTTGCTGATCGACTCGTCGGCCATGCCCGCGAGCGCGGCGTAGTCGGGCGGCGGCGGGGGAGCCGCGGCGAGGTTCTTACGATTGACGACGTGGCGGCGTGCGGTGGTGTAAGCCTCGCCCGTCTTCTCCATGCGCGAGCGCACGATGCGCTTGAGGTCTTTCTGTGCCGGCATCACGAATCTCCTTCAATGCAAGCCATCCGGCGATGCTCCCCAGCAGCAACGCCGTACGGCGTTGAAGGTCCATGATCCCGACCCGGAGGTATGCCCTCCTTTGCCCCGAAGGCGTCTTCGCTGGGGGAAGACCGGCGGGGTGAGGCGTGAGTCGCGCCGGAATCAATGTAAAGCAGATACGATGATCGCGCAATGGCGAAGAAAACTCTGGACTCGCTCGAGCTCGAACTGCGCGACTACGCCATGTCGCTCCCCGAGGCGACGGAGGATTTTCCGTGGGGCCACCGGGCGATCAAGGTGAAGAAGAAGGCGTTCGTGTTTCTCGGCGGGGAGAAGAACATGACCGAATTGAGCATGTCGGTGAAGCTGCCGCAGTCGCGCGACATGGCCAATGATCTGCCGTTCGCGGAGCCGACCGGCTACGGTCTCGGCAAGAGCGGCTGGGTGACGGCGCGCTTCACGAAGGTCGCCGACGTGCCGATGGATCTGCTGCGGGCCTGGATCGGCGAGAGCTACCGCGCGATCGCGCCGAAGAAGCTTAGCAAGCTCATTTCGGCGTAGCCGACGCCGTGGCGATCTGGATCTTCCAGTCCTCCATCGGCGTTCCCTCGAGGTTCAGGTTCGAGGCGATGTAGTAGAGGCGCCGGGTCGGTTCGCCTTTGCCGATTCGGAAGCGATCGTTCAGGTAGTACGGCGGGATGTTCTGATAGAAGAGCGTCGCCCGCACGCTGACCGCGCTGGTGTCGACGTCGTCGGGCAGCGCGACGCGATAGGTCAGGCGGTCGTGGCCCTTGCCGTCGCGGTAGTCGGGATCCTTCTCCGCCTCGCCGTGCGGGAACGTGGCCTTGAGGAAGCGCCCGTTCAATGACGGGTCGGGGCCTTTCTCGGTCCAGCCGAGCGGCAGCAGGCGGTTGTCCTTCACGTCCTCATCGCGGCGGATGAAGCTCGTGGTGAAGTTGCCGTCGGCGTCCTTCGCGAGCTCCTCGTAGATCTGCACCTGCAGGTCGGAGGTGATGGTCTGGTAATGGTGCTGATAGTCGTTGTTCGCCAGGAACTCGGTCGCCAGCGGGCGGCCGTGCGAGTCGATGATCACGCCGACGCTGTTGGTGCGGCCCGAGCTCCAGACCACGCGCTCGCGGCCGTCGCGGGTCTCGATGACGAGCAGCTCGATCCAGGCGCGGCGGAAGCCGACGCCGCTCGGCATGCGATGCCCGGCGAGATTCGTGACCTCGACATTCGCCGTGAGCGTGCGGCCGTCCATGGCCATCGACGTCGCGACGGTCGCGGTGCGCTTCGACGCCTGTTCGAACAGGTTGGCCTGCGTGTTCTCGATGTTGTCGGACGCGCCGGTCATGTAGTCGCTCTTGCGCACGCCGAGGATGTCGTTGAACTGCTTGAACATCTCGAGGAGGAACGCGTTCATGCCGAGGAGCTCGTGGCGCGCGAAATCCTTCTCGCGGAAGCGCACGCGGATGTCGTTCGTCGGCGCGCGATGCTCGGCGGCGGGATAGGTCTCGTCCTCGATGATGGCGATGCGCGTCTTCACCGGATCGACGTTGATCTTGAGCCGCTCGTTCTTCTGCGAGCGCGGCATGTGGCAGTCCTGGCAGGTCTGCGCGTTCGGGCCGGGCTTGCCGAACTCGTTCTGATACGCGCTGTTCAGCCATTCGAGATACGTCGCCTGCTCGATCGAATGCGGCGTGGTCGGGCCGACCGGGCGGACCGGCGGCGAGTCGACGACCGGCAGGTCGATGGTGTGGCAGCTGCCGCAGAGCCGCGCGCTCTTCATGTACTCGTTGTGCTTCGGCTTCGCGCCGGTGGCGTTGTCCATCGGCAGCGTGGAGATCTCGTCGTCCTTGAACGGGCCGAAGATCTCCTCGGGCTTGCCGGTCGAGAACTGGCCGGTGATGTTCTTCTTCAGGAACGCCTCGAGGCCTTCGCTGTCGCGCTGGATGTGGTGGCACGACGCGCAGCTGATGCCGTCGCGTCCGAGCGCGCCGTACTGCGCGCCCGGCTCGCTGCCGATGCGCTGGCTGAATTCGACGCTGTAGTTCTCGCCGGGATGATCGATGTCGTGCTGCCGCTTGCCCATCACGCCGTGGCAGCTGAAGCAGGTATTGATGACGGTGTGCTTGAGACTCGTGCGCGTCGACTCGTCCGGAAGCGTGTCGAGATACGACAGCTCGCTATCGAGCTGCGCGTAGAAGATCGGATCGCGTCCGGCGAGTCCCATCGGCGACCAGCGCCACTCGGTGTACGGCGAGACGTTGATCCCTTTGCCGTCCTTGTTCGTCAGCCACATCGTCGGCCCGAACGGACCGTTCGCCGCGCTGTGGCACGACTGGCACTGATCGGAGGTCATGAACATCTGCGGCGGCTTGCCGGCGCCGGCGGGGATGTGATCCCACGTCTCGTTCGGGATGCGCTGCACGGTGCCGGCGTCGATGGCCTGGAGCGCGCGAAAGGTCTGCAGGAACGTCGGATCGGGCTCGACGAGCGGCGTCGGCGGCGCGGCGGCCTGCGGCGTGGCGTGATGCGCGGACTTCGAGCCCTCGTCGCGCCAGGAGTCGTCGACGCGGAACGTCAGCGCGTCACCGGGAAAGCCGGCGATGTTGTTGAGCGCGGAGAACGTGCTCTCTTTGTCCGCCGAGGCGTGGCAGCGCGTGCAGTAGATCCCGAAGCCGGCGTTCGGATACTGATAGGGAAACGCGTGGTCGTCGAAGCTCATCGTGGTCCAGAGCTCGGCCCAGAACCAGCCGTCGGCAGAGCCCTTCGCGTCCTTGATCATGATCGTCCAGTCAGCGACCGGGGGCGGCGTCTTCGTCTCCCAGCGCGCGGCGGGCGCGCTATACCCTTCCTTGATGATCATCGCGCCGTCGGGCATCGGATAGCTGCGGCCGTCGACCAGCCACTTGATCACCGCGGGCGAGTAGTAAATCTTCGCCGCCTTGTGCGTGCCGTAGTAGACGTCGTTGATCCACGGGCCGGTGTCGCGAATGCCTTTGTCGGCTTTCCAGCAGCTGTAACTGCCGGCTTTCAGCCAGTCGAGGACCTGTTTCTCGTATTTCGCGAGATCCTCGGGTGCGATCGTGCTCGGCAGCGGCAGTCCCGACTCGTTCCCGTCAGGGCACGGCGCGGCGCCGAGCAGCGTCAGCACGAGCGTGAGCGAGAGCGCGGCGGTAGCGACGCGTTTATTCATTTTTCCGGACCGGGAAATACGGTAGCACGTACCCCGTGTCTTGATGCAATTCCCTGACACTGTGGCACCTCCGTTGCTCGCTATCCAACGCATGCGGCAGAGATGGATGTGCCTCGCAATCGCGGCAGCGCTCATCGCAGTGCTCATCACGGGATGTAACGGCGACGGGGAGGATCCGATGCCGACCGAGCCGCCGGGGCTCACGCTGCTCCTGCAGGGCACCACACGCGCGGCCTGCACCGGCGACAGCCACGCCCTCGACGGGTCGGGCAACCTGGTGATCGTGACGCTGATTCAGTCGACGAGCAACACGCCGCTGATGGTGCAGATGTGCGCGACCGGGACGAACAGCAACTGCTCGGTGCCTCTCCAGAAGATCGATCCGTCGTCGAGCGTGACCGGCAGCCTGCGCGGCGGCACGGCGCAGACGCTGAAGTTCGTGCCCCTCAACTGCGGAGGCCCCGGCCCCGCGCCGGCGAGCGACGTCAGCTACATCGCGCACGCCGTGTTCTTCTAGTGACGCACTGAGCGCCGCCGCGGTGACGCGGGCGGCGGCGGATCGGCGCTGAAGTCGATGACGCGGACGGAGTGATTGCGCGTGTCGGCGACGTAGAGGCGTCCGTCAGGTCCGAACGCGAGCATGCGCGGATAGGCGAAGCGCGCGTCGGGTCCCAACCCGTTCACGTTTCCCGGTCCGTCGTCGCGTCCCGCGACGCGCTCGGAAGCGCCGTTCGCCGTGACGTGCCAGAGCGAGCTGACGGCGAGATCGACGATGTAGAACGTTCCGTCGGCGGCGCGGGCGATGCGCGGCTCGCCGCCGAGGAACGGAAGCGTCGCCATGACGGTCTTCGCGCCGGACGCACTGCGCCGGGTCAACTGGCGCGTCCCTTCGTTGACGTAGTACAGGTCGCCGTTCGCTTCCATGATCAGGTTCATCGGCGCCGCGAACGGCTTCTCGATCGTCGTCAGTTCACCCGAGGGCGTCATGCGCCGCAGCGCGCCGTTGCCGGCGTCGGCGATGTAGAGGTTTCCGTCCGGTCCGAAGACGACGCCGCGCGGGTTCCGGAGACGCGACGTGCCGGTGGGTCCGTCCGCCGAGCCGCCTTCGTTCAGCTTTCCGGCGATGATCGACACCGTGCCGCCGGGCGAGACTCTTCGGAGCACGTGGGCGAAGAACTCGGTGGTGTAGACGTTGCCGTTTGCGTCCACGGCCATGTACCCGGTGCTCGGGACTCCGGTGGCAAGCGTGGTGACGCTGGCATCTGGCGTGATCCTGCGGATGCGGCCGGCCTCGCTGACGTACAGCGTGCCGTCGGGACCGAAGATGACGCCGGCCGGTCCGTCGAAGCGCGCGTCGGCGCCGACGCCGTCGTCGCTGCCGCGGATCGGCGCGATGCCGGCGATGGTCTGCGCCTCGCCGTCTACCAGTGACCGCACGCGATGCGTGCCAGCCTCGGTGAACAGCAGCGTGCCGTCGGATGCGAACGCGATCGCGGAGGGAAGCATCTGCTCGAGCGCCTCGGTGGTCAGCAGTGTCTCGACAACGGCGCCGCCGGAGCGTTGCACCTGGCCGCGGTCGCGGTCGGTCCAATACAACTTACCGTCGGCGCCGAACGCGAGGTCGAGATTCGCCGATCGCTGCGCATCGTTCGGAAGGAATGTCGTCACGCTGCCGGCCGAGGTGACCTTCCGGATCGCGCCGTTCGCCGACTCGCTGACGTAGAAGTTTCCGTCGCCGTCCACGGTGATGCTGTCGGGCTTCGAGAGCGTCGCGAACGTGGAGACGTCTCCCGTCCGGGTCACGCGGCGGATGGTGTTGTCCGCCGTGATCGTGGCGTACACGTTGCCGTCCACTCCGACGACGAGGTCGGCGATGCCGGCGATCGTCACCAGGGTCGATACGTTCCCGTCCGCGTCGATCGCGCGAATGCGGTCGCCGTCGGAGGCGAAGAGCGTGCAGTTCGCATCGGCGGCGAGGTCGCGCGCGAGCACCGGCGCGAACGTGCTGACGAAGCCGTTGCTGATGCGGCGGATGACTTCATTGCCGCGGTCGGCGACGAACACGTCTCCCGACGCACACGCCACGATTCCCACGGGTGCCGAAAAACGCGCCGACAGCGCCTCGTCGTCGGCGTAGCCGCCGCCGGCATCGGGTCCCGCGAACGTGCGAACGGTGAGAACCGCGGCCAGCAGGAATGAGGTCACATGAACATTGTCGGGAGTTCCCGGCCGATCGCTGTCAGGAAATTGCGAACGGCTGTTCTGAATTTGTGACCGGCGCACCGAAGGGATGGCGCGATCATCAGGGCATGCCCCTCGAGGTCGCGCTCAAACCGGTGGAAACGCTGCTCTTCCGAACGGACGCGGTCGCGCTCGGAACGTTTCGCTGCCCGGCCGCGCATCCGCTCTACGCGAACTCCGGCCCCTGCTCGCATCACACGTTCGTCTTCCCGCGCAGCGCGTCGCGCATCCGCCACGAGGGCGGCCCGTCGTTCACCGGCTCGCCTAACTCGGTGTCGCTGTACAACCAGCACCAGCGCTACACGCGCGAGGCGATCGATCCGATCGACGCCAGCGACTGGATCGTGCTGAGCGACGACGTGCTGTTCGACGCGATCGCCGACTTCGATCCGCGGGTGGCCGAGCGGCCGCTGCGTCCGTTCGTGCACGCGTCGGCGCCGATCGACGCGCAGACGTATCTCGCGCAGCGGCGGCTCTTCGACGCGATCGCGCGCGGCGAGGTGGACGCGTTCGCGGCCGAGGAGTCGGCGCTGCGCCTCTTCACGCGCGTGCTCTCCGCCGCGTATCAGCCGAAGCGGAGGAAACGCGTGCAGCACGAGCGCGTCGAGGCGGCCAAGAGCATTCTCGCCGCGGCGCCGGAGCGGAAGATCCCGCTGCGCGAGCTCGCGCGCGCGGTCGAGCTGTCGCCGTATCACCTCTGCCACCTCTTCCGCGGCAGCGAAGGGATGTCGCTGACCGAGTACCGCCATTCGCTGCGCCTCCGTCTCGCGCTCGGCAGGCTCCGCGACGGCGCCGAGGATCTGAGCGCGCTGGCCCAGGACCTCGGGTACAGCAGCCACAGTCACTTCACCGCGGTCTTCCGCCGCCACTTCGGCATCACGCCGTCACAGGTCCGCGCAAGATTCTGATAGCGCGCCGCGACAGCCCTCTCCACCTTGAATTCCATGATTGCGCTTCTCGTCATTCTGCTCGCCCAGGTTGCCGCAGCCGAGCCCACTGATGCCGCCGGCTGGTTCAAGGAAGGCGTTCGCCGGCACGACGCGCGCGACTTCAAAGGCGCGCTCGCGGCGTACGAGCACGCGGCGGCGATGAAGTTTGCGCAGCGCGGGCAGCTGTCGCTCCGCCGCGCGCGTGCATTCGCGCAAACGGGCGACAAGGAGAACGCGCTGACGCTGCTCGAGCAGATGGCGGGCGGCGGCTTCGCGGGAGTGGAGCAACTCCTCGGCGAGAACGAGCTCTTTCCCGTTCGCTCGGACGATCGCTGGCCGAAGCTCGTCGAGAAGATTCGCGCGAACGCGCATCCCTGCCGCAGCGCTCCCGAGTACCGGCAGTTCGATTACTGGCTGGGGGAGTGGGACGTCGAAGTCAGCGGCGGGCCCACGGCCACGAGCAGCATCCAGCTGATCCTCGATCAGTGTGTCGTGTTCGAGAACTACACCGCCGGCAACTACACCGGCAAGAGCTTCAGCTCCTGGGTGGCGGCGGACAAGGAGTGGAAGCAGCACTACGTCGACTCCGGCGGCACCAGCAGCGAGTGGAGCGGGCATCTCGAGAACGGACGGATGGTGTTCCTCAGCCGCAACCCGACCGGCCTGCAGCGGATGACCTACAGCAAGGAAGGCCCCGACCGCGTGCGGCAGCTGATCGAGGCGAGCTCCGACGACGGGAAGACATGGAGTACTTCTTTCGACGGAATGTACGTGCGGAGGAAGTGAAACGGCGGGCTAAGAGCCCGCCGCTCCACCACCGGTCGGGACCGGCGCGGTGACGTCGGTCGACGGACCCGAGCCGGGCGCGATGGTCATGGTCTCGCCGGGGCTCTGGTCGGGGTAATACTCCTTGAGCTTCGCGTAGTCGGTGCCGGTCTCTTCGAGGAGGATCGCGTTGACCTCGACGCCGTCGAGGGTCTCGCGCTCGAGGAGCTTGCGCGCGATGCGGTCGAGGGAGTTCTTGTTCGCGTTGATGACCTCGTGCGCGGTCTTGTAGGCCTTCTCGAGAATGCGGCGCACTTCCTTGTCGATCTCGACGGCGGTCGACTCGCTGAAGTCCTGGTGCTGCGCGAACTCGCGTCCGAGGAAGATCTCCTGCTCCTTCTTGCCGAACGTCACCGGACCGAGCTCGGACATGCCCCACTCGCAGACCATCTTGCGGGCCATGCCGGTGGCACGCTCGATGTCGTTGCCGGCGCCGGTGGTGATCTCGTTGAGGAAGATCTCCTCGGCGATCCGGCCGCCCATCATCACGGCCAGCAGCGCCTCCAGGTAGCGCTTCGAGTACGAATACTTGTCCTCGGTCGGGAGCTGCTGCGTGAGACCGAGCGCGCGGCCGCGGGGGATGATCGTGACCTTGTGCAGCGGATCGGCGGCCGGAAGCATCGCCGCGACGACCGTGTGTCCCGACTCGTGATACGCGGTGTTCCGCTTCTCGCGGTCGGACATCATCATCGACTTCCGCTCGACGCCCATGATCACCTTGTCCTTGGCGTACTCGAAGTCGACCATCTGCACTTTCTTCTTGTCGTAACGGGCGGCGTTCAGCGCGGCCTCGTTGACGAGGTTGGCGATGTCGGCGCCGGAGAATCCGGGCGTGCCGCGCGCGACCACGCTGAGGTCGACGTCTTCGGAGAGCGGGATGTTGCGCGTGTGCACGCGCAGGATGCCTTCGCGTCCCTTCAGGTCCGGCAGGTCGACGACCACGCGGCGGTCGAAACGGCCGGGGCGGAGGAGCGCGGGGTCGAGGACGTCGGGACGGTTCGTGCCGGCGATGAGGATCACGCCTTCGTTCGACTCGAAGCCATCCATCTCGACGAGCAGCTGGTTGAGCGTCTGCTCGCGCTCATCGTGTCCGCCGCCGAGGCCCGCGCCGCGATGGCGGCCGACCGCGTCGATCTCGTCGATGAAGATGATGCAGGGCGCGTTCTTCTTGCCCTGCTCGAACAGATCGCGCACGCGCGAGGCGCCGACGCCGACGAACATCTCGACGAAGTCGGAGCCGGAGATGGAGAAGAACGGCACGTTCGCCTCACCGGCGATCGCGCGGGCGAGGAGAGTCTTGCCGGTTCCCGGAGGACCCATCAGCAGCACGCCCTTCGGGATCTTGCCGCCGAGCTTCGTGAACTTCTGCGGCTCCTTGAGGAACTCGATGATCTCGTGGAGCTCGACCTTGGCCTCGTCGACGCCGGCGACGTCTTTGAACGTGACTTTCTTGGCGCTGCCGGAGAGCAGCTTGGCCTTCGACTTGCCGAACGAGAGGGCCTTGTTGCCGCCGGCCTGCATCTGGCGCATGAAGAAGATCCAGAGACCGATCAGGAAGAGGAACGGCGCCCAGGTGATGAGCGCGGTGATGAACGGAGCGTCGCGCTGCGGCTCGAACTCGACGATGACGCCTTTGTCTTCGAGACGCTTGAAGAGGTCGTCCGGCAGGGTCGCGGGGCCGACCGCGTGGAACTCGTGCTTGCCGCCCGGCGCCGTGGCCTTGGTTTCGCCGCGGATCTCATCTCCGCGAATGGTGACTTTTTCGACGTTCCCCAGGTTGACGCGATCGAGGAACGCGCTGAACGGAATCTGTTCGCTCGCTCCCTTGGCCGTGTTGAACAGGCTCCAGAGCAGGAACACCAGCACGATGATCACGACCCACAGGAGTGCGGTTTTGACCGTGGAATTCAACGATTTGCCTCCTACGTCACGCGGCCTGCCGTGAATGCTTCGGGCGTGCCACGTGCGTAAACACTATCGGAAGCGCTAACGACGCGCCCGGTGACGAAAATTCTAGATACGTCCGATATAGGGAAGGTTTCCGTGACGTCTTTCATGCTCGAGGCCGAAGCCGACCCAGGTGCCGTCTTCGGTGATGCTGAAAGCGCGAAAATCGGCGGTGACGTCGACGGTGCGGGCGTCGGTCCGGTCGAGCAGCGCGACGAGGCGGAGCAGCGCCGGTCCGTGCATGCGCAGCTGGCTGAGGAGGTAGTTCTCGATGACGCCGCTGGAGACGACGTCCTTGAGGACGTAGACCCGCCTCTCGCGGATGTCGGTGTAGTTGAGGAAGTCGATCTCCAGCGCGTCGGCGAACTGCTGGTCGGCGACGTCGCGGACGACGTCGATGACTCCGTAGCTGACGTCGCCCGGGATCGCGCGCATCAGATCCGCGAGGAAGCAGGACGTGCCCTTGAGGATGCCGAGGAGGAAGACTTCCGCCTCGCCGGCATCGGCGCGGATGTCACGCCCCAGCTCGCCGACACGCCGCGCGATCTCCGCGGCGCTGAAGACCGGAGTGATCTCTCTCACGCGTCCTCCAACCACACTTCGTAACGATCTCCGGGGGAATCGGTGACTTTGAAACGCTCGGAGACCTCGACGCCGGCGACCCAGACGATCTCGTCGTTCCAGAGGAGAAGGGGAATGCGATCCCGCAGCTCGGCCGCGATTTTACGATCAATCAGAAAATCCTTCAGCTTTTTGGGGGCGGGGGAGCCGAGGGGGTGGAAGCGGTCGCCGGTTCTTCGGTTGCGCACCGTGAATGTGCCGTCGTCCGGAACTTGAAATGGTTGCCCGGTTGCCCGGTCGCCCGGTTGCCCGGTGAGATGGATGGTGACGCCGGTGATGAGACGCACTGGTTGGTTCGGGCTGATGACGCATTCGAACTCCGGCGTCGGTTGCGGGACGCGGCGGAGTACGAGCGACTTGTTCTGGCGGATCAGTTCGAGCTGCTTGGTGACGCTGACGCGTTTGAGGGTGTCGGCGTCGCCGGCCAGGCGCGCGAGATCGTTGGCGGAGACGTCGCGGGCGCCGGGCTCGAGGCGGTGGATGTGGCGGTGGAGGAGGGCCTGGCGGAGCCAGGGGTCGTGGGGGAGGCGCCGGAATCGGGTTTCGTCGTCGCCGATCTCCGCGCAGTCGGCTTCGGCGTCGTCGATGGCGCGCTCGAGGATCGGCCACTGCTGGCGCGCCTGCGTGGCAATCGCGGCGAGGTTGTCGACGGCGCCGAGCTCGCGGACGATCCCGCGCACGCGGTTGCGAAGAAAGCGCGGGTCGTCATTCGAGCGGTCGTGGCGCGCGGTGAGGCCGCGCTCGCGCAGGAACGCGTCGATCTCCTCGCGCGTGACGTCGAGCAGCGGGCGCACGATGCCGTCGCCGCGCACGGCGTGAATGCCGCGCAGTCCGCCGATGCCGCTGCCGGTGAGGAGACGCATCAGCACCGTCTCGGCCTGGTCGTTTTTCTGATGCGCGGTGGCGATGAACGCCGCGTTTGCGGCCTCGCGGATCTCGCGCAGCCGGACGTAGCGGATCTCGCGCGCCGCCGCTTCGACTCCGCGCTCGCGTACGCGATGCTCGTCGAGCATGCCGTCCGCCACATGCAACGGCACGTTCAGCTGCTCGCAGAGCGCGCGCACGAAGGCCTCGTCCTCGTCCGACTCCGCGCCGCGCAGATGATGGTTCACGTGCGCGGCGGCGATCGTGAATCCCTCGCCGCGCAGTTCCGCCAGCGCCAGCAGCAGCGCCGTCGAGTCCGTCCCGCCCGACACCGCCGCGACGATCGCGCAGGCGTCGATGCGGTGTTTCGAGAGGAAGCGGCGTACGGACTCGGCGAGCATCATGGATACCACTGGTTGGCGATGACCTTCAGCGCGACCGCGTTCACGATCGCCACGACCGCGATCGTCATCGCCATCCGCCAGCGTTGCGCGAGTCCGTTCACCGCGCGATGGACGATGAACGCCGCCGCGGGGACGAACGGCAGGTAATAGCGGCCCTGCAGCCCGTCGATGTGATCGGCGCCGACGAAATTCCAGGTCGTGTACACCGCCAGCGCGATCGCGAACGTCGAGCCGGCGCAGAGGATGGCCGTGTAGACGCGCTGCAGCGGCGTGACGTGCACCTGTGGATTGGTGTCGAGGATCAGCAGCGCCAGCATGGCCAGGAGACAGAAGAGGACCAGCAGCTTCGGCAGCACGACGATGAATTCGCCCGAGCCGAGGTCGCCGATCATGGAGATGAGGTACCACCGCGCGTGCACGACGTGCTCGAGATAGAGCACCTTCAGAAACGCGAGCGGATGGCCGAGGATGTACGCGAACTGCTCGCGCGGGGCGGTGACGTCGTCGCGGAACGGCTCCCAGTAGTACGACGCGATGCGCGAGGAGACGAAGGCCGCGGCGAGCGCGATGCCCGCCTGGATCGCGCGCGCTCGCCAGGCCGCGGCCGCGGAAGCGAAACGGCGCGACGGCACGGCCAGCGGCAGCATCGCCAGCGGGATGTACGTCACCTTGGTCAGGCAGAGCAGCCCGCCGGCGATGGTGATCGCCGCCCACAATCGCGGCGAGACTAACCCGTCATCAAGGAAGAGCGCCCGCGCCGCAAGGGCGATGAAGAGATACGAGAGCGCGATCGTCACCACGTCTCCCGACAGCGTCACGCGGAGGTAGTTGGACATCGGCGTGAGCGCGAGGACGATCAGCAGCCAGCGGTACGCGGGCAGGAGCCACACCGCGAAGGCGGTCAGCGCGATGCCGGCGAGGAGGTTCATCCAGCGCCCGAAGCAGGCGCAGAGCAGCGGCGAGACTCCGAAGGCGCGGCCGAGAGCGATGCCGAGCCCCTGCGGGATATAGGGGAACACCGAGGCGATGGCGTGATCGGGATCGTGATGGAAGATCCGCGGCTCGTGCGCGGCCGGCGCGCGGAGCCCGGCGCGGATGTCCGCGCGATCGACCGTGGAGCTCGCGGCGAAAGGCTCGCGGATGTTCACGACGTCGGCGGGCAGCATGAACCCGACGCGATGGCCGTCGCGCAGCGCGAGGACGTGGCCTTCGCTGACCCACCACGCGCGGAGGAAATGAGATTTCTCGTCGGGCCCGGCAAACGGCGGAATGACGATCGCGTAGAGCACGCCGCAGACGGCGGAGGCGATGAGAAACGTGAGGACGGCGGCGCGCGGGGAAGGGTCCACTCCGGAAATATACACGTCCGCTACACGTCAGCAGGGGTGGCATTTGACGAAGAACTGACGCCGCCATTCCGAAAGCGTCACGCGCGCGGTCTACATTCGCTGCCACATGCGCAAGCTCCAAAAAGGTCTGTCCATGCTGGAGTTGCTGGTCGTGATGGCCATCATCGCCATCATCGCGGCGATGGCCACGTTCAATTACTTCATGGCCCTCACCCGCGCGAAGCAGAAGCGGACGATGGCCGACATGCGGACGATCGCCGTCGCCTGGGAGACGCGCGCCGTGGACACGCAGACGTATCGCGTGTCGGGCTACACGTTCCCGGCGCAGGACGTCCCCTACACCTCCCTGCGCGCCGCGCTGTTCCCGACGTACACCAAGGTGCTGCCGCAGTACGACGGCTGGAGCCGCCCGCTGCAGTTCGGCTTCGATCCCGAGACCGGCGGCATCGGCAGCTACGCGATCCGCTCCGCGGGGCGCGACGGCGCGTTCGACGCGACGATCGTCAACGGCTCGACGAACAGTCCCGACTGCGACATCGTGTTCTCGAACGGCAGCTTCGTGCAGTTCCCGGAAGTGGCGCAGACGCAATGAACGGCGTCGTCATTTCGGGCGCGGGCGGCGCGGTCGTTTTCGGGGCAGGCGGCGACGTCGTTCTTCTGACCGGTGTCGCGGTCGATCTCTACGCGGTGTCGGCAACGTCCTTCAATCTGGTTGGCCGCGACGTCACCGACACCTCCGGCATATTCGCCATCAATCCGTCCAGCACCTCGGTGGACGGGACGTTCTACGCGGTGGCGAGCGTCCGCCCCGGAGTCTTCCTGACCGCGCTCCTCGGCCCCGAGCTGCCCGCCGGCTGCGCCATCAACGAGCTGACCACGGTCGCCATGGCGTACAGCGCCGCGCAGCTCCTGAAGGGACCCGTGCTCGGCGGCAGCGCGCTCGCGCTCCGGATCGCGGCGGCAATGAGCGCCAATGTCGCCGACGTCGGCATGGCCAAGTCGTCGCTGGTGCTCCTGACGCCGCCCAACGCCGATCAGACCAACGCGCTTCGCGCCTCGCGCTCGCTCGCGAATCTGCTCGCGGGGTGCGTCCGCCAGACGTCCTCCTGCAGCACTCTCTATCAGCTGGCGACGCCTCCGGGAGGCACCGCCCCGGCCGATACGCTCACGGCGATGTCCAACATCGCCCTCAATCCGGGCAACAACGTCGCGCAGATCTACGCGCAGTCACAGCTGACGACGGTGTACGACTACGCGCTCACGTCGCAGCCGGACGCCTGGACGCTGGCGGTGAAGGTGAACGACTCCGGCTCCCTCGAGAACATGTTCGGCGGTCCCGCGAACATCGCCTTCGACTCGAAGGGAAACGCCTGGATCTCGAACAACGTCGTCCAGGGGAGTGGGACGTCCTCGCAGTACTGCATGGTCCTCGGGCTCGACGGCCGGCCGGCGCGCGACGCGAACGGACGCAAGATGTCGCCGTTCACCGGCGGCGATCTGCTCGGGGCGGGCTTCGGAGTCGCGCTCGATTCGCAGGAGCGCGTCTGGATCGGGAGCTTCGGCTGGGGCGGCGACAATCCGGGCGGCGATCAGGAGCGCGGCACCGCGACGGTTTTCGATTTCAGCAACGGCACTCCTCCCGCCGCCACCGGCTACGCGGAGAAGATCTACAAGGTGCAGGCGACCGTCGTCGACGATGACGAGAATGTCTGGCTGGCCAGCTACGGCAACAGCCGCGTGGTCGTGTATCCCGGCGGTGACGGCACGCGGCCGATCGTCTACGACCCGGGGGATTCGAGCTTCCTGCCGTTCGGTATCGCCATCGACACGAACGGCCTGGGCTGGGTGACGGACGCCAACAGCAGCGCGAGCACGAACGTCCAGCTGCAGCTCGACACGACCGCGAAGACGCTGACGCCGGTGAACTCGATCGCCGCGGGCATGCAGGTGAAGGGAATCGCCATCGATTCCTACGGCGTGATCTGGCTGGCCTCGGGGGCCGACAGCTCGGTCTACGCGTACAAGGACGGCGTGCAGCTCGGCCAGTTCACCGGCGGAAGCCTCGACGCGCCGTGGGACGTCACCGTCGACGGCAACGGCGACGTCTGGGTCGCGAATTTCGGCGCGCTGCAGTTCGGCACCACCTTCAGCGGACGGCTCACGAAGCTGGCCGGATACGCCTCGCCGAGCGGACAGCCGATCGGAACGGAGCTCACGCCGACGCTCACCGGCTACACGCTGCCGACCGCCGGCCAGGAAGTGCGCCTCCCGAACGGCGAGCCGCTCTACGGCAAAGGCAGCGATCCGATCACGATCCCCCTCATGCGCGTGACCTCGCTCAACATCGACGCGGCCGGCAACATCTGGGCGGTCAACAACTGGAAGCCGGTCTTCAACCTCGACCTGGTCGGCGAGCCGCTCAAGGATGTGGCGGCCAATCCCGGCGGCGACGGCATCGTGATCTTCCTGGGACTGGCGCCGCCGCCGGTCTGACCGGCCACCCGTCGAACCCGAGGCCTGGGGCCTCGAACCTGAGGCCTAAGGCCTCGAACCCGAGGCCTGGGGCCTCGAACCTGAGGCCTAAGGCCTCGAACCCGAGGCCCAAGGCCTCGAACCTGAGGCCCAAGGCCTCGAACCTGAGGCCCAAGGCCTCGAACCTGAGGCCTAAGGCCTCGAACCTGAGGCCCAAGGCCTCGAACCTGAGGCCCAAGGCCTCGAACCTGAGGCCCAAGGCCTCGAACCTGAGGCCTAAGGCCTCGAACCTGAGGCCTAAGGCCTAGCCGAAGCCGCGAATCGTCGGCCACAGCGCCGCCCATCCTTCGCGCGGCTTGCCGCACAGAAAGATGTCCGGGTGTTCGGACTCTTCGTTTGCGATGCGATGCGGATTGGGGACGCGTCCCGCGACCACGAACGAGTCGAAGCGTCGCGCGACGCGGTCGGGGCGGCTGCCGATCACGATCACCTGTTCCGGCGGCGGATCGCCGTAGCCGCGCGCCCAGTACGAGTTCACGCCGCTGATCGCCGGCGGCAGTCCGTAACGCGGTCCGTAGAGATCGATCGCGCCCGCCTCGCCGTAGTTCGAGCAGTAGATCGCGGTGCGCGCGCGTTGCGCGGGCGGAATCGTGCCCCAGATGCGCGCGACCTCGCCCGCGAGCTCGGGCCAGCCGATCTCCTCGCGCAGATCGCCGCTGTCCGCCAGTTGGTCGTGCCACTGCGGCGTTCCGACCCGAGCGATCGGAAGCTCGTGGCGAACGACGAACACGCCGACGAGGAGAAAGAGAATCACCGAGACGGCAACGAGCAAACGCCGCGCGATGCTGCGCTCGGCGAGCAAACTCACCAGCCACGTCGCGCCGGCCGCGTAGAGAACTGAATAGAGCGGAGCGGTGTAGTAGTCGCGGCCGCGCGCGGCGACGAAGATCGCGAACGGCACGACGACCATCCACCCGAGGACGCGAAAGCGGCGAAAGGAAGGAACGCCGAACAGCGCCACCAGCCCGGCGACCCAGAAGGGAATGGTGAACGGATTCGCCGGAACGAACAGCTGATTGCGAAGGAAGTGATCGGTGCGTCCGATCTCGACGTCACGGGCGTGAATGCTTTTCAGGAACTCCAGCGAGATGAAGTCGTGCTGCCATTGCCAGATCAGATTCGGCGCGGCGACGAGCAGCGAGATCGCGGCCCCGATCCAAAGCCAGCGGCTGCCGAGGTGCCTGCGCAGCGGCGTCGCCAGCACGCCGACCGCGAGTCCGCAGACGAAAAACAGCATCGTGTACTTCGTCAGGAACCCGAGCCCGATCACGAGCCCGATCGCCATCCACCAGCGCGGATCATCCGTCTCAGCCAGCCGGACGACTACCCACGCCAGCAGCACGAACCAGAGGAAGTCGAACGAGACGTACTGAAACAGCGACGACGCGACGAGCGACACAGGCGCCACGGCCACCGCGAGCCCCGCAAGCCACTGCGCATTGCGATCGCCGCCGAAGCGCCTGGCCATGCCCGCCGTGAGCACGATGACGACGCTCTGCGCCGCCGCCGCGAAGAACCGAAACCCGGCAAGCGACGTCCCGAACAACGTGAGCGCGATGCGCCCCACGAACGGCGTCAGCGGCGGGTACGCGACGTACCCCCACGCCAGATGCCGAGCATCATCCAACGTCGCCAGCTCGTCGCGATGAAAGCCGTACTGCTGGTTGACGATGGTGTGCAAGGCGAGCTTCGCGAGCGCGAAGATGGCGATGGCCAGCAGTGCATCGCGGTGGCGGGGAGGCGGAGTGGGGTTTACGTCGGTCATGAGAAAGGCTGAGGTGACCGATCCACTCGAAGGAGTCACCGCGGTTGTGAGTCTGCGGATCGTTTCGAGCTTCGGCGCGGCAAGAGTACCCGAGGCTGTCACCATTCTGAACTCTGCTCCCAAAATCGCTGTTCGCGGGAGCGAGGTCAGTACTTATCGCCCAGTGTATGCTTGAACATACGCCCAATGTCGAAACGACAATCGAGAGTCAACCGGCCGACGCTGGAACGCATCAGCTGGATTGCCGGAGTCGCCTCGGCACTGATTGCGGTGCTTGCTCTCGTCGTGCGTTACTCGAGCGGCAACAGCGCAACCGTAACCGCAACGGGAGCCCCCGTGGTTATCACGCAACAGAGCCCGAACGCACATGTCGTCGTCAACGTGCCTCCTGAGCGAAGAAAGACGGATCAAGACAACTGCACTGAGGACGAGCGTTGGGTGGGAATGACTCCGAGCGCTGCAGAGTGGTCGGGGAAAGTAACGCCAGAACAAGCCAAGCAAGCCGTCTTCTATGGGGAACTGCGTTGGTCACCTGAACTACACAACGAGCGAAACACAACCCGTGGTGAGGTACAGCTCGAAGTAGACGGCCGACGCACCGTCATCTACAAGTGGGATTCACCAAGTGAATCGACGCATGCCTTCACCGTTAAGCTAAATCAACTACTCGTCGGAACATCTGGGCGGTTCAAGATACGCTGGGTGTACAAGTCCGGCAAATCGGGCGTCTGCGTCGCGAAGAGCTACGTTGGGACGTGACCATCGACACGGCGACGGCTTCGCCGCGCTGGGGAAGGGCGATTGGTGGCGGTGACTGGAGTCGAACCAGTGACCTAGCGCTTATGAGACGCCCGCTCTAACCATCTGAGCTACACCGCCGGGCGGGGAGCGGGGATTGTAGGGGGCCGGCCGCTCACCGTCAAGGATCGCCCGCACCGCAGAAGGTGCGGTGGGGACTACACTTAAACGCTGCGTAGGGCAGGATATTTCGAGTGACGGAGAGCCTGGACAGGACGTGCGTCGGCTGCGGCCAGTCGGAGGAACAGGTCCGGCTCGAGCCGTGCGCGGTGTGCGGGCGCTACTTCTGTGCCGACTGCGCGCACCGCGCCGGGTTCGGGCGCAAGTTCTGTTCGCCCGCCTGCGGGCGCGCATACTATTTCAGCGGAGAGACCGATGACGACGAAGACCAGCCCGGGAACGATGACTGACACCACCACCACGGCAGCCGCGCTGACGCATCGGCCGCGCCGCCTGCGCCGCAGCGAGAGCATCCGCGCCCTCGTGCGCGAAACGGTCGTGCGCCCCGAGGACCTGATCTATCCGCTGTTCGTCGTCCCGCCGTCGCGCGCGCGCACGGAGATCGGCTCGATGCCGGGCGTGTGGCAACTGCGCGTCCGCGAGGCGGTCGAAGAAGCGCAGCGCGCGTACGACGCGGGCATCCGCGCGGTGCTGCTGTTCGGGCTCCCGGAAACGAAAGACGGCATCGGCTCGTCGTCATGGGATCCGTCGGGCCCCGTGCAGTCGGCGATCGAGGGCATCAAGCGCCACCTGCCGGCGATGACGGTCATGGCCGACGTCTGTCTCTGCGAGTACACCGATCACGGCCACTGCGGCGTGATCGTCGACCGCAACGGCGTGAAGGACGTCGACAACGACGAGACGCTGCCGCTGCTGATGAAGCAGGCGGTGTCGTTCGCCGCCGCGGGAGCGGACTTCGTCGCGCCGTCGGACATGATGGACGGCCGCATCGGCGCGATCCGCCGTGCGCTCGACGGGCGGGGGCTGACCGAGGTCGGGATCATGGCCTACTCGGCGAAATTCGCGTCCGGGTTCTACGGACCGTTCCGCGAGGCCGCGGAGTCGGCGCCGCAGTTCGGCGACCGCCGCACCTACCAGATGGATCCCGCCAACGGCCGCGAGGCTCTACGCGAAGTGGAGCTCGACGTCGAAGAGGGCGCCGACATCGTGATGGTGAAGCCGGCGCTGTCGTACCTCGACATCATCCGCCAGGCCCGCGACTCCTTCCCGCTGCCGATCGCCGCGTACAACGTCAGCGGCGAGTACTCGATGGTCAAAGCCGCGGCGGAGCGCGGCTGGATCGACGGGCCGCGCGTCACCGGCGAGATTCTCACCTCGATCAAGCGCGCCGGCGCCGACCTGATCATCACCTATCACGCCCTCGAGTTCGCGTCCGCCTACCATGGCTAACGACACAAGTCCAGATTGACGTCCTTCCGGTTCTCCGGCAAACTACCGCCCGTCCAAGACCATATCTTTTTGACGGATAGGAGAACCGATGAAGCGTCTCTCTCTTTTCTTTTTGTGTGTCCTGTTTTCGATGACTGCGTTCGCGCAGCATACCAACAGCCCCAACGGGCAGCTCGATCTCGACGGGCTTCCGGACCTCGTCCTCAGCGACAATCTCGGCCAGCAGTGGGTCGTCCGCGACGAAAACCTCTCGCCGACGTACTGCTCGGTCATCGAAGGTGAAGTCGAGCCGGGCCTTCGCCGGCTGGTGCGTTTCACCGTCACGATCAACAACATCGGAGATGCCGACGTGTTCATCGGCGATCCGAACGATCCGCGCTACAACAACCTCTTCGAATTCGCCTCCTGCCACAACCACTATCACTTCAAGAACTACGCGAAGTATGAGCTGGTCGATCCGCGCACCGGTTACACGTGGCGCGCCGCGAAGCGCGGCTTCTGCATGCTCGACACCGATCCGGTTCCGTCGGCTGACGGTAACGAGCCGCCGCGCGCGAAGCAGTTCCTGAGCTGCGGCGCGATCGGCATCCCGGGCTACCAGGGCATCAGCCACGGCTGGGCCGACACCTATCGCTTCTTCCTCGGGGGCCAGTACTTCGTCCTCGACGGCGGCGACGGGCAGGCTCCGGTTCCTCCGGGCGACTACCTCATCCGCATCACCGCGAATCCGCCGTACTCGCCGGACAAGAAGGGCAACTGCCCGCTGGCCAAGGATCCGGCCACGGGTCTCTGCCACAACTTCGCTGAGTCGGATTACACGAACAACGTCGGCACCGCGCTGATCAACATCCCGGCGCACCCGGGTCGCGAGGGCGTCGGTCCGCTCAAGAACGAGAAGGCGCTCGACTACGAGCCGGCCGATCACCAGTAAGCAGGATCGATCAGCCGCACCAGACCGCGGTCACCGCGTCCGGATGATCGAGCAGGTATCCGTCCTCGGCGGCGTCGTATTCAATGACGGCGCCGTCGAGTTTGGACGCGGCCATCGTGTCGAGGGCGACGCGGATCCCATCGACCTCGATCACCTCATCGCCATCGGCCGGGTCGGAGGCGTAGCTGAGGCGATAGCCGGAGCCGCCGCAGCCGGTGGTGAAGGCGATGCGGAGCATCCGGCCTAGATCGTTGCCGAGGTGCGAGGCGGCTTCGGGGGAGAGGGCGATGTTCATTCGGGGGAGCCGTGGACGATGCGCCACTCGGCGTCTTCGCGCTTCCACCAGTCGGCGTCGTGTTTGATCAGCTCCAGCTCGCGCTCGAGCTCCACGGTGTGCGCGCGTTTGATGGTCTCGAGATAGATCAGCAGGTTGCGGTCGGCGTTGTTCGCGGCGGTGATGAGCTCGCGCAGCTTGCGCTGCATCGTCCGCTCGCGCGCGATCAGGAATTCCGAGGCCTCGCGATGCGAGAGCTCGCCCTCGAGGATGTCGTTGAAGATCATGTCCGAGCCGAGGGTCACGCGCACGCGGCCGCGTCCCGCCGAGGCGATCTTCAGCTCGATCAGATCGCGGTTCTCGCGTTCGTCGACCGCGAACTGCTTGAAGATGTGCGCCGTCATCGGATTCGGCAGGTTCTCGGCGAGCTTCTCGAACGTCTTGTAGGCCTCGACCGTGTACTGGAACAGCAGTGCGAGCTGTTGGTCCGTAAGCGCGGTGGTGGTGGATTCGACTGCTGTCATTTCTACTCCTTGGTTGCCCGGTCACCCGGTCACCCGGTTACCCAGCGCCGGGAGACTGGGTGACCGGGTGACTGGGTAACTTCATTCAATCTTCGCCACATTCACAACAACATCCCCCGCCAGCTTCGCCTGACAGCTCAACCGGTGGGGTTCTTCGAGCTCTTTGTAGGTCTCGTCGGGCGTGGGCGGGGTGAGGTTATCCCATCCCTGCACGACTTCGACTCTGCAAGTCCCGCACGCGCCGTCGCCGCCGCAGACATGGCTGATGTCGACGCCGAGCTCGAGCGCGGAGGACAACAGCGTTTTGCCCGCGGGAAATTCGCCCGTTTTCTGCTGGTCTGCGAACGTGACGCGAGGCATGGGGCGTCGCGATTCTACTTGCTGACCGCGCGGTGCGCCATGTACGAGCTGCGCACGAGCGGCGCGCTCTCGACGTGTTGAAATCCGAGCGCTCTCGCGGCGTCGCCGAGGAACGTGAACTCCTCGGGCGTGTAGTAGCGCCGCACCGGGTGATGGCGCTCCGTCGGTGCGAGGTACTGGCCCATGGTGAAGATGCCGACGCCGGCCTCGCGCAGGTCGCGCGCGACGCCGAGCACTTCGTCTTCGCTCTCGCCCAGGCCGAGCATCACGCTCGACTTCGTCAGCATCCCTTCCTCGGAAGCCCAGCGCAGGACGTCGAGCGAGCGCTCGTACTTCGCGACCGGACGCACCGCCGAATACAGCCGCGGCACGGTCTCGACGTTGTGCGCGAGCACCTCGGGCTGCGAGGCGATCACGACGCGCAATGCATCGCGATTGCCTTCGAGATCGGAGATCAGCACCTCGACCGCGGCGCCGGTGCGCTCGCGGACGGCGTGCACGGTATCCGCGACGATCGCGGCGCCGCCGTCCGGCATGTCGTCGCGATTGACCATCGTGATCACCGCGTGACGCACGCGCATTCTCTCGACGGCCTCGGCGACGCGGCGCGGCTCGTCGACGTCGGCGGTCAGCGGCGTTCCGCGTCCGACCGCGCAGAACGTGCAGCGGCGCGTGCAGATCTCGCCGAGGATCATGAACGTGGCCGTGCCGGCGCCCCAGCACTCGAAGATGTTCGGGCAGCGCGCTTCCTGGCAGACGGTGTTGAGCGCGAGATCGTTGATGAGACGCGAGACCGGTAGCGAGGCGAGGTCGCCCGGCACGCGGACTTTCAGCCAGTCGGGACGGATGCCGGCGCGCTTATTGACGGGTTTGTTGACGGGTGTCATGACACGGCGACCTGCGACTGAAAGCGCTCCAGCGCCTCACGGTCGTCGGTCCACCGAATCCTTTCATACGCCTCGGCGAACGTAAACCAGCCGCAGGCGTCGTGCTCGAGCGTGTCGAGACGGATCGGGATGCGCGAGTCGATCGCCGCGGTGAACGCGACCTCGCTGGCGATGATCGGCGCGGGATGCTGGGCCTCGAGGAACTGCGACTCGATCATGAACGATTGCCGCAGATCGAGCGGCTCCGGCTCGCCGGACTGCCCAGTCTCCTCGCGCAGCTCGCGCCGCGCGGTCTCGAGTGGCGACTCGCCGGCTTCGATCGAGCCGGTGATCGGCTGCCAGTAGTTGCCGCGCTCCCTGCGCCGGTGCAGCAGCAGCACGCGATCGCCGTCGTGCACGAGCACTTTCACGAGGCGGATCGTCTCCGCGCGCGGCACGAGCTCGCGCTCGAAGACGTCCGCGAACTTCGCGGAGAGAACGGCGCGGACCTCTTCGAGTGGGATGTGACGGCCGGTCTCGCGCTCGATGGACGTCACGCCCATGCCCTGAATGCCGCACGGCGTGATGAGGCGGAAGTGATCGAGGTTGGTCGAGACGTTGAGCGCCCAGCCGTGCGAGGTGACCCAGCGCGCGATGCGCACGCCGATCGCGGCGATCTTGTTCGCGCCGACCCAGATGCCGCGCTTTCCGTCGATGCGCGCCGCGGTGATGCCGTACTCGGCGACGGTCCGGATGAGCACTTCCTCGAGGCGCGTGACGTACTTGCGGACGTCGCGGTGCCCTTCGCCGAGGTGCACGATCGGATAGCCGACGACCTGGCCGGGACCGTGGTAGGTGATGTCGCCGCCGCGCGTGGTCTCGTAGAAGCGGACATGCTGCGACTCGAGCACGTCCGGCGTCGCTAGAAGGTTGCCGGAATCGCCGCCGCGCCCGAGGGTGATGACCGGCGGGTGCTCGAGGAGGAGCAGCTGATCGTCGATCTCCTCGCGCTGCCGGAGCTCGACGAGCCTCTGCTGCAGCTTCATCCCATTTTCATATGTCACGAGATGCAGTTGGTGGAGGGAGCAGGTGCGCATCCGGGATGCACAACGCGATGGGCGCGTGCGCTATTGCCGTCCGCCGGCGGCGATCGACTCCAGGCGGACGGCCTGCCCCTCGAGATTCGCGCGCGTCTTCTGGGGCATCTTCGGCGCGAGGTCGCGGAGGATCTTCGCGGCTTCGATGAGCCGGCCCTCGCGCGCGAGCGCGTCGGCGCGGGCGACGTCGGAGTCGAGCAGCCTGCGCCGGGCATCGTTGCCGCGCGGCGTTTCCGCGATCCGGTCGAAGATGCGGTCGGCGAGCTCCCTCTCTCCGGCGTCGACGTAGATCGAAAAGAGCGGGAACGTGAAGTCGAGATTCTCCGGCGCCGCCTCGCAGGCGCGCTCGAGATACTGGCGTGCGGTGGCCGCGTCGTTTGCGGCGAGGTAGCTCAGTCCCACGATGCCGTTCGCGCGCGTTTCGAACGTGCGGTCGGCGTCGAGCGCGGCTTGCGCCTGCACGCGCGCGTCGACGGCGCGGTTCGGAACGGCGAGCAGCAGCTCGGCGTAGGCGAGATGGCAGGCGCCGTTTTCGGGAGCGGCGTCGAGCGCGGCGCGGAAGTGGCGCTCGGCGTCGGCCTCGCGTCCGCGCACGCGCGAGAGCAGCTCGCCCAGCTCGTACAGCAACTCGCCGCGCGGGATCGGCTTGACCTCGAAGTCGATCGGCGCCGCCGCCAGCAGCACTGACAGCGCCGGCGTGCCGACTTTGCGCATCGCGTACTCGAGCTCGCGCGGCGTCATGCGGTAATGCGTGAGGATCGCGGCGGCCGTGTCGACGCCGTCGTCGATGTCGCGCAGGAACGCGAAGAAGGCCTTCGGATCGCGGCGCATGAGCGTGGCCACGGTGGCCCAGCTCTGCGCGTAGTAGTCGAACGTCCAGGCGCGCGCGTCGTCGGCGCCGGCGGAGAACATCTGCTCGAGAGGCATGCGCAGGCGGCCGCGCATGCGCGAGATGTGCTCGCGGATCGGGAGGCCGGCGTTGCTGTAGTACTCGGCGAGCCCCTCTTCGATCCAGAGCGGCAGCGGCCTGCCGACCCGGAAGAGGAGGTCGTGGACGACCTCGTGGCGCGGCGTGAGCGTGCCCCCGTCGCGCGCGCTGGTGTCGATGAGGATGGTGCTCCCTTTCGGGTGGCGGATGGTGATGCCGCTGGCGTCGACGCGGCCGCCGCGGATGGCGTCGAAATACGGCTGCACGTTGCGGCGCGAGGCGAAGAAGAACACGCGCGTGCGCTGCGCCGGCGCGTGGAAGTAGTCGCTCGTGCCGGTGAGGAGAGTGGTCAGTTTCTCGAGATCGTGCGCGAGGGCGCGCGTGCCGTGCTCGCCGACGGCGCTGATGACGACGAAATGCTGCGTCTCGGCGCGCATCCACTCGATGTTCGCCGGCGGAAGCGGGATCGGGCCGACCCGCATCGGGATGACCGGGCGGCGCTCGACGACGCCGGGATCGAGGAAAGGAATGCGGCCGACGCTGCCGGAGGACGGGGCAATGCGGGCTGCCTGGCCTGGCCTTCCACCGCGCTGCGCCGGGAGCGGCGCGGCGACGAGAAGAAGCACGGCCGCGGCGGCGATGGTTTTCACCTTGCCCTACCTGGTTTTCACCTTGCCGCGGAGGCGCTGCGCATCTCGTACCACTTGCGCGTCGGTCGCCACCCGCAGCAACTCGTCGAGAAGTTTGATCGCCTCCAGTTTGCGCCCGGAGTTCGCCAAAGTCACGGCCTCGTTGTACATCTGGATGTGCCGGTTGACCACGGCGGTGGCGGCGAGCTGATCCGCCTGCTGCGCGAGCTCCCGCTTCGCCAGCGCGTCCTCGGTGGCTGCTGCGAGCGCACGGACGATCGCCGCCGCCTCGTCGAGCTTTCCCTGTTTCGCGAGCGCGTTCGCGCGGTCGGTCTCGAATTGCACTTTCAAATTGCGCGCGGCGAACACGGTCTGCTTGTCGCGCGCGCGTTCGAAGACCGAGGCAAAGAGGGCGTCGGCCTTGGCGTTGTCGCCCGTGCGCAGATAGAAGTCGTAGAGGTGCAGCGCGAAGTCCATGCGCGCCGGCGCGAGCAGATGCGCGCGCTCGAGCTGCTCGATCGCCGGCTTGACGTCGCTCTCGACGACGTAGCTCGCGCCGATGATTCCGCGTGCGCGTCCCTCCTCGGCGCCGAGCGAGAGCGCCCGTTCGGCGAGCGCACGCGCCTTGCGGAAGCCGGCCGTGTCTTCCGGCTTGGCCTCGAAGTAGGAGGCAAACGGTCCGAGCGCGTCTTTCAGCAGGAACTCGGCGTAGGTGAGCTGCACCTCCGCATTCGCCGGATCGGCGGCGATCGCTTCCTCGAACCTGCCGAGGGAGGCGAGGGCGGGCGCGTACTTAGGATCGACGCTGAGCGCCTCGCGATAGTGCCGGAGCGACTCCTCGCCCGCGCCGGCGACGTGCGAGAGGAACAGCCCGAGTTGATGGAGCAGGTTTGCACGTTCCAGTGGAGCGGCGGGCTTTAGCCCGCCGGTTTGTCGCGAGATCGTCGGCGGGCTAAAGCCCGCCGCTCCACTGGAGACGATGCGCACGGAGCCGCCGTGTGCGTTGCGGATCACTTTGCGCATGTCGTCGAGCGTCTTCCCGTAATGCGTGGCCAGCGCGTCCGCCACCGGCGTCCCTTGCGCCACATCCCGCATGAACGGCTCGAACTTCTGATGATCGAGGTGCATGAGCCAGTCGACGGCGGACCAGCTCTGGGCGTAGAACAGCGGCGCCGTGGCTTCGGCGGACTCCGCGCGCACGGCGAACATCTTCTCGAGCGGCTCGGGTTGATTGCGGTGCAGCATGGCCAGGTGCGGGGCGAGCACGCCGCCGGCGATGATGGTGCCGTTTTTCACCTGCGAGTTCGCGTAGAACTCGGCGAGGCCTTCTTCGATCCAGAGCGGCGGCGTGAGCGTCGACTGGCGCAGCAGGTCGTGAATCAGCTCGTGCAGCGCGGTGCGCTCGACGCCCGCGCGGCCGGCGTCGATGAACATCGTGCCGCCGCCTTCGTGGCGCACGTAGACCCCGGTGACGTTCGTCTTCTCGCGGCCGATCAGCAGATCGAAGTACGGCTGGCTCTCGCGGCGCTTGGCGAACACGAAGATCGTCGTGGGCGCGTGCGCCGGCGCGTTCAATGCCGCGGCCAGCGTCTCGAGGTCGCCGGCGATGGCGAGCGTCTTCTCTTCGCTCGCGCTGCTGAGGATGTCGAAGCGCGGCGTGGTGACGCGCACCCAGACCCCGTCGGCGGCGGGAAACGGGATCGGGCCGTTCGGCTTGCGGACTTTGCCCTGCTCGCCCCGGACGCCGATCAGCACCGGCGGCGTGTAGACGTCCTGCGCCATCGCTGAAATGGCGAAGGAGAGGGCGAAGAGGAGGAATGCGAGGCCGAGGCGGTTCACCTACATGGTGAACTGCGCGGCCTCGATCAGCGATTTCATGCGGGCCATGAACTGGTCGGCGATCGCGCCGTCGATCAGGCGGTGATCGAACGTCAGCGCGAGGTAGCACATGGAGCGGATGGCGATGAAGTCGCCCTCTTTGGTCTCGACGACGACGGGGCGTTTCTTCACGCCGCCGACGCCGAGGATCGCCACCTGCGGCTGATTGATGATCGGCGTGCCGAAGAGGCTGCCGAAGATGCCGGGATTCGTGATCGTGAACGTGCCGCCCTGCACGTCGTCGGGGCTGAGCTTCTTCGCGCGCGCGCGGTCGCCGAGGTCGTTGACGGCGCGGGCGATGCCGAGGACGTTCAGCTCGTCGGCGTGCTTGAGGACCGGGACGATCAGCCCCCACTCGAGCGCGACGGCGATGCCGATGTTCATCTCGCGGTGATAGACGACGTTGCTCTCGTCCATCGACGCGTTGAGGATCGGGAACTCGCGGAGTCCCTGGATCACCGCCTGGACGATGAAGGGGAGATAGGTGAGCTTCACGCCGCGCTGCCCGTAGTCGTCCTTGTGCCTGCGGCGCAGCTTGTCGACGTTGGTGAAGTCGACCTCGAAGACGGTGGTGACGTGCGCCGAGGTGTTCTTCGACTCGATCATGTGCTGCGCGATGCGCTTGCGCATGACCGAGAGCGGCTCGAGGCGAATGTTCTCGCCGGGCGCGAACTGCGGCCCGCGCGGCTGCGGCGGGGCCGGTTGCGCGGTTGCGCGGTCGCGCGGTTGCTCGGCGGCCGGTTTGGGCTGCTGGATGAATTCGAGGATGTCGCTCTTCGTGACACGGCCGGAGACGCCGGTGCCGGGGATCTGGGAGATGTCGACGTTGTTTTCTTTCGCGATCTTGCGGACGAGGGGGCTGGATTTGGTGCGGCGGCGGTCGTCGAGAGAGGTGGGTTCCTCGGGGGGAGTTGGTTGCCCGGTTGCCCGGTCGCCCGGTTGCCCGGTTGTTGGTTGCTCGGTTGTTGGTTGCTGAGTTGCTGGGTTGCTGGGTTGCTCGGGTTGCGCCGGCTTCTTCTCTTCGCTGGGAGACTGGGAGACCGGGAGACTGGGCGACTCCTGCGCTGCCGCCGGCGCTGGCGCGGCCGCCTCGCCCTCGGCCCCAATGCGGGCCACCACCGCGTTCACCGGCACGGTGTCGCCTTCCTTGGCGAGGATTTCGGTGAGGGTGCCGGCGGCGGGCGAGGGGATCTCGGCGTCGACTTTGTCGGTGGAGATCTCGAGCAGCGGCTCGTCGCGCTCGACCTTGTCGCCGACTTTCTTGAGCCAGCGCGACACGGTTCCTTCGGCGATCGACTCGCCCATCTGGGGCATCACGACATCAGTGGCCATTCTTCAATCCTCGCGAGGGGCCTTTTACCGCGTGAGCGCGTGAGCGCGCAACCCTGCTACTGTGACGCGCGATGCGCTTGCGCGATCTGTACCGTGACCGCGCGGTCTGGCTGTACGGCCTCCTCACGGCGCTCTTCTTCTATCGTCCGCTGACCACGCAGACCTTTTTCTTCCGCGATCTCTACCAGTGCTACTACCCGCGCAAGGCGATCCTCGGCGCGGCGCTGCGCGCGGGGACATTTCCGCTCTGGGATCCGTTCACGAACGGCGGGCAGCCGTACCTGGCGATGCCGACGTACAACGCGCTGCATCCGTCGAACGTGCTCTACGCGCTGCTGCCGCCGCTCGTCGCGTTCAACTGGATCCTCGTGCTGCACGTCTTCTTCTGCGCGGTCGCGGCGTACTGGCTGGGGCGGGTGGTGGGGCTCTCGCAGCGGGCGGCGTTCGTCAGCGGGATCGCATTCGCATTCGCGGGCGTGACGCTGTCGGGCATCAACCTGATCGGCTGGCCGCTGGCGTTGCCGTGGATTCCGATCGCGATCGGCCTGCTGCATCGCGGATCGGTCGTTCCCGCGGCGTTCGCGGCGGCGATGCCGCTGATCGCCGGGATGCCCGAGCCGGCGGCGATGCTGTTCATCACGCTGATCGTCTGGGCGGTCGCGCACCGCATCCGCGCGACGTCGGTCGCGATCGTGATCGCGGGCGCGATCGGGCTGTCGCTCTTCGTCACGCTGCCGGCGACGAGCGTGATCTCGCAGTCGTCGCGCGCGGCGGCGCAGCGGACGTACGAGAGCTTCACGTCATGGTCGGTCCATCCGCGGCGGCTGCCGGAGCTGATCATTCCGCAGTACTTCGGTCCGACGCATACGCTCGCCGAGAGCGACTATCGCGGGCGGCAATACGAGACGCTCGGCTTTCCGCTGCTGCTCAGCATCTACTTCGGGGTCCCGCTGCTGCTGCTCGCGGGGTTCGGCGCGCGTGCAAATCGCGCGCTTGCTGCGCTGGCGCTGTTCGCGCTGCTGCTGGCGCTCGGCCGCTATCTGCCGGGCTTTCGCGCGATCTATGAGATCCCGTTCGTGACGCTGTTCCGCTATCCGAGCAAGGCGCTCTTTCTGGCACTGCTGCCAGTGGCGATCCTCGCGGGATACGGCGCGGAGCGCGCGGCCGCGAACCGGCGGAGCGCGTTCCTGATCGCGGCGGTGGTGACGCTCGACCTCTTCTCCGCAGGCTGGTCCGTCAATGCCTACGCGCCGCGCGCGATCTTCGACGCGCCGCCGCTCGCGCCGATCGCGCGCGAGGCGATCGGGCCGCTGCGCTTCTACGCGCCGGCGCGGCCGCTGGTCGTGCACGCGCCGACGAACGAGATCCGCTGGCTCGCGCAGTCGCAGACCGCGTCGCTGAGCGAGCAGACGCCGGTGGCGTTCGGCATCCCGGTCGTCTTTCACAAAGACTACGACGGCCTCGCGCCCCGCCCGATCTCGCAATTCGCGCGCATGCTGCCGGGCATGTCGTGGCAGCAGCGAAGACCGCTCCTCGACGCTGCCGGCGTCGGCGCGTTCCTCACCGTCGACGACGTGCGGCTTCCCGGCGTCGTCCAGATCGCGAGCGCCGGCGACCTGCGCCTCTACCGAAACGACGGCGCCTACGCCGCCCGCTTCACCGGCCCTTGCAGCGGCGGCCGCGCGCGCATCACCCGCCGCGACCTCAACTCCGCCCGCTACGAAGCCGACGCCCCCTGCGACGGCCGCGTGGTCTTCTCCGAGAACCACTACCCCGGCTGGCGCGCCTTCATCGACGGCCGCGAAGTCCCCCACCTCCGCGCCCTCGGCGCGTTCACGTCCGTCAACGTGCCGCGGGGACACCACGTGATCGAGCGGCGGTATTTCCCCCCGCGGTTCGTGGCGGGGATTGCGGGGTCATTGCTGACGGCGGCGATGCTTTTCTTTCTCAGGCGGCGGGACGCCGCCTGACCAGCCGCCGGGGACGGCGGCGTTCCGGAGCGCCGGCGTCTCGCCGGCTGGTCGGGCGCCGTCCCGGCGCCCCTAATAGTCGAGCAGCTCTCGCGCGGCGCTAAGTACGCGCGCTTTGTCCGGGAGGGCGGCGGCTTCGAGGGGCGGGGAGTAGGGGGTGGGGACGTCCATGGCGGCGATGCGTTTGATCGGGGCGTCGAGGTAGTCGAACGCCTTTTCCGCAATGCGCGCCGCGAACTCGGCGCCGGCGCCGCCGGTGAGCGGGGCTTCGTGGAGGACGATCACGCGGTTGGTCTTCGCGACCGACTCGAGAATCGCTTCTTCGTCGAAGGGGAGGATCGATCGCAGGTCGATGATCTCGACCGACACGCCGTCCTTCGCCAGCTCGTCCGCGGCGTCGGCGGCGACGTAGATCATCGCGCCCCAGGTGATGATGGTGATGTCCTTTCCCTTGCGGCGCACGTTGGCCTTGCCGATCGGGACGATGTAGTCCTCTTCGGGGAGGTTCTCTTTGATGCGGCGGTAGAGGTACTTGTGCTCGATGTAGAGCACCGGGTTGTCGTCGCGGATCGCGGCTTTCAGCAGACCCTTGGCGTCGTACGCGGTTCCGGGCGCGACGATCTTGAGCCCCGGCCGGTTCATGAACATCGCCTCGGGATTGAGCGAGTGATACGGACCGCCGTGCGTGCCGCCGCCCGCGGGGCCGCGCACGACGAGCGGGCAGGCGCGGCCGAAGAGGTAGCTGTTCATCGCCGCGAAGTTGACGAGGATGTCGTAGCCGCAGGTGATGAAGTCGATGAACTGCATCTCCGCGATCGGGCGCATGCCCATCAGCGCCGCACCCGAGGCCGCGCCGATGATCGCGATCTCCGAGATCGGCGTGTCGATCACGCGCTCCGGTCCGAAACGGTCGATCAGTCCGTAGCTGGTCTTGAACGCGCCGCCATAGCCGCCGACGTCTTCGCCGATGAGGAACACGCGCTCGTCGCGCGCCATCTCCTCCTGCATGGCCTGGGTGATGGCCTCAATGTACGTCGTCTCAGCCATTCCAGTAGCCATCCTCGATGTAGAGCCCCCGCGATGCGTGCGACGGATCGGGCATCGGCGAGCGCTCCGCCTCGTCGGTCGCCTGGTCGACTTCCTCGCGCACGCGCTTCTGAATCGCGTCGAGCTCATCGCGCGACGCGACGCCGCGCTCGACCAGCAGCTTTTCGAAGCGCACGACCGCGTCCTTCTCCGCCCACTCCGCGATCAATTCCTTCGGGACGTAGGCCGCGTTGTCGTGCTCGGCGTGTCCCTTCATGCGGAACGTGATTACCTCGATCAGCGTGACGCCGCCGCCGTTGCGCGCGTTTTCGACCGCCTGCTTCGTCGTGTCGTGCACGGCCAGGACGTCGTTGCCGTCGATGGTGATGCCGTTGCAGCCGAAGGCGAGCGCCTTGTCGGACAGTTTCGTGAGCAAAGTCTGCTTCACGGTCGGCGTCGAGTAGGCGTAGCCGTTGTTCTCGACGATCACCACCATCGGCAGCTTCTGCACCGCCGCGAAGTTCATCCCTTCCCAGAACGCGCCGGTCGACGATCCGCCGTCGCCGATGAAGGCCAGCGTGACCAGCTTGCGCTTCTGCATCCGTCCGGCGAGCGCGATGCCGGCCATGACCGGGATCATGTCGCCGAGCATGGAGATCTGTCCGATGAAGCCGTCCTTCGCCGGATGGCCGAAGTGGATGTTGAGCTCGCGTCCGCGAGTCGGGCTGTCGCCCTTGGCCATGTACTGGCGGATGACGTCGGCGGGCTTGGCGCCGGCGACGAGAATCGCGCCGAGGTTGCGGATCAGCGGCTGTACGACGTCGCCCTGCTTGTAGTCGAGCGCGTACGCCGCGGCGACCGACTCGCCTTCCTGCCCGAGGGAGCGATAGAGACCGCCGATGACCTTCGCCTGCCGGAAGAGCGCGACCAGGCGCTCTTCGAGCGTGCGCGTCAGGCGGAGGTAGTAGGCGATCTCGAGGAGCTGTTCGTTCGTGAGTTGCGACATCAGATGTGCAGCGCCTGCCCGTGCACGTCCTCCGCGGCTTCGGCGAGCGACTCCGAGAGCGTGGGATGCGCGTGAATCGTGCGGGCGATCGATTCCGACGTCGCCTCGAGCTCCAGCGCCGCGCCGGCTTCGACGATCAGCTCCGTCGCCTTGGGTCCGACGATGTGCACGCCGAGGATCTCGTCGTACTTGGCGTCGGTCACGTACTTCACGAAACCGACGGCCTCGCCGACGATCTTGGCTTTCGCGTTGGCGGTGAACGGGAACTTGCCGATCTTGACCTCGTAGCCGCGCTCTTTCGCCTTGCGCTCCGTGAGACCGACCGACGCGACCTCGGGATCGGTGTACGTCGCGTTCGGAACGTGGTCGTAGTTGATGGGCCTCACGTCCTTCCCCGCGATGTGCTCGATCGCGAGGATCCCCTCGGCGAACGCACAGTGCGCGAGGGCGGGGGTAGGGACGATGTCGCCGATCGCGTAGACGTTCGGCTCGCCGGTGCGCATCAGTCCATCGACTTCGACCATACCGCGCTGATCGAGCTTCACCTTCGTCTTCTCGAGTCCGCAGTTCTCGGTCACGGCGCGGCGGCCGGTCGCGGAGAGCACGATCTCGGTCTCGATCGTCTGCTGCTTGCCCTTGACCTCGACGACAGACTTCACGCCGCCCTCGGTGACTTCGCACGACAGCACTTTCGCGTCGGTGAAGACGTCGATGCCCTTCTTCTTGAAGATCCGCGTGAACTCTTTCGAGACCTCGTCGTCCTCGATCGGGAGGAGCTGCGGCATCACCTCGACGATGGTCGTCTTCGTACCGAAGCGCGAGAAGATCGACGCGAACTCGCAGCCGACCGCGCCGGCGCCGATGACCAGCATCGACTTCGGGATGTAGTCGAGCGCGAGGATGTGATCGGAGTTGATGATCCGCTTGCCGTCGGCCTTGATGTGCGGCAGGTCCTTCGGCACGGAGCCCATGGCCAGGATGATGTTCTTCGTCGAGAGCTTCTTGCCGTCCCCCTGGCCATCGACCGTGATCTCGACGGTATTGCGGTCGACGACCTTGCCGAAGCCCTTCACCCACTCGACCTTGTTCTTCTTGAAGAGGAACTCGATGCCTTTCGAGTTCTGGTCGACGACGCCCTGCTTGCGCTTCTGCACGGCCGACCAGTCGATGGTCACGTCGCCGACGGTGATGCCGAAGTCTTTCGCCTTCTGGATCTTCTGCCAGATGTCGGCGTTCTCGAGCAGCGCCTTGGTGGGGATGCAGCCGCGGTGCAGGCAGGTGCCGCCGAGGAATGGATCCTTTTCGACGACAGCCGTCTTGAGACCGAGCTGTCCGGCGCGAATGGCGGCCACGTATCCGCCGGGACCGCTGCCGATGATGACGACGTCGTACTGTTGGTCAGCCAAGGAAACCTCCGTGTTTCGGCCGCGCATTATATGCAGCTACCGAAACACGGAGGAGGTTGCCTTTGCTCACGGGCAGTTCGCGTACGGCGGCGGCCCGTCCGGACCGAGGGAGCGGAGCTGCAGATTCGTGCGGTAGTCGGCCAGCACGATGTTCGTCTGCACGTATCCGGGATCGGGCTGATAACCGTTCCAGCGTGAGAACACCCATCCCGCCGTGTCGGTGAGCGTGGCGTTCGGATCGCCCTGCACGCTCTTCCAAGTCGCCTTGCTGACGGGCGTGGTGAAGAGCGACGGATCGATCACCATCCGGATGGAGAAGAACGGGAACCACCACCACGTGCGCACGCAGATAGTCGGCGCGACGTGCCAGCCCCAGTTCACGAAGCAGTTCGGATTGTTTTTCGTCGGCGTGTGCAGCCAGCCGTCGATCCACACCTTCATCGAATCGGTGCCGGCGTTGAGCATCATCCGGCGCATCTCGTGCGCGCGTCCCCAGCAGCCGTCGTCGGGATACATGAACGGAATGCACGGCGGCGGCACGGTCAGCGGATCGCAGCTCGTCGCCGCGCAGAGGTCGAAGAGCTCTTGCGCCCTGCGCCGGGAGACGCAGCAGCGGAACCAGCGCCACGGCCACCAGCACCAGAGCCACCATGCCACTCGCAGCGCCGGCGGAGGTTCGAGGCGGGGGAGCTCGAACGGCGGGTCGTAGGGGCGGACGTCGAGGATCTCCTGGCGGTCGGAGACGGTGACGGCGAGCCACTGCTCCTTGCGCGCCTCCCGCAAGGCGCGCAGCATCTCCGCGCCCTCGGCATCGCGCCTGACGACGTGCCGGGCATGCGAGCGCTCGAACGTGACGGCGACCTCGCCGCCCGGCCCTTCGATGATCTTTTCGACGCGCACGAGCTTCGGCAGATGCACGCGGGCGATGAAGCCGCTCTGCGGATCGGCCTCGATGTACACCGGCATCTTCCGGCGGCGGAGGTCCTCCAGCAGGGCGATGTAGCGCGAGAGGCCCCTGTCATCGGGATTGAAGCGGACGCTGCGGCCGTCGGACAGCACGACCGCGTCGCGAGAGATGTCCGTGATCGCTCCAAAGAATGCGTTCGGATTGGCCATGGCATTTCCTCCTCATGAGTAGTGACGATGAGAGCCGGATCGTTTCAACGTACACTCGGCGGCGATGCGACGCTACTGGCTCGCGGCATTCCTCCTCTCCGCCATTCCGCTTTTCGCCCATCCGCCGGTGAGCGTGGTCTTCGACTCGCGCGGCAACGTCTACTACTCCGATCTCGAGCAGGTGTGGCAGGTCGCGCCCGACGGCACGAAGCGCGTGGCCGTGCCGCACGTGCACACGCACGAGCTGTACGTCGACGCGCAGGACAATCTGTACGGCGAGCATCTCTGGTACGAGGGCGAGCGGATCGACAAGTGGGGTTTCTACGTCTGGCGCCGCGACGCGCGCGGGCAGGTGACGAAGGTGATTCCGAACCGCGAGGGCTTCCGCACGGATTACAGCTTCGTGCGCGATCGCGCCGGGAACATGTACTTCGCGCAGGATAAGACGGTCATCCGCCGCACGCCGGCGGGCAGGAACGACGTGCTGGCCAGCGGCGCCTTCCGCGACATCCGCTGGATGACCGTGACGGCGGATGGAACGCTGTATTTCACCGACGCCGGCGACGTCGTGTGTATCACGCCCGACAAGCGGCTGACGCGCATCGCGCGCAACCTCGCGCACACTAACGTGCTGCGGCCGCTCGTCAGTCTTCAACACGCGTTGCAGGGGATCTGGACCGACGGCGCCGGAAACGTGTACATCGCCGACTCCGCGAACGCGCGCGTGGTCCGCGTCGCACCGAACGGCACCGTGAGGGTGACGGCCTCGATGCCGCCGTGGTCGCCGTCCGGCGGCGCGTTCGATCGCCGCGGCAGGTTGTGGCTGCTGGAGTTCACGCCGACGAATCAGGTGCGGGTGCGGCGGGTCCAGTAGCGCCGGTTTTCTGTGGAGCGGCGGGCTTTAGCCCGCCGGCCCCGGTTCGGTGGGCTGAAGCCCACCGCTCCACAGGAGCCGTCACTGGCCGGTGATGTAGGTGGGGTCGTTCGTGCTCATGTCGATCGACGAGCCGGACGCGGTGACCTTGCCGGTGCCGCTGATCACCTTGACCGTGACCCGCGCGTTGTAGATCGCGTCTTCCGCGCCGAAGTCGCCGACATTGATCTGGCGGTATTCGTTCGCGGCAAGGTCGTAGGCGAGGTACTGCGTGGCGATCGAGTCGGGGCGGACCAGTCCGACCTCGACTCTCGCGGGATTGCCGGTGGTCTCGGTCAGCGCGATGTAGGTGCGGAAGCGCGGCGAATGCTCGACCTGCAGCACCTGCAGCGCGCGGTCGGACGCGCCGACCGACTCCGCCACCGTGACGCCGGGGATGGACTGGCCGTACGTCCCCTTGTCGGTTCTGTTGTACGTCCGCGCGCTGACGCTGAGCGGCGCGTTCTGCGCGGTCGAGACGACGATCGAGCCGCCCGCGCCGTTCGGCTGCTGGAAGAGGTTCTGCACGACGTCGTCGAGCACCTCGATCTCGCCCGGATCGAGCATGACCTGCTTCGACACGTTCGACGACGGATTGGCCTCGGTATAGAACGTCAGCGTCGCCGGGATCTGCGTCGTGCCGGCGTTGTAGATGCGGAGATCGCTCACCCAGAACGCGAAGCCGAGGTCCTTGTGGGCCATGCCCGGGACGACGTAGCGGTTCGCGCTCACCGCGCCCTTCTCGACCGCGGAGACGAGGAACGGATCGTTCGTGCCGTTGTCGAGCTCCGAGACGTACGCGGTGATCTTGCCGGCGCCGCTCGTCACTTCGACTTCCACGCGGCCGTCCTGCAGATCGGTGATGCCGTTCGACGCGAGGAGCAGTCCGATCTGTTTGTGCTCGCTGGCCTGCAGCGAGATCGGGATGGTCGTGAGCAGATGCCCGGAGATGTCGTACGCGCGGACCACCAGGTCGACCGGCTGCCCCGACGCTTCGATGAAGCCGAAGTTCGCGCGATAGGCGGCCGACTGCGCGACCTGCAGCAGCGACAGGACCTTGCCGGCGCCGACGAACTTCGAGAACGGGATCGCCGGCACGTACTGGCCGAACGTGCCGTTGGAGGTGAAGTTGTAGGTCCTGCTCGAGCCGAGCGTGAGCAACTGCTGCTGCGCGGTCGACGTGACCGTCGTCAACAGTCCGCCGGAGCTCGTGGAGGTGGTGAGCGGACGCGCCTCGAGCATGCCCACGGTGCTGCTCAGACCAAATACCGTCGACATGATGTCGTCGAGCGCGAGCGTCTGGTTCGGTGCGATCTCGACCGTCGTGGTGTTGCCGGTGACGGTGCCGTCGGTGCCCGACGGCGTGTAGTTGATCTGATACTTCATCGGCTGCGCGCCGAGGTTCGCGAGCCGCACGTCGGACTCGAACAGCGAGTCGTTCTGTCCCGCGGCGTGGCCGACGCCCAGGAAGATCAGCGAGTCGGGCGCGGGCCCGCTCTTGCCGCTCGGCGTGACCGGCGTGACCAGGCTGACGTTGATCGGGAAAGCCACGACTGACGTCGCATTCGTCTGCAGTTTGCCGCTCTCCTGCGGCGTGACCGACACTTTGACCGTCGCCCGGTTTCCGCCGAGGTTGAGCTGATCGCGGCGGCTGGTCAGCGTGATCGTCGTGCCTTCCTTCGGCAGCGCGCCGGAGGACGGACTCGCGGTGATCCACGGCTTGTCGACGGTGACGGTGAAGCTCGAAGGCGTTTCCGATCCCGGGATGAACAGCTGCTGCACGACGTCGTTGCCGGCGCTGACTTCGACGCTGGCCTCGCTCGTCTTCAGCGCGACGACGAGCACCGTCACGACGTCGGAGTACGGACCTTTCTCGTCGCTGCAGTCGCTCACGCCGCGCACGCGGTAGCGGAACTCCTGCGATCCCGCGGCGATGGTCTGCGTGGTGACGTACTCGGTGTCGGTGAGGAGGAACGTCTGCGCGTTCGCGAAGTCGGCGGTCTGCGACTGCTGGAGCTCCCACGTCTTCACGTGCGCGAGCGGCGTCCAGCGCACGCGATACGGCGAGCCGGAGAGCGTGCGGCCGACGACGTGCGCGTGCGGTTTGCCGGGCGTGCCGCATGCGCCGCCGCCGATCACGCGCAGATCCGTCATCGCCGAGGCGACCGAGCCGCAGTTTCCGACCTCGGCTTCGATGAACCAGCGATACGAGCCGGCGGCGAGATCGATCGGCGTGCGCAGCTCGGTCGTCGAGGCGACCTTCGCCGGCGCCTCGCCTTCGCGCCAGAGCCAGACGTTGTATTTCGTCGCGTTGGCGACGCGCGTCCAGGCGAAGAGCACGCCGCGCTCGGAGATCTCCTCGACGTCGTCGGGCTGCAGTCCGACCGGCGGAATGGCCGCGCAGTTCTGCGGCGCGGCGACGCCGCCGACGTTCTGATTGGAGATCAGCGGATCGCAGCCGGGGCGGAACTCGACGACCCACCAGCGCATGCGGCCCGGCGGCACGCGATGCCGCGCGTGCGTCTCGTTCGTCACAGCGACCGGCGTCGGCGTGCCGTCGTTCGACTGCACGAAGAGCACGTACTTCGCGACCGCGGGCGACCCCTGCGGGACCCAGATGAAGTCGATGTCGGGTTGGAGATTCACCGCGCCGTTCGCGGGCGACTGCAATTGCGGCGGCGTGGTGCCGCAATTCTGCGCGCGCGCGATCGTGAACGTGACTTTGTCGGAGAACGCCGACGGACATTCGTCGACCGATTTCTCGACCAGCGCCTGATACGTGCCGGGAGGCAGTTGCAGCGCCGGCTCGAACTCCGGCTCGGTCGAGCTGCCGAGGAAAATCGTTTCGGTGTTGCCGTTCGTGCGGTCGACGATCGCGAAGAAGCGATAGCGGACGGTCCGGTTCTCGGTGTTGACCTCGGTGACCCGGAAATGGAGGTTGCTCACCGTCGCGCCGTTCACCGGCTCGGCGATGACCGGCCTGGCGACGTTGCAGCGCGGCGTCGCATCCTCGACCGTGAACTCCTCGGTGGGCGAGACCAGCGCCGGGCAGTTTTCGTAGAAGCCCTGCACGTACCAGCGATACGCGCCGGCGACCAGCGTGCGCTCGAGCTGCGTGTCGCGCGTGACGCCGACGTCCTCGAACGCGCGGCCGTTGAACGAGAGCCAGACGCGATAGAGGCTGGCGCGCGTCTGCGCGATCCACGGCAGGACGACCGAGCGGCCGGTGGTCGTCGGCAGGTCGTCGCCGAACACCGGCGGCTGCAGCTGCGGCGGCACGTTGCTGTTGCAGCTCGCCGCCGGCCGGATGATGAAGTTTCCTTCGTTGGAGAGCACCGGCGGACAGCCGTCGCGCAGGCCTTCGACCTTCCACTTGAACGTGCCTGAGGGGAGGCTGATCGACGCGCTGGTCGCCGTGGTGTTCAGGAGCAGCACCGGCGTGCCGCCGTCCTGCGACGCATAGACGCGATACGCGGTGGCGTCGGGGATCCCGCTCCATGAGAACGCCACCGGCGAGACGACGGTGGCGTTGTTCGCGGGCGTGTTCAGCGCGATCGATTCCTGCGGGCACGTCCTCTTCTGGATGGTGACGGTGCGCCGCGCCGACTCGACGTCGGGACAGTTGTCGAACTTCGCGACGACGTACCACTGGTACGTGCCGGGATCGAGCGTGTTCAGGACGAACGAGTTGCCGGTGGTGGTGCCGACCTGCGAGGTGCCGTTCGGACCGCTCACGAAGATGAGGAACGTCTTCCCGGCCGCGGGCGGGTTCCAGGCGAACGTCAGCGGAAGCGTTTGCGTCGCGCCGTCGAGCGGCGCGATGAGCGTCGGCGCGCTGTTGTTGCAGGCGTTGCTCGTGACGACGAAGGTCTGCGGCGCGGACGTTCGCGGCTGGCAGCTGCCCGGGTAGTCCGCGCGGATGCGCCACAGCCAGGTGCCGACGGTGAACGTCGCGCTGCGGCTGCGCGCGGTGCTGCGCTCGCCGAGGGTCTGCCAGGTGTTGCCGCCGTTGTTCGAGTACTCGAACGTCGAGCCGAGCGCGTTGTCGACGTCGGTCCACGAGAAGGGGATCGAGGTGCCTTCCTGGAACGTCGCGCCGTTCGCGGGCGTGAGCAGTTTCGGCAGGATGGTCGGGCAGCTGGTGTTGAAGACGAATGGCTGCGAGGTGAAGCCGCCGCAGCCGGAGGCGGTGGCGCGTACCGTCCAGTGGACTGTGTGCCCCGGCTCGACGGTGATGGTCTTCTCGGTAGTGGTCGAGACGCCGGCCAGCGTGATCGCGCCGTTGTCGATCTGCACGAAGACTTCGTAGAACGACGCGAAGGCGACGCCCTGCCATTTCAGGGTGATGGTGCCGGGCGAGACGGTGCTGTTGTTCGCTGGCTGGCTGAGCGCGGGCGCGGCGGTCGGGCAGCTGGCGACAGTGAACGTGTTACACGACGACGGTCTCTGGCAACCGCCGGTGTATTTCGCGACGACTTTCCAGTCATACGCTGCGCCGTCGACGATCTCGTTCGCCGGAGGAGCCCAGGAATAGTTCAACACTCCTGCGGTCGCCGCAACGGTCGCATGGAGCGTGGTGCAACCAGTTCCTGCCGGGCCGAAGTACACGTCGAAGCCCGTCAGCGACGTCAGCGTGCTGGAAATGCTCCACTTCACTGTGATGCTGTTGTTGGAGCCGCGTCCGACGCCGGTCGCGTTGTTGAGGGGATACTGAAGCGCCGGCGTGGGCTGCGTACACGACTGCGCGTACACGTGACCGGCGAGCGTGAACAGAATCGCAACCGCGATCGCGACCCGAATCAGTTTTCTCATGCGAATGGGCTACAGACGTTCAATGTAACGGTTGCGTTTACGCAAGCCCGTGACCGGGGTCACGACGGACTGCCGTATTTGTTTCCGCCGGTATTGAACACCACAACCACGTCGCCCTGCCTGATATCGCCGCGCGCGCGCATTTCGCGCAGCGCGAGCCAGGCCGCGCCGGTCTCCGGCCCCGCGTCGATTCCCTCGGCGAGTCGCAGCTCCGCGGCCGCGTTTTCGATCTGGGCCTCGTCGACGGCGATCGCGCCGCCGCCCGAGTCGCGCAGCGCAGCCAGCATCAGGCGGTCTCCGACCGCGCGCGGAACGCGCAATCCCCACGCGGTCGTCTGCGGCGACTCCCACTCCGGCGCGGTCTCGAGCTGCTGCTCGAACGCGCGCACGATCGGCGCGCAGCCGCTCGACTGCACGCTCCACATGCGCGGGCGGAAAGAGTCGATCCATCCGAGGCGCTGCATCTCGTCGAACGCCTTCCACATCCCGATCAGGCCCGTGCCGCCGCCGGTCGGGTAGAGGATCACGTCGGGCAGACGGCCGAGATCGGCGAGGAGCTCGTAGCCCATGATCTTCTTCCCCTCGACGCGATACGGCTCCTTGAGCGTCGAGAGATCGAAGCCGCCATGCTCGGCGATGTGCTGCTGGACGCGCTTCGCGGCGTCGGTGATCACGCCCGCGACCAGCTCGACCTCCGCGCCGTAGCCGCGGCATTCGTCGATGATCGACTGCGGCGTGTCGCGCGGCATGGCCACGAACACCGGCAGTCCCGCGCGCGTGCCGTACGCCGACAACGCCGCGCCGGCATTGCCCGCCGTCGGCGCCGCCAGCCGGTTCGCGCCAAGCTTCCTGGCCATCGTCACCGCGGCGGCCATGCCCCGCGACTTGAACGAGCGCGTCGGATTCTTCGACTCGTCCTTGATCCAGACGCCGTCTTCCGAGCGCGACGGCAGCAGCGGCGTCAGTCCCTCGCCGAGCGTCACGATCTCGCGCTCGTCGTCGACGGGCAGGACGTCGACGTAGCGCCACATGTCGTTCCGCTCCCGGAGCTGCACCGGCGCGTCGAATTCGTAGTGCACCAGAATCGGTGCACTACATTTCGGACAGAGATTGACCAGCGAGGCGATCGGAGAGCGCCAGTCACAGCGGGAGCAGGCGAGTGACTTCAACTACTTTTTCTTCGCCTCGTCCAGCTTCTTCTCCAGCTCCTGCATGCTCTTCTGCACGTCGCCGGGCTTGTCTTCCCACTTCGCCAGCTCGTGGCCGAAGGCGCTGATGGCGCTCTCGTACTTGGAGAGGAGCTGTTTGTTGTAGGCGATGGCCGGATCCTGCTCGACCTTCTGCTGCACTTCCTGCCGCGACTTGTCGTAGCCGGCGAGGAGGTCGGCGTAGACCTTCTTGGTCTGCTCGTCCTTCGCTTCGTCGTACGCCTTCTTCGCCTCGGCATAGGCCTTGTCGAAGTTCTGCGACATCGCGTCGCTGAACTTCTCGGCCATCGCCGACGTGCTGACGGCGAGGATCTGCTGTTTGACCCAGAGGTACTCCTGGGTGTTGAAGCCGAGGTCCTTCGCGGCGCGGATATCGGCGGTCATGAGATCGGCGGCCGAGCCCATGGCCTGCATGCCCTGGAGCACGCCCGCGAGCGTGTTCTTGCTCTTGTCGGCCTTCTCGGCGTGCTGCTTCATCTCTTCTTTCGCGACCTGCGCGATCTGCTTCTCGTGCTCGCGCACCTTCAGGTACATCTGGATCTGCGACTCCTTCAGACGGCCATCCGCGGGCGCGTCGTAGGAGTCCTTGGCGATGTCCCTCATCAGGTCGGTGGTGCCGCGCCTCTGAAGGCTCTTCGAGATCGACGCCTTGTCGGCGAGCTCTTTCGCTTTGCATCCGATGAGAACGAGAGAAAGGCAGAAAACAAGAGAGAGAGAACGGCGCATGGACAGGTTTCCTCCGGTTTAACCGTGTAATTGCGCGCTCACGCGCGCACGCAAATCATCGAGCTCACGAAGAACTGATTCCAACATGGTGTTGCGGGCCAGCAATTTCTGCCTCAGCTCGGCAACCTCGGCCTCCAGCTCGGCGACGCGGTCGCTGCCGGGGGCCGTGACGGCCTCGGCCGGTTCTTCTTCCATCACCGCGACAGCCTGGGCGTCTTCCGCGGGCTCGGCGTCCTCGGCGGGCAGCAGCTCGTCATGTCCGAGCTCCTCGATTTCATCGACTGGCAACGGGACGTCGCCGGAGATCGTCGCCGGCCGCTCGCGGCCTTCGGCGAGGAGCTGCTCGAGCGAGACCTCCTCGGCTTTGTCGTAATCGGATTCGACCGCCGCGGCGTCGGCGAAGGGAACGGAGTCGGCGAATGGATTCGACGCTTCTTCCAGAACCTCGGGCTCCGGCTCCGGCGCTTTCACTTCGACTTTGGCCGGCTGCATCGCTCCCGACTTGCGCGGCGTCGGAGCGCCGGAGGCGCCTTTCAACTTCGCGAAGAGATGCTTGGCGGTGATCTTCGAGACGAGCTTGAACGTCTCCATCACGCCCGTGCCCTGCAGCGCGGAGGCCTCGGTGTAGGGATAGCCCTCGAAGCCGAGGGTCTCCTGGAGCTTCTCGACCGGGACGACGCCGGGGAGGTCGCGCTTGTTGAACTGGATCACGAGCGGCGTGTCGTTCGGATCGATCTGATTCTCCTCGAGGTTCTCCATCAGATTCGCGAAGCTCTCGCGATTCGCCTCGACCATCGCCGGCTGAGAATCGGCGACGAAGACCACCGAGTCCGCGCCCTTGAGCACGAGCTTGCGGGTCTCGTTGTAGAAGACTTGGCCGGGCACGGTGTAGAGCTGGATCTTGAGGCTGAACGGGCCGACCTTGCCGATGTCGACGGGGAGGAGATCGAAGAACAGCGTGCGGTCGGTCTTCGTCGCCAGCGAGAGCATCTTGCCCTTCGACGCCGGGTCGAGCTTGTCGAAGATGACCATCAGGTTGGTCGTCTTGCCGCACAGACCGGGACCGTAGTAGACGATCTTCGCGGTCATCTCGCGCGTGGCGTGATTGAAGAGGACCATTGCCGAAAGTATCGCATATGGCGTCCCCGGCGGGAGTCAAAGCGTCGCCGCCGGAGGATGGTGGACGGGCGCGGCGGCCGCGCCGTATGAGAGGAAAGGCGTGGCATGCGCCCCGCTCCGGGTTCCCGCGTATCCATACGCGAGGAGAGGCCGATGAAGGCAGCGATCGGGTTGTTCGTTTTCCTCGGGACCATTCCATTGATCGGGCAGGAGGCGGAGCCGCCGCTGGAGCGCTTTACGCTGATCGCCACGCGCGGCGAGATTCCGATGCCGGTGGCCGTGTACCGGCAGGCGGTGGGGTGGGTGATGCGTGGCGAGCATCATCACGTCACGGTGTCGGCGCATCTGGGCAACGGCGGCGGCCACGCGTACATCGACGCCTATCTCATGAAGAGAATCGGGCCCGACGCGACGAGGGGCGACGAGATCGCCTTCGCCTCGCTCGATCTCGGATTTCCATTCGACGACTGGGTCGACCTGTTCTCGGACCTCGACCTCGAGCCGGGCGAGTACTGGCTGGTCATCGCCAAGCCGAAAGAGAAGGCCCACAGCTCGATCAACTGGTTCGTTCTCCAGCCGAAGAGGGTGCGCGGCTCGTGCAGCGCGAGCTTCCTCGGCTCGCAGTCGTTCACGTTCCAGAGCGATGCGGCCGATTACCTCCCGGCCTCGAAGTTCGAGAGCAAGTACGAGCCGTATGCGTTCCAGTTCGAGGTCTCCGAGCCGCACCCCGCCGGATGGACTGGTTGCCCGTAGAATGCGCGCCGTGGAAGAAGAGCCGGTCGCGATTCCGATCACCGACACGCTCGATCTCCATCCGTTCCAGCCGTCGGAGATCAGGGACGTCGCGGACGACTATCTGCGCGAGGCGCACGCGCTCGGGTTCCGGCAGGTGCGCCTGATCCACGGCCGCGGCATCGGCGTGCAGCGCGAGCGAATTCGCGCGCTGCTGGCGTCGTTACCGTTCGTGGAAGCGTTCCACGACGCCGACGGGATGGGCGGGGGATGGGGAGCGACGATCGTGCTGCTGGCGCCGAATTCGCTGAATCAGGAGTGACATGTCGACGTTGTTTGAAGAACTGAGCCGCGTTTCGACCTACGAGTACACCGAAGAGGAAGTGCGCGAGTTCGAGGCGCTGCACGACGAGATCCGCACGCTGAAGAAAGAGCGCAACGCGGTGATCGTCGCGCACAACTACTACCGTCCCGAGATCCTGAAGGTCGCGGACTTCGTCGGCGACTCGCTCGAGCTGGCGCTGCTGGCCTCGAAGGTCAGGGATTCCGACGTGATCGAGTTCTGCGGCGTGCACTTCATGGCCGAGACGGCGAAGATCGTCAATCCGTCGAAGACGGTGCTGCTGCCGAACCTGATGGCCGGCTGCCAGCTCGCCGACTCCGCGCCCGCCGAGGATCTCGCGGCGAAGATCGAAGAGCTCAAGCCGCAGTATCCCGATCTCGCGGTCGTGAGCTACGTGAACACGACCGCGGCGGTGAAGGCGCTCTCCGACATCATCGTGACGTCGGCGAACGCGGCGAAGGTCGTGCGCACGCTGCCCAACAAGAACATCCTGTTCGTGCCCGACAAAAACCTCGCGCACCACGTCGCCGAGCAGGTGCCGGAGAAGAACATCATTCCGTGGGAAGGCTTCTGCTACGTGCACCAGCAGATCACGCCGGAGGAGATCGGCCGGATCCGCAAGGCCGATCCGGACCTGGAGATCCTCGTCCACCCCGAATGCCGCCCCGACGTCGCCAGTCTCGCCGACGCCGTGCTCTCGACCTCGGGGATGGTGCGCTGGGCAAAAGAGCGCCCGGCCTCGCGATTCCTCATCGTCACCGAATGCGGCCTCTCCGACCGCCTGGCCATGGAAGTCCCCGACAAGACCTTCCTCAAAGGCTGCAAGCTCTGCGCGTTCATGAAAGTGACCACCCTCGAAGACGTCCGCGACTCCCTCCTCTACATGCGCTACGAGATGGACATCCCGGAAGAGATCCGCGTCCCCGCGGAACGCGCGCTGCGGAGGATGTTCGACGCGATCGAGTAGTTCCCGTCCGGCGCATAATTGCCACATGCGTCGTCCGCTGCTGTTCTCCGCTGCGCTCCTGTTGTTGACGGGTGTCGCTCTCGCCGAGGACCCGTCGTCGCCGGCTGCGTATCTCGCCGTCGTCATGGACTCGAAGCTCCACTACAACATGGTGGCGAAGCCGAGTAAGACGCCGGTCCAGGTGCAGGTCTGTCCGCGGCGCGATGAGACGATGCGGGTCGTCGTCGACGGGGCGAAGAAGAGTCTCAGGCCGTGGTCGCTCAAGATTGAAGTGCCGAAACTGCTCGCGGAAGGGGAGACGCTCTTTCAGGCGGAGGACTATGAAGGAGCCGCGGCAAAGTACAAGGCCGCCATCGAGCTGGATCCGGAGGCCGCGCCGGCGTATCTCTTCTACGGCGATGCGTTGCTGATGGGTGCGATGCAGCCGGCCGAGGCGCTCGCTCAGTATCAGAAGGCGGTCGCGCTCGACCCGACGCTGCCCTCCGCGCATTTCTTTTCGTCGACGGCCTATGGACTGCTCGGCCGCAAGGCCGACGCGCGCGAGGAGATCATCCGCGCGCTGACGTATTACCCGTCGTACGCGGCGGTCTGGAAGGTAGCTACGCAGAATCCGGGGGCGTGGGGGATCAAGCCCGTCACGCGCCATCGCTTCGAGCCGCCGGCCGGGTTCATCGGCGTCGCGGGCAAGGACGGCATCGACGTTTTCGGCGGAGCGAACGGGGAGTGGCTCGGCTACGCGCTCTGCAAAGCGGTGTGGGCGAACGAGCCGCAGTTCAAGGCGCGCCATTCGAACGGCGGATGGTCCGTCGAGGAAGAGCATGCCTGCGTTGTGAACCAGATCGTCGGCGCCTTCAACAAGACGGAGGCGGCGCTCGAAAAAGAGAACAAGCCGCACGGCGAGAAGTACGTGATCGCCGCGATGCCGCCGCTCGAGGCGCACATCTGGGAGGCGGCCGAGGCGGGCCTGCTCGATGGCTACATCCTCTTCGAGATCATCGGTACCCATTGCCCGCTCGCGTTGAGCGCGATGAGCGACGGGGCCAGGGATCAGGTGGACGCGTACATTCGCAAGTACCTCATCGTGCCTGCGAACTGATCGCTGGAGCTCCAACCACTGACCCGCGCACTTCCGATCTCATCGGGCGTACTTCGATTCCCAGCTCGCGCATCTGAACGCCAGCTGCGCGAGCTTCCAAAGTCTGCATTCGTACGTCAATCTTCCAGCTGAGCATCTGACGGCCAGATGCGCGCATCTGAGCGCCAGATGCGCGAAGCTCAAATCTCTCGCCGCGTACGCCAATTCTCTGGTTGAGCATCTGATGCCCAGATGCGCGAACGTCCAAAGTCTGCATTTGTACGTCAATCCTCTAGCTGAGCATCTGACGGCCAGATGCGCGTATCTGAGCGCCAGATGCGTGAAGCTCCAATTCAAGCCGGCGGACGTCAATTTTATGGGTGAGCATCTGAGCGCCAGATGCGCGAAGCTCCATTGCTGGCATTTGTACTTCAATCTTCACCGCGCACATCTGACGGCCAGATGCGCGAGCTACTTGCACATCAACTGATACACCCCGATCACGTCATCCCGCACGTCGTCCAGGTCCGCTTTGATGCCGCCGAGGATTTTCTGGAACTCGGGGTCGGCCTGGAGGGGTTGGAGCCAGGGGTGTTTGATGAGGGCGTACCAGGAGTGGTTTCCGAGCGCCGCGGCGCGGCCGAGCCATTGGATGGCTTGATCGCGGTCGCCGAGCTTGGAGTAGCAGAGCGCGACGCGGAGGGCGGCCCAGTGGTTGCGGTTCGCGTCTTTCTCGAACGAGCGGATCGCGGCCTCGGCGGTAGCGCGGTCGCCGCGGCCGGCGGCGGCGAGCGCCTTGAGGCTCTTGCCGAGGTAGTGATTCGGGTTGAGCTTCAGCGCGGCCTGCGCTTCTTTCTCCGCCTCGGCGGCGTCGTCGCGGAGGATGAAGGCCATGCCGCGGATGTCGTGTCCGGCGAGCGCGGTGTCGTGCGACGCCAGCGCGATCTCGGCGTTGCGCAGCGCGCCCTCGGGATCGTTGCCGTTGATGTTCCAGTAGCCGCGCGTCACCGCTTCGTTCGAGTTCGGATCGATCATCACCAGCCGGTCGCCGACGCATTGCGACTGCTTCAGATCGCCGGTGGAGATGAAGTACGTTGTCAGCGCGTGCAGCGCCTGCGTGTCGGTCTGTTCGAGCCGCAGCGCCGCCAGCACCTCGCGCACCGACTCGCGGAAACGTCCCGGGTCGCGCACGAACACGCGTCCGAGGGCCAGATGCGCCTCGGGGAGATTCGGATCGATGCGCACGGCCTGGCGCGCGTACCACTCCGCCTTCGCGGCGTCGTCGGGTGAGGCGAGACTGCGCGCGACGCCGAGGGACGTCGCCGTCGCGAGATCGGCATACGCGGCGGCGAAGTTCGGATCGAGCGCGATCGCATTCTTCAGCGCCGTCACCTGCGCCGCGTAGTGATCGGGGACGAAGCTGCCGTTCAGCGACCGCGCCTTCAGGTACTCCTCGTACGCCTTCGGATTCTTCGAGCGCGGCGTCGAGCGCGCGACCGCGGACTCCTGGATGCCGATGTGCTCGTTCAGGCCGATGACCGTGCGCGCGGAGACGTCGTCGATCAGCTTGAGCAGGTTGTCGCGGCGCCCGTCGATCGTATCGGACCAGACGCTGAAGCCGGTGCGCGAGTCGGTGAGCTGCAGCGTGACGCGCACCAGGTCGCCGGCGGCGAGGAAGTTTCCTTCCAGCACGCCGTCGACTTTCAGCTTCTCGCTGGCGGCCTTCGAATCGACCTTGTCGCCGCGAAATTCGAGCACTGACGACGTCGGCCGCACCTGCAGCGAAGGGATCTGCTGCAGCTTCGTCACCAGCGCGTCGGCGAGACCGACGGAGAGAAACTCGTCGTGCGTGTTGTTGGCGATGTTGCGCAGCGGCAGCACGGCCATCGAGCGGATCGGCGGCGGCGGCGCGTCGGCGGGCTTGGCCTGCGTGCCGAGGCCGTCGCGGCGGACGACGTAGATCGCGATGGCGACGATGACCGCCGCGGACACGGTGACGAGCGCGCGGGTCCATTTCGGACGGCGGATCGTGCGGCCGAGGCTCGTCTTCGACGTCGGCGTGAGCGTCATGCGCACCGTCGGCGTGTCGATGTCATCGAGGTCGGAGCAGAGCTCGCGCGCGGTCTGATAGCGATCGTCGGGATCTTTCTGCAGCAGCTTCGAGATGATCTTCGACGCGGCCGGCGGGAAGGCGGGATCCATCGGCAGGAACGGCTCCGGCTCGCCGTCGCGGATTTTCTCGAGCACCATCAGCGGCGCGTCGGCGTTGAAGGGGAGATGCCCGGACGCCATGTGATAGAGCACCACGCCGACGGAGAAGAGATCGCTGCGCGCGTCCGCGTTGACGCCGCGGGCCTGCTCGGGCGAGATGAAGTGCAGCGTGCCGAAGAAGTGGCCGGTAGTCGACTCCATGCCGTGGTCGCCCTGATCGCTGATCGCGCTCGGGAGCGACTTCGCGAGGCCGAAGTCGAGGATCTTCACCACGCCGTTCGGCTCGATGATGATGTTCGCGCTCTTGATGTCGCGGTGGATGATTCCCTGCTCGTGCGCCGCAGCGAGGCCGGCGGCGATCTGCCGCGAGATCGAGAGAAACTCGGCGGCATCGAGAGGCCGCCGGCGGATGCGCTGCGAGAGCGTCTCGCCCTCGCAGTACTCCATGACGATGAACGGCTGCCCATCTTCGGTCTCGTCGACCTCGTAGATCGTGGCGACGTTCGGATGGCGCACCGCCGCGGCTGAGCGCGCTTCACGCATGAAGCGCGCGCGGCGGTCGTCGTACGCCAAATCGCTGGCGTTCAAGACCTTGAGCGCCACGTAACGGCCGAGCCTGAGGTCGCGCGCGAGGTAGACCGTCCCCATCCCGCCCTTGCCGAGGATGCGGACAGTCTCGAAGCCTTCGAAGTTTTTCTCAGGTGTCGACATGACAGCGGGAACCGAACCGGCGCATTCTACATGACTTAGCTCTGGTCAAATTTCTGACCCGTTCATTCGCGAAAGTGGGTTATATTCTCACCCCTAACAACAATGGACGCCACCGCTGCTGTGCCGGAGATTCCGCTTCCGCCCCGGTACCAGATCCGCGCGACTCTGAAGAAGACCGCCGAGACCTGCGTGTACCGCGTATTCGACGTGTCCGACCGCCGTGAAGAGGCGATGAAGATCCTCTGTCACGAGATCAGCGACCCGCGCCAACTGCTCCGATTTCAGACCGAATTCTCCACGCTCGCCTCACTCGAGCATGCGAGCGTAATCAAGGTCTACGATTTCGGGGTCCTGAATGATCGCTATCCGTACTTCACGATGGAGTGGATCGCCGGAAAGAAGATCACCGATTTCTTCGACGGCCAGAACTGGGAAGCGCTCTATGACGTGATCATGCAGATCGCCTCGGGTCTGCATCACATCCACCACCTCGGCATCATCCATCTCGACCTGAAGCCGTCGAACATCCTCATCGGCGACGACGGCAAGGCCAAGATCATGGACTTCGGGCTGGCGATCGAGAGCCGCCAGGTGTTCGACCGCCAGATCCGCGGGACGCTGCAGTACATGGCGCCCGAGATGCTGAAGCAGGACCGCGTCGACTCGCGCGCCGATCTCTACGCGCTCGGCATGACGCTGTACGAGACCGTCACCGGCGCGCTGCCCGGTTACGGCAAGGCGCCGATCGACGTGATCCGGATGCATCTCAACGAGGAGATCCGTCCGCCGTCGGCGATCAATCCGCGCGTGCCGGAGAAGCTCGAAGAGATCATCGTCAAGCTGCTGGAGAAAGACCCGCGTCATCGCTTTCCCTCGGCGGCTGCGCTGCTGCAGGCGCTCGCGGAGGCGGCGGGGAAGAAGGCGCCGCCCGCGGAGCTGCTGGTCGGACGCGGCGAGATGTACGCGGCGCCGCTGATCGGCCGCAAGAACGAAGTCAATCAGCTGATGTCGCTCGTGGCCGAGGCGCGCGAGGGACGCGGCAACGGCGTCATCGTCGCCGGCGCCGAGGGGATGGGCAAGAGCCGCATCGTCCGCGACGTCACGCTGCGCGCGCAGGTCGACGGCGCGCGCGTGTTCCAGGGACGCTGCCCGACGAATCGCAAGACCATCTACGCGCCGTTCTTCGAGATCTTCGAGCAGATGGTGCTCGCGGTGAATCCCAACGCCGACGTCGGCGAGGAGATCCGTCTCATCCTGCGTCCCGTCGTCGCATCGGCGGGACCCGAGACCAGCTCGCCGAAGCACGGGCAGAAGTACCGGCTCTACAACCGCATCGTGCAATCGATGCAGGACATGTACGGCTTCCTCTCCGTCGGCAGCGAGACCGGCGGCTCGCCGCTGATCCTCGTCATCGACGACCTGCAGTGGGCCGATCCATCCACGGCCGAGTTGTTCTCGTTCCTCGTCGGGGAGGCGAAACAGAATCGCCTGCTGGTGATCGGCACGCTCACGCTGGAAACGCACGGCGAGGCGGCCATCGAGTCGCCGTCGCCGAGCTACGCGTTCTGGGAGCAGCGCGCAAAGGAAGCGAACTTCTCGCTGATCCGCGTCGAGTCGCTCACCGAGCCGCTGGTGCGGGAGCACGTGCAATCGCTGCTCGGCGACGCGAATGTCTCCGATGAACTGGTGCGGTGGATGTTGTGGGAGTCGGCGGGCTCGCCGCTCAACATCCGCCGGATCATGGACTACCTCATCGCGCACGATTACCTGCAGTGGCGCCCCGAGGGGTGGATCGCGGACATGGAGCGCATCCGCGCGCTGCGCATTCCGGGCGGCGTGTCGTCGATCCTCATGGAGAAGGTCGAGTCGCTCGCGCCGCTTCCGCGCGCGATCTTCGAGACCGCCTCGGTGATGGGCGAGACGATGGACCTGGAGTTGCTGACGCAGATCTCCGATCTCGCTCCCGAGGAGACGTACGCCGCGGTGCGCGAGCTGATCCGGCAGGGGCTCATCGACGAGTCGAACGACGGCAAGACCGTCACGTTCCCGCAGATCCATCTGCGCGACGCCGCGTATGGCGCGATGCCGGAGCGGAAGCGGATGGACCTGCACCAGCGCGTGGCGATCGCGCTCGAGCCGCTGGCCGCGAACGGCTCGTTCCAGAAGATCGGCGAGATCGCGTATCACTTCGCGCGCGCGAACGACATCGAGCGCGGCACGCGTTACTCGATCGAGGCCGGCGACCTGGCCACGCGCACGCTGGCGCATGAAGAGGCCACCGAGTTCTATCGCGTCGCGCTGGAGATGATGGATCTCGGCGGCGTCGAAGAGGCGCGCAAAGCCGAGGTGCGCGAGAAGCTGGCGGACGCGTACTACCGGCGCGACGACTATCGCAGCGCGATGCACGCGTATCAGTTCCTGCTCAAGAGCATCCAGAGCCGCAATCCCGACGATGTGGCGAACGTCGAGCTCGCGCGGGTGATGAAGAAGATCGGCAAGGTGCTCGACCGGCGCGGCGACCAGGACGCGGCCATGACGTACTACCAGGGCGCGCTCGCGGTTTACGAGCGCCTCGGCGAGACCGTCGACGTCGCGGAGATGCTCAACCGCATCGCCTGGCTGCATCGCATGCGCGACGATTTCGCGACCGCGCGCGAGACTGCCGAGCGCGCGCGGACGATGCTCGAGGGGATGGAGCCGACCGTGGTCTACGGCTACGTCAAGAACATCCTCGGCATGATCGAGCACGCCGGCGGCAACTGGCAGCGCTCGCGCGAGTATCTCGTCGAGGCGCTGGCCATCGGCGAGCGGCTCAAGTCCGAGCATCTCTGCAAGGTCGCCTCGACGAATCTGGCCAATACGCTTTGGAAGCTCGGCGACTGGGACACCGCGCTCCGCTACTTCCGCAAGAACCTGGAGATGTCGGAGGCGGAAGGCGACCTGTGGGACCTCGTCACGGCGTACAACAATGTCGGCGTCGTCGAGTACGGCCGCGGCAACTTCCACGCGGCGGTCGAGTACTTCGAGAAGAGCGTGCGCATCGACGAGAAGATCGGCGCGGTGGAGCACGAGGCGCTGGCGCGCGAGAACCTCGCCGACGCGCTGGAGATGCTCGGCCGCTGGAACGAGGCCTTCACGCAATTCCAGAAATGCCTCAGCCTCGAGGGATTCGACGAGACGCGCGCGTCGCGCCTCTCGGTCTACGTGCCGCTGGCGCGGCTCACGAAGAAGCGCGGCGACATCGCGCGCGCGCTGGAATGCGCGCAGAAGGCGCTGGCCGCGGGAGAGCGGGCGCGCGACGAAGACCTCATCGCCGAGGCGGCGTACGTGCTGGCGGCGATCGAGGATGAGCGCGGAAACGCGGAGGAGTCGGCGAAATGGCTCGACCGCTCGATGACCATCTTCGAGGCCAACCAGACACTGCACGGACTGGCGCGCTCGCATACCGCGGCGGCGTGCCAGGTGCTGGCCAAGGGTGAGCTCGACGCCGCGGTGCGGCACGCGCAGCTCGGCGATCAGTTCGCGCGGCAGCTCGGCGACCGCTTCTCGCTGGCGAAGAACGACTGGGCGTGGGCCAAGATTCACGGCGCGCGCGGCGAGCGCGAGGCCGCGGCGGCGAAGTTCGATTCCGCGCGCGCCGCGTTCGAAGAGCTCGACACGCCGTACGAGCTGGCGCGGCTGATGTTCGACATGGGCCTCCTGCGCGACGAGCCGGAAGAAGCGACGCAGATGATTCGCGGCGCGATCCGCATCTTCGAGCGCCTCGACGCCTCGCTCGATCTCGAGCGCGCGCGCGGCGCGCTGTTCCGCATCCGTCCGGCCGGCAAGGCGCCCGACCAGGGCGTCGTCGGGCTTTACGAGATCGTCAAGATCATCAACTCCACGCTCGATCTGAGCGAAGTGCTCAACCGCGTCCTCGACGTCTGCATCCGCCGCCTGCGCGCGGAGCGCGGCATGCTGATCCTCCTCGATCCGCTCACCGGCGCGATGCGCACGCGCGTCGCGCGCAACCTCAAGGAGTCGGAAGGGGAGACCGGCCGCTCGCCGCAGTCGGTGGTGAAGGAAGTCATTCAGACCGGGCAGTCGGTGATGTCGGCCGACGCGCGCGCCGATCACCGCTTCGTGGAATCGGAGTCGGTCATCGCCGACAACATCCTCTCGATCCTCTGCGTGCCGCTGATCATCAAGGAGCGTCCCGCGGGCGCGATCTACATCGATCACCGCCAGGCGCGGCATCTCTTCTCGCAGAAGGACCTCAGCTTCCTCGAGGCGTTCGCCGATCAGGCCGCGATCGCGATCGAGAACGCGCGGCTGTACGAGGAGCTCGAAGAGGCGCGCACGCGGCTCTCGCTCGAAAACGAGACGCTGCGCCGCGAGGTGCTCGTCGAGAAGCACCTCGACTCGATCGTCGGGCAATCCGAGGCGGTGGCGAAGATCCAGTTCGCCGTCCGCAAGGCCGCGGCCGGGCACTCGACGGTGCTCGTGCGCGGCGAGTCGGGCACGGGCAAGGGACTGGTCGCGCGGATCATCCACAACATCGGTCCGCGGCGGAACGGCCCGTTCATCAAGTTCAACTGCGCCGCGCTGCCGGAGACGCTCGCCGAGTCGGAGCTGTTCGGCCACGAGAAGGGCTCGTTCACCGGCGCCGACCGCCGCAAGCTCGGACGCTTCGAGCTGGCCAACAACGGCTCGATCTTCCTCGACGAGATCGGGAAGATGACGCTGGCGATGCAGGCCAAGCTGCTGCGCGTTGTCGAGGACAAGGAGTTCGAGCGCGTCGGCGGCACGGTCACGCTGAAGTCCGACGTGAAGATCATCGCCGCGACGAATCTCGATCTGGAGAGAGCGATCGAAGACGGGTCGTTCCGCGAGGATCTCTTCTATCGCCTGAACATCATCCCGATCATGCTGCCCGCGCTGCGCGAGCGGAAGGACGACATCCCGCTCCTGGCCGAGTATTTCATCCGCAAGATCTGCAAGGATCTCGGCATCGACAACAAGCGCCTCGAGGCCGGCGTGCTCGATCTGTTCATGCGCTACAACTGGCCGGGCAACGTGCGCGAGCTGGAGGCGACGCTGCACCGCGCGATCGTGATGTCGAACGGCGAGACGGTGACGAAGAACGAGTTCTACAACCTCTACTCGCAGTCGACGCCGGCGCTGGCCGCCGCGGCCGGCGCGCCGCCGGCGATGCCGAGCGCGATCGTCAATCCGATCGTCGGCAAGATGGAGATCACCAGCGACGTCTACGACGAGGTGATGTCGACGGTGGACAAGCAGCTGATCACGCGCGCGCTGGAGACCTCCGGCGGACGCATCCGCGAGGCCGCGCGCCGCCTCGGGCTGGCGCGCAACACGCTGAAGTCGAAGATCCAGAAGTACGGGATCGCGGCACGCGAATGATCGCGCTCCTTCTCTCCATTGCCGTTGGATCCACCGCGCAGACAGGCGACGTCGTAGCGCGCGTCGGCGAGGCGGTGATCCGCCGCGCCGATCTCGCCGCCGAGATTCCGGACCAGTACAAGCAGCAATACGCGCGCGTCACGGGCGAGCTGCGCGACACCCAGCACCAGGCCGTGCGCGAGCTCCTCGGCACGCGCGGCATCGAGGCGCTGGCGCGGCAGCGCCATGTCGATGCCGAACAGATCTACCGCGAAACCATCGAGCGCGACATGGAGAGCTTCTCCACGGCGGCGCAGGCGAAGATCCACCAGATCGAGGCCAGCGTCTACGAGGCCGACCGGCTGACGATCGAGGAGATCATCGATCGCCGGCTGTACGACGAAGGCACGCGCCGCGGCCTGCACGTCGACGCCGGCATCTCCTTCGACGACGCCGATTACCTGCACGCCTACGAATCCGCGCGGCGGAACAACAAGGAGATGAACGAGGCCGTCGCCGACGCGCGGGCGGCGGTGATGCGCAAACGGATGATCGAGGCGGCGCGCGCGGTCGTGCCGGTGCAGCGCTTCCTGCAGCCGCCGCGCGTGAAGATCTCGGCGGCCGGTTTTCCGCGCCTCGGCAACACGGCCGCGCCGGTGCAGCTGGTCGTCTTCACCGACTTCGAGTGTCCGTACTGCGCCGAGACCGAGCCGGTCCTGAAACGCGTCGTCGAAACGTACGGCAACGCCGTCTCACTGGTGATGCGCGACTTCCCGATGGCCAACCGCAAGGCGGCGTTTCCGTCCGCGGTCGCCGCGCGCTGCGCGTCGAAGCAGGGTAAGTACTGGCCTTATCACGATCTGCTCTTCGCGAATCGCACGCAGCTCACCGCCGAGAACTTTCGCCGCTTCGCTGCGCAGGTGGGGATGAACGTCGACGCCTTCGAGCAGTGCGTCGCCGATCCGGCGACGCGCGCGGCCATCGATGCCGAGGTGGAAGAGGCGCGCGCTTATGGCGTCGAGGCCACGCCGGCGCTTTTCGTCAACGGCCGGATAGTAAACGGCGCGCCAACCTTCGAACAGTTGGCGCGCCTGATCGACGCAGAACGCTAGTCGAGGACTACGGGAACACGCACGCGCCCGGCTGCGACTGTCCCGGCGCGAAGTCGACGTTCGAGTATTCCGGCTGCACGAGGTAGCCGTTGACGCGATAGAGGTTGTGCCACGCGCACTTGTCGTCCGCCTCGTAGCCCGAGCTCGATTCCCACCACGCGTTCACCGGATCGGTGAGCGCCTCGCGGATCTCGTGCGAGGTCACGACCGTGATCATGTCGGCGACCGTCGTTCCGGACAGCGAGCAGCCCGAGCAGTCGAGGTACGGATAGATCGCGTACTTGATGGTCTGGCTGTTGTAGGTGAAGCTGCCGTGGTAACCGCAGTAGCTGCGGCAGGACGCGTACTGGCCGTTGGTCGACTTCGTTCCCGGCGGGAGATAAATGCCGTAGATCGTGTTCGTGTCGACGGCGACTTTGCCGGCGCTGAAGAGGCCCGTGAGGTACGAGCGAAGCTGCGAGTCCGAAAGGCTGCGCGGCGCGGTGTTGGTCGGGTCGGTGTACGAGCCGCTGTTGCTGACCGTGCTGGCCACGCCGTACTGGCCGAGGATGGTCATGCCGGGGTTCGTGCCGCTGAACGAGCCGAGGAAACCGGTGATTGTCGGCTGCAGCAGGTTGGCCGTGGAGACCGTGTAATAGACGTTGAACACCTTGTTGTTAGAGGCCATGACGCCGCCGCCATGGTTGTCGAGGTGGCCCGGCACCGTGCCGTAGCTCGCCAGCGACGTCTGCAGGAAACCGCCGCCGCCGTTCGCCGGCGCGAGCGCCGGAATGGGGTCGTGGTCGGCACGGACGGCCGCCGGCGGAGGCAGAACTTTGACCAACTCGCCGTTGTCGCCACGAATACGCCAGTTGTCGCTGTTACCGTTCTGAGCAAAGGCACTGGCCGCGATGACAAGGGCAAAAATCAGGATTGCGACTCGCTTCATCAATCTTCCTCCGGTTTATGTTTAATAGGCGGGCAGCGCCAACGCAACGTGCCTGCCATCCGGCACGAAACCGTATGTAGCTCAATCTGAATGATTTACGCTATTGATCCGCTCGTCTGCCGGGTCAATGACTGATGACAGCGTCAGGATCGGACCCACTCATGGGTCAATTCCAGCCCGGCAATCGGTTCGGTCATTGCACCTCCATCGCCAGTGGAGGTGACTATGAAGATGAAGCTGCCAGTGCTGCTGCTGGCCTGTATGTTCGTGTTTGCGGGGTCGGCGAGTGCCTTCAACGTCGATCAGCTGATCGCGGTGAGCGAGATGCCGCTCGCGGTCGCGGACGTCGCCGCACTTCCAGACCTTCCTCAGAACGACCTGATGACGGTGGTGACGACACTCAATCAGGCCGCGGTGCCGGCACCGCAATTCGTCGAGATCGTGCGCTACGTTCCCGTGGCGGTGGTGAACACCACCGAGCCGCGGTTCGCAACCTACGTGGTTCAGGAGTACGACCGCGGCATCGTGGGCGAGCCGCTGGTGGAAGCGATCGCCACCCGCTACAACGTGGTGTCGCGTTTCCAGCCGGTGGAGTTCAATCCGCTCGCATTGATCGCGATGCCTCTCGCGGTCGCCGCCGTCTCGAACCTCACCGACGTTCCTCAGAACGATCTGATGAGCCTCGTGGCCTCGCTGAATCAGGCACTCGTTCCCGCGCCGCAGTTCGTCGAGGTGGTGCGCTATTCGCCGGTGGTGCTCGTCGACCCGACCGCGTCGCCGCAGTTCATTCGGTTCGTGACGACGCAAGTCGATCGGGGCGTGATCGGACAGCCGCTCGCATTCGCGATCGCCGAGCGCATCGAGACGTTCCAGCCGGTCGACATCAACCTGATCGAGCCGCAGCAGGTGTTCGTCGATCGCGACGTGATCCTGCCTCCGGTCGTGGTGACGCGCGAGGCAAGTCTGCATCCGCACGGCGGTCCTCCGGGACAGCTCAAGAAACAGCTCGGGTTGCAGACCGGCGCGGAAGTTGTTCACGGGACGCGGCCGGGCCGTGGGCCGGGAAGTGTCGCGCGGAGCAGGCCGGCGAAGCACGTCGTCGTGGAGCGTGAGGTTCGCGCGCCGCGTGTGAAGCATGAACACGTCGTGAAGCCGCAGCGCGAACAGATACAAATCCGTCCCGAGAAGGTACGCGTGTCCGCACCCGCGCCTCACGGCCACGGCAACGCCAACGCCAACAAGGGCAATCAGGGCGGCGGCGGTCAGCCCGGCAACTCCGGAGGCGGTAAAGGAAAAGGCAAAGGGAAAGGAAAGGGATGATCATGCGACAGACATTGGCTCTCACGATCGTCGCGCTGCTCGCATTCGCGGGCGGCTGCAGTCAGGACACGAAGGACAAGACCAGCGTCGCGGCCGGAGAACAGTCGAAGGCCGCCGTCGCGCAGGCGTCGAACGAGCTGACGCCGGAGCAACTCGGCGAGCTCGGCGCGCAGATCCGCAACGATCCGGGTCGCGCCGAGGCGCTGCTGACCCAGCATGGGCTGACCAGACAGTCGTTCGAGGCCCAGATCCGGAAGGTGACCGAGAATCCCGAGGCCTCGAAGCGATATGCCGATGCCTACAGGAAAGCGAGCGCGTAGCGACTATCATGCGCGCCGATGGCGCACTACGTCGTGAGCTGGCAACGGCCCAGCGACAGGCTCTTCGACATCACCCTGCGTTTCACCGCTCCCGCCGGGACGCCGCGGCTGCTCCTGCCGGTCTGGCGTCCCGGCCGTTATCTGATCCAGAACTACGCGGCCAACGTGCGGGAGTGGGGCGGGTCGCATCGCGTGTGGAAGGACGCGAAGAGCGCTTGGCGCGTGGACGCGCGGGCGGGGGAGGCGGTGACGGTGACCTACCGCTACTACGCGGGCGTGCTCGACGCCGGCTCGAGCTTTCTCGACGACGATGAGGCCTACATCAACGGCACGAACCTCTTCATGCTCGTCGAAGGGCTGCGCGGCGAGGAGCATCGTCTCACCATCGCCGCGCCCGTAGACTGGCGGATCGAGACACAGATGCCTTTGGACTGCGGCGACATGGTCGCCGCTTTCGAAAGCGGCAGCTCTGCTGCCGCAGTCCAGACGTTCGTTGCCCGCGACTACGATCATCTCCTCGACTCGCCGCTGATCGCGGCCGCGGAGCTGACGCGCTACACGTTCAGCGAGGCAGGCGCGCGCTTTCACCTGATCTTCCGCGGCGGCGAGGGAATCGACACCGAGCAGTACGTCGAGCCGACGCGCGTCATCGCGCGCACGCAGGCGGAGCTCTTCGGCGGACTGCCGTTCTCCGAGTACCGCTTCCTCTATCACGTGCGCGAGAAGTGGCACGGCGTGGAGCACGAGGATTCCTGCTCGATCATCGCCAAACGCAGCGCGATCCTCGGCGCCGGACCGGGCGACGAGGGCTACGACCGGCTGCTCGACATCGCGTCGCACGAGCTCTTTCACGCCTGGAACGTGAAGCGGATGCTGCCGGCGAAGTTTCATCCGTACGACTACTGGCACGAGACGCCGACGCGCCTGCTGTGGGCGATGGAGGGGCTGACCTCGTACTACGGCGGGCTGACGCTCGTCCGCGGCGGCCTCTGGACCGCCGCGCGCTACATCGAGCATCTGCGCAAGGAGATCGAGACGCTGGAAGGACTGCCGGCGAGGCTGCATCTGCCGCTCTCGCAGGCCAGCTTCGACGGCTGGCTGAGCGATCCGGCGCAGATGCACGATCACGCGAACGCCTGGTATTCGTTCTACAACAAGGGCGAGCTGGTCTCGGCGCTCCTCGATCTGACCATCCGCCGCGCGACGCAGGGCGCGAAATCGCTCGACGACGTCCTCCTGCTGCTGTGGGAGCAGCGGATCCTCGAGGAAAACGCCGTGGAGCGCGCCGTGGCGAGCGTGGCCGATGTCGGCGACTTCTTCGCGCGCTACGTCGACGGCGTCGAGCCGCTTCCGTATGCGGAATTGTTCGCCGCCGCCGGTATAGCATTCGCCTCGGCTCCGCGCGACGGCAACTCCCTCGGCGCGAAGGTGAAGATGGTCGACGGCTTGCTGATGATCGAGAACGTGCTGCGCGGCGGCGCCGGAATGGACGCGGGCCTCCTCCCGAACGACGAGCTGGTCTCGCTCGACGGCACCCGCCTCACCAGCGAGCCGGTCCTAACCGGAGTGGTGCGCGCCTCCGGCGCGCCCTCCGAGCTCCTGATCTCCCGCGCCGGCGTCGTGAAGCGCCTGACCCTCGATCCCCGCCCCGATCCCCGCCCGCAGATCACGCTCCGCATCGCCGAGCCGAGCGACCTGCGGCGGCAGTGGCTGAGGAGCGACGCATGACCCAGCCCGTCGAGCTGACCGAAGACCGCGTCCCCCTGGCCGGCATCGAAGAGTCGATCGCCGAGCTCGTGGAAGTCTACGGCGGCACGATCGAGGCTTCGCGCGAGAACGCGCGCGACTTCATCCTCCCGCTGCGCCGCGGCGTCGCCAGCAGCGGCTCGGTGGAGTGCACAATCTCATGGGCAGAGGAGGCGATCACGCTCCTCTGCAACCGCGACGTCGACGCGCCGAAGTTTCAGCGGGTCATGCTGCTCGCCGCCGGGGTGATCGGCTCGGTGCTGTTCATGCTCTGGCCGTTCTATCCCGGTCAGAAGGAGTACGGCACGCTGGCCTGGCTGGGCGGCGCGGTGGCGATCGCCGTCTACCTCATCTCGCTGCGCAAGACCAGCGGCGGCATCGCCGCCGACTTCCTGCAGCGCCTCGCGCGCCGCCAGCGCGAGCGCCACGACGAAAGTGCGTGACACCCGCGATCTGCTTCTTTTCTCTGAAGCGCTCCTGCGCCTCGGCATCGCGCGCCTGATGCTGCTCGTGCTCCCATTCCGCCTCATCGCGCAAAAACTCGGAACGCCGGCGTCCCCGCCGGCTGATCAGGCGGCGTCCCGCCGCCTCGACGACGCGGCCGCCCGTATCCGCTGGGCACTCCTAGCCGCCGCCCGCCGCGCTCCCTGGCGCTGCCAATGCCTCGAACAATCGATCGCCGGAAAGATGATGCTCCGCGCGCGCGGAATCCCCGCCACGCTCTACCTCGGCGTCGAGAAACACGACGACGCCATCCGCGCCCACGCGTGGCTCCGTTGCGGATCGATCTTCGTCACCGGCGGCGACGGCAGCACGCGCTACTCGATCGTCTCCTCTCTCGGATGAACATCCACGGTCACGCGTCCCGCGACGCCGATCGTGTCCAGGCCGAGGAGCCGCACATCGAGACGCAAATCCGCGGCGGGCGAAGCGAGAGGGATCTCGAGCACGAGCTCATTCGCGCCGCGATCGAGTTGACGCACGCCTTCGCCCCACGCCAGCGCAGTGCCGTTCGAGGCAACGATCACATCGAAGCGATACGCGCCCGGAATCACGACGTCCGCGGATGCCGTGACGCGGAGAACGCCGTTCGCGCGCGACGCGCGGATCGAATCGTGAACCAGACGCGCCGCTCCACGCTCGGCGACGAACTCGCTCGACCCGCTGCGCGCGAAACGCGCGCCCTTGCTCGTCTCGCCGTCGGCCTCGAAGCGAACCTGCTGTAAGCCGATGACGTCAGGGCTCAGCGTCGCGCTGTAGATGCCGTCCTTCTCCGCCAGCTCGATCGTGTCGCCTCCGAGGCGGGCCGTCACGCGCGCGCTGCCGATCTCGCCGGTCAGTTTCGCGAACAGCGTCACCGGCTCGCCCGGCTGGCGCGACAGCGGCGTGACCCACGTCTCCATCGCGAGCGGACTGTCCGGCTCCGCCGCCACGACCAGCGCCGGCACATCGACATCGATCCGATAGCTCGCGGCCTCAGTCTTCATCACGTGCAGCACTTCCTGCTCCCCCGTCGGGAGATCGATGCCCACTTCCGCGGCATCGAAGTGAAAGCGCCGCAGGCCGCGATCGATCGAGCCGTTTTCGCGCGGGCGCAGCACGTCGCCGCTCGGCGTCGTGAGCCGCGCGCTCACGCGCGCTTTGCCGGCCGGAATCGCCCAGATGATCATCCCGCCGCCGCCCGTCGCCGGAAGATCGACCGAGGAATTCTCGCGCGTCACCGCGCGCACGAACATCCGCGAGACGTTCGCCGGCGCGTGATCGGCCGGCGCCTCGTAGCGCTCGCCCGGCGCGAACACGCCGGTGAGGTCCTGGGGGGCGGCCGTCTCGGCCGCCAGAAGGAGCAGCGCAAAAAGAATCGCGTTCCGTTTCATCCGTTCACCTCGCCTCAGAAGTCGGTCGCCAGCGAATCGCCGATCTTGCGATAGTCGTTGCGGCGGTTGTGATGGTGATTGGCGAGGGTGGTGAACCACACCACGCCGACCGCCTGCGCGCTGTACTGCGAGACCATGCCGTCGTCCTCGCCCGGCATCCCGGCGACGCCCGACAGCGTCGCCAGCCCGTAGTCCTCCGGATGAACCATGTCGTTCCACAACCCGGTGCCGGCGATGTTGTAGACCGTCTTCGGTAGCGCGGGGCGTCCCGACGTCCCCTTGAGGTAGTACTGGTTGTAGTAGCTCATCGAGCTGGTCGAGCAGTTGCGCGTCGAGTCGTTGCTCTGGCCGACGAGATCGACCATCCAGCCGGTGAGCCACGATCCCGAGAGCGTCCCCGCGAGATTCGCCGCCTCGGAGCCCTTGTTCGGCGGCGCGATCGAGTTCACCCAGCGGATGCGGTTGATGACCGGCTGGTAGCGGGAGTCGTAGGTCGGATTCGAGAGGATCCAGCGGATCACCACGCCGCCGAACGAATGCGTCTCGATCACGATGTCGTCGATCGCGTTCGCGTTCATCCAGTTGTAGATCTGGCCCGCCACGACCCCTCCCGCGACCCACATGTACTGCGTGCCGTCGTAAGAGCAGATGAGGTAGGGGATGGTGAAGCCCTTGGTCGTGGCGCGGATCATGTCCTCGCCCCAGTACGCGCGCGCGACCGTCGGATTGGCGAGGTCGGTGCCGCCCTTGCCATGAATGAAGACCACCCCGGTCTTCGCCTGCGCCGCCACCGCCCAAAGAAGGAACGTCAGAATGATCAGAACCGCTCGTTTCATACCCTGCCTCCGGGCGGCAGTACATTCCAACGGACGTGCCGAACGTATTTTCAGTGGGTTACGTTGAATGAGGGTTCATTCTTGATCCGAAATACGTACGGATGGCGGGTCAAAAAGGGCGCGGAGGGTGCGAAGTTGATCCCTGGTGAACTAGCGCGGCGTTACCCAGCGTCGCGATGGATAGATGAGCGGTAGCCCGATCACGAGGACGGCAGCTGCGGCGACGATCAGCGGGTGCGGGATCTGCCGGGCGCCGAGCGACTCGACGCACTTCAGGAAATCGTGCGCATACTTCGCGACCAGGGCGACTACGCCAATCTGCGTCATCAGTGCGTAACGGATCACCTGCATGGCCGGCTGGGCGGCATAGGGAATCCATGCAACGGCTGCGACCGCAGCTGCCGCCAACGCCTGAACGGCGAGAACGCTCGCGAGACCCTGCAACGCGAACTGGAGCTCGCTGAGCTGTGTTCGACAGAGATCGGGGGAGCCGACGCAAATGAAGAACTCTTCTGCTCGATTGCCGGCGGTGAACAGCGTCACGGATGCCGCCGCAGCGGATGCCGCGGCAGCGGCCATGGCAAACGGTGCCGCCGCTGCCGTGAAAACGCCGGCATTGGCTGCTTGAGCCACGACGATTGCTGCCACCGAGGCGATGATCAGGGCACCTGCGACCGTGAGCGCTGTAAACAGGGGGCTGAGATCACACATCGACTTGCCTCCTTGTCGCGGTACCACCGCGCGGGCCGGGTCTAGAGCCGATCGGTCAGGATGGTTTTGGCAATCGTAGCCAGCTGCATGTTGCTCGTGCCCTCGTAGATCTGGCCGACCTTCGCGTCGCGCCAGAACTTCTCGACCGGGTACTCTTTCGTGTAGCCGTTGCCGCCGTAGAGCTGCACGGCCAGCGAGGTCACCTTCTCGGCCACCTGGGACGAGAACAGCTTCGCCATCGCCGCCTCGCGGAGGAACGGCTTGCCGGCGTCCTTGAGGCGCGCGGCGTTGTAGACCATGAGGCGCGCGGCCTCGAGGTCGGTCGCGGCCTGCGCGATCTGGAACTGCACGCCCTGGAAGCTGGAGATCGTCTCGCCGAACTGACGGCGCTCCTTCGTATACGCGATCGCGTGCTCCAGCGCACCCCGCGCGACGCCGATCATCTGCGCGCCGATGCCGATGCGTCCCTCGTTGAGGGTCTCGATGGCGATCTTGTAGCCCTTGCCGGCCTCGCCGAGGACGTTCTCTTTCGGGACGTGACATCCGTCGAGGATCAGCTCGCAGGTGGACGACGCGCGGATGCCGAGCTTGTCCTCCTTCTTGCCGACCTGGAATCCGGGGAAGTCGCGTTCGATCAGGAACGCCGTGATCCCTTTGTATCCCGCATCGGGATTGGCGTTGGCGAAAACGATGAACACCTCCGCCTCGGCGGCGTTGGTGATCCACAGCTTCTGCCCGTTCAGCACCCAGTGATCGCCCTTGTCCTCGGCCCGCAGGGCCAGCGCGAAAGCGTCGGAGCCCGATCCGGCCTCGGAGAGCGCATACGCGCCGACTTTCTCCGACGAGAGCAACGAGAGGTACTTCGATTTCTGGTCGTCGTTGCCCCAGCGGATGATGGCGTTGTTGACGAGCGTGTTCTGGACGTCGACGAGCACGCCGCAGGAGGCGTCGACGTGCGACAGCTCCTCGACCACCAGCACGGCGTTGAAGAACGTCGAGCCGGCGCCGCCCCACTGCTCGGGCACCTCGATGCCCATGATGCCGAGCTCGAAGAAGCTCTTGATCAGGTCCTTCGACATCGCCGCGTCGTGATCCATCTGGTGGACGAGGGGACGGATCTTCTCCACGGCGAAGTCGCGGACGCTCTGCTGGAACATCTGTTCTTCGTCGGAAAGGAGCGTGAGCGGGGTGCCGGAAGAGTGTTCGAGGGTGTCGGTGGACATGGCCGGCGAATCATATCTGAACGGGGGCGGTTATCATCAGCCGTCCAACCCACCTGGCCCTGGTGGCGGAATTGGTAGACGCACGGGACTTAAAATCCCGAGGCCCTTGCGGCCGTGCCGGTTCGAGTCCGGCCCGGGGCACCAGCACGAATGATCGTCAATGTGTTGATCGACTGCACAAGTTTCGCTACAGTGCTCGCGGCTGTGGACCACGCGTGCGGCGCCGGCGCGTCTCCCAGCCGTTGATCAACGCTGTAGATCGCGGGAGGGTGGAAGGCGATGGGAACCTGTTCGTACTGCGGCACTCCGTTTCCACGGACGCGGAAGACGCGCAAGTACTGCACGAACCGCTGTAAGACGAACGCCTGCCTGGAAAAGAAGCCGCGCCTGCGCGCCGCCGAGGTCGAGGCGCTGCACGAGGTCCTGCACGCCGAGTTCGTATCCGTCGAGGCGATGCGGGACCGGCTGCGCGCGATTCTGGCCCCCGAGATGCCGCCGATTCCGCTCGTGGAAGGCCGCGTCGCCATCCCGCGGCTGGACTAGAACATCCCGCCGTCGTACAGCTCCTGGAGCCCCGGTCCATCCTTTGCGATCCGGCCAAGGAAGCGGGACAGAGCGGGATCGGCGAGGTATGCAGGCGGCTTTTCTCCCAGGATCTTCTCCAGCTCGCCGCTCCAGTCAGCCGTTGTCGCCGCGCGCTGGATCTCGTCGATCGTCTTCGCGCCGGAGCCTGGAAGCTCGGGCGTGTTGCGCAGCCATTGCACGAACTGCGGCCAGTTGAGGAGCAGGTGCGCCGCGCGGAGGACGATCTTGCGGTCGTGATCGGCGTTCGAGACCGCTCCGGTCGCGATCTGGATGTTGCGCAGGACGCGCACGAGGGAGAAGTAGCGCTTGATCGTGCGTGGATTGAGTTCCAGGTCTTCGATCGCGGTATCTACGATCTTCTGCACTTCCTCGCTTTCCGGGTCCTGCATCAGCTGCGTCGTGCGGCGCGAGAAGCGCTCCTCGAGGCGGGCCCGATCGGCGGGACTGATGTCTTCATTCCCCGCGACATCCCGCGCGATCCGCCCGACCTCGCTCGTTGCCGCGGCGCGGTCGATCGCCGCGAGTTGCGCATCGACGTCGAACGGCTTTTCGGCTTTGACCGGAGCAATGCCGCGCAGATGCCCGGCCGCGAACTTGCGCGCGGTCCTCGGGTCGAGGTGCGGGATGACAAACGGCAGCTGGATGAACTTTTCCATGAACCGCCAGCCGAAGCTCTGGCGCCGGCCGCGCAGCTGCGAGGGCTGCTGCGCTTCCTCGAGCGAGGCGGCGACCATCTCCATGTCCATGCCGATGATGAAGTAGACGTTGCGATTGGGAAGGCTGAGGAACTGGTTGATCGCCAGGACGACCTGCTTGACCGTCTGCGGGTCGCACCGATCGAGATCATCGATGAAGACAGCGATCGGGCTGTCGCGGACGAGGAGCCTCAGCGCGCGGTCGAGATCGTGATCGACGAGGTGCAGCAGGCCGAGCTCCGTCTGGTACGCCGGCTCGCTCACGTATTTCTCGAACGGCCGGTCGACGGTGCGCTTCTCGATCGTCAGCCAGAGATGCAGCGCCGCCGCGAGGACGCTACCTCCGCTGCCGAAGGCCCGGGCGAGGGATGGGAGGCCGGGAATGAAGATGAAGGCCAGGGCGACGGCGATCCAGAACAGGCCGCGCGGCACGGCGCGGGTGAGGAGCCAGAGGTGGATGTCACGCCGCACGGCGGCCACGTTGATGCGCGATACCTGGAGCCGCAGCCAGAACTCCTCGCGCTGCGTCGCGGTCGGGAGCTGTTCCACGAGCTGATGCAGGATCGCGTGCGCGAGTCCCGCCCACACCTGCGAGGTCTCGCGGTAGTAGAGAGGGTTGAACCAGACGCTCGGAATCGTCCCTGCCTGGGGCTGGAGCATCCCCTCGTCGGTGTCGGTATGTTTGACCAGCTTCCGCTCGAGCCATGAGGAGAGGCGCTCGCCGAAGGCGCGAAAGAACTGGCGGATGCGTTCCGGATCGCGCATCCACGCGAGCAGCTCGCCATACGTCGTGACGACTGATGCGCTCGCGCGCGGATCCGCGGTGCGCGGCACCTGCTCGCGCTGGACCGACGCCGGATCGAGCCGTGCCTGGATCATGCGCATGAGACTCGTCTTCCCCTGTCCCCACGGCGCCTGAATGCCGACGGTCAGCGGCGGCGGAGCATTACCGAGCAGGATCGAGTCTGCGATCGCCTGCGCGTACTTGGCGTAACCGAGGGTGTCGTCGCGCGTCCAGATGTCGGTGGTGGCGCGGTTGGCGAGATCGAATCCGGAGCGGCCTGTGAGGACTTCGAACCACAGCTCCTTGGGGTGGCCTTCGGAAAGATGGTGCGCGAACGCGGTGCGAAGCGCGGCGACATCGTATCCGGCGGCCTGCAGTTTCGGCGCAGCCTCGTTGAGAAGTGCGGCCAGCACGTGTCGCGAGGCGATCGTGGGCTTGGCTGATGCCACGCCGCTGTGGATCAATCTCGCCTTCGCGATCAGCTCGTCGATCCACTGCGTGTTCCACATTCGCACGGCGGCGGGAAGACGGCCAGGGAGGCTGTCGCGCGTTTCCAGGAATCGTTGGAGTGCCTCGGCTCCGCGTTGCGCTTCGAGCAGGCTTCGAAGATGTTTCGCCTTGCCTTCGTCCATCGACAGGTACGTGTGAAGCAGCTGAACCGCGTCGAGGTCGTAAGCGTTGAGACCTGCGTGATCGCGCGCCCGAGTGATGGCTTCGTTGACATGTTTGGAGAGCTCGGCGTCGTCTGATTGGTCCGGCGCGAACTGCACCGAGGCGTCGGTCACGCGCTTCCAGAGCTCGCGCGATTCCTCGTCGCGTAGCGAGTGACCTCCTTCCGGCAGCCGCGCGAGCCGGCCGAGCTCGGGGTCATCCGCATCGATGATCAGGTCTTCGCGAACGTGAAACGCGCCGCCGGGGACCGCGACGCTCTTGCATTCGGCATAGGCCGTGTCGCTGTCGGCATGGATCGCCAGCAATGCGATCGGGTTTTCAGGATCGCCGCCGGCGCGCTCGACGACTTCGCGCGCATCCATCGGCCGAAGCCGGCCCTTCGACAGCATCGTTCCCTGTTCGTACCAGACGAACGCGAACATGCGCCGCTGCGTGAGCTCGGGATCGATTTGAATAGGGGAGAGGTTACGCTACAAATGAAAAAGGGCGCCGTTTTACGGGCGCCCTTCCGGGGTGGGAACGCTACGAGGTCGTAGCCCCCTCAGGTGTATTGGAACAATCCATGCGAATTTTTTGCCTCCTCCCCCATGAATTTCCGGCGGTCCCGCAACAAGCTTCATGCGTTTGCCATGACCCACCACGCCGGCGTTGCGGACCGGATCGACCGCTCCTACTCGCCCCGGGGTGGAAGGGAGGAGCGGGAACTCAAAAACGATTCAATCTTCAATGATCGTGCGGATCTTCAGATCCATACGGCCGATCGCCGCACCCGCACGTAACTGAGTCGGGAAACAGCATCCGCAGGGGTTTCATTGCAACCCCCGCCGCCGCCCTCACTTGCGTGCATGCCTCATAGAATACGGTTTTTGCCGGAAATCGCAATGAAAAATTCGCACGATATTCGTGCTTCAATCGCCATGCCGGTCGCACAAATCCCTGTGCTACACTTTTCGTTTCCCGGAGCCTTCCTTATGAAACGTTTCCTTCTCGTGACCGGTGTGTGCGTCCTCGTCTCCGGCAGCCTGGGGGCTTCCGTGGTCAACGGCAAAGTGACCTTCCTGACCAAGCGTGGCCAGAAGCCGGTCGTCAACGAGACCGTGGTCTGGCTTGAGCCGCTGGGAAGATCGCCGAAGCGTCCCGCCGGGACGTTCACCATGACCACGCGCAGCAAGGCCTTCCTGCCGCACGTGCTGGCGGTGCCGGCGGGCTCGACGGTCGCGTTTCCGAACGAAGACCCGATCGCCCACAACCTCTTCTCGCTCACTCCCGGCAGCACCTTCGACCTCGGCCTCTATCGCCGCGGCACCGGCAAGGATCACAAGTTCGACACGCCCGGCGTCGTCAACGTCTACTGCAACGTCCATCCGAACATGTCGGCGGTCGTGCACGTGATGACCACGCCCTACTACGGTTTCACCGACGCGAGCGGCAACTACTCCTTCGACGTGCCGGCCGGCAAGTACCGCGTGACCGCGTGGAACGAGCAGGGAGGGAGCGTCGCCTCCGACATCGAGGTGAAGAACAACGGCACGGTGGCCGGCGCGACGCAGTTGACCATCGACGGCCGCAACTTCCGCTTCGTGCAGCACACGAACAAATTCGGACAGGCGTACCGGGCGCCGAGGGAGTATTGAGTGGCGGCAGAGACCTTCGAGAACGTCACGCTCTCCGACCGTGAGGCGCCGCGCAAAAAAGAGTACGTCGTCGAAAAGCCGCGCGTGCCGCTGGTCTGGAAGCTGTTCGGGCTGACGGCGCTGCTGATCGCGATCGTGGTCGGCGTCGCCGTCGGAATCACGATCCAGCGCGCGAACGCGATCGCCAACGAGACCGTGCGGACGTCGATCAACGGCGCGGCAAAGCTCTTCCGCTCCTTCGAAGAGCAGCGCCTCGGCAGGCTCGAAGGCGTCACCAGCGTTCTCGGCAGCGACTCGAACTTCTACGCCTACATCCAGACCGCCCTGACTCCCTCCGAGTCCGCCCCGGTCCCAAGTGGAGCGGCGGGCTCTCAGCCCGCCCCCGACGCCGCCACCCCCGCGCCCGCCGGCAGCGACATCGACACCAGCAGCATCAACGACACTCTGCTCGAGCAGCGCGACCGCCTCAAGACCGACGTGATGCTGATGCTCGACGATCAGGGCGTCCTCGTGGCCCGCACCGACAAGCCGATGGTCGCGGGCCGCTCGAACGAGGACTTTTACGAAAAGATCCCGCTGGTGAAGCGCATCGTCGACGACCAGACCGTACTTTCGACCTCGGGCGTGGTGATCCTCGACGGCAAGCCGTTTCACGCGGCGGTCGCGCCCATCGCCGCCGGCGCGCGCGGCGTCCGTATCGGATATCTGATCAACGCCTACGCGATCGACGACAAGTTCGCGAACCGCATTTCCGAGGCGACGAACGCCGGCGTGGTCTTCACCGCCAAAGGCAACGACGCGCAAGCGGTGCGCTCCTCGAAGGCGCCGAGCGTCAGCGCGCAGCAGATGAGCGACACGAAGACCGGCACCATCACCGTCGATCAGAGCCGCTACATCCTCACCACCGAGCCGCTGCTCTCCGGCAGCGACATCGTCGGCACCGCGGTCTTCCTCCGCTCGCTCGACCGCGAGCTGGCGCCGTTCAAGGAGATCGAGAACACGCTCCTCATCGGCGGCGGCATCGCACTGCTGCTCGCGTTTCTCTTCTCGTGGCTGATCGCGAAGCGCGTGACGCGCCCGATCGAGCAGCTCGCGGGCATCGCGCAGGCCGTCACCGCCGGCGACTACAGCGTGAGCCCCGACGTGAAGCGCAACGACGAAGTCGGAATTCTCGGGCGCTCGTTCGGCAAGATGATCAACTCCCTGCGCGACAAGGCCGAGCTCGAGGAGCTCTACGCGCAGATGGCCGAGAAGTCGGCCGAGGCGCCCGCGCTGACGCGCGTCGAAGAGCCGGCGCGCCTCGAAGAGGGAACGATTCTCGTCACCGACCTGCGAGGACTCCCGCCGACGGTCGGCGAGGGCGACGCCGCGACGGTGATCGGCATCATCGAGCGCGCGATGCGCACCCAGGAATCGGAAGTCGCGCGGCAGGACGGCGAGGTGCGCGAGATCAACGGGCATCGGCTGGTCGCGGTCTTCCACGGCGAGCGCGGGATCATTCACGCGATCCGCGCCGCGCGCGCGATCAACGAGGAGCTCGCGCCGATGGCGATCGGCGTCGGCATCGCCACCGGCGAGTTCGTGAGCGGCTCGGTCTCGCTCCAGGGTGGAGCGGCGGGCTCTCAGCCCTTCGGCCATGCCACGGTCGGCAATGCGCCGCTGCTCGCGCTGCTCTTCGCCTGGCACGCGCCGAACGGCTTCGCCTACGTCTCGTACGAGACCGCGCAGGCCGCGGGCGGCGAAGTGCTGACGACCGCGACGCGCGAGGAAGTCCGTCTCAAGTGGCTGCCGCAGCCGCTTCCGGTCGCCGCACTGCCGCTGGTCAGCATGACCACCGGGATGATGCGCTCGATCGGCAGCGACGAGGCGACCATGCGCATGGGCGCGACCGCGGCGGGAATCACCGCGCCGGGCACCGCGCAGGTCGACCTCTCCCTCGGCCACGTCTTCGCGAATCGCTACAGGATCGAGCAGATCCTCGGCCGCGGCGGCATGGGCGTCGTCTACAAAGCCGTCGACACGCAGCTCGATGAGACGGTGGCCATCAAGACACTGCCGGGCGACGTCATGAGCCGCTCGCCGGAAGACCTCGAGCGCTTCAAACGCGAGATCCGCCTGGCGCGCAAGATCACGCATCGCAACGTGCTGCGGACGTACGACTACGGCGAAGCCGAGGGCGTGTACTTCATCAGCATGGAGTTCGTGCGCGGCTACACGCTGGCCGAGCTGCTTGACGAAGCGGAGCAGCGCCAGATGCCCGCGCGCGCGAGCGTCGGCCTCACGCGCCAGATCTGCCGAGGGCTGCAGGCCGCGCATGAGCAGGGGATCATCCATCGCGACATCAAGCCGCAGAACGTGCTCATCGACGCGAAGGGTGAGGTGAAGCTGATGGACTTCGGCATCGCGCGCGTGGCCGAGGCGGCGGAGGCGACGGCGATGACCCAGCAGGGGATGATCGTCGGCACGCCGCACTACATGAGCCCCGAGCAGGTGCAGGGCAAACAGCTCGACGCGCGCAGCGACGTCTACTCGATGGGCGTGCTGATGTACGAGATGCTCGTCGGACGCCGCCCGTTCGAGTCGTCGTCGCTGACTGGCATCCTCACCGCGCACATCACCGAGAAGGCCAAACCGGCCATCGACCTCCGCCCCGAGATCGGCGCCGCGGTGAACGCGATCGTGATGAAGTGCCTGGCCAAGGAGCCGAAGGACCGCTACGCCGACGCCGGCGCGCTGCTCGCGGATCTCGACGCGATGCGCATGCCCGCCGCAAGCGCGGCGTAGTTCGCCACCTAAGCGCCGGCAGGCAAGACCGCTACCGGGTAATGCCTGAACTGTTCGTCGCCTGTGACGATCGTGAGCTCGTGCTGTAACGCCTGACAAATCAGCATGCGGTCAAAAGGATCGCGGTGGCGGAGGGGTAGCGAAAGCAGATGCGTTACCGCCTGCGCATCGAGGGGAAGATCTGCGATTCGGTGCGCGATGCGGCGCTCGTTGAGGTACTCGTTAGCGGGGCTGGGCAGCAACAGCTTGCCGACCTGATATTTGACCAGAGCTTCCCAAACCGAGACGACGCTCAAAAACGCTTGATTCGATTTATCGCGAATCGCGTCGAATGCGGACCGGGAAAGTTTGGAGTTGTTGGTGATGTACCAGAGGAAGACGTGAGTGTCGAGAAGAAGCCTCATCGACCTTCGAACGCGTCAAGGATGTCGTCCGGCAGGGGATCGTCAAAGTCGTCGGGGACGGCGAACTCGCCGGCGGCTAATCCAACCGGTCGAAGTGTCTCGGTCTCCGTGACCGGACGGATCTCGGCGATGGGACGTTCGCCCTGGTAAACGACGATCGTTTCACCGTCGATGACACGGTGGAAATACTCGGCCGCGCCGTTCTCCACTTCCTCGAGGGTCGCTTTCATCGGTTGAAATTCTAGCAAACCGTGAAGTGTGACGGGCTGAAGGTCACTCGAGCAACTTCTCGAGCAGTGCGTGGCGGATGTAGAACGAGCCGAGGGTGAGCGCGTCTTTTTCGTCGTCAGCAGCGAAGGTGAGCTTCTTCAGTTTGAGCAGCTGTACTTTTCGGAAGCGGCGGAAATTCAGCTCGACGTAGATCGGCGTCCCGCGGATCACCCGCGAGACGTTCGCGGTGCCGGGTGAGATGCCGCGCACGATTTCGTCGACGAGCAGCCGCAGCTGCTGATTCTCCGGAATCGCGTTCGTGGTCCAGACGTCGATCCAGCCCGTCGGTCCGTACACGAGGCGATGGCGGGTCGCGGCGATGCCGCCGACCGTCCCTTTCACCGGCGGCTCGAGGATCGGCGCGAGCGAGCGCTCGAGCGCGCCCGCGCTGCCGGAGATCTTCATCAGCGTCGGCGCGACGTCGCGCACCGGAACGTCGACATACATCCGCGCCAGCGGATTCATGACCGTCACCGCCGCGTCGCCGTTCCGGCTGAACGCATTCAGCCAGAGCGCCTCCGCGCGCACCCCGCCGGCGTATGCATGAATCTCCACCGCGCCGAACTTGCCGAGGTAGGGGAACGCGGATGCCGGCGACGCCTCGAGCTCGAGGTGATAGGGCTGGGCGGCGAGGGCGGGGAGCGCCAGGAAGAGGGCGAGGAGGAGTCGGAGCACCGGCTCGGAGAGTATCAGAACCGGCGCGCGGCACGCTTCAGCGCTACCATGACCGGTCTGGGAGGACGCGATGCGCTACCTGCTGCCGGTTGGGATGGTTCTGTTACTCCTCGGATGCGGGGGCGAGAAACGCGACGACAGTGTTCAGCCCTCCGCGGCGACCGCGGCACCCGATACGCAGCCGGCTCCTGCCCCCGCGCCGCCCGTTGAGGCGCAACAACCGGTCACGCTGCCTGCCGGCTCGCCGATTCCGGCGGAGGGAGCCCTGCTGTGGCTCACCGGCGACGATGCTCTCGCAAACGCCCAGGGCGGCAAGGTGCAGTCGTGGCAGAACACACTCATGAAAGGCGCCGGCGCCACCGCAGTGCATCCTGACGGCGTGCCCGCCGCCGTGGCGAACGCGCTGAATGGCCACGCCGTCGTGCGTTTTGACGGGACGGACCAGATGCTGATGAGCAGCATCGATATCGGACCGGCGCGCATGCCCGAGGGCACGGTGATCACCGTCGTGAGCAGCACGACGGCTGACGCCGCGCCGCTCCGCAAGGTCTACGGCGACGATAACGGAGGATACGACCGCGCCGTCGGACTGGACGATCGTGCGCCCGGCAAAAACTTCACTGCATTCGTCGGGAGCGGCGTCGCGGGATATTTCCAGATCGCGCCGAACGCGACCTCCGTCGTCGTCGACGAGTATTCGCCGAAAGAATTCTCCGGCTGGGTGAATGGAACCGCTGCGATGTCGAAGGTCGCCGCTGACTGGCAGGACGACGCGCTGCCGAATCTGTACATCGGCGGGACGGGAACCGTCTACAGTGAATTCTGGAGCGGCGATCTGGCGGAGATCATCGTGTATGCGCGCAAGCTGTCCGGCGCGGAGAGAATTCAGGTCGAAGACTACCTCGGACAAAAGTACGGCGTGACCATGACGCGGTAACCCGAGACGACGCAGTGCTAGAAACGGCGGCTGTAGCCGGCGGCGATGAACCATTCCGGGTATTCATCACCAAGGACATCGAATCCCGCGGAGATGTCCACCTGCGTGTCGGGCCGCACCACCCAGCCGATCCCCGCGTCGACGATCATGGACGTGTCGCCACCGCCGATGGTGGTCTCGAAATCGACGAACGGCGCTGTGGGCCCCATCTCACGTTCGAGAGTCGCCGCGAAGATACCCACGGCGCCATCGCCCTCGACGAGCGAGACTCCGGCGTTGGGCGTCAACGACAGGCCCTCCGCCAGTTCGATGTCGCTCACCAGGCGTGCCTCGCTCTCGATCGCGCTCGATCGGAGACGCCCTCCGCCCGACGGCGGTTGCACACTCGCGATCAGTGAGAGGGGGAGCGCGCCGTCCCGCAGGCGCAGTTTGAATCCGGCGGCCACCGGAGCGATGTCGGCGTCGCCCGATGTCCATCCCGCCACGTCGCTTTCGATTCGAAGTTCGAGACGGTTCGTGATCCCGAACCGCACCAGCGTCGGGAGCGTGAAGTGCTCCTCATCTCCGCCGTCTGCCGTCACGCCGGTCTCGAGTTGCGCGACTCCTCGCGTGACCGTCGTCGAACCGTCGGCCAGACCGGGGCGGTCGGCGACGATCGACGACTCCTGCGCCTGAGTGAGCACCGGCATCAGCAGAAGAAACGCCGCAGCGGCGATGCGCAGAACACAAGTCATGTCATGGTTCCAATCGGGTTGCCGGAGAGCGCGGCAGAGTAACACGGTCTACGTGCTGTCAGGCCCGCGCCGCCGCTCCGCCAGTCATTGAGCTGATCGTCGGGGCGTCGCCGCTAAAACTTCTCCCCCAACGCCTCCTCCAGCGCCGCGCGATACGTCGGGCCGAGCGGCACGGCGGTGGCGTCCTGGAGGACGACGGACAGCGATCCGTCGGGGGAGGGCACGAGCTTCTTCACGCGCTCGATGTTCACGATCGCGCTGCGGTGGATCCGTAGGAAGACCGCCGGGTCGAGCTCCGCGGCCAGGTTCTGCAGCGACTCGCGCAGCAGGTGCGATTCGCCGCCGGTGTAGAGCCGGACGTAGTTCCCGGCGCCGGCGATCCAGTCGATCGACGACACGCGGACGAACACCACTTCCCCGCGCACGCGGACGCCGAAGCGCTCGCGCCAGCGGCGGGATGGCCGGGCCATGCCTTTCCCGTCCACGAAACGGCGGGCGCGCCAGAGCGCGCGGTCGAGGCGCTCCTGCGAGAAGGGCTTGACCAGGTAATCGACCGCGTTCGCCTCGAAAGCCTCGAGCGCGAACTCCTCGTGCGCGGTGACGAAGACGATCGCCGGCCCGCTCTCGATCGACGTCGTCTTCAGGAGCTCGAATCCGCTCGCTCCCGGCATCTCGATGTCGAGGAGCAGCAGCGCGGCCCGCTCCTCGCGCAACAGCGCCTCGGCTTCTCCGGCGTTACCGCATTCGGCGACGACGTCGATGTCGGGGTGGGCGGTGAGCATCGCGCGGATGCGGCTCCGCGCCAGCGGCTCGTCATCGATGATCAGCGTACGGATCACGCGGGGGCCTCCTGCCAGGGTGTGCGGAGCGTGTACGTCATCGCCGCCCCGTCCGGTGCGACGATCCATGAGACGTCGACGCGCGTGTCGTTCGCGTCGCGCGCGCAATGCACCTCCACCGATCCGCCGGAGCCGGACGTGAGATCGAGCACGACCGACTCGATGACCGGCTGGAGGACCAGCGCGGGAACGCGGCAGGCCAGGACATCCTCGCCGGCGATGTAGCGCGCCGAAAGCGAGAAGCGGTCGCCGGCGCGGCAGAGGTCGAGGCAGCGGTCGAAGTGTTCCAGCTCGTCCGCCAGCGTGATCTGCTCGTCGCTGCCGCGGGCCATGCTGCGCCGCAGGATGCCGCTGAGCGTGACGATCAGGTGGTCGGCGGCGCGCGGCTCGGCGCGGAGGACGCTGCCGATATGCCGGAGCATGCGCAGCGCGAATTGCGGCTGCAGGCGCATCCGCAGCTCGTCGATCTCCGTTCGCGCGAGCAGGGTCCGGGCGCGCACGCGTTGCCGTTCGCCCTTCGCCGCCTCGCGTTTTGCCTCCACGAGGTAATAGACGAAGAAGATGGCCGCGAAGATGACGATGTAGCGATGCGTTCTGATCTGAAACGAGGTGACGAGCAGCTTTTTCGAAAAGGGCTCGCCCTCGCCGTAATTCATCATCACCGAGCCCCACGCGACCCGAATGACGGACAGCGGCAGCAGGAGGGCGACGATGATGGAGACGTTGCGGATGCGATGCGGTGAGCGCAGGGGAAGGTGTTGCGCGATGAGCACGACCAGCGGCGTGAAGAGCGCCCAGTTCAGCGCCGTCGTCATCTGATAGCAGAGCACTTCGTTCCATATCGAGCCTCCGCCGAGGACGATCGAGCGGCGATAGAACTCGCTGGTGGCGAAGAAGCCTGAGAGCACCCAGATGCCGAGGTTGCAGGCGGTGGCGAGGAGCAGCCTGCCGGGTCTCATGACTGACTCACCGGTACGCGCAGCTCGGCCACGAACTCGCCGCCGTCGCGGCGGTAGCGGAGCCACGGCGCATCGCCGTAGAGATAATCGAGGCGGGCCACAGTGTGGGCGACGCCGACATGCCCGTGCGCGAAGGGCGTCGCCGGATCGCATCCCGGCCCCGTGTCGCGGACTTCGAAGCGCAGCTCGTCGCCGGCCCGCGACGCGCGTACTGTGACCATCCCGCCGTCGTCGAGCTTTCGGATGCCGTGCACGATCGAGTTCTCGACCAGCGGCTGCAGAAGAAACGGCGGAATCGACGCGGCGAGCAGCGCCGGATCGTCGACCTGAATGCGCGTCCGCAGCCGCGGTCCGAACCGCAGTTTCTCGAGATCGAGATACTGGCGGATGAAGTCGAGCTCCTCCGACAGCCGCACGTGCGAGCGCTCCGCTTCCGCGCTCCGCTGCAACAGGTCGGCGAGCTGGGAGATGGCCTCGGCCGCGGCGGCGCCGTCGTGCGCGGCCAGCGCGGCGACGTCGTTGAGCGTGTTGAAGAGGAAGTGCGGCTGCAGGTCGCCGCGCAGTCTTCGCAGCCGCGCCTCGGCCAGATTGGCTTCGGCCTGCGCTTCGCGGCGCTGCTGTTCATCCGTCCTGCGCTGGAGGTGGCCGTAGTTCGCCACCGCGGCGATGGCGAAGAAGAAAAGCAGATCGACATGGAAGCCGGCGGCCATGACGTCGAGGAAGCGCTCCCGGTCGAGCTGCTTCTTCTCGAACGCCGGCGGCACCGCGGCGTCGATCGCGCCGCGCATCGCCGCGAAGGCCAGACCGATGGCCAGCATCGCCGCGATATTGCGAGCCAGGTGCGGCCGCTCGATGGGCAGCCGTCCGGCGACCCAGAGAATCGGCGGCGTCAGGAGCGCCCAGACGATCATGGCCACGGTGGTCTCGATCGTCCGCTCGTAGACCTCCTCGATCTCGCCGCGCGCGAGGGAGACGGCGTGCGCCTGGCTGGCGAAGAAAAAGCCGAGGAACGTCCACGCCGCCGCGATCAGCACCGCGAGGCGCGCAAGCTGGAGAAATCTCTCCCTTGTCATCGCCACGTCCTGATCTTCGGTACGGAGGGATGGAAACGCAAGCGAACTTTCTGAGGCGAAATCTTCGCGTCAGAATTCCGGGTCTTCATCCCGGAAATCGGCATTTGGCGCGCGTTCCGGCACACGGAGTGAACGCCCCGCGCACCGTTTCATCAAGGAGGGCTGTTATGAGACTACGCGCGGTCCCAGTCGTGGCAGTGAGTACCTTTCTGGTCGTCTTCCAGGTGTTTGCGCAGGTTGATCCCGGGCCCCGAGGTGGCCCCGCCAACGCGGGCGGCCCGCTCCCTTCCGTTGCCGGCAACAACGATCCCCCGACGATCCTCGACTTCTTCAACGCGGGGCAGGAGGCCTTCCAAGAGGTGGCCTCGGTCAAGGGCCAGGTCGCGGGCGCGACGGATGACGGACTCGGTCCACGCTTCAATGGGCTGAGCTGCGTCGAGTGCCACGCGCACCCGACCGTCGGAGGCAGCAGCCCGCCGGTCAATCCGCAGTTCGCTGCCGCCAACGCGGCCGGCGCCACGAACGTCATCCCGACGTTCATCACCGTCAACGGGCCGGTGCGCGAGGCGCGCTTCCGATACATCCCCGATGCGGCCGGGAATCCCCAGCTCAACAATCCTGACGGAAGCGTGCATCCGCTCTACACCATCGCCGGCCGCGTCGATGCGGAGGGCTGCACGGCGGCTGTGATCTCGCAGCCGAATTTCACGGCGGCCCAGGCAAACAACAACATCATCTTCCGCATCCCCACGCCGGTGTTCGGCGCCGGCCTGATCGAGAACATCGACGAAGAGACCCTGCTGGCCTACCGGGCCTCCCTGACCGGGAACACGCTCGGCATCACCCCGAACTTCAACCGCAACGGCAACGACGGCACCATCAGCCGCTTCGGCTGGAAGGCGCAGAACAAGTCGTTGGAGCTTTTTGCCGGTGAGGCTTACAACGTTGAGATGGGCGTGAGCAACGAGCTCTCGCCGCAGGAACGGCCGGCGGGGCTGGAAGCGAAGACCAGCGGACTGCCCGCGCCGTGCAAGATCAATAAGACGCCGGAGGACCACACCAACTTCGACGAGACTCCGGTCGACACCATCAGCGACGTCGCGAAGTTCGCGATGTTCATGCGCCTGCTCAAACCGCCGGTGCAACAGGTGAGCGGTCCCAACACCGTCGGGATCGTCATCGGCGAGGGGATCTTCACCGAGATCGGCTGCGCGAAGTGCCACAACGTGGCCTACACCACCGGCAAATCGAACATCACCACCAGTCTGCACAACGTGGAGGTGAAGCTGTTCAGCGATCTGGCGGTCCATTTCATGGGGAGTGGACTCGCGGACAACATCCAGCAAGGGACCGCGCAGGGCACCCAGTTCCGCACCGCACCGCTGTGGGGCCTGGGGCAGCGGCTGTTCTTCCTGCACGACGGACGGGCGACGAACCTCGTGGACGCCATCACCGCGCATTCCTCGCCCGGCTCCGAAGCCAACGCGGTGATCGCCAATTACAACGCCCTCACCCTGGCGAACAAGCAGAACCTCATCTACTACCTGCGATCTCTATAGGGAGAGAAGACCGATGTCGCTCCTGCTCATGGTCCTGTTGTCGGTGGCGACGCCGAGCGCGAGCGACGCCGTGACGCCCGTCCCCGAACAGGGGAGGGTCGCCGCGGGCCGCTACCGGAATGCCTATTTCAACCTGTCGTATCCGATCCCCGCCGGCTGGACCGAACAGCCGGCGGGGCCTCCGCCCTCGGAGGCCGGTGCGTATACGCTCGCGCAGTTTGCGCTGATCGACTCCGAGCAGCGTCTCCGCGCGCACGTACTGATCACGGCCCAGGATTTCTTTTTCAGCCTGATCGACATGGACGAGGCCAAGGAGCTCGTGGCCGCGATCCGCCGTGGGCTCGAGCCGGTGTACCAACTCGAAGGGGAGCCGGACCAGGTGACGATCGCCGGCCGCACCTTCCACCGCCTCAGCTATCGCGCGCCGCGCTCCGGATTGCGCTGGCGCATCCTGTCGACGGATGTGCGCTGTCACGCGCTGACGTTCACGGTCACCGGAGCCGACCCCGCGGCACTCGACGCCGCGGAGCAGGCGATGCGCGGGCTCTCGCTCGGCGGCAAGGCTCCGCTTTGCCGCGGCGACTACAACGAGGTCGTGAAGAAGACCGACCCGCGCTTCCCGACGAATCGCTACAACACCATCCCGGTCCGCGTGATCATCGACGCCGGCGGCCGCGTGAAGCACGCGCATCTCCTCAGCGCCTACCCCGAACAGTCCGAAGCCATCCTCAGCGCGCTCCGCAACTGGCGCTTCAAGCCGTACCGGGTGGGCGGGAAGGCGGTGGAAGTGGAGACGGGGCTGGTGTTCGGGATGCCGCTGCGGGGAGATCGCTGACGAACGACCGATCGAGATCGCCAACCGTGGCGCAGCCGAGGAGCTGCATCGTGCGCACGATGTCGGCGCGGAGGATGGCGATGGCCTGGCTGACCCCCGCTCCGCCGGCCGCGCCGAGGCCGTAGGCGTAGGCGCGGCCGATCAGGACGGCGCGCGCGCCGAGGCAGAGGGCCTTCACGACGTCGCTGCCGCGGCGGATGCCGCCGTCGAGGAGCACCTCGGTCCGATCGCCGGCGGCAGCGATCACTTCCGGCAGCACGCGCAGCGTCGGGGCGACGCCGTCGAGCTGGCGGCCGCCGTGATTGGAGACGACGATCGCGGCCGCGCCGTGATCGATTGCCTTCCGCGCATCGTCCGCCGTGTGCACGCCCTTCACGACGATCGGTCCCGGCCAGGCCTCGCGAATCCATCGGAAGTCCTCCCACGACACCATCGACTGCTCGAGCGCGGCACCGACGTCGGCGTACGGCATCGGCTTGCCGTCGATGACGACGTTCGGGAAGCTCATCAAGCCGCCGTCGAGGAGGAACGCGGCGAGCCAGCGCGGACGGGCGAGCAGTTGGAAGAGGTGGGGGAGCCTCGTGAGCGGCGCGCCGGAGAGGAGCTCTTTCGCGCCGTTGCGGACATCGCGCTCGCGCATCCCGGCGACAGGCGTGTCGATGGTGACGACCAGCGCCGCGCAGCCGGAGCTCTTCGCGCGCTCGATGGCGCCGAGCGCCACGTCGCGGCCTCCGACGAGGTAGAGCTGATACCAGACCGGCCCGCGCGTGGCCGCCTTGACGTCGCGCACCGTGCAGCCCGCAAGCGTGGACAGCGCGTAGACCGTTCCGGCCTCGCCCGCGGCACGCGCGGCGGCCTCTTCGCCGCGCGGCCAGAACATCCGAGAGCTGCCGACCGGCGCGAGCAGAAACGGCAGCTCCAGCGTCGTGCCGAGGACCGTCGTGCGCAGATCGCAGCTCTTCGTGGCCACCGCGGATCGCGGCCGGAACAGCACGTCGTCGAACGCGCGCGCGTTCTCGCGCATCGTCCACTCCGCCCCCGCGCCGCCGTCGATGTAATCGAACACCACGCGCGGCAGGCGCTTCTTCGCCGCCAGTCTCAGGTCGGCGACGTTGACGACACGGCCCATCGATGCGGGGCCATTCTATGGCTCTCTGGGCGACGAGGTGCTCGCGGATGCGGCAAGTCGTGATGTGAGAGCATCGACGTAGCGGTACGATAGCCGTCATTCCGTCATGTATCTGATCTACAACGCGCATAGCTATCGGCCTCCTGACAAGGACCTGAACGAGTTCTTTCAGGAGCTGATGGTGAGCGAGGACATGACGCCAAGTCTCGATCCGTGGTCGAACCGCCTCAACGCGGCGAAGCCGGAACGGCATCTGCGCAGTTGCGACGGAATGGTAGCCGTCGTTCCATTTCGCGATCCACCGCCGTCGCCGTCGCCGTACATCCTCTTCGAGATCGATCTCGCAATTCGCGCGCGTAAACCAGTGCTCGTGTTTCTGGAAGATGTGCTGCCGAGCGGAGTCGTTCCCCGCGGCGTGATGCAGCGGCGCTTTTCGCGACGCGGGCTCCTGCGACAAGTGCGCGAGCATCGTCACGCCTTGCGCGTGCTGAAGTCGTATCTTGGCACCGAGCCGGGTCCCCCGTACGAACCGAGCATCGATCAGCGCACTTGTCTGCTCATCGGCCGGACAGCGCTGGACGACGCTCAGCTTTCCTGCGTCAGCGATTACCTGGGCACCCGCCAGTACAATGTGATCACCGCACCGCACGGTACCGGATGGCTTTCGTTCGATGAGCCGCACGAGGTACTGGTCACCAAATCGATGCTCTGCGTCTCGTTTGCCGAAAATCTCTCGCCGCTCGAGTTCTACATTCTTGGCGCCACGCGCGCCGTCCTCACGCCGCTCATCCTGCTGACGCGCAATCCGCAATATCCATTCGACAAGCGCGTGCCATTTGAGTATCAGCCGACGATCGTCCATGGCGGGGAGCCGGATGCGTTCTGCAGCGTGCTGAAGAAGGAAGTCGATATCTTCGAGGAGGACTACCTCGAGCTGCTCGACCAGGGTAAGGTGCATCGCTATCGGCAGGCGGTGATGTCTGCACGCGGTACGGAGAGCTCGCGGTCTCAGGTAATCAATATAGTCAACCGGCGTGGAGGGAAGCTCGACATGTCACGTGACAAGATCGAGGTATCGGGAGTTATCGGTCCGGTGAACATCAAGTCGCGTCTGGACAAGGTCACGCAGACGGTGAACAACGCGCCATCGCTCGCTTCCGACAAACGGACGGAGCTCGCCGCGATGATACGCGAGCTACAGGAGGCGCTCGCGGCCGCTCCGGCAACACGCGCTGAGGATGCGGCGCAGGTGACCCGCGCCGCGGAGATGGTCGTTGCGGAAGTAACGAAGGAGAAGCCAAGCAAGGGGATGCTGAGTGTCTCCGCCGAAGGGCTGAAAGAGGCCGCCAAGGCCCTCGCCGACATCACCCCGACGGTCATCGGCATCGCCACAAAAATCGGCGCGTTCGTCGCAGGACTGCTTTAGATCAGTTTGGCCCGGCAAACGTGTCTAACCCGCGACCTTCGGCCCGACAGGCTGGGGTGCACTTTGCGCACGCCGGTGTCCGCGCGTGAGCCCGCTTTTTTGTTTCTTTTGAAACGGGACGAAGTGAGATCGCGAGATGCGCTGACGCGCGTCACTCGTCGCCCGACACCGGGGCGGCGTTTTGGAAGCAGGTGTCGTTCCTGTTCGCCATTTTGATCGGGAAAAGCACACGGTCGTTCTCGGTCTTACGAATCGTGCTGCCGATGGCCAGGTCTGGCTTCTCGCCGCGCATCATGGCGGTGAAGATGCGGCAGATGGCGACGTTGTCCTTCTGCGCCTTCTTCGCGAAGAGCCGGTGTTGGAGGCCGACCAGACTCGTGGCGTTGAGATAGAAGGCGTTCTGCGCCACGGGCAGGATTACCTGTCGGCCGAGCGGGGTGAATCCTTTCGGATGGCTCGCAGCGATCAGAACCGCATCGTGTTTATTCACCGCAAAGAGAATCGTGTTCTTTGCCGCGAGCTTCTTCACCCAATCAGCGTGTCCCTTCGATTCTTCGTCCGAGCCGGTGACAAGGATGTTGGAGAAGATCGCCGTACCGTCGTCGGTCTTGAACGACACGCCCTCGGCGGCGCCACGCAGCAGGATGCTTCCCATACTGTGGACGAGTAGCGTTGGTGCCGCTTTTTCGGGATGTGCCTTGCGGTAGGCCGCGATCCGGCCGATCACATCGCGCAACTCCGGCACGCTCGCTTGCGCCTTGTCGACCGGCCGGCGGCGTCCTTCACCTTTCGAGTCCCAGTTGAACATCAGCACGCCCACGCCATACTCGCTCTCGAGCTTGATCACGATCCCGTCGTCGCTGGTCTTTTTCGGCTCCTCGCCGCGCCCGTGCACGTAGAAGACGACCGGCTTTCCGGTGGAGTACAACGCGTCGAGAACCTCGGTGATGTCGCCGATCGGTGCGCGGTCGCACGGCGCGGTGACGAGGCGGCAGGCATCGTTGAATGTCGGCGACTGCGCGCAAGTTGGACAGTCGGCCGCCGAGGCGGTGACGGCGGTGACTAGCAGGAAGGTAGCGAGCAACGTCCTCATGTTGACCTCCGCCGACCGAGAGGTTGCTCCCGCAGGTGGGAGTATCATCGGCAATCGTCATTCGCGGGACCGTCGTCGGCGACGGGATAGGATATTCATGGCCGTCCAATCTTTCTCGATGACGGTCGTCCGCCCGGACGACCTGCTCGTGCTCCGTTTCGAGTTCACGGACGTCGACCTCACCGGAGGTGTGGTGGGCGGCGCGGCGAACGCGATGCTGGTCGTGCACTTTCAGCCGCAGCACGTGGCGGAGGAGGCGTTCTGGGAACAGGGCACCACCACCGAAACGAAGGAAGAGAAGGATGCGCGCGAGGCCACGACGCCGCCCTCTCCGCCGCCGCCCACGACGACTGAGAACCCCGGCGTCGCCGGCACGATCGGCTCGCGGATCGCGGGGCCTTCGCGGCTGGCGTTCCGCATCCCGCCCGGTACGAACTTCCCGCTCACGCTGGAGCGCGTCCTCGACGCCCTGACCACGCTTCCTCTCAACGTCACCGCGGTGGCGCGCTACGAGCGCAGTCCCGGCTGCGCGGGCGTGGCCGCCGCGTTGCTGCCGTTTCTCGGACAACCGAAGCCGCCCACGATCCAGGCACCGTCGCGATTCGAGACCGCCATCGAGGCGCCGTATCGCCTCTTCCTCTCGCCCGACGATCGCGGCACATGGAGTCACGCCACGAAGCCAGTCGAGCACGACGGCAGCGTCGAGCTGTGGCACACGCGGCTCGGCTCCCGGCGTCCCGACCGCGATCCGCGCGTGCGCGCGGTCTGGTCGCCCGACCATCGCCCGAACGAGCTGCAACTCCACGACGACACTCCCTTCCGCTCCGCGCTCGACGCGCGCGACCGCAACGAGATCGTGCATCTCACCGCCAACTACTACCTCGATGCGTTCGATCCGAAGCCCGTGCGCACCGACCGGCTGATGCTCACCACGCTCGGCGCGTGGCTCGATCTGGAAGGCAACTGGGAGCCGCCGGACTTCGATCCGGGCAAGCTCACCGTCGAGCAGTGGCGCCACGTCGCCACGATGGGACGCGATCACTACGTGCGCGTCGTCTACGCCGGCTACCTGATGCCGTTCGGGCACCGCGCGTCGCTGGTGAAAATCACCGAGCGCAAGTTCGTGAAGCCGAAAGAGCCGTCCGATCTGCCGGGCTTCGTCGCCTACACGCTGCAGCGCATGTTCATCCTCGTCCGCGAGCCGGTGCGCACGTACGCGCCGCGCGACATGCCGCTGCGCCGCGTGGAGATCGTCACGCGCTCCACGCCCGATCTCGCGCCACCGAAGGACAGCGACGTCGACCCGTTGGGACAGGAGGCGTTCTGGCCGAGCCTCGCCGCGGACAAGCCGTTCCAGTTCCACCTCATCGGCACGGACTGGCAGCAGCGTCGCGTGGAGTTTCCGGCGCCGCTGCTGTTCGTCAGTCTCAACGTCGACGCCTTGCCGGCCATCAACGACGTCATCGCCGCGTACAACTCCAGCGGCACCCGGCGCACGCCGCCATTCCTCGGGCAGAAGGTCGCGTTCGCGCAGCCCACGCAGCCCGACGACACGTCGCTGGAGACGGCGAGCATCGTCTTCAAGGCGGAAGTGGTGACAGGACCGGGCGGTCCGCACTTCCGGCCGCTCATGGAGAGCGCGCAGACGGTCATCCCGGCAGTCAAGGAGTTGACCAATTCCACCGCGCCCTCGACGATCGTGCTCGAGAAGGGATTCATCGACGGCACGGGGAACGCCGGCGACGTGTTCGTGAAGGTCACGAACTCACCGAAGCTGGAGTTCGAGCACCAGACCAGCGGCGGACTCACCACGCCGAACATCACCATCAAGGGCGTCTCGCGCTCGCTCGGTCCGACTGGCGATGACACGATGATCGGCGGCGCGTTCGATCCCGCAGCCGTGTTCGGCAACATCACTCTCCTCGGCCATCTCAAACTGAGCGACATCGTCGGCGGCGTCACCGCGGGCAGCGATCTCAAGGTCATGGCCCGCGTGCCGCACTTCACCACCGTACGCACGGCCACTCAATTGCGGACGGAGTATGTCTACCGCGTCGACAACGACCATCTCCAGGGCGGCACGATCTTCAAGACCACCGGCACGTCGGAGTTCGAGCTGAGGACGATCGTGGAGACGCCGATCGGCGGAGGGACGCCGGTCTTCTCCACGCACGGACATCTCAGCAATTTCGATCTCGTGCTCGTGCCGGGCGATTCGCTCGACCTCGTGCATGTCCAGTTCAACGAGGTCAAGTTCGACGTGAAGGCGGGGCAGAAGCTCGACACGTCGGTCGCCCTGAAGGGCCTTCAGTTCCAGGGCATCCTGGAGTTCGTCAACGAGCTGCAGAAGTACGTGCCGATGGACGGCTTCAGCGATCCGCCGGCCGTGCAGCTCGTGACGTCGCCCGATCCCGGCGTGATCGTCGGCTTCTCGCTCGGGCTGCCGACCATCGGCGTGGGCATCATGACGATGCAGAACGTCGCGCTGTCGGCGAGCTTCTTCCTGCCGTTCACCGGCAAGCCGATGAGCTTCCGCTTCGCGTTCTGCGAGCGGCAGCAGCCGTTCACGCTGACCGTGTCGCTGTTCGGCGGCGGCGGGTTCTTCGCGCTCAACGTCGGCCTCAAAGGCGTGACCAGCCTGGAGGCGTCGCTGGAGTTCGGCGCCAGCATCGCCCTCAACCTCGGCGTCGCCAGCGGCCAGGCCACGATCATGGCCGGCTTCTATTTTCAGATCGGCGAGAAGGATCTGTTCGTCCTCACCGGCTACTTCCGCGCCACCGGGTCGCTGTCGGTGCTCGGCATCATCACCGTCTCGGTCGAGTTCTACCTCGGCCTCACGTACGCGGGGAAGGGCGGGGCTCCGCCGCCGGCACATGCGGGGCATCTGTGGGGACAGGCCACGCTCACGGTGAAGATCAAGATCCTCTTCTTCAGCAAGAGCGTCGGAGTCTCGATGGAGCGCGAGTTCGCCGGCTCCGACCCCACCTTCCGCGAGCTGATGGACTTCGACCCGCACTGGACGAGCTACTGCGGCGCCTTCGACGACTACGCCGGCATCGGAGAGGGAGACTGATCGTGCGCAAGCAGAGCATCATCTGGACCGCCCTTCCGCATGGCCGCACCGGCGACACGCTCAATCTCTCCGTGTTCATCGCGCCGCGCCTGTGGGACGACACCTCGCAGGACGAGCGGCTGCTGAGCGTCTACGACGACTTCCTGAACTGGCCCGCGCGCATCGGCGCGGCCACGTTCGACGTCTCGTTCAACGGCGGCGCACCGCTCCCCGCGACGAAGGTGAAGCCCGGCGCGGTGAGCGCCGACGTGTGGGGCGCGCTCTTCAACGCCACCACGCGCGTCGTGCCGTTCCGCTTCGAGTCGATGCTCGACACGGAGCTCGTATGCCCCTCGTCCGTGACGATCCACGACATCATCAAGCGGATCTATCAGACCGTGGCCACCGACCCCGCGTACCGCGCGGGGAGCGATCTTCCGCCGCGCGGCACGCTGGCCCGGAACGACGACGTGAGGGATGTCGCCTGGCCCACGCGTCCGCGCCCGAACGTGCAGCACGTGCCCGATGACCCGCGTCCGAAGCCCGGTCCGCCGTGGGTGCCCACCGTGCCCGAGCCGGAGCCCGGCCCCGCGAAACCGCCGCAGAAGAAACCGGGCTGCGGCTGCGCGGGCTGTCTGGCGCTGCCGCTCGCACTGCTGCGCCGCCTTCTGAAGATGATCGGGATGATCGCCATGCTCCCGTTCACGATGGGCGTGGGCGGCTTCACCGGCGCATCGGCGTCGAATGCGAAACGCGACGCCTTCCGCACGCTGCACGCCGCCGTGGACACGCCCACCAGCGAGATCTCCGAAGACATGCCCTCGACGGCCGAGCTCGCGCAGCGCTACGACTTCCACGAGATGATCGCCACCCTCGGCGATTACCCGAACCTGCTGCGCTACTGCGGACTGGTCGTCGATCTTCAGGTCACGATCGACGACTCCGTCGCCGCCGCCGGCACCGTGGAAGTGCATCCGCACATCGGCACCGACGCCTCCATCACGCACCACCACCGCCCGCGCACGCACTACGAGCTGACGGCGGACCAGTTCCTCGCCGCAACGGCTCCGGTGGGCGGCGACCTGCACAACGGCCTCCTGCGCGTCGACGACGAGAACCGCTTCGTCGTCATGCAGCTCGACATCGCCGGCAGCGCCATCAAGGTCCAGCAGATGGCCACCTCCGTCGTCAGCCGCGAGGCACACGACGAGTGGTCGGGCAACGATGAGGCCGAGGAGGGACTGCCGGCGCTGCAGAGCGCGGGGCTGTCCATCGTAAGGCCCGGCTACGCGACTCATCTGCGCGAGCGATTCGAGGCCTCGGAAGCGCTGAACAACGCCATCGCCGCCGCGGACGATTCGCCTCCCGGGGATCCGTCCATCCCGCCGCGCATGGACCTCTTCGCCGAGGACCTCGTGCGCGGCTATCGCGTCGACGTGTGGGACGACAAATCGACGCGCTGGCACTCGCTCTGCCAACGCATCGGCACCTACGACTTCGACGGGATCCCGCCGCTCGAGAACGAAGAAGACGAAGGCTTCGTGCAGGCGAGCGCGGTCGAGCCGATTCGCGAACAGGCCGAGCGCGTGCTGCGCGTGCACGAGTCGCTCTTCTCGTGGAACGGCTGGAGCCTCGGCGCGCCGCGCTACGGCCGGACCATTCTCTCGACGCCCGGATTCAAGACCGAGATCGACGATCCGCCGAACGAGCCGGCGACCGCGTTCAAGCTGAAGGCGTCGTTCGTCCCGCCCGCGAAGTCGCTGCCGCGCCTGCGATTCGGATACGAATACAAGATGCGCGTGCGCGCCGCGGACCTCGCCGGCAACAGCGTGTTCAAACCGGGAGAGGCCGCGTTTCTCGAGACGCAGGACGAAGTCACGAAGCAGATCCGCTACCGCCGCTTCGAGCCCATCCCGCCGCCCATGGTCATGCTGCAGCGCGTGCCGGTGGAAGGGGAGTCGCTGGAGCGCGTCGTCGTGCGCAGCAAGGTCGGAGACGACGGGCCGACGCTCGCGTTGCAGGAGAGCGCGCGGCACGTCATTCCGCCGAAAACCTCGCAGCAGATGGCGGAGATCCATCGCAAGTTCGACGGCCCGACGGCGATGAAGAACGACGTGGGCGGATACGACCTCGCGTCGCGCGAGGCAGGCTCGATCACGCATCGGGTGAAGGCGGACGGCAGTCTCGAACAGATCGGCGGCGTGGAGCCGGTCAAGCCCGGTGCCGCGGAGCACCTGCAGAAGAATCCGACGTTCGCGGTTTCGTATCTCCCCGATCCGTACGCGCGCGGTGTGTTGTTCCTCGGGTTGCCGGGACTCGGCGCGGACGACGTCATCGACGGCGTCAATCGCATTCTCTTCGAGGGCAAGTGGCCCGATCCCCAGCCGTTCCGCCTCGTCGTGCAGGCGATCGGCGCGGGTCTCGGGTCCGCGGCTCCCGTGTGGTCGCCGGGCGAGCGCACGCTCACCGTACAAGTCGCGCAGGGCGAGACGCATCGCGTGCGCTTCTGCTCGATCCTAAAAGGCACCGATCTCCCGAACATGGCGACGTGGCAATGGATCGAGGAGACGGCGGTCGTCGATCTGCCGAAGCTGCGGCAGCAGGCGGAGCAGGGACGCAACTGGCTGACCTTGCCGTTCCGCAGGCTCACGCTCGTGCACGCGGTGCAGCAGCCGCTGGAGATTCCGAAGCTCGGCGCGATGACCACGACGCGCACGGCCGGGGAGACGCTGGCCGCGCTTCACGGCTCGTGCGTCGTCGACGCCAAGAGCACGGAGAAGATCGACGTGCACGCGCGGTGGGAAGACCCCATCGACGATCCGAAACAGCCGGCGCCAGGGCTCCTGCCGCACGCGATGCACATCGACGAAGTGAAGTGCGACGGCGTGAACGCCGCGCTCTCACTCGAAGGCCTGCAGCACTCGGTGCCGGACACGAAGTACCACGCGGTCACGTATCGCGCGGTGGCGACGTCGCGGTTCCGCGAGTACTTCCCCGAGGCCGTGTGGAACGACATGGAGCGCCCGAAGCCGGGAGAGGCGGCGCCGGACGCGGAGCGGCACGGCGTCGACGTGCTCAACACCGCGCGTCCCGACGCGCCGAAGCTGCTCTACATCGTCCCCGCGTTCGCGTGGGCTCGCACAGGGATGACCCACACCCGCCACGCGGGAGGCCTGCGCGTCTACCTCGAGCGTCCCTGGTACTCCTCCGGCGACGGAGAGCTCCTCGGCATCACGCTGCGGCGGCCGGGAACGGCGCCGGGCTCGCTGCCGAAGTACACGAGCGAGTGGGGGATGGATCCGCTCTGGCCGGCCGAGGCGATGAAGCCGCTGTCGCTCGATCAGTTCGCGGACCCGGACGGCTTCGAGGACAACGTGTTGCTCGCGGAAGATCCGAACGCGTTCGTCGACGTCGTCGGCTACAAGCCGGAGTTCGATCCCGAGCGCAATCTCTGGTACTGCGACATCCGCATGAAGACGCAGGGCGCGTACTTTCCGATGGTGCGTCTGGCGCTGGTGCGCTTCCAGCCGAAGTCGGTTGAGGGCGTGCACATCTCGCCGGTCGTCCTCGCGAACTTCATCCAGACGCTGCCGCAACGCCGCGTCACGTACGACACCTCGCAGCTGGCGACGCTCGGACGCGTGGAGGTGGAGGTGAGAGGACCGGCATTCGTGCGCAACGAGAACGACGACACGAGCACGTCTCGCATGATCGTGCGTCTCGAGAAGCGTTCTGGTCTGGGCGCGAGCGACGAGCTGGGATGGGAGCCGGTCGCCTCGACGGTCCTTCCGGCAACGAAGCTCAAGAAGGAGGACGTGATCTGGAAAGGTGCCGTCGACGCCGGCTCCGTCCCACCGCCGTCGCCGATGCGCATCGTGGTGCTAGAGGTCGAGCCCTACTTCACCGAATCGCCGTCGAACGTCGACATGCTCGACATCCTCGCCAAGGGAGCGGTGCTGCCGGGGTTGAACATGACCAAGGACGACCTGACCATGGGCTACCGCGTGACCTTCGCGGACGCGATGGAGGTGCCGTAGGTGCCCATCGCCCCAGGAACGCGCCTCGGTCCGTACGAGGTTGTTGCACCCCTCGGCGCGGGCGGGATGGGCGAGGTCTATCGCGCGCGTGATACCCGCCTCGACCGCAGCGTGGCCGTCAAAGTCCTTCCGGCGGAGCTCGCGCATCGCGCCGACCTGCGCGCGCGCTTCGAGCGGGAGGCCAAGACCATCTCCTCCCTGAACCACCCGAACATCTGCGCGCTCTACGACGTCGGCGACGACTACCTGGTCATGGAGCTGCTCGAAGGCGAGAACCTCGCCGACCGCATCGCCCGTGGTTCCATGCCGATCGAACAGCTCCTGCGCACCGGCATGGAGATGGCCGACGCGCTCGACAAGGCGCACCGCCGCGGCATCGTCCACCGCGATCTCAAGCCCGCCAACATCATGCTGACGAAGTCGGGAGCGAAACTGCTCGACTTCGGACTGGCCAAAGAGAGCCCGCTCGGCGGCGACGTCCCGACCGATGCCACCGTCGCCAAGGCCCTCACCTCGGAAGGAATGATCGTCGGGACATTTCAATACATGTCGCCGGAGCAGCTCGAAGGCGCCAACGCCGACGCGCGCACGGACATCTTCGCCCTCGGAGCCGTGCTCTACGAAATGGCCACCGGCCGCCGCGCCTTCGAGGGGAAGAGCCGCGCCAGTTTGATCGCCTCCATTCTGGGCACGCAGCCGCCGCCGATCGCACAGCTCCGTCCCATGACGCCGCCGGCGCTCGACCGCCTGGTGCAAGCCTGCCTGGCCAAGGATCCCGACGATCGCTGGCAGACCGCGCACGACGTCATGCTCCAGCTGCGCTTCATCGCCGAGGGCAGCTCCGCGGCCGGCGTGCCGGTTCCCGTCGCGCGCCGCCGCGTGTGGCGCGAGCGCGCCGCATGGATCGTTGCTGCGGTCGCCGTCGTCGCGGCGGTTGCCGTCGGCGTGAACACGATGAAGCACACGCCGCCCGCGGGCGGCCTCGTACAGTTCGCGATCGAGACGCCGCCGAACCTGACGCTCTTCCCGTTCGACACCAAAGGAGTGGCCATCTCTCCCGACGGGACGATGCTCGCGTTCGTCGCAGAGAACGGCGAGGGAAAGCCGTCGCTGTACATCCGCAACCTGGCCACGACGAAGATCACGGCGCTGGCCGGCACCGACGACGCGTCCTATCCGTTCTGGTCGCCCGACCGCAGCCAGCTCGGCTTCTTCGCCGGCCAGAAGCTGCGCCGCATCAACGCCAGGGGCGGCACGGCCGTGGCGCTCTGCGATGCCGCATCCGGCCGCGGCGGCACGTGGAATCGCGACGGCGTGATCGTCTTCGCACCGACGATCTCGAGCGAGCTGTATCGCATCTCTGCCGCCGGCGGCGGCCCTCCCGAGCGCGTCACGTCGTTTGAAGGGAAACCGATCCGGCACCGCTGGCCGTGGTTTCTGCCGGACGGCAAGCGCTTTCTCTACGGTGCCGGCGACAGCCTCATGGCCGGCTCGCTCGACGGCAAGCTGCACAAGCAGATCGCCACCAACGTTTCCAACGCCGTCTTCGTCCCGCCCGACCGCATCGTCTTCTCGCGCGGCGTGGTGCTGATGTCGCAGCGCTTCGATCCCGATGCGCTCGCGGTCAGCGGCGAGCCCGTGCCGCTCCCCTTCGGCAACGTCGCCTCCATGAGCTCGAAGCAGCTCAGCATCGTGAGCGCGTCGGAGAACGGCACGCTCGCCTTTCTTCCCGCGCCCGAAGGCGCCACGCGCCTGGTGTGGGTCGACGCTAAAGGACACGAGGACGGCGAGATCGGCGAGGCCGGCGCCTACGAGGACGCCGCGCTCTCACCCGACGGAAAGCGCATCGCCGTGGTGCGCAACGCGCCCGACGGCGGCGACATCTGGCTCGGCGATGCTTCCAACGGCAGCTTCTCGCGCTTCACGTTCCATCCCGGCCTGTACGGCTTCCCGTCCTGGAGCCGCGATTCGAAGCAGATCGCCTTTTTCCTTCAAATGGGGGCCGTCGGCCAGGTCTGCACCAGGTCACTCGACGGCGCCGAGCGCATCCCCGTGTTGAAGTCCAAAACGTGGCAAATGCCCAACGACTATTCGCCCGACGGCACCACGCTCCTGACCTTCGTGCAGACGCCGGCGGCGGCAGGCGATCTGTACACGCTGACCCTCGGCCCGAAGCCGGCGATGAGACCCTTCGTGGCCACGCCGTTCGACGAGAGCGGGGCGTCCTTCTCGCCCGACGGCCGATGGGTGACGTATCAGTCGAACGCATCGATGCGCAACGAGGTCTACGTCCGCCGCTATCCCCTCGGCCCGGAGCAGTGGCAAATTTCGAACGCGGGCGGCGAGAGCCCGATCTGGAGCCGGGACGGGAAAGAGCTGTTCTACGTCGCCGGCGATACCGTCATGCACGTGCCGATCGGCGGCGGCGCGTCGCTCAATCCCGGCACGCCCGCTCCGCTCTTCCGCATTCCGGGACATCCCGCGCCGCGCCTGAGCGGGTCGGTCTCGCGGCCCGTGATCAGCGGCATCACGCCGGACAAGCACTTCCTCTTCCGGCTCGGCACGGAGCAGGGGCTGCCGTCAATCAATGTTGTACTGAACTGGCGGAAGGCCCTTCAGGAGCGTAACTGATGAGCTGCAGGAACGGCGTTCGCCTCATGCTGGCCCTCGGGCTGTCGTTTCTCGCCATCCCGGCGGCGAGAGCGGCCGATCCCGTATATGTGCAGTACCACCTCTGGTACGCGAAGGATGACGTCCCACTGCCGCGCGGGGCCGACAGTTACTACTGGCACGGCTGGAGCCAGGTCACGCCGTTCGCCGAGGTGACCGACGGCGTGAGTCCGGACAACAGGATCTCGCCGTGGCGGAGAGTCACAGCCTCACGCACCGGCCTGCCCCTGACCGGGCCGTACAGCTCCATCGTCACGGCGGCTCCGGCGGTGTCGTACGGCTTTCGTGTCGCGAAGCAGGCCGGCATCGACGGCATGTTCGCCTCCGTGTTCGACGGTGCCTGGTATCCCTACTTCGACGCGCACCTCGATCTCGCCGCCGCCGCGCAGATGCCCCTCGGACTCGATCTCTATCACACCGGCTGGGGCTACAACTGCACCGAGACCGCCCCCAAGCAGATCGAGCATCGCGTCGCCATCCTCAGCCAGGCGCTCTCCCATACCACGCACGCCAACTATCTGAAGTTCAACGGCAAACCGGTCTTCTGGATCGCGAACGCCCCGGTCTGCAACGCCAACGGCAAGGTCTTCACCTGGGGCAATCGCGCGCAGCTCGCAGAGATCATCAGCACGACGAAGACAACGACGGGCCGCGACTTCTATCTCGTCATCACCGGACCGCCCACGGACGGCACCGAGCAATTCAGTACCATCCCCGAGGTTCTGCGCATCATCGGCGCCGAGAACATCAGCGCCTACTGGGGTCACTTCTACCCGGAAACGTATTTCGTGCAGCACAACGCCACCACCGATCGCACGAACTTCGAGACCTTCTACCAGGGCCTGATCACTTATCTCCGCGACAACGCGCCCTCCAAGGCCGCGCTGCACGTCTATCCGGCGTTCGACGAACGCGGGCTGTTCCCGACGCTCACCGAACGGAACAGCGGTCAGAACACGCCGCGGGTGGTGATCGGGCGCGACGGGAACGGGATGTATGCGGCCGCGGACGGTTTTCTGAAGGCGGCCCTCGACAAGGCCGCGAGCAATCAACTCTGGGTCTTCATCGAGTCGTGGAACGACTGGATGGAGCAGACGCAGATAGAGCCCGCCTTCCACTCCGATCAATACCGCACCCACCGCGATCCGTTCTCCGCGCTGCGGCAGATCGCCGCATACAAGGGATCAAGCGACGTCGCCTTCGAGCTGCCGGCGGCGACGATTCTCGATGCGCCGCTCCGTGCGCAGTGCCGCCAGAAGCAATGGGGAAGTCTGACGACGATGAAGCGGCCCAATGCCGAAGTGCACCTGCGGGGCAAGTTCGGGCTCGCGAGCGGAGCGCAGCTGAGCAACGGCATCGCCGTGAGTCTCACCTTGCAGAAGGAGCCGGGCGGGCAGTGGGAGTACGGCGGCGGAGTGTACAAGCCGTACAACGGAACGCTGATGCCCTTCGACTTCAATCTCACCGAAACCGTCGACTACGAGTCGATCGTCCTCGGCATCGAGTCCGCCGATGACCCGGCCTACGACTGGGCCTATCTGACAGAGCTCGTGCTCGACTGGTACGGACAGCCGATCAACCTGCTCCAGGAGCCGATCCTCAGCAACTTCTCCTGGCACTCCGGCCGTCCGGTGACGATCACGTGGAACGATTCCGATGCGAGCCATGGCCCCAACGGCGTCGCGCGCCTCAGCTCCGTCACGATGGAGGACGGCAACACGTACCCGAGCGCGTTGTACATGGTTCCGAACTGGGACTATCGCGGGTTCATGCATGGAGTGCTGAACCTTCCCGCCACCGGCGCGCCGCGACGCGTGCTCCTGACGGGCCGCTTTGGCTTCGCCACCGGCGCGACGGCCTCGAACGGCGCGGCGATGAGGATCATTTACCAGGAAGATGATCGGAACACGGCGACTTTCCAATGGCCGGTTTACAAGCAGATCGACGAGACCTACAACGGCGCCTTGCAACGCTTTGCCATCGACATCACCCCGATTCTCGACAAGCCGGCCATCGCTTTCAGCGTGGACGCCGGCGGCAACAGCAGCTACGACTGGATTCACTTCACGGAGCTGAAGCTGAACTGGTACGGCCAGGTCATCGACCTGATCGGCGGCGGCGCCGCGAGTCAGTTGAGCTGGTTCTCGACGCAGGGAGGAGTGACCTGGAACGATCCGAACAGCGCGAACGCGTCGAAAGGCGTCGCCCGGGTGGAGCCGATCACGATGGAGGACGGCATTTTCTACTCCTCCAGCCTCTATTTACTTCCCGACTCGACCTCGGACGGTTTCATCCGCGCCGGCTTGAACCCCTGGATCACCAACTCTACGGTGACGCCGTGTAATTAGCTCGGCGAGAGAACAGGCGTGGTGTGAACCTCCGGTAAACGGATCTTCCAGCCTCTTGACGCGCTTCAGGAAAAAGGCGTCAATGAGACAGTCGTCCAATCGGAAGTTCCCACGGAGGCGAGGGAATGCGCGTGCTGCGGTTGGCAGTCGTCTGCTTGCTGTCGGGATTCGTGTTTGCCGAGTCGCGCCCGGCGCAGGAGCGTTCGCCTCTCGGTTCCCCTCTCAGTTTCATCGGCCAGGGCGTGGCCCTCGTCTTCAGCCCCGACCTGAGCGTCGGGAACAACTGCGCGTTCTACGAGCGCCTCGGCTTCACCTGCTATCAGAGCGCGAGCTGGGAAACGGTCCTCGAGGACATCCGCTGCCGGAACGCAGCGGCCACGCCGGATCGCGCGATCTCCGTGGTCATCCTCGAGGCGCACGGCACGAACGGGAACGGCCTGAAACTTCAGGTCAGCACGGCGAAGAAGGCCTGGCGCTCCTACGCCGCCATCGGAGCGCTGACCGAGCGCCTCGGGACCGCCGGCGTCCGCTACTGCGTCCTCGCCGCGTGCAACTCGCGGCGGCTCCTCCGTTCTGAGATTTACCACAAGCTCGATCCCACGCGACTCTTCCTCCCGGCGACCCTCGGCATCATGAACAGTCAGGATGATGCGGACGACACCGGCGTGCGCCTGCTCGCGCGGGCGGACAGCCATATCGAGTCGCTGTCGGTGGGCAGTACCCGCCAGTTGTCCGCCGCGACCCTCCGCGCGCTCGACCTTCAGGAAGGGGAGGCGCTGTCCTTCGCGGTCTCGGACATGCTCGTCCAGCTCATGACCCGCGATCCCTCTCTCGATCTCCGGCCCGCGACACCGGTGGAGACGCTCAAGCGCATCACGCCGGAAGACGCATACGCGAAGGAGCTCTTCGCCCGTTTCGTCGAGCACCTCGACCGGCTGGCGACCTCCAACACATGCCGCACCAGTGACGCCGAGGTGCGATTGATCGTGCGTTGATAGGGATCACCGCGAGGGGTGCGGAACATCACTCCCTCTCGTGCGCACAACTCCTACGATCGCGTACATGCCGCGAATCGATGGAGCACATGGGTTCCAGCTCACCGCACCGGGCGTTTTTTCTGAATCCGACTTTCCCGTGTTGGCCGCCGCGGACGGTGACGTCGTCGTCGAAGTCGCCGGTTGCGGGCTTTGCCACACTGACGTCGGCTTCGCGTACGGCGGGGTTCCGACGCGGCATCCGCTTCCGCTGATCCTCGGGCATGAGATCTCCGGCCGGGTCGTCGACGCCGGTGATGGTGCAACGCAATGGCTCGGCCGCGACGTGATCGTGCCTGCGGTGATTCCGTGCGGCGCTTGTGCTGCCTGCCGAGCCAACCGCCCGACGATCTGTCGCAACCAGTTCATGCCCGGCAATGACGGCGACGGCGGATTCGCGACGCACGTCGTCGTTCCCGCGCGCGGACTCTGTCCCGTTCCGGCCGTGCTTCCTCAGGGGCTCACACTCGAAATGCTCTCCGTGGTCGCCGACGCAGTGACCACGCCGTACGAGGCGATCACACGCGCCAGAGCCGGCGCCGAGGATCTCGTCGTCATCGTCGGTGCCGGCGGCATCGGAGGATTCGCGGTACAAGTCGCCGCCGCGTTTGGCGCGACGGTCGTCGCGATCGATATCGACGACGAACGCCTCGCGCTCGCGCACGCGTACGGCGCGACGCTGACGATCAACCCGAAGCTCGTGGCCGTGAAGACGATCCGGGAGTCGATTCGCGGGCTCGCGCGCGAGAGTGGTCGCGGCCGCACCGGCGCGAAGATCTTCGAGATGAGCGGCACAGCCGCCGGACAACAGACCGCGTTCAACCTCCTCGACTTCGGCAGCGAGCTCGCGGTCGTCGGTTACACGGCGGACAAGATCGAGATTCGCCTTTCGAATCTCATGGCTCTCGACGCGACCGCGCGCGGCAACTGGGGCTGCGCGCCGGCGAACTATCCGAAGGCGCTCGCGCTCGTCCTCGAAGGAAAGGTGCAGCTCGGGCCGTTCGTGGAGACGCATCCGATCGGAGAGCTGCCGGAATTGTTCGCGAAGGCAAATCGACATGAGCTGAAGAGGCGGGTGATCGTCGCGCCGCCGGGGAGCCTGAAAAATGAACGATCACAATCTCGTGCGGAAGTTCGAGCCTGAGCACATCGCCGTCTCGCGCCGCGCCGTCTTCGATAAGAACGGCGATCCCATCGACGGGCTGCACAACGTCTGGATCACGCTCGACAACCCGAAAGAGCTGAACAGCTACACGACCTCGACGCTCAAGGAGCTGATCCTTGCGCTGCGCGAGGCGAGCAACGATCGCGCGGCCGTCGCGGTCATCCTCACCGGCGCGGGGACGGCATCGTTCTGTACCGGCGGCAACACGCGCGAATACGCCGAAGTGTACGCGGGGCGACCGGGCGAGTACCGGCAGTACATGCGGCTCTTCAACGACGCCGTGACCTCGATCCTGCAATGCGACAAGCCGGTCATCTGCCGTGTGAACGGGATGCGCGTCGGCGGCGGCCAGGAGCTCGGGATGGCTTGCGACTTTTCACTCGCCAGCGATCTCGCCGTGTTCAGCCAGGCCGGTCCGAAGCATGGATCCGCGCCCGACGGCGGCAGCACCGACTTTCTCCCGCTCTTCGTCGGCATCGAGCGGGCGATGATCAGCGTCACGCTCTGCCAGAGCTGGAGCGCGCACCGCTTCTACTGGCTCGGCGGATTGACGCAGATCGTTCCCGCGCTGCGCGTCGACGGCGCGTGGGTCGCGAATCCGCTCGTGGTCACCGATCGGGTCATCGACGAATTCGGCCGCGTGCTCATCGGTGAGATGAAATCGGGAGCGGAGCGCGACGCCGCGAAGGCGCTGATCGCGCGAGGCACGATCGATCTCACGCTGCTCGATGCCGCGATCGACGATCTCGCGACGAAGCTCGTCTCCACCATGCCCGACTGCCTGACCAAGACGATCGAGAGCGTGCGCAAGCACAAGCTCGAGCACTGGGATCGCAATCGGGAGACCAACCGCGCCTGGCTGTCGTTGAACATGATGACCGAGGCGAACGCGGGGTTCCGCGCGTTCCACCAGGGCCCGAAGCAGCAGCGCGAAGTCGATTTCATCCTTCTGCGGCGGAGGCTCGCCGAAGGTGCGAAGTGGAGCGAGGAGCTGATCGAGGAGATCGCGCCGTGGACGCGCACTCCGGAGCTGGTGTGATGGCCAAGGCGCGCCTCGAGCTTGCTCGCGACGGCCGCATCGCCCGGGTCATCCTCGGCGCGCCGAAAGCGAACATCCTCGATGGCGCGATGGTCGAAGAGCTCGACGCGATCTTCGCATCGCTTGACAGTCGCCGCGATCTTCGTGCGATCGTGGTCGAAGCGGACGGTCCGCACTTCAGCTTCGGCGCGAGCGTGGAAGAACATCTTCCCGAGCAGATCGACGGCGCGCTGGCACGCCTCGGCGCGCTGCTGCGCCGCGTCGCCGCCGCCCCCGCGCCGACGATCGCCGCGGTCCGCGGGCAGTGCCTCGGCGGCGGATTCGAGCTCGTGCTCGCGTGCGATCTCATCGTCGCCGAAGAGGATGCGCAGCTCGGCGTGCCGGAGATCAAGCTCGGTGTGTTTCCTCCCGCAGCTTCGGCGCTGCTTCCGGTTCGCATCGGCGTCGCGGGCGCATCGTCGCTCATCCTGACCGGGCTGAGCTGGAACGGAGCGCGCGCCATGCAGCAGGGACTCGTCGCGCGCACGGCGCCGCCGGGACAGCTGGCATCATCCGTCGACGCGTTTCTCGACGAGGCATTTCTTCCGCGTTCGTCGACGGCCGTGCGTTTCGCCGCGCGCGCCGTTCGCCGCGGCGTGATCCGAGCGCTCGACGAAGACCTGCCGGAGCTCGATCGCCTCTACCTCGATGAATTGATGGGCGAGGCTGACGCGGCGGACGGCATCCGCGCGTTCCTCGAAAGGAAGCCGGCGTGACGCTCGAAGAGCTGCTCGCGGCTGCGCAGTCGTTGTCGGACGACATCGATTTCACGACCGTGAAGCGCTGGAAAGAATCGGGACGCAAGGCGATCGGCCACATGCCGACGTACGTTCCCCGCGAGCTGATTCACGCGGCGGGCATGCTGCCGGTCGGCATCACCGGCGGCGGCTCGTCGCTGGAGATCATTCGCGGGGACGCCTATTTCCAGAGCTACATCTGCCGCATCCCGCGCAGCACGATCGAGCTGGCCCTGTCCCATCGCCTGGACGTGCTCGAGGGCATGCTCTTCCCGTCGATCTGCGACGTCATCCGCAACCTCTCCGGCATGTGGTCGATGCTCTTTCCCGACCGATACGTGCACTACGTCGACGTGCCGCAGAACTTCGACGACGCCGTCGGCGGCCGGTTCTGGCGGCGCGAGCTCGAAACCCTGCGTCGCGATTTCGAGGAGCTGGCCGGTAGGACGATCACCGACGACGCGCTGCGCGCGAGCATCGCCGTCTACAACGAGAACCGCCGCGCGATCCGCGATCTGTACCGCGCGCGCAGCGGCCGTCCGTGGATCTTTCCGCTGTCGGAGTCTTATCTGCTGCTGCGCGCGGGAAACGTGCTGCCGCCGGAAGAGCACACGGCGATGATTCGCGAGTATCTCGAGCTCGCTCCGTCCGACAGCGAGCGCCGCGATCAGGATCGCAGCCGGGTCGTGCTCTCGGGCATGTTCTGCGAGCAGCCGCCGCAGGGCCTCGTGCTCACGCTCGAGCGCGCGGGCTGCTACGTCGTAGACGACGACTTCCTCATCGGCCTGCGCTGGCTGCAGGAGGATGTCGCGATCGGCGGCGACCCGCTCGCCAGTCTCGTCGACGCGTATCTCCACCACAGCGCGATGAGCGCGTCGCGCTATGCGCCCGACGGCAATCGTGGCGGTTCGCTCATCGAATCGGTCGAGCGCAACGAGGCCGAGGGCGTCGTGTTCTGCGCGGCGAGCTTCTGCGATCCCGCGCTGCTCGATCAGCCGATGGTCGTCGCCGCGCTCGACCGCAGAGGCATCCCGCACACGGAGTTCAAGTACTCGGAGGACACGGGACAGTTCGCCGTGATCCGCGAGCAGGCCGGTACGTTCAGCGATTCGATTCGCCTCTGGAGTGAAGCATGAGCAGCATCCGCAAAGAAGACTCGATGCTCCTGCAGAAGCAGATGATCTCCGATCACTACGACCGCCTCGCGACCGCGCCCGAGGACGGGAAGAAGGTCGTCTACACGTTCGTGCCCGGCAATCTCAACGAGCTCGTTCGCTCGTTCGATCTCCTGCCCGTGCTCCCGGAGATCAACGCGCTGCAGTCGGGCATGCGCAAGCTGTCGGGCCAGTACATCGCCGAAGCGGAGAAGCACGGACACAGCGAAGACGTGTGCACGTACGTGAAGTGCGACATCGGCATGCTGAAGAAGGGGAACGTCGGTCCGACCGGCAAGCGATTGCCGAAACCGGATCTCCTGCTCCTCTCGTACACCGGCTGCTTCACCTTTCTGAAGTGGTTCGAGCTGCTGCGCGAGGAGTACGGCGACGTGCCCGTGGCGATGCTGCACGTGCCGTATCAGGCGAACGGCCGGATCGAACCGCATCAGCGAGACTACGTGGTCGAGCAGTTGCGCACGGAGGTCATTCCAAAGCTCGAGCAGGTCAGCGGACGCGCGTTCGACGAGGAGCGCTTGCGCGAGATGCTTCGCCTGTCGGCGCGCGCCGAGGATGATCTCGTGTGGACGCTGGAAAGCGCGAAGCGGACGCCGTCGCCGATCGACGCCTACTTCGGCGGCGTCTACTACATCGGGCCGATCTTCAGCGCGTTCCGCGGCACGCCCGAAGCCGTCGAGTACTACGGGGCGTTGCGCGCCGAGGTGCAGGAGCGGCTCGACGCCGGCCTCGGCCCGATCACGCCGGAAGGGCCGATGGCGCGCGAGAAGTATCGACTCGTCGTCGAAGGGCCGCCGAACTGGACGAGCTTCCGCGAGTTCTGGAAGATGTTCTACGACGAAGAGGCGGTCGTCGTCGCGAGCAGCTACACGAAGGTCGGCGGCCTATACGACCGAGGCTTCCGCCACGATCCCGATCATCCTCTCGAAACGCTCGCCGACTACTGCCTCGGCTGCTACACGAACCTCGGCCTCCCCACGCGCGTCGAGCTGCTCGAGCGCTACATCCGCGAATACAGCGCCGACGGCTTTCTCATCAACAGCGTCAAGAGCTGCAACTCGTTCAGCGTGGGACAACTGATGATGCTGCGCCGCCTCGAAGAGCGCACCGGCGTGCCGGGGGCATTCATCGAGAGCGATCTCGTCGACCCGCGCTACTTCTCCGCCGCGAACATCAAGAACCGCATCGAGAGCTATCTGCAGATGCTTGATCAGAAGCGCGGAGCGGCCGCGTGATCGATGTCTTCATCGGCATCGACCTCGGCTCGACCACGACCAAGGCGGTCGTGCTCGACGGCGACGGCCAGGTGATCGGCCGCGGCATCACGAACAGCCGCAGCAACTATGACGTCGCCGCGCACATGGTGCGCGAAGAGGCGTTCGTGCGGACGCGTTTCACGCTCGTCGAGCGAGAGACCGGCGCGGCCGCGGTCGAGGAGCTCGAGCGCAATTTCAAGCTGCACCAGTATCTCGATCAGCTCGATCTGCTCGGCGAGGCGATGTCGATGATCGCCGGCGGTCCGAAGCACGCCGCACACGCCGGTGAGTTGAAGGCGCGGCTCGCAGCGATCGGCAACGAGATGGCGGCGCGCGCGCGACAGCATTTCGCGCGCGGCGCATCGCGAAGAAGCGATTTCTTCCGCGATCTCGCCGCTGCCGATTTCATGCAGCTCGCCGAAGCGATCGCCGAGCCGAAGGGCATCACGTTCGATGTGCTTTGCAGCGTGTTCGACGCGGCGATTCTCTCCGTGGAGGCGCTGCCGGTCGACAACGCGTTCGAGCGGCACGTCGACGCGGCGCTGGATGAAACATCGGGCGACGCGCGTCTGCGCGCGGCCGTGGAGTCGGCGCGCTCCGTCGAGTTGCGCACGCGCAGCACCGTCGGCACGGGCTACGGGCGGCAGCGGTTGCCGTTCCCGAAGGAACAGATTCGCAGCGAGATCCTCTGCCACGGTCTCGGCGCGCACGCGATGTTCCCCGCGACGCGCACGGTGCTCGACATCGGCGGCCAGGACACGAAGGCCATCCAGCTCGACGCCGAAGGGCTGGTCACGAGCTTTCAGATGAACGATCGCTGCGCCGCCGGCTGCGGCCGCTACCTGGGATACATCGCCGACGAGATGAATCTCGCCGTGCACGAGCTTGGGCCGCTCGCGCAGCGGAGCCGGCAACGCGTGAAGATCAACAGCACCTGTACGGTGTTCGCGGGAGCGGAGCTGCGCGAGCGCCTCTCGCTCGGACAGAAGCGTGAGGACATCGTCGCGGGCCTGCATCGCGCGATCGTGATCCGTGCGATGTCGCTGCTGGCGCGATCGGGCGGCGTAAGCGATCAGTTCACGTTCACCGGCGGCGTGGCGCGGAATCCGGCCGCCGTGTCCGCGATCGAGGAGCTCGTTCGCGAAAACTACGGCCAGCGCACGCTGAACATCTCGTCCGATTCGATCTACACCGGCGCGCTCGGCGCGGCGCTGTTCGCGCGGAGGGCGGCATGATCGTCACCGCGGGAATGGACGTCGGCTCGAGCAGCGTGAAGACCGTCGTCTTCGCCGGCGGCACTCCGATCGCGTTGCGCACGGACCGCATCCGCCGCCGCGATCTTCGTAAGGTGATCGAGGAGTCGTATGAGTCGGCGCTCGTCGACGCGGGCGTGCAGCGAAACGACGTCGCCTACCTCGCGACCACCGGGGAAGGGGAGCTCGTCGACTTCCGCCGCGGCCACTTCTACGGAATGACCACGCACGCGCGCGGCGCGGTGTTCCTGATGCCCGAGGCGAGGGCGGCGCTCGACATCGGCGCGCTGCATGCGCGGGCGATGAAGTTCGATGAAAAGAGCCGCGTGCTCTCGTATCGGATGACCAGCCAGTGCGCGTCGGGATCGGGACAGTTCCTCGAGAACGTCGCGCGCTATCTCGGCATCACGCTCGAGGACATCGGACCGCTTTCGTGCAGCGCATCGGATCCGGAGATGGTCAGCAGCATCTGCGCGGTGCTCGCGGAGACGGACGTCATCAACATGGTCAGCCGCGGGATCACGACGGCGAACATCCTCAAAGGCATCCATCTCTCGATGGCCGGGCGCTACCTGAAGCTGTTGCGAGCGACCGGCGCGGACGGCACGGTGGCGATCACGGGCGGCCTCTCTGCCGACGTCGGACTGGCGCAGGCGCTGCGCGACAAAGTCTGCGAGGAGAAGCTCGCGCTGGAAATCGTCACCGATCCGCGCGCGATCTACGCGGGTGCGCTCGGCGCCGCACTCTGGGGCGCGTATCGCCACGAGAAGTTGTCGCGCAGGAGCGTGGCCTGAGCGACGTTGCCGTCGTGACCGGCGGCTCCGGTGGGATCGGACGCGTGATCGTCTCCGCCCTGCGCGAGACCGGCGCGACGGTCGTCAATCTCGATCTCGAGTCCGCCGATGTCGCGTGCGACGTGCGCGAGGACGCGTCGGTCACGCGCGCAATCGCGAGAGTGCTCGAGCTCCATAGGCGCATCGACATCGTCGTGCATGCCGCCGGCATCGCGCGCGATGCGGTCGTCTGGAAGCTCGCCGTCGACGACTGGGATCTCGTGCAGCAGGTGAATCTGCGCGGCGCATTTCTTCTTCTCCGGCACGCCGTTCCGGCGATGCGCAGCGGCGGAGGCGGACGGGTCATCCTGATTGGTTCGATCAACGGATCGCGCGGCAAGTTCGGTACGTCCGCGTACGCCGCGAGCAAGGCCGGTCTGATCGGATTCGCGAAGAGCGTCAGCCGCGAGACGGGCCGCTTCGGCATTCGCGTGAATGTCGTCGAGCCGGGTTGGGTGCGTACGCCGCTGACCGAATCGCTTCCCGATTCCGTCCGACGGCAAGCGCTCGACGAAACGCTCCTCGGCGAGCTCGTCGAACCGGAAGACGTCGCCGCTGCGGTCGTCTTTCTCGCTGGGCCCGGCGGGCGGCGGATGACGGGGCAGGTTCTCCGTGTAGACGCCGGGCAGTATTTGTGAGTGTAGCGGTAGCCCCCTCCTCTTGTCCTCCTCTGCAAGGGGGAGGACAATGGCCTGCTCCTCTCACCAAGGCGAGGTCTACAACAATGAAATGTTTCGCTCGCGTCCTCGCCGCTACGGTTCTGGCGTGGCTCTCTATCCCTGCGCAAGCCCAGGTTCCGGATGCTGCGGCCGAGGCGTTGGCGAGACTGTCGAGAACGATCACGTTGGCGGATCTTCCCGACGTCGCCGAATGTCGCGGGGTTACCTTGCCGCAGGAAGCGATCGATCGCGTGAATGCGGCGACCGAAGATCCGCACGAGACGTTCGAACGGTGGCGCATGGAGCGCCGGAGCATGGTCGAGGAGTCGCCCGGCATCGAATGCCAGAGCAAGCTGTGGCGTCACCGCCATGGGCTCTCGGGCGCGGCGACGGTCCCGGCGGGAACGGAAGGCCTGGGGCTGCGCTCCGGCGACGGAACGACCGAGGCGTTCCTGCGCACGCTGGGACTGCGGCCCGATGCGGCGTCCGTCGGCGCGAACGTGCTTCCCGCCGGGGGCGTCGAGAATTACCAGGGCGAGATGCAGATCGCCGTCAATCCGAACAATCCCCAGCAACTCGTCGCGGGAGCCAATCACTTTTACGCCGATCCGAATTGCCCGCGGCCCGGCGGCGGCAGCACGAATGGGACCCAGGCTTTCTACGGTTCGACCGACGGCGGCGCGACCTGGGTCTATCGCTGCGCTCCCTGGCCGTCGGACATCAACGGGAGCGTCGCCGGAGCCGCGTTCTTCTTCGGCAGCGACCCGGCGCTGGCCTGGGACTCACAGAACCGCGCCTACGCGGCGTACATGCTGCTCAACTGCAACAGCTCCCAGACCTCGTGCGGCTATTCGATCGTCGTCGCGCGCTCGACCGACGTCGGCCAGACCTGGACGCCGTGGGGCACGGTCGTCAATCACAGCGGCGACAACGCCCACGGCGACGACAAGGAGATGATCGCGGTCGACAACTCGCCCGGACCGGCGTCCACGAAATCGCATCCGGGCCGTGTGTACGTGATCTGGGACGACCTGAACGTCGAGCGCGTCGCCTATAGCGACAACGGGACGTCCTGGACGACGGTCATCCTGCCGAACGGCACCAACGCCATCGGCGGCAACGTCGTCGTCGGACGGGACGGCACCGTCTACGTCATCTGGAACCGGCTCACCGATCCGGAGGCGATCGTCTTCTCCAGGTCCGTCGACGGCGGAAATACATGGTCGACACCGATCACCATCGCCACGTCGGTGATGCTCTCCTTCGGCACGAACAACAACCCGCCCGCGCAGGAGAGCCGCAAAGTCAACGCGTTCGGCTCCATCGGCATCGACAGCAATCCGGCGTCGCCATACTTCGGGAACCTCTACGTCGTCTACAACGACTTTCCCACCGGCACGACGACGGGCACGAACGTGAACGTGTATGTCGTGACCTCGTCCAACGGCGGGACCTCCTGGTCGTCGCGCGTGCTGGTGAATGACGACGCCGCCACCGGGACGCAGTTCTTCCCATGGCTCTCCGTCGACCAGAGCGACGGCACCGTCAACGTCTCGTGGTACGACACGCGCCTCGATCCGGCGAACCACCGGAAGACGCAGGTCTTCTACGCGCGCTCGTCGAACGGCGGCGTGTCGTTCGAGCCCAACATTCTCGTCACGGACAACGGCGGCGTCGTCTGGCGGAACGGCGTGAACTACTCCGATGAGAACACCACGGACAATGCCTCGCGCAACGGGAACCAGTACGGCGACTACGCGGGCATCGTCGCCACGAACCGCAAAGTCATTCCCTTCTGGATGGACTCGCGCAATTTCTTTCCCTTGGCCGACACGGTGTCGCCGACTCGGAGAGAGGACGCCGCTGCCGCAACCATCATCAACTGCTCCGCGCCGGCAGGCGTCTCCGCGCCGTCGGTGGCGTCCGCCTGCAGCGCGCCGCGCGTGCAACTGAGCTGGTCCGCGCCAGGCTGGGGGACCAACGCGACGTCCGGGACCTGGTCCGTCTACCGTTCGACGACGTCGTCGTTCGCCAACGCGATCCTCCTCGCGTCCAATCTCAACACCACGAGTTACGACGATTCGACGGGCCTGCCGACGGTCACGTACTACTACTTCCTCGTCGCGAAGAACAACTGTCCCGGCACGACTCTGACGCCGATGTCGACGACCTCGGCGGCATCGACCGCCATCGCCTTCCCGGCGTGCGGTGCCCAGGTCGGCAACCTTCAGGGGACCGTCACGGTCGGCGGCTCTCCGATCGGCGGTGCCACCGTAACGGCGTCGCCGTACTCCACCACGACCGATGGATCGGGAAACTATTTCCTCGGGCCGATTCCGACCGGCACCTACACCGTCACGGCCGCGGCCACCGGCTACAACACCGGAACCGCGAACGGCGTCGTCGTCGCGAACGGTCTGACCACCACGCAGAACTTCACGCTCACGGCAGCAACCGCGAACGCGTGTTTCACCGACACGACGCAGGCCCAGTTCGAGGCCGGCACGTTGACGACGCTCGACTCCACGACCAGTCCGGGCGACCTGCGCCTGCCGCTGACATTCCCCGAGGGGGTCGATCGGCACGCGGACGACAACGGGTTTGGCTCCGGTTACGGTTTCGACAACGCGAGCTTCATCGGCCAGACGTTCACTCCGGGCGTGACCGCGCAACTGACGAAGGTCGATACGCAGTTGTTCTGCGCCAGTTGCTCGGGGGCCAATCCCAACATCACTCTCGAACTGCGCACGACCAGCGGCGGCCAGCCGGTGATGACGGCGGGCGGCCTCCTGGCCACGTCCACGATTTCCGGCTTCGCCAGCGGTTCGTCCACGATCAAGACGTTCGTATTCGCCTCGCCGGCGACCCTGACTTCCGGTACGCAATACGGAATCGTCATCAAGCTGGCGGCGGCGCGCACCGGCACGCAGGCTTGGATATCCAGCAGCGGCGACGTGATGACCGGCGGCCGCAGGGTGAATTGCACGTCGGCGAGCTGCTCGAATCCGAGCGGCATGAACAGCAACAGCGATCTCATTTTCGCGGCGTACATGAAGAGCACGACGTATCAGACCGCCGGGAACCTCGTGTCGACGGTCAAGGACAGCGCGCCGGTCGCCGGTGCGAGCACGTCCTGGACGACGCTCTCGTGGACGGCGACGACGCCGGCATCGACGACGGTGCGGTTCCAGGCCGCGGGCAGCAACAACGCCGCCGGTCCTTTCTCGTTCGTCGGACCGGACGGCACCGCCGCCACGTTCTTCACGGTCAGCGGCGCGTCTCTCTCGCAGTTCAACGGCAACCGCTACCTCAAGTACAAGGCCTATCTCTCGACGACCCTGAACACGTCGACGCCGGCGCTCAGTGACGTCACGGTGTGCGACTCCGTATCCGACTGCTCCGCGGCGTCCGCGCCGGCGATCACGCCTTCGCCGGCGACAGTCTGCGCGAGCTCGGCCGGCAACACGGCCTCGAGCTCCGCCGCGAGCACTTACTCGTGGTCCATCACGAACGGCACGATCACCGGCGGCGCGGGCTCACAAACCGTCACCTATACCGCCGGCGCGTCCGGCAGCGTCGGACTGACGGTGAACATCGTCACGGCCGCCGGTTGCCCCGGCACGAGCTCGATCAGCGTCGCGATCGCTCCCGCACCGGCAACGCCGACCGCGTCGAATGGTGGTCCGTACTGCGCCGGCGCGACGATCGCGCTGTCCACGCCGACGGTGAGCGGCGCGACGTATTCGTGGACGGGTCCGAATGGCTTTACGTCTTCGGCTCAGAACCCGACGCGCAGCAATGCGACGACGTCTGACGCCGGCACATATTCGGTGACCGTCACGGTGAACGGCTGCACGTCTGCTGCGGGAACGACGAACGTGGTCGTGAACGCCATGCCGGCGACGCCGACTGCGTCGAATGGCGGACCGTACTGCGAGGGCGCGACGATCTCGCTGTCCACGCCGACGGTGAGCGGGGCGACGTATTCTTGGACGGGTCCGAACGGGTTCACTTCGTCGCTGCAGAACCCAACCCGTTCCAGCGCGACGACTGCTGACGCAGGCACCTACTCCGTCACTGTGACGGTCAACGGCTGCACGTCTGCCGCGGGGACGACGAACGTCGTCGTGAACACCACGCCGGCGACGCCCACGGCGTCGAACGGCGGACCGTACTGCGCGGGCGCGACAATCGCGCTGTCGACTCCGACGGTAAGCGGCGCGACGTATTCGTGGACGGGCCCGAACGGCTTCACTTCGTCGTTGCAGAACCCGACACGCAACAACGCAACGACGGCGGATGCCGGCACGTACTCCGTCACGATCACGGTGAATGGCTGCACGTCCGCCGCGGGGACGACGAACGTCGTTGTGAACGCCACGCCGGCGACGCCGACGGCATCGAACGGCGGACCGTACTGCGAGGGCGCGACGATCTCGCTGTCTACGCCGACGGTAAGCGGCGCGACGTACTCATGGACCGGTCCGAACGGCTTCACTTCGTCGGCTCAGAACCCTACGCGTTCGAATGCGACACCCGCGGATGCGGGTACGTACTCGGTGACCGTCACGGTCAACGGCTGCACATCCGTCGCGGGGACGACGAGTGTCGTCGTGAACGCTACGCCGTCGACGCCGACCGCGTCGAACGGCGGACCGTACTGCGAGGGCGCGACGATCTCGCTCTCAACTCCAACGGTAAGCGGAGCGACGTATTCGTGGACGGGCCCGAATGGCTTCACTTCATCGAATCAGAACCCGACGCGCAGCAACGCAACGACGGCCGACGCCGGCACGTATTCGGTGACCATCACGGTCAACGGCTGCACGTCCGCGGCGGGAACGACGAACGTGGTCGTGAACGCCACGCCGGCGACGCCGACTGCATCGAACGGCGGACCGTACTGCGAAGGAGCGACGATCTCGCTGTCCACTCCGACAGTGACTGGTGCGACGTATTCGTGGACGGGTCCAAACGGTTTCACCTCGTCGAATCAGAACCCGACGCGCTCGAATGCGACGACGGCGGATGCCGGCACGTATTCGGTGACCGTCACGGTGAACGGCTGTACGTCTGCAGCGGGTACTACGAACGTGGTCGTGAACGCCACGCCAGCGACGCCGACCGCATCGAACGGCGGACCGTACTGCGAGGGTGCGACGATCGCGCTGTTCACGCCCACGGTGAGCGGTGCCACATATTCGTGGACTGGTCCGAACGGTTTCACCTCGTCGAATCAGAACCCGACGCGCAGCAATGCGGCGATGGCGGATGCCGGCACGTACTCGGTGACCGTCACGGTCAACGGCTGCACATCCGCCGCGGGGACGACGAACGTCGTCGTGAACGCCACGCCGGCGACGCCGACTGCATCGAATGGCGGACCGTACTGCGAAGGCGCGACGATCTCGCTCTCAACTCCGACCGTGAGCGGCGCGACGTATTCGTGGACGGGTCCGAACGGCTTCACGTCTTCGGATCAGAACCCGACGCGCAGCAACGCAACGACGGCCGACGCGGGAACATACTCGGTGACCGTCACGGTGAACGGCTGCACCTCGGCAGCTGGCACGACGAACGTCGTCGTGAACGCCACGCCGGCGACGCCGACTGCATCGAACGGCGGCCCGTACTGCGAAGGCGCGACGATCTCGCTGTCCACGCCGACGGTGAGCGGCGCGACCTACTCATGGACCGGTCCGAACGGCTTCACTTCGTCGAATCAGAACCCGACGCGCAGCAACGCGACGACCGCGGATGCGGGCACGTACTCGGTGACCGTCACGGTGAGCGGCTGCACATCCGCAGCAGGAACGACAAATGTCACCGTGAATGCGGCACCTGCAACACCGACCGCATCGAACGGCGGACCGTACTGCGAAGGCGCGACGATCTCGCTGTCCACGCCGACGGTGAGCGGCGCGACGTATTCATGGACCGGCCCGAGCGGCTTCACTTCATCGAATCAGAACCCCACGCGCAGCAACGCGACGACGGCTGATGCCGGCACGTATTCGGTGACGGTCACAGTGAACGGCTGCACCTCGGCCGCGGGGACGACGAACGTTGTCGTGAATGCGACACCTGCAACGCCGACCGCATCGAACGGCGGACCGTACTGCGAAGGCGCGACGATCGCGCTCTCGACCCCGACCGTAAGCGGCGCGACGTACTCGTGGACAGGCCCGAACGGCTTCACTTCGGCGCTGCAGAATCCGACTCGCTCCAGCGCGACCACAGCGGATGCCGGCATGTACTCGGTGACCGTCACAGTGAACGGATGCACGTCCGCCGCGGGAACGACGAACGTGGTCGTGAACGCCACGCCAGCGACGCCGACCGCCTCCAACGGCGGACCGTACTGCGAGGGCGCGACGATCGCGCTGTCCACGCCGACGGTAAGCGGCGCGACGTATTCGTGGACGGGTCCAACTGGCTTCACTTCTTCGGCTCAAAACCCGACGCGTTCGAATGCGACACTCGCGGATGCGGGCACGTACTCGGTGACCGTCACCGTGAACGGCTGTACGTCTGCAGCGGGTACGACGAACGTGGTCGTGAACGCCACGCCAGCGACGCCGACCGCATCGAACGGCGGACCGTACTGCGAAGGCGCGACGATCGCGCTGTCCACGCCGACGGTGAGTGGCGCAACGTATTCGTGGACGGGCCCGAACGGCTTCACGTCTTCGGATCAGAACCCGACGCGCAGCAACGCAACGACGGCCGACGCGGGAACGTACTCGGTGACCGTCACGGTGAACGGCTGCACCTCGGCAGCGGGAACGACGAACGTGGTCGTGAACGCCACACCGGCGACACCGACGGCGTCGAACGGCGGACCGTACTGCGAGGGCGGGACGATCGCGCTGTCCACGCCGACCGTGAGTGGGGCGACATATTCGTGGACAGGGCCGAACGGTTTCACCTCGTCGAATCAGAACCCGACGCGCTCGAATGCAACACTGGCGGATGCCGGCACGTACTCGGTGACAGTCACGTTAAACGGCTGCACATCCGCCGCCGGAACGACGAATGTGGTCGTAAGCGCGATTCCTGCGGCACCGACTGCATCGAACGGCGGACCGTACTGCGAAGGCGCGACGATCGCGCTCTCGACTCCGACCGTGAGCGGCGCGACGTACTCGTGGACGGGCCCGAACGGCTTCGCTTCGTCGCTGCAGAATCCGACGCGCTCCAGCGCGACCACGGCGGATGCCGGCACCTACTCCGTTACCGTGACGGTCAACGGCTGCACCTCCGCCGCGGGCACGACGAATGTTGTCGTGAACGCGACTCCCGCCACGCCGGCGATCACGCCCGGCGGGCCGACGACCTTCTGCGAAGGCGGCAGCGTCCTGCTCACGTCCAGCAGTTCCGGCGGCAATCAGTGGTATCGCAACGGGTCTCTGCTCAGCGGTGAAACGGCGCAGACGATCCTCGCCACGATCGGAGGTTTCTACACCGTCATCGTTACCAGCAGCGGCTGCTCGAGCAACGCCTCGGCGGGCACCTCCGTCACCGTCAATCCCAAGCCCGACTTCACGCTCAGCGTCGCCTCCCCGATGTTCGCGGGCAGCGGTTCGGTGGCCTCCGTCAGCATCGGGTGCGCGGGCATGACGTTCTCCTGGAGCATTTCCGGCGGCACGATCACTTCCGGGCAGGGATCGCCGAGGGTGACGTTCACCGCTGGAGGAGCGGGAACGCTCACTCTGATGGTCACGGTAACGAACTCCTTCGGTTGCTCGGCGACCAGGATGGCCGATGTCACGGTGCAACAGGCTGCGTTCGGCGCGCCACCCTTCCTCGATGCGAGCACGAGTGGCACGACGTCGGCGTCGCTGAGCTGGGCCTCCGTTGCCTTAGCCGATCACTACGAGGTCTATCGCAGCACCGACAACATCAACTGGTCGTTGCGAGGCACACCCACTGGAACGACGTTCTCCGAATCGGGTCTGACGCTTTCGACGACGTATCTCTACAAGGTCCGGGCGATCAAGGCCGACACCACTGCCTCCGCCTACTCAGCGATCAATGCCGCCACCACAATCGCTCTGACGGATGACCCGCTCATCGTCTGTGGACCGATCATCAAGGCGGTTCACATCACGCAACTGCGCACCGCCATCAACACTGCGCGAGCAAGTGTCGGTCTGTCCGCATTCACCTTCACCGATCCCTCACTGCCTGCCGGCAATGCCATCAGGGCAGTTCACGTGAGCGAGCTCCGCACCGCGTTGTCAGGGTTCCTGACCGCAATCGGAGTGACACCCATCTACACGGATCCCACGATCTCCGCAGATGTCGTGACCCTCAAGGCCGCGCACATCCAGGAGCTCCGCGACCTGGTCGACTAGCCTGCACGGATCACGACAGCGCGTCGTCGGGCAGGGGAGGGAGGACGGCGCGGGGTGAGGTCTTGCGGCCGGCAGCGACGTGGCGAACGAGCTCGCCCGGATCGACGCCGAGGACGAAGGCGAGGTTGATGACCGAGGTGATGCTGGGGAGGTTCAGTCCGCGCTCGAGCAGGCCGAGATAGTTGGCGGTCATGTTCGAGTGACGTGCGAACTGCTGGAGGTTCCATCCACGCTGCTGGCGCAGGTCTTTGATGATCCGGCCGAAGCGTAATGCGTCCGGATGGACGGTTCTCGCTGGAGGCATATCGGAATCATACAATCCATGGATGTGTCGCGTCTACAGGCTACTTAGATATTTCGCAACCTTGGATTGCTTGATATCAGCGAACATCCGCATTGCATGAAGGCCATGGTTGGTGATCGTGGGGCTCGGTTGTCCCAACATGAGGTGCTGGCTTCTCATTCATGCATTCCTTGGTTGGCGCCTCTACGTGGGGTGCTTCGCAAGTTTCTATTCCTTGGATTGCACGCATCTACTCGGTCAGGTCGATCAGTCAGTTCCTTGGAACTGATAAATGAGTGTGGCGACGTGGAATGGTGCATTCCATGGATGTCATTCGACGACCGCGGTGGTCACTCGTTGGGGTGGCGTTGCTATATTCGTGCAATCCTTGGTTGTTACGCTTAGAGGGTGATCCCGATAGCGATGCATTCCTTGGATATCGTACAAATACTTCCGGAGTATTTGGGGTGCATTCCTTGGATCAGATCGATCAGCAAGCGAAGGTAAAGGGGTGTCATGGCTTCATCAGGAGAATGACCGACCGGTGCTATTGTGATCGCATTCAGGCATTCAGGAACTGCGCTCCGATGAAACGCTGGCTGTTCGCGATCGGCTTGCTGTTACCCTCCGCCGCGCCGGCGCAAACGCTGCTGTACACCGACTGGACCGTGGTTCCGGGGCGCGTGTTTTACCAGGGCTCCGCGTCGGAACAGACGCTGATGCAGGCAGCGGCGGGGCGCATCTACAGCGTGAAGGCCGGTCCCGACGGTGGCCTGGTGATCGTCGACGCGAACACGCGCGACGTGCTGACGTGGGCGGGCGGAGCGCCGCAGGTCCTCTACCATCACACCACGTACGTCCGCGACACGGCGTTCGACGCGCAGGGGCGGTTGTATTTCAGCGAGGCTACCGGCGCGGGCGGGAACGGGTTCATCTACCGCCTCGACGACAGCGGGCCGGTGCTGTTCTACACGGTGAGCCTCGCCAGCGTCGGCGGATTCTGGGCCGGCCATTTCGCCTTCGCGCCGGACGGCACGCTCTATCTCTCGACCGGCAACCGGATCCCCTCGAGCATCTATCACGTCACGCTCGGCGGTCCGGTCGTTTTCTTCAACGATCCGTCGGGCAGCATCGCCGGGTTCGATTTCGACGCGGCGGGCAACCTCTATTACGCGGACTGGTTCAGCCACATTTACCAGATCACTCCGGCGGCGGTGCGCACGATGGCGCTCACGGTGCCGGGACGGCGGATGGCGGACGTCGACGTGGTCACATCGTCGATCGCCATCGGCCCGGAGGCGGGGCGGGTCAATTCGGTGGCCCTCCATCCGACGAGCGCGAACATTCACTATGCCGCGGCGTCGAGCGGCGGCGTGTTTCGAACGGCCAACGGCGGCACACGCTGGTGGCTTCGCTCGCACGGGCTGGCGAATCGAAGGGTCGACGGCATCCTCGTTCATCCGGCGACGCCGGCCACCGTGTTCGCCGTCACGCCGTCGGGCGTCTTCCGCTCCACAGACGAGGGCGCGAACTGGACGCAGCAACTCGCGGTGGCGATGCCGCTGCCGCCGCCGGCCGCCTGGCCGGATGCGCTCCGGGAACGTCAGAAGAACCCGATTCGCTTCGAGTCCTCGTCGGGCGCGATCTACGCGGCGCCGTTCTGCGCGGGGTTGTATCGCTCGCCGGACGGGGTCGCGTGGACGCAGATCTATCCCCCTCCGATGGCAGCCGCGCTGGAATCGTGTGTGACGTCGATCGATGTTTCGTCCGCCGGCGGAGGCACGGTTTACATCACCACGCCCCTCGGCATCCGGCAACGCGCCGGCGGCGGCGCCTGGACGAACATCGGCGCCGAGATCAGCGGCACCGATCCGATCGAATTGCGCGTCGCGCCGTCGGCTCCTGACCGGCTCTATGTCGTCACGAGCGACGTCGACGCGTGGCCTCCGAATACGAATGTGTGGGTCCGTCCGACCGCCGCGGCTGCCTTCAGCCCGACCACGATGGCGCCGCCGTGGCCGAACTGGTTCTATGCGTTTTCGCTGGCGGTGCATCCGACGAACGATCAGCGCCTGTTTTTCGGCAGCAACGCGCTTTACAGCACCATGAACGCGTCGACGTGGACGCACGTGATCTGCAGCGACAGCACCATCTGCGGCGCCGATTATCGCGGCCTCGCATTCAACGCCTCGGGCTCCGCTCTGTTCGCGGCGCACGATCAGGGCATCTTCCGCCTCGACCTCGCGACCAGCACGTTCCACAAGCTCGACGCCGGCCTCGTGAACACGCAGTTCTACGACGCCGACGCCGGCCCCGACGGCGCGGTTTACGGCGGCACGCAGGACACCGGCGGCTTCCGCCGGTCGGGCACGGGAGACTGGACCGGCATCGCCACGTCGGGCTCGGGTGACGTGCTCGATCTGCTCGCGCATCCCGCGAATCCGCTGCGGGTGTTCATCCGCACGAACTCCGAAAGCGTGATGCGCAGCGACAATGCCGGCTCGACGATCGCGCAGGAGCCGTTCGTGCCCTCGGGCGGGTTCTGGAACCACCAGCTCGCGTACGACGCCGCAACAACCACGATGTTCGCCGGCACGCGATTCGTGGGCGTCTACAAGTCGACCGACGACGGCGTGAGCTACGCTCCGGCGAATACCGGGATCACGAACCGCGCGATCCGTTGCATCGCGCTGCAGCCGGGCTCGAATACCGTCGCCTATGCCGGCACGCCGTCCAACGGGTTGTTCAAGACCACGAACGGCGGGACGTGGTCGCCGCTCGCGACGTTTCCGGAGACGAACGCTCTGGTGATCGCCGTGAATCCTGCCGCGACGCGCGTGTTCGCCGGCACGAAGAGCGGCATCTATGTGTCGCCGGACGGCGGTTCGGCGTGGTCGCCCGCGAATGCCGGGCTGCCGCCGCTCCGCGTGGTCAGCGAGCTGCTGATCGATCCGGTCTGCCCTTGTCTGATGTACGCGGGGCTCGGCTTCTACGACGGGGCCGCGCTGTATGGCGGCGGCGTGTGGCAGAGCAGCGACGGCGGCACGAACTGGACGGCATTGACGACCGGCGACGATGCGGCGCTGTCGGTGACGTCGATTCGCATCGATCCCGCCGATCGCACGCGGCTGCACATCGCCACATTCGGATCGGGCGTGCGAACGCTCTTCCGCAGCACCGCCGCGCCGGGAGGGTGCTCATGCTGAAGCCCCGACTGCTGCTGATCGCGCTGTTGTTCGGCTGCGCCGTGAAGTCGGCCGTGCTGCCAGACGCGAACGCGAAGCTGCGCGCCTTCGCGAGCGCGGAGCTCGCACAGGCCCAGCGGCTGTTGCAATCGCGCGATCCGGAGCAGGTCTCCGCGGCGCTTCAGCATCTCGCCAATGCCGAAGCCGTTCTCGAATTGCCGCGCGATGCGCGGATGGCCGCCGAGGTACATGTGTGGACGGGGATGGCCCACATGCAGGCCGGCCGGGCCGAGCGCGCGCGCGAGCACTTCCAGATCGCGCGCGGCCTGTTCCAGTCGATCGGGGCGGAGGCGGAGGCGGAAGGGGTCTCGCAGCTATTGCGGCGATAGAAAAGGCGACCCTTGCGGGTCGCCTTTTTAGAGCGGCAGCTGTGCTGCCGCACTCCTAGAATGTGGCGTCGAGGAAGGGGCGGAGCTTTTTGGAGCGGGAGGGGTGGCGCAGCTTGCGGAGGGCCTTTGACTCGATCTGGCGGATCCGCTCGCGGGTGACGTTGAACGAGCGGCCCACTTCCTCGAGCGTGTGCTCGGCGCCGTCGCCGACTCCGAAGCGCATCTTGAGGACCTGCTCCTCGCGCGGGGTGAGCGTGCGCAGCACCTTGCCGGTCTGCTCCTTGAGGTTCGACACGATCACGTGATCGATCGGCGAGATCACGCCGCGATCCTCGATGAAATCGCCGAGATGCGAGTCTTCCTCTTCTCCGATCGGAGTCTCGAGGGAGATCGGTTCCTGGGCGATCTTCATGATCTTGCGCACCTTGGCCACGGGCATGTCCATCCGCTCGGCGATCTCCTCGGCCTGCGGCTCGCGTCCGAGCTCCTGCACCAGCGCGCGCGAGGTGCGCGTGAGCTTGTTGATCGTCTCGATCATGTGCACCGGAATGCGGATCGTGCGCGCCTGGTCGGCGATGGCGCGGGTGATGGCCTGGCGGATCCACCACGTCGCGTAGGTCGAGAATTTGTAGCCGCGGCGGTACTCGAACTTCTCGACCGCCTTCATCAGGCCGATGTTGCCTTCCTGGATGAGGTCGAGGAACTGCAGGCCGCGGTTCGTGTACTTCTTGGCGATCGAGACCACGAGGCGGAGGTTGGCCACGATCAGTTCCTGCTTCGCCTGATCCGCCTCTTCCTCGCCCTGGCGGATCTCGCGGATGGTCTTCTTCAGCTCATCGTGCGAGACGCCGTAGAACGTCTCCAGCTCGGCCAGCTTCTCCTGGTACTTCTGGAGACGGCGGCGATAGAAGTCGCGGCGGGTCTTGTCTTTCTCGCGCTTGAGCGCCTGCTCGTCCTTGCGGATCATCGAGACCGCCTGGGCGAGCTCGTTGTCGATGTCTTTCAGCTTGTTGATCATCCGGTTGCGCGTGGCCGGAGTGAAGTCGACGCGGTGCAGCTCGTCGGCGAGCTCGGTCTCGAGCTTCTCGACGTTGCGCTCCGCGTTCTGCAGCGCGCGCTGCGAGAGCTTCCTGGCGTCGGCGAGCTTCGCCGCGTTGTCCTTGATCTTCTTGTCGAGCTTCACGATCTTCTCGAAGATCTCGAGAATCTCGTGAATCTTGTTCACGGTGGCCGCCGGCATCTTCGGCTCGCCGTCCGGACCCGCGACTTCGACGGAGCCGTCGTCATCGGGCATGGCCAGATCGATGGTCTCCTTGATGACGCGGGTGTCTTTCTTCGCGGCCTCGTAGATCTTCAGGATCTCGTCGCGAATGATCTTGTTCGCGGAGAGCGCCTTGAAGACCTTGCGCTCGCCCTTCTCGATGCGTTTGGCGATGTCGACTTCGCCCTGGCGGTCGAGGAGCTTGACCGTTCCCATCTCGCGCAGATACATGCGCACCGGATCGTTGGTCTTGTCGACGATCCCGCTGGAGGCGGCGATGATGTCCTGCTGGACCTCCTCGCGCTGATCCATTTCTTTTTCTTCGATCGTGCCGTCGATCGTGACGATGCCCTTCGGAGTGGTCTGAAGGGGCTTTTCCGCGTCCTCGAGCACGTCGATACCGAGGTCATTGAAGCGGATGTAAATCTCGTCGAGCTCCTCGGGAAGGGAAGTGATCTCTTCGGGGAGCACTTCGTAGATCTCGTCGTAAAGCAGGAACCCTTTTTCTTTTCCGATTGCGATGAGCTGCTTTACTTCCGCATATTTTTCTTCGACACTCAACTCGACAACCCCCTCGTCATCAAAAGTGGATTCCGGTTCGAGACTCGAAGTGCGCAGGCGTGTCGTCATCTCGTTCGCTCCTCGCAATCAGGCAGCGTAATGAAGCGCTGTCAGCACCTTGGGGCCCCCGGACGAGGCCTTGGCAGGTCGGTCAAGATTCCTGTTGACAAGCCGGCCAAAGTATCGTCCATCGTGGACACAGGCGTAATCTTTGGGGGACGATAATTATTTCAGGCTGCTCGACATACGGGACAGCTCGGTCTTCTCCGTGACCAGCTGGTCCAGCCGCTGTAAGTCTCCGTTTCGTTCGGCATCGATGATTTCGCGCTGAATCTGCTGCTTGCGGCGATCGATATAGCTGCGCTCCATCGGCAGGAGGTTCTGGTCCAGGCGCTCGAGGGTCGGGTCGTCAATGTCGTCGCGCAGGCTGAGCTCGGCAAGCAGAGTGACTTCCGCTTCGCCCCTAAGATGGGTCTCAACTGCGTGAAAATCAATAGGTTCGCCATTAATCAGGTCATTTTTTATGATAGAAAAGAGCGTTTTGCACGCCGGGTCCTCGAAGTACTCCTCCCTCAAACGACTGACCTGCTTCGGCGTTAGCCGTCCCTGAAGCGCGGCCGTGAGCACGAATTTTTCTGCCGTTCCCTGAGGGGCAGAATAGGTGCGCTCTGAGCTCTGACCGGTGCTGGCCTTGCCGCGGACGCGCGACCAGACCGTCTCGAACTCCAGCCGGAAGGCATCGGCGACGCGCTGCGCGGCCTCGTTTCTGACGACCGGATCGGTCACCGCGGAGAGCAGCGGCATGAAGCGCTCGACGCGCTCGGACTTCTCCCGGCCGGAGAGTTGCCCGGCATCGGCTGCCCACTCGCGCAGTCCGAAGTCGAAGATGTCGCTCGCGTTGGACAGCACCTCGAGGAACTTGTCGGTTCCATGCTTCTGAACGAGCGAGTCGGGATCTTTCTCACCCTGCAGATCGAGCGCTTCCACGTGCAGTCCTGCCGATAACAACACCTGCGCCGCGCGCAGCGTTGCATTGCGGCCGGCGTCGTCGCCGTCGTACGCGATCACGACGCGCCGCGTGAAGCGCCGCATGAGCGACGCCTGTCCCGCCGCGAGCGAGGTGCCCATCGAGGCCACGACGCCCGGCACGCCGGCGTGATCGATGGCGATCGCGTCGAAGTAGCCCTCGACGAGAATCGCGCGATCCATCCGCCGCATCGCGTCCTTGCTGCGATGGAGGTTGTAGAGCAGACGCGATTTGTTGAAGAGCTCCGACTCGGGCGAGTTCAGGTACTTCGGATCGCTGCCGTCGAGCGAGCGTCCGCCGAAGCCGACCAGCGCGCCGGTGTCGGAGTGGATCGGAATGATGAGCCGGTTGCGGAAGCGGTCGTAGTGGCCGCTCTTTTCCTTGCGCGCGGTGATGAGGCCCGCGGACTCGAGCCGCTTCTCGCCGTGCTTCTGCCCGAGGCGGCGGAGGATGTAGTCCCAGGAGTCGGGCGCGAAGCCGAAGCCGTATTTCTTGATGATGTCTTTCGGCACGTGGCGCTGCTTGAGGTAGTCGTCGGCCGCGTTCGGCGTCCATTCGAGCGCCTGATGGAACGCCTCCGAGGCGTCGTCCATCAGCTCGAGCAGATCGTCCTTGTCGTTGTCGCGTCCCGACTTCCTCCGCTTCGGCAGCTCGATGCCGTAGCGCGACGCGACGTGCTCGACGGCTTCGGGGAACGTGAAGCGTTCGGTCAGCGTGAGGAACTTGAAGACGTCGCCGCCGGTGCCGCAGCCGAAGCAGTAGAAGAGTCCCTTGTCGCGGTCGACGTGAAACGACGGCGACTTCTCGCGATGAAAGGGACAGAGTCCCTTGTACGACTTGCCGGCGAGCTTGAGCGGCGTGACCTGCTGGACGAAGTCGACGATGTCGGCCGCGGATCGCACCTGCGAGATCACCATGTCGTTGAGGTCTACGAATGCCATCTATGTGTCTAGCACCGCCACCGTAGCACCATCCCCACCTTCATTCTCAGCCCCCGGCCGCCACGATTTCACTGCCGGGTGTTTGCGCAGGTGCTCGCGGATGGCTTTGCGCAGGGTGCCGGTGCCGAAGCCGTGGATGATGCGGACGGCCTGCTTGCCTTCGAGCAGCGCGCGGTCGAGGAACTTGTCGGATTCGTCGATCGCGTCGTCGACGCGCTGGCCGATCAGGTTGAGCTCCGCGGAGATTTCAACGGTGTCGTCTGTGGAGCGGCGGGCTTCAGCCCGCCGGGGTTTCGGCGGGCTAAAGCCCGCCGCTACACGGACGATCAGGTCGCGCACGTCGACGGTCATCTTTCGTCCGCTGACGAGGAGCACGGCTTTGCTGCCGTCGATCGAGATCACGTCGCCGGTGACTTTGAACTTGCGATGCTCGGCGCGATCGCCGACGTGGACTTCGCGCTGTTCCTGCGGGATGAACTCCATCGCCTTGTCGATCGATCTGGTGACCGTCTTCACGACCTCGGGTGCGTTGACGGTTCCGCGCGACTCGCGCAGCGCTTTGATCTCGCTCGCGAGCTGGCGCGTGACGTCGTCGCGCAGACGGTCGAGCTCTTCGCGGTACTTCGTGCCGAGGGTCGTGCGCTCTTTCTCGAGCTGCGCCGACTTCTCCGCCAGCGCGGCGCGCTCGCTTTCCAGCTGCGTCCGCGTGCCACCAAGCGCGTCCTGTTGCGCGACGATCTCCGACATCTTCTTCTGCAGCGTCGACAGCAGCGCGTCGGTCTCGCCGTAGCGTTCGCCGAGGCGCTCGCGCGCGCTGTCGATGATCGGGGAGGGGAGGCCGATCATCTTCGCGATCTCGATCGCGCGGCTGCGGCCGGGGATGCCGGTGATCATCCGGTACGTCGGCTGCCCGGTCGCGGAGTCGAACTCCATCGACGCGTTCACGATGCGCGTGTCGTTCACCGCGAAGCTCTTCAGCGCCGACAAGTGCGTCGTGACGATGACCAGCGCGCCGGTCTCGAGCAGATGCTCGATGATGCTCGCCGCGAGCGCCGCGCCTTCCTCCGGATCCGTTCCCGATCCCAGTTCATCGAGCAGCACCAGCGAGCGTTTCGTGACGCGCGCGAGGATGCGCTTGAGGCGCATGAGGTACGCGGAGAAGGTGGAGAGATGTTCGAGCACGCTCTGGTCGTCGCCGATCAGGACGTGCAGCGCGTCGACGCACGGCAGCACCGTGCCGTCGGCGGCGGGGACGGGGAGTCCGCTCATTCCCATCGCCACGAGCAGTCCGGCGGTTTTCAGCGCGACGGTTTTGCCGCCGGCGTTCGGGCCGCTGACCAGGAGGGCGGGCGAGGTTGAATCGAGATCGATCGTGAGCGGTACGACGCTGCGCGCACCTTCGTCTTCGCCAAACGCTTCCTGCCGCACCGGCGCCAGCCGCTCGTCGAGCAGCGGATGGCGGCCGTCGATGATGTGCAGCGTGCGGTCGCTGCTGAACGTCGGACGCGAGCCGCGGACGGTGTCGTGAAAGATCGCGCAGGCCTGCAGCGCGTCGAGCTCGCCGGAGACGCGGACGGCGTCGAGGATGTCCTCGCGCACGTCGAACAGGGTCTGCGAGATGAAGCGGGTGATCCGGGCGATCTCCTCGCGCTCCTGGATCAGGAGGTCGGCGAGGTCGTTGTTCAACTCGATCGCCGCCATCGGCTCGATGAAGAACGAGGCGCCGGAGCCGGAGCGCTCGTGCAGGATTCCGGGAACGGCGTTGCGATGATCGCTGCGAACCGGGACGCAGTAGCGGTCGCCGCGCATGACGATGAGCGGCTCCTGAATCGCGTCGGCGTTGCGATTCATCACGTCGCTCAGCGTGCGCTGGATGGCGGCGCGCTTGGTATGCACGCGGCCGCGAATCGCGCGCAACTCGGCGGACGCGTCTTCGCGCAGCTTGCCGTCGCGCGTGAAGTATTTGTTCGTCTTGGCGATCGTCTCGCCGAGGTCGGGGATGTTCTGGGCGATCGCGGAGAGGCGGGTGAAGCCGTCGGAGCGGACGAGGGCCTCGCGCATCGCCTGCGTCGCGCGGACCGCTCGCACGGCCTGCCACGCCTCGTCGAGCTCGAGCACGGTCTCGCGATTGAAGAGTGAGGCGAGGTCGATCAGCCCGGCGAGCGGCAGCAGTCCCTCGGTGTGGACGTAGCGCACCATCTCGCCGAGGTCCGCCTGCGCGTTTTCGCAGGCCTCGAGCGTCGACAGGGGATGCCGCCGCGCGACCGCGTTTTTGCCTGGGACGCTTTTAGCCTCTAACGCTACCAGCGTTAGGACGCGGTCGAATTCGAGGGTGTTAAGGGATTCTGCCATCGGGGTGAAAGGTAAACGGTAAAAGGTAAAAGTGCTCCGCCGGTTGTGCGATCACCGTGCTGTCGGCGCAGCTACTTTTACCTTTTACCGTTTGACCGTTTACCTTCGGTTTGAAACGAAAACGCCCGCGAGCTATTCGCGGGCGTTCAGTTCGTTGCGAAACGAGTGGCGTGCTAGTAACCAGCGCGCCTTTCTTCAGCCAGCTTCCGCAGCACCTTCTTCCGGGCCGCGATCGCTTTCCGTTTACGCTTCGTGCTCGGCTTCTCGTAATGCTGACGCTTCTTCAGCTCGGAGAGAATCCCCGACTTCTCGCATTTTCTCTTGAAGCGGCGAAGCGCATTCTCGAAAGTCTCGTCTTCTTTGACGTGTACGAGAGGCATCCCCGATTTCTCCCCCCCTTCGGCTTGAGCTGTGGGCGTGTCTATTTTAGGGTCCGGCAGACAGATCGTCAATCAGTGGACTTTCTGGTTTGCCGTTACGACACCGTTCAACCGCTGGTTGCGCCCGCCGATTCCGCAAACGCTGCAACATGTTGTAAGTTGCACAGCTGCAAAGGAATCTGGTTGATGCGTAAACTGACAATAACATACTTGACCCTCCTCCTGGCCGCCTGTGCGACCTCTCCGGGGGGCTCCCCCTCGAAACTCCCTCCGCCTCCGGCGACGGAAGTCCGTCCCGTGGCCGAAGTTCTAAACGGGGTAGACATCACCGACCCGTATCAGTGGCTCGAAGACCAGAAATCGCCGGAAACGCGGGCCTGGATCGACGCCCAGAACGCCTATACCGACAAGGTCCTCGGCCCGCGCCGCGAGGCGAGACTCTTCGCGCCGCGCCTGGCCGAGCTGCTCCAGACCGACGAGACCGGAACGCCGGTCGTGCAGAACGGCCGGTACTTCTTCACGCGCCGCGCGGCGGGACAGGATCTCTTCTCGATTTACATGCGCGAGGGGGCGAACGGACAGGACCAATTGCTCATCGATCCGTCGCCGCTGAGCAAAGATCACACGACCACCGTCGACATCCGCGACGTCTCCAACGACGGGTCGCTGCTGGCCTACGGCGTGCGGCGCGGAGGCGCGGACGAGATCGAAGTCCGCTTCTACGACGTCAACGGAAGACACGACGTCGGCGATCCGCTGCCGCCCGGCCGCTATTACGGCGTCGACTTCATCCTGACGGACAAGCCGGGCGTGTTCTTCTCGCGCATGACCACGAAGGGGATCCGCGTCTTCTACCGCGATTTTCTCGGCGGCGGAAAAGAGATCACGCTCTTCGGCGGGGCGTTCAAGTCGGACAAGATCCTGTTCAGCACTCTCTCCGATGACGATCGCTACCTGTTGATTCACGTCTATCACGGCTCCGCGCCGAAGCGGACCGAGATCTACGTGGAGGACCTGAGCGACAACGAGCCGATCCGCGCGGTGGTGAACGATCTCGACGCGCGCTCGACGGCGTTCATCGCCGGCGATCAGCTGGTGATCCAGACGAACTGGAACGCGCCGAACGACCGCATCATGGTCGCTGACATTCACAATCCGGAGCCGAAGTTCTGGAAGGAGATCGTGCCGCAGAACCCGAAGGCGGCGATCCAGGACACGACCGTCGCCGGCGGCCGCGTGTACGTCCGCTATCTCGAGGACGTGAAGCCGCGCATCGTGGGTTACGACCTCGCCGGCAACAAGAAGGACGAGATCCAGTTCGAGACGCTCGGCAATCTCGAAGACATCCATGGCTCGTGGACGGCGCCGGTGGCGTTCTTCACGTTCAGCTCCTTCCACATTCCGCCGACGCTCTATCAGTACGACGTCGCGAAAGGGGAGCGCACGGTGTTCGCGCGATACAGCGCGCCCGTGAACTCCGACGACTTCACACTCGAGCAGGTCTGGTATCCGTCGAAGGACGGCACGCGCGTCCCGATGTTCGTCCTCTACAAGAAGGGTCTGCAGAAGAACGGCACGAGCCCGGCGTACCTCACCGGCTACGGCGGTTTCCTCTCCAGCCAGCTGCCGACGTTCTCGCCGCGCGCGATCGTGTGGGCGGAGCAGGGCGGGATCGTGGCGGTGCCGAACCTTCGCGGCGGCGGCGAGTTCGGCGAGGAGTGGCACCGCGCGGGGATGCTCGACAAGAAACAGAACACGTTCGACGACTTCGCGGCGGCGGCGGAGTACCTGATCCGCGAGCGCTATACCTCGAGTGAGCACCTCGCCGTCGCCGGTGCCAGCAACGGCGGCCTGCTCGTCACCGCTCTGGCGACGCAGCATCCCGAGCTGGCGGCCGCGGTGCTCGCGCGCTATCCGCTCACCGACATGCTCCGCTATCACAAGTTCATGGTCGGCAGCTTCTGGATCCCGGAGTACGGCCTCGCGGAGAAGCAGGACGAGTTCAAGTGGATCTACGCGTACTCGCCGTATCAGCACGTGACGAAGGGGACGAAGTACCCGGCCACGCTGTTCGTGACCGGCGACTCGGACACCCGCGTCGCGCCGCTGCACGCACGCAAGATGGCCGCGCTGATGCAGGCCTCGAGCGCATCCGGGAAACCGGTCCTGCTCCGCTACCACGTCGCCACCGGCCACTCCGGCGGCGAGCCGGTTCCGGTGCAGGTGCAGAACACCGCGGAGGAGTTGGGGTTTTTGTGGTGGCAGCTAAGGTGAGAGTTGCTGAGTTGCTGGGTTCCTGGGTTGCTAGCAACCTAGCAACTTAGCAACTCAGTAACTACGCGAGCAAACCCTCGACGCGCGCAATGATCGCGTCAATGGCCACCAGGTTCTCGCCCCCCTCGGGGATGATGAGATCCGCGTGGCGCTTCGACGGCTCGACGAACTCTTCGTGCATTGGGCGCACGGTGTTGACGTACTGGTCGATCACCGACTCGACGGTGCGGCCGCGGTCGGTGATGTCTCGTTTCAGGCGCCGCACGAAGCGGATGTCGGCGGGCGTGTCGACGTACAGCTTGATGTCGATCCGCTTGCGCAGCTCCGACTCGGCGAGGACGAGGATGCCTTCGACGATGACCACCTTGCGCGGCACGACGCGCTGCGTCTCGGTCTTGCGCGAATGCGTGGTGAAGTCGTAGAGCGGCACTTCGATCGAGGAGCCCTTCGACAATACGTCGAGATGCCGCACCAGCAGCTCGGTCTCGAGCGAGTCGGGGTGATCGAAGTTGATGCGCTTGCGCTCGTCGGGCGGCAGTCCGTCGAAGTTGCGGTAGTACGAGTCGTGCGAGATCCACTCGATGCGGTCTTTGCCGACGCGGTCGTAGATCGAGCGCGCGACCGTCGTCTTTCCTGATCCCGTTCCTCCCGCGATGCCGATGACGATCGGAACTTTCAGGACTGCTCCTCCAGCTCCGCCTCGGTGACGAAGTCGGAAGGATCATCCGCGCCGCACGTATTGCAGATCACCTGCGTGAGCTTTCCCTTCACATACTCGAACTGGTAAGTCGGCGTGTCGCACTGGAGGCAGATGAGGTATTCGGGTTCGTCGGACATCGGGGGCAAGGATAAACGAAGTGGGTTGCTAGGTTGCTGAGTTGCTAGGTTGCTGGGGGTCTTTCAGCAACTTAGTAACTCAGCAACTCAGCAACACTCTTCATCTCGTCGCCACCCGCGGCACCACAAACCGCCCAGTATGGTCATTGTCGATCACCGACCCATACACATACGTCTCGCGCGATGCGGTCTCGATCACGACCGTGAAGTCGTCGCCTTTCGAGATCAGGGGGAAGAGGGACTGGATGGACATGTGGGCGAGCGAGACGGGTTGCACGGTGAGGTAGGACACGGCGAGATTGCGTCCCGGGATGCGCTGCAGGGCGAGGAGGAACTCGGCGGGTTTGTCGCCGAAGTTGACGAGGCCGATGTTCGTGCGGAATTCGTCGGTGAATGAGAGGTTGTCGAGCGCGCGCAGCGGGTAGTACGGCTGGCCGCTGTACACCGCGATCGGCTCGGGCTTGGTCAGCTCGCCGTTGCGCATGCCGAATACCGTGGCGCGGACGGTGAGCGCGCGGCGCGTGTCGGAGGTGACGCGCAGCGGCGAGAGCGCGAAGGGAATCCCGAACGGCTGCATGATGTCGGGAAAGGTCTTGGTCTCGCCCGGCCCGAGGTCGAAGAACGCGACCGGATTCTCCTCGGCGGTGACGAGGTCCATGGCCACGTTCACCGGGTTGCCGGTGTCGTTCACCACCTCGACGGTCGTCTTCCAGAGCACGCCCGGTCCGATCGACGAGCCGACCACCGGCACCATCACCGTCGATGCAGCTTCCTGCGCGCCGGCATTCGCGGCAAGGAGCAGGAGAGCGAGGAAAAGGCGAAGCCTCATCGTGAGATACGACGGTTGTGATTATCAGTGAGTTTCAAACGAAATGCGGACGCAGCACGCGCGTACCGACCACGAGCGCTTTCTGCAGCGGCGAAAGGGAGAGGCGTTTGCGGATCACCACGAGCGGATCTTTCTTCAGTTTCTTCAGCACCGTCGCGTAGACGCCGCCCATGAGCAGCGTCGGAAAGCGCGCGTCGAACGCCAGCTCGCGCAGCAGCGGCTCGGCGTCGCGGAAGTACTGCTCGGCTCGGGCGATCTGGAACTGGATCAGTTGCAGCACGCGCTCGTTCTCCACGCGTGTGCGCAGGTCGTCTTCGGTGACGCCGAAACGCCGCAGCTCCTCGCGCGGGATGTAGATGCGGTCGCGCGTCAGATCGTCGCCGACGTCGCGCGTGACGTTCGTCAACTGCAGCGCGGTGGAGAGACTGCGGCCGTACCCGAGGGCGGCGTCGGTGCGGTAGCCGAAGATCGAGAGCGAGATGTCGGAGATCGACGACGCGACGAGATCGCAGTAGTGCAGCAGCTCCTCGAACGTCTCGTAGCGGCTCTTCACCAGATCCTGCCGGCAGCCGTCGAGCAGCGCGACGAATGCGCTCTTCGGGATGTCGAAATGCTGCAGTGCGTCGGCGAGGGCGATGGTGATCGGGTGGGTGGGGGTGCCGGCGTACGCGCGTTCGAGCTCCGTTTGCCAGTCGTCGAGAACCTGTGGAGCGGCGGGCTTTAGCCCGCCGAGGTGATCCGGCGGGCTAAAGCCCGCCGCTCCACTTTCATCCACGATGTCGTCGGCGACTCTGCAGAACGCGTACGCCGCATACACCGCGCGGCGCTTGGTACGCGGAAGGAAGCGGAAGCCGACCGAGAAGTTCGCGCCGTGTTTGTGGGCGATGGCGCGGCAGTAGGCATAGGCGTCGTCGAGCGGGCTCATTGCACGGGCCCCAGCGGCGGCACTTTCATCTCCGTATCGCGCGAGCGGCACCAGTGCTCGCCGGGCTTGTGCTGGCAGCGGCCGCGGTGGTGCCAGACGCGGCGCACGATCGGCGAGAGCAATCTCTTCCACCAGCGCCGCTGGTGCCATCCGCTCAGATAGCCGCGAAAGTCTTTCGCGCGCGCGGCCTGGCGGACGAACATCGACAGCCCGGTGTTGCCGCCGGCTTCGTACAGGAACCGATTGACGAGGCTCGTCTCCTGCTTCGGGCCGAGCTCCGCCTTCCAGAGCTCGTCGAAGTCGCGCTGCTCGAGAATGCTCCGCGCCGCGAGCCAGCCGCTGGTGAGCGCGTAGCGGATGCCGAGTCCGAAGAGATAGTCCTGAAATCCGGCGGCCTCGCCGACGTAGCGCGCACCGCCTTTGGTCGCTTGGCGCTTGAGATGGAAGTTCATGTACGAGTAGCCGCTGCGCGTCTCCGCCGGAATCGCGAACGCGTGCAGCCGCTGCGCCGCGGCCAGCGAATGCTCGAAGTACTCATCGATCTTCTTGAAGCCGGCGACGATCGCGCAGCCGAACGTGGCGATGCCGTCGAGGATGAACATGTACGAATAGCCGCCGGGGGAGAGGTGATGGTTGAAGAAGACGTCGATGCGCTCGGCATCGTCCGTGCGCCAGGTCATCTCGCGCGCCAGTCCGTCCGGCGACGCCGGGCCGGTCGCGACGATGTCCGCTTCGTCCGGCGCGAGCCGGCTGTTGAAGACGACGTTCACGCCGAGGGCGCGGGCCTGCGCGAGGAGCCCGCGGTCGAGCGTCGTCTCCTCCGCGCCACGGCGGATGAACCATCCGTACGGCTGAGCGCTGCGGATCACGCGGGCTGTGTCGCGGGCGTCGTAGAACGTCGCCCAGTCGGCGGGGCGGAAGTAGAAGTTGCGCTCGATGCCGATGCGCTCGAGAAACTCCGGTACCGGCTCGCGCTCCGAGGACCCTTCGATGATCTGCAGGTCGCCGATGAAGCGCGTGCCGACGTCGCTCTTCGCCTCGTGGACCTCGACGGCGCGCCCCGCGCGCGCGAGCACGATCGCCGCCGCCAGACCAGATGGTCCTGCACCTGCAATACGTATTGGTTGAATGTCCGACATGAAATGGTCGCCCGGTCGCCCAGTCACCCAGTTGCCCGGCGACGTCAATGCCGGGAGACCGGGAAACCGGGTGACCGGGCCACCGTGTATCTTATCCCGCCGTGTCTGACGTGAACCCAGAGACACCGATTGCGCCGGTGACGCCGCGAGCGCGCGCCGGCGGGTACGCCGTCTTCATCGCGGCCGGGATTTTTCTCACGCGCATCAGCGGCTTCGTGCGCGAGAAGGTCTTCGCGCACTTCCTCGGCAACTCCGACGCCGCCGGCATCTATCGCGCCGCCATCCGCATCCCCAACGTGCTGCAGAACCTCTTCGGCGAAGGCGTGCTCTCGGCGTCGTTCATTCCGGTCTACGCGCGCCTCCTCGCGGAGAACGACGAGAAGGTCGCGGGCCGCGTCGCCGGCGTCGTGGCCTCGCTGCTCGCGCTGGCGATGGCCATCCTCGTGCTCCTCGGCGTCCTGCTCACGCCCTGGCTGCTGATCGCCATCGCGCCGGGATACAAAGGGGAGATCCGCGCGCTGACCATCACCGTGGTGCGGATCATGTGGCCCGGCGTCGGAATCCTCGTCCTCTCGGCCTGGTGCCTCGGCATTCTGAACAGCCATCGCCGCTTCTTCCTCTCCTACGTCGCGCCGGTGTTCATGAACATCGTGATGATCTCGGCGCTGTGGTTCTTCGGCGGCCGGACGACCGACCGCTCGCTCGTCGTCATCGCCGCGTGGGCGACGGTCGTCGGCGCGCTCGTGCAGTTCGGGATTCAGCTGCCCGCGGTCTTTCGCTACGCGAAGCATCTCCGCTTCGCGATCGATCTGACGCTCCAGCCGGTGCGCGAGGCGGTCCGCAACTTCGGGCCGGTCGTCGTCGGCCGCGGCGTCGTGCAGCTCAGCGGCTACGTCGACAACCTCCTGGCGACGCTCCTCGGCACCGCCGCCGTCTCCGCGCTCTCATACGCGCAGATCATCAACATGCTGCCGATCAGCCTCTTCGGGATGTCGGTGGCGGCGGCGGAGCTGCCGCAGATGTCGGGCATGCTCGGCACCAGCGAGGAGATCGCGGTCGCCATGCGCCAGCGACTGCAGCGCGGCCTGCGGCAGATCGCGTTCTTCGTCGTGCCGACCGTCGTGGCGTTCATCGCCATCGGCAACGCGATCGTGGGGATGCTGTATCAGGGCGGGCGCTTTCGCGCGAGCGACACGCAGCTGGTCTGGTACATCCTCATCGGCTCGACGCTCGGACTGCTCGCGGTCACGCTCGGCCGCCTCTATTCATCGGCGTTCTATGCGTTGCGCGACACGAAAACGCCGCTGCGCTTCGCGATGATGCGGGTCACGCTGACCGCGCTCCTCGGATGGCTCTTCGCCATTCCACTCCGCCCGCTGCTCATTCGCGCGCTCGAGCTCGCGCACGTGCCGTTGCCGCTGGTCGGCGGCAACACGAAGGCGCTCGGCGCGATCGCGCTCACGGCCACCGCGGGCATCGCCGGCTGGCTGGAGTTCCTGCTCCTGCGCCGTTCCCTCGGGCATCGCATCGGTGTAGTGCGGATCCCGGCGAGCTACCTCCTGAGGTTGTGGGCGGCGGCGATCGCCGCGGGCGTGGTCGCGGCGGCGTGCAACGTTTATCTCTTGCGACGCCTGCCGCCGATTCCGAACGGGTTCATCGTCTGCGGCGTCTTCGGCGCGATCTATTTCGGAGCGGCGATCGCGGCGGGCGTGCCCGAGGCGCGGGCGACGCTGTCGCGATTCAGAAGATAGCGTCTGTCACCGTTCTTGCTACCATCCGCCGCGTGACCGAGGCGTTGCTCGACGTCAGGAACCTCCGCACGACATTCTTCACCGCCGACGGCTCTGTCCACGCGGTCGACAACGTCTCCTTCAATGTACGGCGCGGAGAGGCGGTCGCGCTGGTCGGGGAGTCGGGCTGCGGCAAGAGCGTCACCGCGATGTCGATCATGCGCCTCGTCGCGGTGCCGGGGAAAATCACCGGCGGCGAGATCCGCTTCAAGGGACGCGACCTCGCCTCGCTGTCTGAACGAGAGATGCGCAAAGTGCGCGGCAACGACATCGCCATGGTGTTCCAGGAGCCGATGACGTCGCTCAATCCGGTCTTCAGGATCGGCGCGCAGGTGGCGGAGGCAATTCGCATCCATCGCGACGTCTCGAAGAAAGAAGCGTGGAAGCTGGCGGGGGAGATGCTCGACCTCGTGTCGATCCCCGATCCCGTCAAGCGGCTCGACGACTATCCGCATCAGCTGTCCGGCGGCATGCGCCAGCGCGTGATGATCGCCATGGCGCTGTCGTGCGATCCGGAGCTGCTCATCGCCGACGAGCCGACGACCGCGCTCGACGTCACCATCCAGGCGCAGATCATGGAGCTCCTGGCCTCGCTGCAGAAGCGGCTCGGCCTCGCGGTGCTGTTGATCACCCACGACCTCGGCGTGGTCGCCGAGTTCTGCGAGCGCGTGATCGTCATGTACACCGGACGCGTCGTCGAAGAGGCGCCGGTGCTCGATCTCTTCGCGCGTCCCGCGCATCCGTACACGCGCGGACTCCTGAAATCGCTGCCCAGCGTGACGAAGGCCTCGGCGACGGCGCGCTTGCCGACCATCGCCGGCATGGTTCCGCCGCTCACCGCGCTGCCGAGCGGCTGCAAGTTCAACCCCCGCTGCCCCGACGTCATGGAGATCTGCTACGGCCGCGAGCCGGCGCTGATGACGGTGGGACCAGCACAGACGGCGCGCTGTTATCTGCACGGCGACCAGGCCGATCCGGAGCGATCATGAGCGCCGCCGAGATGTCCGAACCGCAACAGACACCGAAGATTCCGCTCGGCGAGGGCGAGCCGCTGCTGGTCGTGCGCGATCTGCGCAAGTACTTCCCGGTCAAGCGCGGCGTGCTCGGGCGCGTCGTGGCGAACGTGAAAGCCGTTGACGGAGTCAGCTTCGGCGTGTCGCACGGCGAGACGCTCGGCCTGGTCGGCGAGTCGGGCTCGGGGAAGACCACCATCGGGCGCTGCATCCTGCGGCTGATCGAGCCGACCGGCGGCGAAGTCTCGTTCGAGAACACCAACGTCCTCGACCTCGACAGCGGCGGCATGCGGCGGATGCGCCGCGACATGCAGATCGTGTTTCAGGATCCGTACGCGTCGCTCAATCCGCGCATGACCGTCGGGACGATCATCGCCGAGCCGCTGATCATCCATGGCGGCATGAACGGGAGCGAGCGCGCCGACCGCGTCGCGCAACTGCTCCAGAAGGTCGGGCTCAGCCCCGACTACCGCAGGCGCTACCCGCACGAGTTTTCCGGCGGGCAGCGGCAGCGCATCGGCGTCGCGCGCGCGCTGGCGACGAATCCGAAGTTCCTCGTGCTCGACGAGCCGGTCTCCGCGCTCGACGTCTCCGTGCAGGCGCAGGTCGTCAATCTCCTTCAGGACCTGCAGGACGAGCTGGGGCTCACGTACCTCTTCATCGCCCACGACCTCTCAGTGGTCGAGCACATCTCGACGCGCGTCGCGGTCCTGTACCTCGGCAAGGTCATGGAGCTCTCCGGCCGCGAGGCGCTGTACGACGATCCGCTCCATCCGTACACGAAGGCGCTCCTCTCCGCCGTCCCGATTCCCGATCCGACGGTGAAGAAAACGCGAATTCTACTCAAGGGAGATATCCCAACGCCGCTCAACCCCCCGAGCGGCTGCGTCTTCCACACCCGCTGCCCGATCGCGCAGTTTCCCGTCTGCGCCACCGACGTTCCTCCCCTGATCGAGCACAAGCCGGGGCACTACGCCGCCTGCCACTTCGCGGGGGCTCCTCTGCCGGTTTCGAAGGTCAACGAATCCGGCCCCAGTGCGTAGTAAGGTACGCACGACGAAACCAAGAGCTCAAAATCTCGTACAACAGGCGTGTTTGGAGGACTTGCATGACCGCTGTTCGACGGTTGATCACCACCTTGATGTTGTTGCTGACGGCGACGGCGTTGCTCGCTCAGGAGACGCCGGTCCGGCGCACCACCGAGCAGGTGACCGCGGAAACCGATCGCGACTTGAATGACGCCCGCGCGCTCCGCCTCTCTCTGAACGAGGCGATCGCCACGGCGATGAAGCAGAACCTCGGCGTTCAGCTTCAGAACTACGAAACCCGCATCGCCGGCTACAACCTGCAGGGCGAGCACGGAATCTTCGACTTCATCTCGGCCGCGGACGGGACGCTGTCGGCCAGCCGCAACTCCACCACCAGCGCGACCGAGACCAGCTCCGGCCGCTCGATCAATCTGAACGGGAGCATCAACCAGATCATCCCGACCGGCGGCCAGTACAGCTTCGGATTCCGCAACGCCAAGACCGTCGCCGCGGGCGGCTTCCGCAACGTCAACCCGTCATACGAGAGCAGCCTCGATTTCAACTTCGCCCAGCCGCTCATGCGCGACTTCGGCGTCGACGTCACCAAGCGGAACATCAACATCGCCCGCAACAACCTCGGCATCACCCAGGGCGCGTTCCGCACCGTGGTCATGGACACCGCCAGCGCGGTCGAGCAGGCCTATCTCGACCTGACCTACGCGCGCCGCAACATCGAAGTCGTGAAGGAAGCGCTCTTCCTGGCGCGCGACCAGGCCCGCATCACCCAGATCCGCATCGACGTCGGTGCCTCGGCGCCGCTCGACATCCTCCAGCCGAACGTGCAGATCGCCACGACCGAGGAGTCGCTGGTGACGGCGACGGCCTCGGTGAGGGATGCCGAGGACCGGCTGCGCGCGCTGCTCAACCTCCCGGAGAGCGAGTGGGACCGCCCGATCGTTCCGACCGATGAAATCGCGTATAGCGCGCTGCCGGTCGACGTCAACCAGGCCGTCGAGACCGCGCTGCGCAACCGTCCGGAAATGGACCAGCAGCGCCTGACCACCGACACCCGCCGCATCACCGCGCTCTACACCCGCAATCAGGTCCTCCCGCAGCTCGACGTCAACCTCGGATACGGCGTGTCCGGCGTCGCCGGCCGCACGCTCGACGTCGACGCGTCCGGCAATCCGGTCGTGGTCTCCTCGACCAACTACAACAAGGCTCTCTCCCAGGTCTTCGGCAACGACTTCCCGAGCTGGAGCGTCGGCTTCACCTTCGGGCTCCCGCTCATGAACATCCGCGCGCGGGCCAACGCCAAGGCCGCGGAGCTCGACCTCGACCAGTCGCGCTCGAGCGAGCTGCAGACGCGGCAGAACATCGCCGTCGAAGTGCGCTCCACCGCCCGCGACATCCAGACCTTCGCCCGCACCATCGCCGCCTCCCGTGCGGCGCGCGAGGCGGCCGAGCGTAACGTCGAGGCCGAGCGGAAGCGCTACGAGAACGGCATGACCACGAACTTCCAGGTGCTGGAAGTGCAGAAGCAACTCTCCGACGCGCGCGTGCGCGAGCTCTTCTCGCTGGTCGGCTACAACAAGGCCGTGGCCGCGTATCACCGCGCCGTCGGCGACATCCTCGAGATCCACAACATCCGCGTCGAAGAGCCGGAGACGGCCCCCGAGCCGGATTGGAAGACGACGTTCTTCGACCGCTACAATTGGCTGAACTACGGATCTAGAACGGGAAACCGAGTGAAGACGGAGGAACAGCCAAAATGAGCGAGACTGCGGACGCATCGCATTCGCCGACCCTGCCCCTTCCACCACCAAAAAACACGTTCCAGAGAATCGCGGGGGTGCTGTTCGCCCCCGCTTCTACTTTTGAAGACATCGCGCGCAAGCCCGACGTCCTCGTGCCGATGCTGCTGATCCTGGTGATCGGCTACATCAACACGTTCCTGATGATGCCGCGCATGGACTGGAATGCGGTCTCCGAGGCGCAGATCGAGGCCATCAAGGCGAAGAATCCGCAGATGACGGATGCGGACCTCGAGCGCGTCTCGCGCATGACCCAGGCCTTCGGCAAGGTCGCCGGATGGTTCGGCCCGCTCTTCGGCATCGTCTGGTGGCTGATCATGGCCGGGGTGCTGCTCCTCGCGTTCCGCCTGATGGGGGGGCAGGGGACGTTCAAGCAGGCTCTCTCGACAGTCTTGTACTCGTGGATCCCGATGGTCATCTACTACATCGTCGTGACCATCGTCGCGGTCGGGCGCGGCAAGATCGATCCGACGCACATGGTCACGGTGGTGAAGTCGAATCCGGCCTTTCTCGTGGACATGAAAGAACAGCCGATCCTCTTCTCGCTGCTGTCGAACTTCGACGTCTTCACGATCTGGATGCTGGTGCTGCTGATCATCGGCTGTGCGGCCTTCTCGAAGACCTCGCGGGCCAAGGCCGCGGCGATCGTGCTGTCGCTCTGGGCGGTCATGATCCTCATCAAGACCGCGTTCGCGGCGATGGCCGCGGCGAAGATGAAGGTGAAGACTACGTGAAGCGCTGGCTGATCATCGGCGGCGCGCTCGTGCTCGTCGCCGTCATCGTCTTCGCGAGCATCAAGAGCGGCGGGGAGAAGGGCGAGAAGGTCTACGTCGAGCCGGCGGCCACGCGCACCATCGAGGCGCTCGTGACCGCCCCCGGCGAGATCGATCCGAAGATCAAAGTGAACATCAGCGCGCACCTGGTCGGCAAGATCGAGCGCCTCTACTTCGTCGAAGGCGACGTGGTGAAGCGCGGGCAGAAGCTCGTCGACCTGGAGCGCTTCCAGTACGTCGCGAACCGTGACCGCCTGTCCGCGGAACTGGCCAGCCGGCGCGTGGAAGTGCAGCGCGCCCGCGCCGCGCTCGCGACCGCCGAGGCGAGCTACAACCGCGCGCAGAACCTGGCCAGGCAGGGGATTCAGGCGCAGGAACTGTTCGACCAGTCGCGCCTCGCGTACGAAAACGCGCGAGCAGGAGTGTCGTCGGCGGAGCAGGGCGTGCAGCAGGTGCAGGCGGGACTCCGCTCCGCGAGCACCGACGTCGAGCGCACCACGATCCTCTCGCCGATCGACGGCAAGGTCGTGCAGCTCAACGCCCACGAGGGCGAGGTCGTCGTCACCGGCACGATGAACAATCCCGGCTCGGTGATCGCCGTGATCGCCGACCTGTCGCAGATCCTGGTGGAGGCCGAAGTCGGTGAGACCGAGGTCGTCGGCGTGAAGGTGGGCCAGCCGGCGAAGATCAAGGTCGACGCCGTGCCGAACAAGGATTATCACGGCCACGTCGTCGAGATCGGCAGCTCCGCCGCGGTGCGGCAGGGCGCGGGGGCGGGCATCCGCTACTTCAAGGTGAAGGTCGCCATCGACGATGCCGACGAGCCGCTGCGCTCGGGGATGACCTCGCAGGTCTCGATCGTCACCAATACCTCGCCGAACACGGTCGCGGTGCCGATCCAGGCGGTGGTCGACCGCGCCGCGGACTCGAAGAACGGCGACGAGGCGAACGACGACGACAAGCCGAAGAAGAAGTACGTCTTCCTGGCCAAGGACGGAAAAGCGAAAGAGGTCGAGGTGACGACCGGCATCAGCGACTCCACGCACGTCGCGATCGCCTCGGGCGTGAAGACGGGCGACAGCGTGATCACCGGGCCGTTCCGCATCCTGAAGAAGCTGAAGGACGGCGCGGCGATCGAAGTGACGAAGGAAGAGAAGAAGGCGTCGAAAGACGACTCGAAGAAAGACAAGGACAAGGACAACGAATGAGCGCGCTCGCGGAAACAGCACCAGCTCACCTGATCGAGATGCGCGAACTCACGCGCATGTACGACCTCGGCCCTCAGCAGATTCGCGCGCTCAACGGCGTCGATCTGAAGATCGACCAGGGCGAGTATGTGGCGATCATGGGTCCTTCGGGCTCCGGCAAGTCGACGCTGATGAACATCATCGGCTGCCTCGATACGCCGTCCTCGGGGACCTATCTGCTCGACGGCGTGCCGGTCGAGACTCTCAACGACGACGAGCTGGCCGCGATCCGCAACCGCAAGATCGGCTTCGTCTTCCAGACCTTCAACCTGCTCGCGCGGACTACGGCGCTGCACAACGTCGAGCTGCCGCTGGTCTACGCGAAAGTGCACCGCATCGAACGCCGCGAGCTCGCCGAGGAGGCCTTGAAGGCCGTCGGCCTCGGCGACCGCATGAACCATCAACCGAACGAGCTGTCCGGAGGCCAGCGCCAACGAGTCGCCATCGCCCGAGCCCTGGTCAACCGCCCATCCCTGCTCTTAGCCGACGAACCCACCGGCAACCTCGACTCCCAAACCGGCCGCGAAATCCTCGACCTCTTCCACGAGCTCCACGCCCGCGGCAACTCGATCATTCTTGTGACGCACGAAGACGATGTTGCCAAGGAAGCGGCTCGTGTGATTCGGCTTCGTGATGGCAAAATCGTGTCGTAATTATCAGGGCTGAAAGCTAAAGGCTTAAAGCTGAAAGTAGGCTTCGCTGATGGCACGGATTGAGAGATTTGAAGACTTGCTGGCGTGGCAGCGTGGGATGGATTTAGTCATCCGAGTGTATGAGCTTTCTGCAGTTGGGAGGTTCGCAAAGGACTTCGCGCTGTCGAATCAGATTCATCGGGCGGCAATCTCGGTTCCTTCGAATATCGCCGAGGGGTTTGAACGCCGGAGCCGCGCGGAATTTCATCACTCTCTGACGATTGCCAAGGGATCGTGCGGCGAAGTTCGCACGCAGCTGCACATCGCAAAACGTCTCGGCTACATCACGGCCGAAGTCGCAAACTCGGCCCTTACGCAGGCCGAAGACGTCAGCCGCATCATCTCCCGCCTCCGGACGACCGTCGCCCGACAGCGCGACGCAGTGAAAAAAAGCGGAGCACGTTAAGCTTTCAGCGTTCAGCTTTCAGCGCAATGCCATGTTCTCCGAAAACGTCAAAATCGCCCTCCACGCCATCTTCGCCAACAAAATGCGAAGCATCCTCACCGTTCTGGGGGTGATGATCGGGGTGGCGGCGGTGATTGCGGTTGTTTCGATCGTGCAGGGGTTTCAGCACAAGATCGCGGGGGATCTGGAGGGGATCGGGGCGGGGTTCATCGAGGTGTTTCCGCAGACGGACCGGAAGAAGCCGTTCGATGTGCCGGAGCTGACGATCGACGACGCGGCGGCGGTGCGGCGGCAGACCAGCTCGATCCGCGACTTCACGCCGATCTACATCACCTCGACGCAGCTCAAGCACGGCGATGCGCGGCATTCGGCGCAGATTTACGCGGTCAACCGCTCTTATCCCGACATCGTCAATCACTGGGTTGAGCATGGGCGGTTCTTCACCGCCGTGGACGACGAGCAGAAGAAGCGCGTGGCCGTGGTGGGACTCGAGATCGCCGACCGGCTCGACCTCGGCGAGGAGCCGCTCGGCAAACTCATTCAGATCGACAACAACACCTTCACGGTCATCGGCGTCCTCGAGAAGAAGGGCGGCTCGTTCGGCAATAACCAGGACGACATCGTCCTGATCCCGTTCTCCACCGCCACCGTCGTCTACGGACCGGAAAACATGCGCCGGCTCGTGCTGGCGTTCCAGATGGAGGAAGGGGCCGATCTCGACCAGGTGAAGACGCAGGTCCGCGACGTGCTGCGCGCGCGCCACGCGCTCAAGAAAGACGACCGCGACGACTTCCAGATCCTGGCGCAGGAAGAGCTGCTCGAGACGTTCTCCAAGGTCCTCGGCTACATCACCGCGATCCTCGGCGGCGTGGTCGCGGTCGCGCTCCTGGTCGGCGGGATCGGGATCATGAACATCATGCTCGTGTCGGTGACCGAGCGGACGCGCGAGATCGGCATCCGCAAGTCGATCGGCGCACGCCGCCGCGACGTCCTGGTGCAGTTCCTCATCGAGGCGATCGTCCTCTCCGGCTTCGGCGGACTGGTCGGCGTGGCCGGCGGTTTCGGTCTGGCCATGCTCGCGCGTCTCATCATCAGCCGGTGGGTGACATTCCCAGCCGTGCATACGCCGCTATGGGCAATCTTCGGCGCGTTCATGTTCTGCGCGGCCCTCGGGGTCATCTTCGGGATCTACCCGGCCGCGAAGGCGTCGAAGCTCGACCCGATCGAAGCATTGCGTTACGAATAGCGCGCGTGGCACATCTTCGGAATTGCACCGCCGGGAGAGGCGGTTAGCAGGAACGTGCGCACAATCCGTCGAGTCTCCTTCATCTTCGGCAGTCTTGCATTCCTTCTCAGCGTGACGGCGAGCGCGGCCGACCGGATGCCGCTCGACCAGGTCCGGAAGGGGATGAAGGGCTACGGCCTGACGGTCTTCGAGGGCTCGAAGGTCGAGAAGTTCGACGTCGAGATTCTCGGCGTGCTGAACAACATCGGGCCGGGACAGAACCTCATCCTCGCGCGCGTTGACTCGCCGGTCGTGCGGCGCACCGGCATCATTGCCGGCATGAGCGGCTCGCCGGTGTTCATCGACGGCAAGGTCATCGGCGCGCTCGCGTACGCCTGGCAGTTCGCGAAAGAGCCGGTCGCGGGCATCACCCCGATCGAAGAGATGCTGAAGATCTCGCAGCGCGTCGCTCCGGCGGGCGCGACGTTGGCCGGCGCCACGCCGCGCATGACCGGCACCGAGCTGCTGAACTCGATCGCCAATCACAAGACCGACGGCGCGTTCGAGGCGCTCATCAAAGACCTCGTGAAGACGCCGGTGAGCTCGGTGAACGGCGCGCGCCCGATCGCATTGCCGATGTCGCTCTCCAGCTTCGCGCCGGAGACAATCGCGCGCTTCTCTCCCGAGCTCGACCGCCTCGGCTTTGTCGCCGTTCCGAGCGGCGCGACGTCGGCGTCGACGACGAAAGCAGCGAAGAATTCATTCGAGATGGGCGATCCGGTCGGCGCGGTGCTCCTCAACGGGGACTTCACCGTGGCCGCGACCGGCACCGTGACCTACGTCGACGGCGACAAGGTCTACGCGTTCGGCCATCCGTTCCTCGACATGGGCGAGATCAGCTTCCCGATGGCATCGTCCGAGATCGTGACGGTGCTGCCGAGTCTCGCCAGCTCGTTCAAGTTCTCCAACACCGGCCCGATCGTCGGCATGCTGCGGCAGGACCGCGCCGCCGGGATCATGGGAGTGATCGGCGAGAAGGCCCCGCTCATTCCGATCGACGTGATCCTCAACGGCGCGGGACCGGAGCAGTCGTACCACGTCAATGTCGTCCGCCACTCGCGGCTCTCGCCGCTGATGCTGGCGATGGTCGCCGACTCCGTGATCGCCAACGCGCAGCGCGCGGCCGGCGAGCGGACGGTCGTCCTCGAATCGGAGATCAGGCTCAAGGGATTCGAGCCGATCAAGCTGCGCGAGGGGTGGGCCGGCGAGCAGGCGCGCCAGTCGATTCCGCAGTACCTGGCGATCATCTCCGGGTACCTCATGTCGAACGAGTTCAAGGACGCCGAGATCGAGGGCGTGACGGTGCGCATCCATCACGACGATCAGCTGCGCATCGCCAAGCTGATGGAGGCGTCGCTGGTGACGCCCGACAAGGGATACGTCGTGCCCGGCGACATGGTGAAAGTGCGCGCCGTGCTGAAGCCGTTCCGCGGCGATTCGTTCGAGGAAACGCTCGAGATGAAGATCCCCGACGACCAGCCGGCCGGCAACGCCTATCTCCTGGTCGGCAGCGGCTCGGTGATGAACGCGATCGACTTCACGCTCGTGCCGCCGGACCCGCGCACGCTCGAGCAGGTCCTGGGCGTGCTGCAGCGCCTCCGTCCGTCGACCGATCTCTCGGTCGGTCTGTACAGCAGCGGCGAGGGCGCGGTGACGTCGGGCGTGTACCTGCCGAATCTTCCGCCGTCGATGCGCGCGGTGGTGACCGCCGACACTTCGAATGGCGCGCAGGCTCCGGTGAAGTACCATCCCGCCGGTCAGCAGTCGCGCACGCTCGGATACATCATCGACGGCGCGACGAAGATCGACCTCGAAGTGCGTCCGCAAATTTAAAAAATGCATAGAAAAGTATTGAGTCTCATCGCCGCTCTCTTCACGGCCGCGAATGCCTTCGCCGTGGCCCCGCAATTCTGGCGCGTCAACGCCGCCGAGGACTTTCTGGCCGGCGAATCGGAAGGATTCGCGATCACCTCGCGCGGTGAGCTCAAGCCGGCGCCGGCGATGAAGAAGATCGCCACGCTCACCGATCCGTTCGTGCTGTCGCAGGCCTCGGCGCCGAATGGCGACCGCTTTCTCGGCACCGGCAACGACGGCAAGATCTATCGCCTGCGCGGCGAGACGCTGAAGCTGCTCTACACCGCGCCCGAGCCCGAGATCTACGCGGTCGCGTTCCGCGACAACGCGCTCTACGTCGGCAGCTCGCCGAACGGCAAGATCTATCGCGTCGATCCCGAGAGCGGCGCGCAGACGGTCTTCTTCGATCCGAAGCAGGCCTACATCTGGGCCATCACGGTCCTCGACAACGGCGACCTCGCCGTGGCGACGGGCGTCGAGGGAAAGCTCTTCCGAGTCACGCCCAAAGGCGAGGGGAAGGTGCTTTATGACTCGGCCGACACGCACATCCGCTCCGTCGCTCAAAGAAAAGACGGCAGCATCCTCGCCGGCGGCTCCGGCAAGGGACGCATCTACGAGATCGCGCGTGACGGCTCCGCGCGGGCGCTCTTCGATTCGCCGCTGAACGAGATCAGCGCGATCTACGTCGATGCGAACGGCGTCGGCTGGGCTGCGGGCGTGAGCAACGTGCTGCCGAGCAGCGCGCCGAAGACGCAGGCCAAGCCGGCGGCCGGACAGCAGCAACAGCAGCAGAGCGGACAGCCGTCGGGCGAGGCGAAGAAGGAAGGGGAGGCGACGGCCAACGTCGAAGTCAGCTTCTCCTTCGACGACAGCGCCACCACGGCGGCGGCGCAGGCGGGAAGCGCCGAGATCTATCGCATCAATCCGGACGGCTTCGTGGAGAGCGTGCGGAAGTTCGAGCGCGAGATGGTCTATGCGATCAACGCCGGAGAGGGCGGCGGGGTGCTTCTGGCCACCGGCCCCAACGGACGCATCTACGACCTGCGCGGCGGCGAGCTCTCGCTCCTCGGCGCGGTGCCGGAGAAACAGGTCGTCTCGATCTCGACCAGTGGGAAGACCACGCTCATCACCACCACCAACAGCGGCGCGGTCTATCGCATCGAAAGCGGACTCGCGCAGAACGCGGAGTTCCGCTCGGCCGCGAAAGACGTCGAGCGCTATTCGCGCTTCGGTCACTACCGCGTCGTCGGCCGCAATCTGAACGCGGGCAGCGTGGCGGTCTCGTTCCGGAGCGGCAACACGCGCACGCCCGACGCCACCTGGAGCAGCTGGAGCGCGCCGCAGACCGCGCTCGAAGGTTCGGTCTCCGCGCCGGCCGCGCGTTACGTGCAGTGGAAGCTGACCATGCCGAAGCCCACGGCGGAAGCGGCGATCGACGAGCTGAACGTCGCGTTCATCAACCGCAACATCGCGCCGGAGATCGACGCGATCGCGGTGCAGGATCCGGCGGTGGTGTTCATCAGCTCCGCCTATCCCGCCTCGCCGCAGGTCGTCGAGGCCACGAATCCCGATGAATACGGCATCTTCTCGAGCCTCGACAATCCGCGCGACCGCTCGCAGGCGGAGCAGGGCAAGCGCGTCTTCCGCAAGGGCTTTCGCACCATCACCTGGCGTGCGTCCGACGACAACGGCGACTCGCTCCGCTACGCGCTCTCGTTCCGGCAGAAGGGGAGCGACCGCTGGCTGCGCCTCCGCGACAACATGGAAGAGACGCAGTTGAACTTCGACACCTCGCAGCTGCCCGACGGGCAGTACGAGCTGCGCCTCAGCGTCACCGACGCCGCCGACAATCCAGACATGCCGCTGACCGACTCGAAGGAAGGCGTCGAGTTTCAGGTCGACAACCGCCCGCCGACGATCTCGGTCACCGAGAACGGCGACGACGTGACGGTGCGCGTCACCGACGACGCCTCGCCGGTCGGCAAAGTCGAATATTCGGCCGACGCGCAGCGCTGGATCCGCCTCACGCCCGCCGACGGAATCTCCGACTCGCGCGACGAGACGTTCCAGCTGAAGCGGAGCGCGGTCGCGGGAAAGTTCGTGATCGTGCGCGCGGTGGACGGCTACTACAACGTCGGAACGCAGTCGATCACACTGAAGTGACCGCTATAATCGCGGTGTGAAGCGGGCCCTGCTCTGGTTGTGTCTCCTGCTCTCGCTCTGTCTTGCGTGCGGGCGTGAGCGGAAGGCCGCGCCTCCTCCGCCTGTCGCCGACAACACGCCGCGCGACGGCGGGACGCTGGTGCGGCGCCTCGAGACCGACATCATCACGCTGAATCCGGTCACCGCCAGCAGCCGGTACGACAGCTACGTCGCGCAATATCTCTTCACGCCGATGGTCTACGTCGACCGCGGCCTGCAGCCCGTTCCGGGCCTCGCGAAGTCGTGGGACATCTCGAAAGACGGCAAGCTCTATCGCTTCGAGCTGAATCCGAAGGCGACGTTCTCGGACGGCACGCCGGTGCGCGCGAGCGACGTCCTGTTCACGCTGCGCAAGATCGCCGATCCCGCCTCCGAGGCGGTGCAGACCGCGGGATCGTTCGAGCTGCTGGACCTCCCGAATACGAAAGTCATCGACGACCACACCATCGAGGTGGCGTTTCGCGAGGCGCTGGCGATGCAGCTGGTGCGGTTCAGGGACGTCTACATCGTCCCGGAGCACGTCTACTCGAAAGGGAACTTCCGCAACGACTACAACACCACCGTGGTCGGCAACGGTCCGTACACTCTCGTGCGCCGCGAGGCCAACCGCGAGATCGTCCTCCAGCGCCGCAAGGACTATTGGGGCACGCAGCCGCACATCCAGACCATCATCTTCAAGATCATCAACGATCACGGCACGGCGTGGAACGCGCTCAAGCGTCAGGAGATCGACGAGACGGTGATCGCGTCGGACACCTGGCTGCGCGAGCACAACGATCCGGTGCTCAACCGCTACATCGACTTCCGCCGGTTCTACAAGTTCAACTACAACTACATCGCCTGGAACGGCCGCAACCCGCTGCTGGCCGACAAGCGCCTGCGCCGCGCGCTGGCGATGTGCATCCCCACCGACGCGGTCATCAACGACCTCTATCACGGCACCGCGCGGGCGATGAGCGGCCAGTTCACCCCCGACAGCTGGGCCTACAACCCGAACGTGCCGGTCATCCGCTACGACCCCGTCGGGGCGCAACAGATGCTGGCGTCCCTCGGATGGACGGACCATGACGGCGACGGCATCCTCGACAACGGCAAGGACAAGGGCAGGCAGAAGCTCGCATTCGAGCTCCTGGCGCTGAGCGGCAGCGCCACCGGCAAGCAGCTCGTGCAGATGGTGCAGGCGGAGATGAAGAAGGCCGGCGTGCAGGTCGACGTGGTCATCCTCGACGGCGCCACCGCGATCCAGCGCATCTACAACGGCAACTACGAGGCCGCGTATCTCTCGTGGGACCTCGATCCCGATCCCGACCCGTACGCGCTCTTCCACTCCTCACAGTTCCCGCCGCGCGGCCAGAACTTCGCCTTCTACGCGAATCCGGAGGCGGACCGGCTCATGGACGCCGCGCGCCGCGAGCTCGATCAGTCGAAGCGCAAGGACCTCTACTGGCGGCTGCACGAAGTGCTCGCCGAAGACCAGCCGTACGCATGGGTCGTGCAGGCGTCGGCGAAGTGGGGGATCAACAAGCGCGTGCGCGGCGTGGACGTCAGTCCCGGCCTGGGGCTCTTCCTCTGGTATCCCGGCGAGCTGGGATGGTGGATCGCGAACGCGCCGCAGCGCTAAGGCGATGGGCGCATATCTCGTCCGTCGGTTCCTCTACGCGATCCTGACGTTCTTCGGCATCACCGTCGCGACGTTCACCCTGATTCACAGCGTGCCCGGCGACCCGGTGTCGTTCTACATCGGCCGCGCCGGCATCGCCTCGCTGCCGAAGTCGACGATCGCCGCGATCAAACGCGAGTACCACCTCGACGAGCCGCTGCCGGTGCAGTATCTGTACTGGCTGCGCGGCGCGGTCACGCTCGACTTCGGACGCTCGGTCATCGACCGCCGTCCGGTGACCGAGCGCATCTTCGAGAAGCTGCCGCACACCCTGCAGCTGAACGTCGCCGCGTTCGCCATCGCCGCGCTGTTCGGCATTCCGATCGGGCTGTGGAGCGCGAAGCACTCCGGACGGCGGCGCGAGCGCGCGGCGGCGGTGGGGTTCTTTCTCCTCTACTCGCTGCCGAGCTTCTGGGTCGCGCTTTGGCTGATGCAGATCTTCGCGGTGAAGCTCGGGATCCTGCCGCTCTACGGAATGGTCTCCGACGACTACCACGACCTCGACCGCTGGCATCGCTTCACCGATCGGCTGCTGCATTTCGTGCTTCCGGTGATCACGCTGACGTACGCGCAGCTGGCGATCTACGCGCGCTTCTCGAAGTCGGCGCTCACCGAGGTCATTCGCCAGGACTTCATCACCACGGCGCGGGCGAAAGGGGCCGGGGAGGCGGCGGTGCTGTGGCATCACGCGCTGCGCAACGCGCTGATCCCGCTGATCACGCTTCTCGGCCTGACGATTCCGTATCTCATCTCCGGCAGCGTCATCGTCGAGACCATCTTCCAGTGGGACGGCGCGGGACTGCTCTACTACGACGCGATTGCCGCGCGCGACTATCCGACGGTCATGGGCCTGACCGTCGCCACCGCGCTGATCACGCTCCTGGCCAGCGTCTTCGCCGACGTGCTCTACGCGTTCGCCGATCCGCGCGTGCGCCTCGGGGAGGGGGCGCGCTGATGTGGGGGCAGACCTGGAGGCGCTTCCGGCGCAGCAAGCTCGCCACGTTCGCGGTGATCTACGTCGGAATCATGGCGCTGATCGCGATCTTCGCGCCGATGTTCTCGCTCGATCCAGACGCGATCGATCTGAGCAATCGCCTCGTTCCGCCGAACGGCACGTACCCGCTCGGCACCGATGAGCTGGGACGCGACATCCTCGCGCGAATGATCCACGGCGCGCGCGTGTCGCTGACCATCGGCCTCCTGGCGACGCTGATCTCGGTGGTGATCGGCTCGACCCTTGGCGCGATCGCCGGCTATTACGGCCGCGCCGCCGACTGGATCGTGTCGCGCCTGATCGAGGTCGTGCTCTGTTTCCCGTTCCTCTTCCTGGTTCTCGGCATTGTCGCGCTGTTTCGGCCGTCGCTGACGACGATCATGATCGCCCTCGGCCTGACGAGCTGGACGAACGAGGCCCGCTACGTGCGCGGCGAGTTCCTGCGCATCCGCGAGGCCGAGTTCGCGCAGGCGGCGCGGGCCAGCGGTGCGCGTGACGCCCGGATCATCTTCCGCCACCTCCTGCCGAATGCGATCGCGCCGGTGATCGTGTCGGCCAGCTTCGGCGTGGCCTGGGCGATCCTGGTCGAGTCCTCGCTCTCGTTCCTCGGCCTCGGCGTCCCGCTGCCGACCGCGTCGTGGGGCAGCATCCTCTCGGATGCGAAGAGCCAGATCGAGTACGCGTGGTGGCTGATTCTCTTTCCCGGGCTGGCGATCTTCACCACCGTGGCCGCGTTCAACGTGATCGGAGAGCGCTTCCGCGACGCCTTGGACCCGCGGAGCGACTAGCTGGTTGCCACACCCAGGCGCGCGCGCAGGGCGTCGAGGACGGGTGGGGGGACGAGGTGGGTGATGTCGCCGCCGAGGCGGAAGACTTCCTTGACCAGGCGCGAGGAGACGAACGTGAACTCGACGGCGGGGAGCATGAAGATCGTCTCCACCTCGGCGCTCAGCTCGCGGTTCATCAGCGCCATCTGCAGCTCGTACTCGTAGTCGGAGACGGCGCGGATGCCGCGCACGACCACCTTGGCGTTCAGCCGGCGCATGAAGTCGACCAGGAGGCCGTTGAACGAGTGCACTTCGACGCCGGGAATGCCATCGGTGCAGCGGACGATCAGCTCCATCCGCTCCGGCACGGAGAACAACGGCGCCTTGCCTTCGTTCTCCAGCACCGCCACCACGACCACGTCGAACAACTGCGTCGCGCGGCGGATGATGTCGAGGTGTCCGTTCGTGAGCGGATCGAAGGATCCGGGATAAACGGCGATGCGCATGGGCGGATGGTAGCAGAACTTCACTTGGTCAACTGCTTGACGATCGCGCCTTCCCAACCTATCATGTTCTCAATTCGAGTCGGGAGGGTGTGTGATGACGCGGCAACGACTTCAAGTCAAGCGCTCGGATGCGCCGGTTCTCAGGAACCGGTTGATCTCCACGCTGCTCACCTACCTGCCGGGTGCGTGGATCGATCCGAAAGACAATGAGCTGATCGCGCTGTACCGCCTTCGCTACAAAATGGCGATGGAGGAGCAGAAGTACGACACGGCGATGATCTTCCTCAACAAGATCCTCGAGCTCGATCCGATGAACCTCGAGGCCAAGCTGTGCAAGGGGGACATCTACCACCGCTGCCTCGGCGACTATCCGGCCGCGATCGAGCAGTACAACAAGGTGATCCGTCTGTCGGCCAACGGCAACGACGAAGTCGTCAACACCCGCGCCCGCGCGGCCATGTCGGAGATCATGGAGATGCTCTCTTAGGGCTCTTCTTCAGTTTATCCCGCGCGAAGACGCGGGATCTCCGGTGGCACCGCGCGATCTTCGCCTGTGGCAGCGCTCCTCCCGGTATAACCGGTGATCCCGCGTCTGCGCGCGGGATAAATTGGAGCGAGGGAGTCAGCGATCCCGGTCCAGGACGAAGTCGAGCGCCATGTCGAGCGCTTCTTTGGCCGGTGAGGCAGGGAAGGGATCGAGCGATACGCGGGCGCGTTGTGCGTAGCTGCGGGCGTACTCGCGGGTCTCTTCGAGCGCGTCGTACTTGTTGACGATCGCGCTGATCTCCGAGGGATCCACGCCGTCGAAGGACTTGAGTGAGGCGATGCGGGCGATGATCTCGCGCTCGCGCGGTGTGGCCCGCGGCAGCGCCAGGATCAGCGGCAGGGTGACTTTTCCTTCTTTCAGATCGGACAGCGCCGGCTTGCCGAGGACTTCCGTGCTGGAGGTGAAGTCGAGCAGATCGTCGATCAGCTGGAAGCAGATGCCGAGGTTCACGCCGTAGTTGAAGAGCGACGAGGCGTGCGACTCGGAGATGTCGGCGAGATACGCCGGTATGCGGCAGCAGGCGCCGAAGAGCGCGGCGGTCTTGCGGTTGAGGATGTCGAAGTAGTCGTCGATCGAGAGATCGGCGCGGCCGTTCTGCTCCAGGCCGAGGATCTCGCCCTCGATCATCCGGATGGTCACGTTCGAGAGCAGTCGGAGGATGTCGAGGTTCCCCTCCGCGAGGGCCATGTTCATCGAGTGGGTGTAGAGGTAGTCGCCCACGAGTACGGTGAGGTTGTTGCCCCAGCGGTAGTTGATCGACGTGCGGCCGCGGCGGACGTCGGCCTCGTCGATGATGTCGTCGTGGACGAGCGTCGCGGTGTGGATGAACTCCACCACCGCCGCGTAGATCACGTCGCGGTAGCCGTCGTAGCGGAGCATCTGCGAGGAGAGGAGCAGCAGCGCCGGACGGAGGCGCTTGCCGCCGCCGCCGAGGATGTGCTCGCCGACCTCGTGGATGGTGAGGATCTGCGACTGGAAGTTGCGGCGCAGCTCATCCTCGACGAGCTCCAGCTTGGGCCCGATGAGATCGAGGAGCCGGTCGGCGTAGGCTGTCTGTCCGTTGAGGGTCCGAGAGGTCACGCGCCGGAAAGGATAGTCGATCGGGTGTTCCGCGCTCAACCGATGCAGTTCATCCCGCGCGTAGACGCGGGATCATCGGTTGTCCCGCGATGCGCGTAACCAACGACAGCGATCGAGCCGTTGCGGTGCTGCGTTCTCGCCTGTAGTGCTGTTTGTCGCGGTGGAACCCATGATCCCGCGTCTGCGCGCGGGATAAACTGCAAAGCTCAACCGCGGTAGTTCGTGAACTGCAGCGGAATCCCGTAGTCGTTTTCCTTCACGATGGCCATGGCGCGCTGCAGATCGTCCTTGCTGCGCCCGGTCACGCGCACCTGATCGGACTGAATCGACGCCTGCACCTTCACCTTCGCGTCCTTGATGGCCTTCACGATCGCCTTGGCCTTCTCGATCTCGATGCCCTGCACGATCTTCGCGCGCTGGCGCACCGTGCCCATGGCCGCGTCCTCGAGCTTCTGGTAGTCGAGGGCCTTGAGCGAGACGTGGCGTTTGACCAGCTTCGACTCGAGGATGTCCTTGAGGCTGCGCAGCTTCCCCTCGTCGTCGCTGACCAGGATCAGCTCCTCGCCGGACAGCTCGATCGAGCTCTTGCTGCCCTTGAAGTCGAAGCGCTGCGCGAGCTCCTTCTGTGCCTGCTGCACGGCGTTGGCGACTTCCTGCATTTCGGTTTTGGAGACGACGTCGAAAGAGAAATCCTGCGGCATGTGAACTCCCGGTTGCTCGGTTGCTGAGTTGCTGGGTTGCTAGAAGCCAGGAACCCAGCAACTCAGCAACCTAGCAACTCGATTTAGTCCGCGCGCACCACCTGCACTCCGGCGGGTGCATCGAACCGAAAGAGCTCGGCCGGCGCGGCGCGGCGATGATATCCCGAGAAATCGAACGAGGTGCGGTTGCCTTCGCGATCGGTGTATTCGATGCGGGAGATCAGGTGCGTCGACGGCGTGATGGAAAGCACGACGTTGCGCACGAGCGCGCGGGCGTTGCGCGGCTGGAGCGTGGTGATGACCGAGCCTCCGCGGTTCTGTTGCTTGACGACGAAGTGCTTGTCGCGCGCGGCCGGATCGCCGAGGAGAAGAAACGGCAGCTCGCCCTTCCGCGCGTCGCTGACGTGTCCGAGCGTCACCTGGTTGTCGGCCGGGATGTAGAACCACGACTGCGTGCCGTCGAAAACGAACAGCTTCTTTTCCGGAGCCGTGTAGCTCCAGCGCATCTTCGGCAACGCGCCGAAGACGACCGAGCCGCTCTCGGTCTGGCTGGTCTTGAAGCCCTTGGCCGTGAAGCGATGGGTGAAGCTCGCCTCCATATTGGACATGGCCGCCGCGGCCTTGTCGAGCTCTGTGTTCTGGGCGGAGAGGGTGGTGGTGATGAATGTGAGGATAAGGAAGAGTCTGATCACAATTTTTCGACCTCGATAGCAACAATCGCGCTATTCACAACAAAGATGCGATCGTTCTTCGTCCGGTCGGAGGGAAAAAGGAAGAAGCCGTTGCGCTCGGGGTTGTAGTGCGCCGTGCCGCGGATGACCTCGCCGTCGTTGAACTCGATCGAGATCTGCATCCCGTCGGCCGGCTCCAGCTCTTCGTCGGGGGCGGTGCGCGGAAAGAAGACCGCCTTCAGGTCGGCGAACGGGATTTCCGTCTCCGAGCCGTCGTCGTGCAACACCATCAATACTTCCCGCGACGGATCGATCGGCTCGAGCGTCGCCCGCTCGGTCCTGCCGTCGCGGTAGCGAAGGACCACTTTTTCGTTCATCAAAATAGCTCGAGACCCCAGAGATCGTGGATGTGAATGATACCTTCGACCCGGCCCGCGTCATCCACCACGAAAAGCGACGTGATCTTGCGCTGTTCCATCAGCTGCAGCGCCGCCGAGGCCAGCTCGTTCGCGTCGATCGTGGCCGGGTTCTGCTTCATCGACTCCGCGGCGGTGTGCCGCAGCACTTGTTCGTCGCGCTGCAGGAGGCGGCGCAGGTCGCCGTCGGAGATCACGCCGCGCAGCACGTTCGCCCCGTCGACGACCGCGGCGATGCCGAAGCCCTTGTTCGACATCTCGTAGATGACGTCGTGCATGCTCGTCGACTCGACCACGAGCGGCACGTCCTTCCCCTGATGCATCAGGTCGCGCACGGTGAGGAAGCGCTTGCCGAGCTTTCCGCCCGGATGCAGGAACGCGAAGTCTTCTTCCCTGAACCCGCGGCGGAGCAGCAGCGCCATCGCCAGAGCGTCGCCGAGGGCGAGCGTCGCGGTGGTCGACGCCGTCGGCGCCAGGCCGAGCGGACACGCCTCCTGCGAGATCGCGGCGGAGAGGTGGTGATCGGCGCTGCGCGCGAGCGTCGAGCTCGGATTGCCCGTGATGGCGACGATCTCCGCGCCGATCCTCTTGATCCGCGGCACCAGCCGCACCAGCTCCTCGGTCTCGCCGGAGTTGGAGATCGCCAGCACGACGTCGCCTTTGACGAGCATCCCCAGATCGCCATGAATGGCCTCGGCGGGATGCATGAAGAACGACGGCGTCCCGGTCGAGGCGAGCGTGGAGCTGATCTTCCTGCAGACGATGCCCGACTTGCCGAGGCCCATCGTCACGACGCGGCCGGCCGAGGTGGCGATCAGTTCGACGGAGTCGACGAAATGCTGGTCGAGATGGTCGATCACGCCGAGGATGGCGGCGGCTTCGACTTCCAGAACACGCTTCGCCTCGGCGATGGCGGGATGCACGGGCGCGATCGTATCAAACGGCGCCACGCGCTTTGCGCTCCTGCGGCAGAAGAGACTGATAAAGAAACTCGCTGACCGGCGCGGCGACGCCGCTCTCGCGCGCGAGACGCACCACTTCGCCGATCTGCGCCTCGAGCTCCGACGGCTTCCCGTCCATGACGTCGCGCTGCAGCGACGACGTCGACTCCGGCGCCAGGTTGTCGTAGCGCTCCATGGTTCGCTCGAGGGCGTCCTTTCCGAGATCGATCTTGCGCTTTTTCGCCACCGCGATCAGCTCACGCGCGCTGCGCTCGGCGAGCTCGCGCGCCTCGGCATTCGCGCGCCATTCGCCCACGGGAACGCGCGTCAGCGCGCCGACCGCGCTCATGGGGACGATGAAGAGGAACTTGGTCCACATCGAATGCATGATGTCGGGCGGAATGTCGGCTTTCACGCCGGCGGTTCGGAATGCGTCGCGAAGCGCGACGGTGCGATCCGAGACGCGGTTGTCGAGCTCTCCGAACATCACGAACGGCTCGCTGGCGACATGGCGGATGTGTCCCGGCTCGACGGCGAAGGCGATGATGCCGCACAAGCCGCCGGCGACGTGCTCGCGGCCGAACATCTTCACGAGCGTTTCTGGCGCGTCGATCCCGTTCTCGAGCGGCACGATCAGGGTATCGGCGCCGATCAGCGGCCCGAGGCGCGAGGCGGCCTCGCGAATCTGCCACGACTTCACCGTCATCAGGATGACGTCGAACGTGCCCTGCATCAGCGGATGCTCGGCGACCTGTACCTGCTCGAGCGTGAAGTCGCCGTTGATGCTCTCGACACGCAGCCCGCGCGTGCGCAGTGCCCCCGCGGTGGCGCCGCGTACGAAAAACGTCGTGTCGACGCCCGCCTGCGCGAGCCTGCCGCCGAAGTAGCCGCCGACGCCTCCGGCTCCGATGACCGCGACGCGCATCAGGCTTTCGGCTTCCAGCCGCCTTCGGCGCGGTGCGAGCGGATCCAGACCTCGTCGACCGCGTTCACCTCGAGCATTTTCGCGATCCAGACGATCTGGCCGGCGTGGTTGGCGAGGTGCATCGCGGCGTTCAGGAGGTCTTCGACGAGCAGGTTGTACATCGTTGGCTCCGGCGACGGCTCGCCGAGGCGCGCGACCGTCAGCGAGTCGAACGTGCGGACCGCGTTCGCGACCATCTCGTCGAAGCGGGCGAGGAGCTGTTCCTTCGGAATCGGGTGGCGCTCGTTGAACTCGGCGGGGCGATCGCGGGTGAACTCCAGACCGCCGAGGTTGCGGTTCAGGTAGTAATCGAGCGAGCCGCTCAGGTGGAGCACCAGATTGCCGATCGAGTTCGACGACTCGTTCGGCCGCCACCAGATCTGGTCATCGGTCAGCGCGTTCACCGCGGTGCGCACCTGCGCGGGAAAAACGCGCGTCACGCGCGCGCGGAGGGCGTCGAGGGTGGCTTGCAGAGGCTCGCTCATGGCACTAATCCTAATCTGCGTGCCTCCTCGAATGCATGTGCGGAGTCGCGCACGTAGATCATCTCCGAGCCGGCGGCCTTCGCGCCTTCGGCGATCCGCGCCACGGCCTGATCGCGGGTGTCGCCGGTGACGTCGCGGATGAACGCGGCGATCACGCGGTTCGGGTGCACCTGCATCGCGCGCAGGTAGATCTCCGGATCTTTCTGGCCGCTGTCGCCGATGAGGACGAAGCGGAGGTCGTGGTAGTAGTCGAGCAGCGTCTGGATCTGCGCCAGCTTGTGCCGTTCGTGCGGATCGATGATCAGCGTGTCGCGGTCGATGCCCCAGTCCTGCAGCAGCATCGGGCCGGCCGGGATCCCGTTGAGGTTCATGAAGTCGTCGAGCAGCTCGTACAGATTCCACGGGCTGCTGGAGACGTAGAAGATCGGATTGCGGTCGCGGTGCAGCGCGCGATAGAGCTCGGCCACGCCCTCGAACGGCAGGCGGGCGGCGGCGTTGTTGATCACCGAGCGGATCATGGTCACGAGGCTGGTCGCGCCGGTGTGGACGATCGTGTCGTCGATGTCGCTGATGATCCCGAACTCCGCGGCGGCGGGGATGAGCACGCGCGCGATCGCCGAGGTGTTGTGATCGGGCGCCTCGCAGGCCACCTCGTGCCACAGGAGATGCCCGGCGAGCTCGCGCGGCTCCAGGCGGACCTGGAAGTGCCCCTCATGGTTGGTGACGCTCTCGACCACGGCGTCGCGATAGGAGACGCGCGCGCGGGCCCCGGCGATCTCGTCGCTTTCGAAGCGCCGCCAGGTATTGATGAGGTTGAGCCAGAGCGGCTCGGCCTCAGTGGCCCGCGTGACCCGTTTGTCCATCATCAGGCGTCCGCGGACCAGCATCTCGTGCCCGCGCCCGAAACCACGGTAGGGGCTGATGATCGCCGGCATTGACGCCGGACATTTTGCGGTAAAATCCCGCCCTCCTGGCAACACGGCGCGTTCCTTGCGCCCGACTCCGACCGACATCAAACGGAAGAGGATTCCTCATGAGCGACCTGATGACCGCTACCAATGTGCCCCCGGTGCGACCGTCCGCGCGGACGGCGGACAAGCGCGAGAAGACGCTGCCCGTCGAGCCGAAGTCCGTGGTCTGGAATCCATCGCCCGAACAGCTGCGCCAGTTCGCGGCGGAGATGCCGAACGCGCGGGAAACCGAGTTCGGCAACCTCAACGTCGCCACGCGTGTGGTGTCGCGCTCGAAGCTGTCGACGTTCATCGCCACCGACAGCCCGGAAAACCATTCCGATCAGACAATTACGCGCGCTGAATACGCACGCGTCGCCAAGCTCCAGGACGACTACATCAAGACCCGCGACATGCTCGTGATCGAGGGCTACATCGGCAACGATCCGCAGTTCCGTGTGCCGGCGCGCCTGATCATGGAGAAGGCGAACGCGAATGTCGCCGCGATGCAGAGCATCCTTTATTACCCGGCGTCCGCCGAGGAGCTCGAGCACTTCGACCCGATCCTGACGGTGATCTACACGCCGAACCTCCCCATGCCCGGCTACCAGGACGATCGCCTGATCGCGGTCGACCTCGAGAACTACATCACCCGCGTCTTCAACTCCGACTACTTCGGCGAGTCGAAGAAGGGCGGGCTCCGGATGTGGAACAAGCTCGTGTACGAGCGCGGCGGTCTGGCGCTGCACTCGGGCTGCAAGGTGATTCCGGTCGGCGACTCCAAGCGCGTCGGCCTGATCGTCGGGCTCTCCGGCACCGGCAAGACCACCACGACGTTCACGAAGCAGAACGAGTCGCAGCCGGTGCAGGACGACTTCTGCGCGCTGATGCCGGGCGGCAAGGTGTACGCGACCGAGAACGGCTGCTTCGCAAAGACGTTCGGCCTCAATCCGAACGACGAGCCGACGATCTATCACGCCTGCGCGTCGCAGCACGCGTATCTCGAGAACGTCTCGCAGAACGACGACGGGAAGATCGACTACTTCGACACGTCGTACACGCCGAACGGCCGCGCGGTCATCCGGATGGAGGACATCGCCGGCGCCGCCGACGCGCGCGAGCTCACCAAAGCCGACTTCCTCCTGATCCTCAACCGCAACGAGAACATCATTCCCGCGGTCGCGAAGCTCGAGGGTCCGCTGGCCGCGGCGTACTTCATGCTCGGCGAGACCAAGGGCACCAGCGCCGGCGGCGCGGCGGAAGCCGGCAAGTCGCTGCGCGTGCCGGGGACGAATCCGTTCTTCCCGCTGCAGCACGCGTATCAGGGCAACCGCATGCTGGAGCTGATGAAGGACAGCCCGATGGAGGTCTACCTCATGAACACGGGCGCCATCGGCGGCGATGGCAAGGCCGAGGGGTCGAAGAAGGTCAGGATCCAGCACTCGTCCGCGGTCGTGAAGGCGATCGCCGAAGGCACGATCAAGTGGGAGAAAGATCCCGACTTCGGCTACCTCGTGGCGACGGAAGTCCCGGGGATCGACGACGCCGACTACCTGCAGCCGAAGAAGATGTACGAGCGGCAGGGGAGGCTCGACGAGTACAACGCCCTCGTCGCGAAGTACAACACCGACCGCCGCGAGTATCTGCGGAAGTGGAAGGGGCTGTCGGACGAGATCGTGAACGCGATCTAGCCGGGCATCACCGGTATCCGCCGTTGGCCAGCCTGCGGTACTCCTCGACGCCGCCGTAGTGCTTCCATTGATCGTGGACGACCCGCTGGATGAGCTGCATTCTCCCTTTGTACAGACCGTTGGCGGTCTGGGTGAGTTTTTCGACGTGATGCCACGTGAGAAGCCGTCCGTTGCGATACGCCTTCGTGATGCCTGCGGCGAGATCGGCGGCGGCGAAGTCGCCGGCGTAGGTGCCGGTATACGTGATGTTCACGTCGCGGAGGACGGCGTCTCCGAAGTCGACGACCCTGCGGCTGATGCGCCTCGGGCCGAAGCCGAGGCGGGCCGGCGGCCGGCGGACGCGCTTGCCTCCCTTGACGTCGAACGGGTCGTGTCCTTTTTTCAGCGAGCTCGCGCGCGCGCTGCGCGTGACCCGTTTCTCGCACTTCGCGTTGTGCACCCACAGCTTCTGCTCGCCGACGAAGTAGGAGTGATATCCGCCGACTTCAACGCTGGCGACGCGCGTCGGAGTCGGTGACTCGAATCGCGTCGCGGAGGTGACGGTGCTCCAGGTGCCGCCCGCGCCGGCAACGCGATCGCCGCGCCGCACGTCTTCCGATGAGACCCATCCGCGGCCTTCGATGAAGAACGGGTGGTTCGGCGTGACGACGAGATCGTCGCTGCCGCCGTCGCCGGCGATACAGAAGTTGATCAGATCGGAGGCCTCGCGTTCCTTGACGGCGGTGACGTTCTGCGCCCGCTGCGTACCATCGATGGAGTTGCGCGACAGGATGGCGTCGCCGGTATCGACCGCGCCGATCGGTACCTGTCCCGAGGCGGTCCAGACGGGCGTGTTGACCGGGAAGCTGGCGAAGCAGACGTCGAGATCGAGAAGGTCGTCCGCCTTGCGTGAGCCCTGCCGTCCCGCTGCCCGTCCCTCGGCGCGTGCCGTCAGCGAGGCGCCTTTCGAGGCCTGGGAGAGAGCTCGCGACTCCGCGCGTGCCGCCGTCGACGCCGTCCGACGCGCCATCGTGGCCACCGAACGCGCCGCGCGCGCACCGCGGGCGGCGATGTTGCCGCCGGGGATGATGCCGAAGATCACGCCGGTCGCCTGTTCGATCCCGTACTGCGCCCAACTGAAGTTCTCCGTGTCCGCGGTCGCGCTGTACAGGACGGCGTTCGTTCCCGCGCCGATCAACGCGTTGCCGAGCGGGGAGAGCGTGCCGCCGGAGATGATGTTGATCGCCACGCCGGCGATGATCTCCAGAGCGCCGACGATCGCGCCGACGATGTTCTCCCAGATCGAGTTGCCGGTCGGATCGGTGAGCGTGGCCGGATTGTTCAGCGCGAACGCGAAGCGGTTCAGGGTGTCGAAGTCGGTGATCTCGCTGCCGAGCTCCGGGTCGGGCGAGATGAAACGGCCGAGGGATGGGTCGTAGTAACGCGCGCCGAAGTAGTAGAGATCGATGTCTTCGTCGAGCTCCTTGTTCTGGAACTTCAACCGGAAGTCGTCGGGACCGGTCACGCCGGCCTCGTAGATGCCGCCGTAGGGGAGGTACGACATGCGCGTCTCGAGGAGGCCGTCTTCCCCGGTGGTCATGGCCACGCTGTCGATCCAGTCGCGGTGGAAGTACAGCGACGACGAGACCGCGTTCGCGGTCGTGATCGAGACCACGGCGCCTTCCGGAGTGCCGAGGTACTTCGTCGTTTCGACGGTTCCGCCGGGGAGGCGGGTGACCTCGTAATGCGGCGAGACGTAGAGCACGACCGTGCCGTCGGCCGTCGTTTTCTTCAGCCGGCGATCGTCGTCGTAGATGCTGGCCTCGAAAATCGTCGACCCTTCATGCTGGACGCTGCGGAGGCGGTTCAGGACGTCGTAGTCGAACGTCCAGGCATCGCTGCCGAGCTGCTTCGACTGCATGTTGCCGTTCAGGTCGTAGCCGATGCTGATCGACGGCTTGCCGCTCGCGTTTCCCGAGGTCAGGCGATGCGCCTGATACGAGAACGCGTAGCCGTCCTTGCTGGTCAGGTTGCCGGAGGCGTCGTATCCGAAGGCCTGGCTGCCGTACGGCCCGGTCGCGTTGTTGAGCCGCGTGAGCGCGTACTGAAACGCGAGCGAGCGGTCGATCCCGCCCGCCTTCAGGCGGTCCGCCGAGCCGGTGACCTGATACAGCTTGTTCCAGTCGACGGTCGAGTCGGCGATCGTGGCCGCGGCGCTGTCGGCGAGCTTGAAGGAGACCGGCTGTCCCATGGGCGAATAGCCGAGGGTGGCCTTGACGCCGTTGCCGTATTCGATCTGCTGCGGCTCCTGCGTCGCGGTGAAATTCGCGAAGCGCCCGTACGTGGTTGCGCCCGAGGCGATCGACGCGAGGTTTCCGAACGCGTACGCGCTCGTGGCCACGAACCCGTCGGGATACTTCTCGGACTGAATTCTTCCCTGCGGATCGAAAATGAGATGGGTCTTGTAAGACCCACCGTCGAGATCGAGCGCCGTGTCGGCGGGATTCGACAGGACGTCGTAACCGTAGCGATAGCGATAGACCTGCTTGCCGTCCGTGCCGATCTGCTCGGCGGTCGTGAGCTGTCCAGAACCGTTCGGCGTCTCCGCCAGGGACTGGTCATAGGTGTACTTGATTTCGCCCGAGCCCGCGCCGGCGGCGAGAATCTGCGCCGTCTCGCGCCCCAGTTTGTCGTAGCGGTACTGGGTCACCTGACCCTTCGCGTCGGTCGTCGAAGAGAGCAGGCCAGTCGTCGCGTCGTAAGCAAGAAGGAGCGCCTTGCGCCCGGTCACGCAGCCGGCGCCCCCGGCGAAGCAGGTGTTCTGATCGGGATCGTTCAGCGACGTGCGCCGATCGAGCGAGTCGTAGGTAATGAGCGTCGTCACGCCGTTCGGATTCGACGAAGTCGGCGGATCGACGGATGAGGTCATCCGCCCGATGAGGTCGTAGCCGTACGTCGTCGTCGCGTTGCCGTCCTGCGGCGCGATGACTTTCACGAGCTGCCGGTCGGAGTTGAAGTAGTCGTACTGGAGAATCTTGACCAGCTGCTCCGGCGCGCCTTCGGCGCGAGTGATGGTCGCCTTCAGCGTCGTGTCATAGAAAATCGCCGCCACGGTGGTCTGTTTTCCGTCCGTGCCGGCCGGCTGCACGCTCTGGATCGGACGGCCGTAGGCGTCGCGCGTCTCGGTCGACCAGAGGAATGCGCTGTCGCCGCTCGTCGACGTGCACGCGACGTCGCCGCTGAAGAGATGCGGCAGCGACTCGCGCTGCACCTCGTCGCCGGCGTTGAAGTTCGTGCAGACCGCGACCACGCCCGACTCCTGCTGGAGCGTTTGCAGGTAATCGCGGCCGCGGCCGTCGGTATACGTTTTCGCCCCGAGGTAGGAAGGCGTGGCGCTGCCGATCGTCCAGGACTGCAGCGCGTCCGACGCGACGAGAATGCGTTTCGATGCGTCGCGTTGCGGCGCCGCGGTGAGACCGGTGACGACGGCCGCGTTCTTGAACCGCGAGGCGTCGCCGGTCACGCCGGCGGGGACGCAGTTCGTATCGCTCTTGACGTTCGCCGGCTCCTGCGGCATCGGCATCTGCTGCGTGTTGATGCGGCCGAACGGGTCGACGCACATGATGCCGACGTGGCCGGCCGGAGTCGCCGCCGCGACCTGGACGTCGAAGCGAGGATCGAATCCCATGCGCTCGACGAGCTGCACGCCGGCGTCGTTCGGGGGCATGGTGATCGACTGCGTCCAGGTGTTGAACGCCATCTCGAACGCATACGTGATCGTGCGGTTCCCCGGCAGCGTCTCGGTGAGCACGTGACCGAACGCGTCGTAGCCGTAGCGCGTCACGAGGAACGCGGAGCTCGTGTCGTCGTACTGCGAGCGCGTCTCGAGATTCCGCTTCGCCGTATAGGTGAACTTCTCCAGCGAGAAGTCGACTCCTTTCGAGAAGGTGTCGAAGTCGAAGCACTCCGCGCGCGCCGAGACTTTCTGCGCGGCGAGGTAGCCGAGGCTCCAGCCGCTCTCCGTCACTTTGTCGTCGAAGGCCGAGCAGGTGTAGACGGCGTCGCTCCCGATGTCGTTGCCCTGGCGGTCGACGTAGCCGAGATCGGAGAGCAGCGTGTTATTGCCGTACTGGTCGTACCGGTACGCGGTCTCCCGCGTGTATTCGTAGGCGCCGTACGTGAAGGCCTCGGAGCGGATGTTGTTCCGCAGCACCTCGTAGACGCCGGGAGTGCGCTCGACTACGTCGTAGAAAGTGAACGTGGCGCTGAGCACGGTCTCCGATTTGTCTTTCGGACAGCGCGGATCGCCGGAGAGGGCGCCGAGGCATTCGGAGCGGATCTCCGCGGTCGTGCCGGTCTTCGGAAACTCCTGATTGAGCACCGTGACGGTGCGCTTTCCCTCGCTCGTGCTGGTGCTCGTCCGGAAACCGAGCCACCCGCGGCCGTTCACCGCGTCGACGAGTCCGCCGGCATACGTGAAGGACTGCGACTCGCTGTACGTCGATGCGTTGAGCTGGGGATCGTTGCTCTCGGTCGTCTGCGAGACCAGCTGCATGCGGCCGCCGCGCGCCTGCTGGAATGGCGCCTGGGACGGCGTCCCGCGATAGATGTACGAAAGCGCGTCGGAGGTCGGGCCCGCGGCGCTGCCGGGCGTGTAGACCGACGGATCGGACATCGACTTGTACGCGACCGCGTACTTGCCGCCGACGGCGTTGGTGATCGTGTCGGCGAGATCGGGAACGGGACCGTTGGAGAGATAGCCGATGAAGCTGACGTTCGTGCCGCTCGGCACCATCTGCACGAGATCCGTCTTCCCATCGCCGGTGAGATCAATCGGGCGCACGCCCTGGATGTCGGCCGACAGGAGATTCGTGCCGATTGCGGTTCCGCTGTCGAAGCCGGTATTCGCGTTGCGATAGAGCACGAGGCTCAGCTGCGTGCCGTTCTGCCACGCCTGCACGAGATCGACGCGGCCATCGCCGTTGACGTCCATCGGCCAGAATGCCGCGGCGTTCGTGAGGCCGACGCCGGTCGCTGTCGTGCAGGTCGCGTCGATGCCCGACGCCGTCGCCTGCTCGCAGACGAACGCGCCCGCGCCGCTGGCGACGTAGCTGGAGAGCTGCAGCGTACCGCTGGAAGACCAGCCGTGCACGATGTCGGTGTTCCCGTCGCCGTTCAGATCTTCGGCATACAGGGTCTGGAGATTCGCGGCGCCGGCGGTGAGCGTCGTGTCGGTGCCGGCGCCGAACTTCGTGCCGTCGGAGAGGAACGTCGTGAGATGAATCGGGCCGCCGGTGTGCCAAGCCTGGACGAGATCCATCATCCCGTCGCCGTTCGCGTCCGCAGGCCAGAAGCGCTCGTTCTGCTGCTGCGCGATGTCCGAGGTCGCGGCGAGCGTGAAGCCCGTCTTGCTGCCGAGGTAGTTCGCGACGGTGTACTTGCCCTGAATGAGGAGACCGGCCGAGATGTCGGTGAAGCCGTCGCCGTTGACGTCCATCGGCCAGATGACCGCGGGCGTGGACGACAATCCGGTGAATGCGCCGCCGCTGCCGGCCGTGAAGCCGCACTGGGTGCCGTTGTAGATCAGGTATTGATACTTGCCGCCGCTCGCGAAGAGATAGACGAGATCGCCGCGGCCGTCGTTGTTCAGTTGCACCGGAACGAATTGCGCGTCGGCGACCTTGGCCACGTCGAGACTCGCGCAGGCCTGCAGCGCGGTGCCGGTCGAGACCAGGGGCGTGAGCGTGAATTTCGAGCTCGTCGAATGCACGGTCACGAGATCGCCGCGCCCGTCGCCGTTGACGTCCATCGCAATGAGGTCTTCGACGCCTCCCGGCAGCAGGGGACCGAGATCGACGGTGCCGAAGGCGACGCGGTCGCTGCCCTGCCGGGTCATGCGCGTCGGCGAAAGGCGAGGGGAGTCGGTTGCGGTTCCCGAGTAGCGCTGCACTTCGTCGACGATCGGCCGGCCGGTCGCGGCGCTCGTCGCGTAGTGAATCCGGAAGTCGCTCACGATCGTGCCGGAGACGAAGGTCTGGACGTTCGACAGCACCGCTCGCGTGAAAACGCGCGAGCCGCCGAGGTACGAGGAGAGCGTCTGCGGGAGCGGGCGCGCGGTGTAAACGAACTTGACGGAGCGATTGTTGGACGCGCCGGCCGCCGCGTTCGAGGTGTAGTCGATCGCGGAGAGATAGAAGTCGCCGTCGGCCGAGGTCGCGCCCGCGACCGGCGCCTGCGTGTAGCTGAAGTCCATCGCGTTGCCGTTGTTGTCGACGCTCTTCGCGATCGCCCAGGCGCGGACGTCGGAGCGGCCGACCGCCTTGATCGCGCTCGAGCCGCTCCCGTACACCGCCGTCGAGCCGTCGCGGTTCGTCACCGAGAACGAGCACGGCCCGGAGCCGCAGAGGTCACTCGAGGCCACGAACAGCCGCCAGGTCTCGAGCTCCGTGCGGTACTGCGAGCCCGCGCTTCCGTACGCCCCTTTGACGTTGATCAGGCGCTGCCCGTCGACGCAGTAGCGGTCGCGATCGGTGTAGGTGACGGTGCCGCGATAGCTGTCGATCGCCGGAATGGCCGCGCAACGCGTGATCGTCGACGCCGCCTCGAGCTGCCATCCGACGCCGAGCTGCCCGTCATCGCGCTGGCTGCTGTACTCCAGCGTGATGTTCGGCCCGGTGGTCTCGCTGATGCCGCGCGGTGCATCGAGCTCGATCGAGTAGAGCGCCTCGCCGTTTCCGCCGACGCTGAACTCGCCTTCCGGCTCGACGGCGATCGACTCCGCAGTCTGCGCCGCGGCCGCCGCAACGATGAGAAAAGAGACGACAACCCACAGGAGCTTCGCTCGCATGCGATTCCTCCGGACCGTGAGAATCGTTTAGGACGGAAGGACGCTCGGGATCCACACTCCGGTCGGCGCGGTGTCGTACACCGTGACGGCGTAGATGGAACCGAGCTGGGTGATGCTCCAGACCGCGACGTCTTCGTCGGCGCTGGAGCCCTGGTCGCTCCAGATCTGCGTCGCGAGCGTGACCTGCTTCGCCAGGTCCGCGCGCAGGGTCCGAAACTTGTCGATGTCTGGCGTGCTGGAGTCCGGCTGGTTGTGCCCCTTCATGACCGCGTGGCCGACGGCCACGTATCCCTGTTTCGGAAGGGGAGCCCAGAAGGAGCCGTCTTCGTCGGCGCCGCTGCCGGTGTCGTTCCAGACCTGCGCCCATCCCGCGGGCGGAGCAAGCGCTGGAAAATCAGGATTGTCGTTGGTCACCTTCACGACGAAAACGCTGCCGGAGGGTGTCTTGTAGTTTCCCTGGCCGTAATCGCCGAAATAGAACCAGCCGTCGGGAACAGACGGCCGGAAGAACGAGCCGTCGAGATCCGCACCCGAACCATCGTCGTTCCAGACTTCGGTGTACGTCGTGACGGTGCTCCATTCGATGACCGGCGGCAGACCATTGGGGGACACGATGAGCTTCTGTTTGCGATTACCCATGGGTTCCTCCTTTTTCGTTCCGGGGACGAACTCAGGCGAAGACGAATTGTTTGGGATGGAAAGCCTGCGAGGCGGAAGAGTATCAGGTCTCGACGTGCAGGAACAGATACACCGCGGCCAGCGCGAACAGGATGTTCGCGCTCCACGCGGACAGCAGCGGCGGGAGGTTCCCGACCTCCCCGAACTTCGTGAAGACCGCGAAGATCATCCAGTAGAAGATGCCGAGGATCAGCGCGATGCCGATGCCGTACAGCGCGCCGCGCTTGCCCATCCGGAACGCGAACGGCATCGCGATCAGCGCCATGACCATGCTGATGACCGGCCACGACGTCTTCGCGTACAGCTTCACCGCCAGCTCCTCGGCGGCATACCCGGAGCTCCGGATCGTCTGGATGTAGCGCCGCAGCTGGGCGTAGGTCATCTGATCCGGCGGCTTCACGTCCGTCGCGAAATCCTCCGGCGTCTCGGGATAGAACAGCGGCAGCGGCGACGTGATCGGCGTGAACGTCGAGCGCCCGTCGTCGGTGAACGAACGCATCCAGCCGTCCTCGAACGCCCAGGCCGAGCCATTCCAGCGCGCGAGCCGCGCGTAGACGCGCCGCGTCATCCGGAAATCGCTCGGATGAAACTCGAACACCTGCACCTGCGAGAGCTCGCGCTTGTTACGGTCGTACGAGAGGAAGTTGATGATGTAACGCCCCTTGCCGAGGTACCAGAGCTTCTGCTCGGATGCCTTGGCGAAGGCGGGCTTCCCCTCGATTCGGTTCTTGATCTCCGAGGCGCGCTCATTCGAGTAGGGCAAGACGAAGTCGAGGATGAAGTAGGCGAAGATGCAGACCACCGCGGCCACCGCCAGAATCGGCACCGCGATCCGGTAGAGCGACACGCCGCCCGACTTGATCGCCGTGACCTCGTTGTTCTTCGAGAGGATTCCGAACGTCACCAGCGTCGAGACCAGCACCGAGATCGGCAACGTCCAGTTCAGGACGTAGAAGATCTGGAAGCGGTAATACGAGAGCAGCGTCGAGAGGCCGACGCTGTGTTTGCGGACGTCGCTGGCGATCTCGTTGTAGTCGACGATCGTGAACAGCGCCACCACCGAGATCAGCACCAGCGCCAGGACTTTGATGAATTCGCGCAGGATGTAGCGGTCGATGGTGTTGGGAAAAGTGATGTCGAGGCGGCTCAGCAGCCCCGGCTCGTCCTCCACCTCGCCGGTCGCCACGGTCTTGCTGCGGCGGAGCTTGCCGGCGACCGTGCGCACGGCGCGGCGGATGAAGCCGGCGTCGCTCGACTGGACGTCCTTATTGGCGCGGCTGAGCAGGTAGATGCCGAGCGCCAGGAGGATGATGTTCGCGCCCCACATGCCCAGCCAGGGCGGGATCTTTCCCGTCACCGCGAGCTGCTCGCCGTTGTTGATGGCGACGTAGTAGAAAAGGATGATCAGCACACTTAAAGAAAAACCTGAGCTTTTGCCGCCGCGCCGGTTGGTGATGCCGAGCGGCAGTCCGAGCACGCCGAAGGCGATGCAGGCGAACGGGATGGCGAGCTTCTTGTGGATCTCGACCCGGGCCATGTTGCGCGTGATGCGATCCTCGGAATTGCTGCTCGCGCGCAGCAGGCGGTCCTGCTTCAGCAGCTCGCCGAGGGTCATCTCGCGCAGCGAGCGCGCCAGCTGCGAGATCGCGAAGTCGCCGCCGTTGGACGGCAGCAGGATGCGCTGGGTCTCGTTGCGGGTGTGGTCGTAGCGGTCGGGCCGGCGCGGATCCCAGATGTGCGTCTCCGCGCCGTAGAGGTTCATCCAGATGTCCTTGGTCGGGCGCGTGACCGAGAGATTGCCGCTGCGGGCGACGATGATCTTCTGTCCCGCGCCGTGCTGCTGTAGGGCCGCGACGTTCGCGTCCTCCTTCGTCGGAGCGGTGCCGGGAGCGGCGAGCTTGTCCGCGGCCTGCTGCGGGCTGACGATGTCGCGCGACTCGTCGGCGCGGCTGTCGGCGACGAAGACGCCTTTCCACTGGCCGGTCGCCGGATCGACATCGTTCACGTAAATCATGAGGTTTGGGTATTGGTCGTAGAAGATGCGCGGCTTGATCGCTTTCTCGGCCGACGAAGTCATGATCTCGGCGCGCAACGCGACGAACTGCTGGTTGCCGCGCGGCATCACGAAGTTGATCAGGTAGAGGTTCAGCAGGAAGATCGCGAAACTGAAGAGGAACACCGGGCGGTAGATCGTCCGGGTGGAGATGCCCAGCGCGCGCATGGCGACGATCTCGGAGTCGGCCGAGAGGCGGCCGACTGCGATCAGGATGCCGAACAGCAGCGACATCGGCACGGTCAGCACGATGATGTGCGGCAGCGAGTAAAGAAGCAGCTTCGCGACGGCGGCACCGGAGAGCGAGCGGCGGATGATCATCCCGGCCATGTCGAAGAGCCTCTGCATGAGGATGATCGACGTGTAGAACGTGAACCCCAGGAAGGTCGGGGTCAGCATCTCCTTGAAGATGTAACGAGTAAGGATGCTCATCGACGCCCGATTATGGCATTTCCACAGAGCCTTATAAGATGGATTATGTCAATTACGGTGCGCACTTACGGTGCGCCGCTCCACCTTAGAGCTTCTTCAGCTCCTTCTCGATTTCGGCGTGGAGGTTTGCGGGTGCGCCGTAGAAGATCCGCACGATCTTCCCCTTGCTGTCCGCCAGCACCATCGTCGGAACCGCGGGCGGCCCGTCGAAAGCGGCGCGCAACTCCGGAGAGCCGATGACGATGCGTGCGGCCGGCTGGAGCTTCGCGACGACCGCGTCGATGTCCTTCGGCTGCGAGTCCACGGCCACGGCGACCACGTTGACGCTGTTCGGGTCGAGATGCTTGAGCCAGCCCATCGTGCTCAGACACGGCGGACACCACGTCGCCCAGAACTCGACCAGCACCGGCTTGCCGCGCAACTGCTGGAACGTCAGCTTGTTGCCTTTCAGATCGACGACGTGCGTGTCCGGCAGGAACCGGTCCGCCGGCGCGCTCCTGGTCACCTGCAGCGACGCCACCTCGCCGCCGCTCAAACGGATGTCGATCATGCGCCGCAGGTCGGTCTGCAGCTTCCTGCGATTCTCGACTTTGTCCCACGGCAGGTATTTGCCGGTTTCCGGGCCGCCCCAGGCGTAGAAATCCTCGGGCCGCGCGACGAGCGACTCGTCGACGAAGATGGCCGGGTATTTGTCGACTCCGAAACGATCCGCGAGCTTGGAGGCGCCGAGGTCTTCGACGACGAAACGCGCGCGGCTGCCGTAGCTGTTGATGACTTCCTGAACCAGCAAACTTGCCGGATCGGAGAGGCTTCACGTGTATGGCCAGCGGACGAGCGTGACCGTCACCGCCGCCGGCGCGACGACCTTCGCCGCCGCGAGCGGCTGCAGCAGCGACGCGTAGAACGGCACGACGTCGCGCGCGACCACCGCATTCACCGGCGGCGGTCCTTCTTTGACGTACGCCTGGAGCAGCGCCGGAACGCTCTCTTCCGGATCCTTCGCCTGTGCCTGCGGCTTCGCCCCCTCGTGCACACTGCCGGGATCGGCTTCCGCCTTCTTCCTCTCGAGCGCGAGCTTGGCTTCGACGAGGGCCAGGGTCGCACCGTCGTCGAGCTTCGCGGCCAGCAGCTCGCGGACTTCCTTCAGTTTCGCGCTGGCCGGGATCGCGCCGCGGCCGGTCGGATCCTTCTCGAAGAACGCCAGCGTGTCGCTCCCCAGCTGGTCCGCGGCGGCCGTGAGCCGGTTGCGATCGCCTCCGGCCTCATCGTCCGGAGAAACGTCCTTCGGCAGCGAGCGGACGAAGTCGCGGAACTTGAGGTTGCCTTCCGCGTCGCCGAGGTAATAGAGCCCGCCCCACATCGGATCGCTGATCTTTCCGTACGGCGCGCTCGCGGTGTAGAGCACGCGCCCGCGATTGGCGGCCTGCTCGATGAGCGCGCGGTATAGCAGCGGACCTTCGTCCTTTTCCGGCTTTGCCACGTACGCCGGCTTGCGATTCGCGACCAGCGCCTGGAGGCTGGCCATGTCGTCGCCGGCTTTCCGGTTCTCGGCGAAGAACGCCAGGTTCTCGATGCCGATGAACGTGTCGCGCATGCGGTACAGCCGCAGCATCGGCGACTTCGTGCCGCGGATACGCGCGAACGAGTCCTGGTAGCCCTGTCCCAAACCGGCGATGTCCTCGGGAAGCTTGCTCTTGTCGATCGCGCGCAGCCGCGCCTCGAGGCGCGAGGTCTCGCTGGTCAGCCGCGCCTGCAGTTCCTCGACGGCCTTCTCGCGCGTGCGGCACGATGCGAGCGCGAGCATGGTCAACGCGATCAACGCCAGGCGTTTGCACATGCCCGCCACCTTAAGGCCGCTCACGCCACGGCCGCTATCACGTTTGTGCGAACGCACTCCAACACATCGGACAACAGCGCCGCGGCGGTCGGCATCGAGCCGGCTCCCCTGCCGCTGAGGAACACCTCCCCGACCGCGCGTCCTCGGATGAGCACCGCGTTCTGCTCGTCGACGACGCGTGCGAACGGATGATCGATGTCGACGCGCCTCGGCTCGACAACAAGCTCCACGCCGCCGGCGACGCGCCTGGCCTCCGCGATCAGCTTTCCGCGCGTCTTCGCTCCGATTCCACGCACGACCTCACGGCGCACCGGCGCGTCGAACGCGACTTCCGCGAGGATGCGCAGTTTCTGCGCCGCATCCTGGCCGCTCAGATCGAGCGACGGATCGGCCTCGGCGAACCCGCGCTCCTGCGCGTGCACCACGGCATCGGCGAAGCCGACGCCCTGCTCCACGCGGCTCAGGACGTAGTTGCAGGTGCCGTTGAGGATTCCGGTGATGCTCTCGATCGTGTCGCCGGCCAGGCCGCGGCGGAGCGCGCCGATGACCGGCACGCCCCCGCACACGCTGGCCTCGAATCCGATGGTCACGCCGTTGTCGGCGGCGGCGCGAAACAGCTCGCGTCCCGCCGCCGCCAGCAGCGCCTTGTTCGCGGTCACGACGTCGCGGCCGCGCGCGATGGCGCGGCGCACGAGGGTGCCGGCGGTGTGGACGCCGCCGATGGCTTCGACGATGAGGTCGCAGTCGCCGTCGATGACGTCGAGCGCGGACGTCGTCAGCAGCGCGCGATCGACGCCGTGACGCGGCTTATCGAGGTCGCGCACGAGGATGCGCTCGATCGCCAGCTCCACGCCGTAGCGCGCGCGGATCCGCTCGCGCTCCGCGTCGACGAGCCGCGCGAAGCCGCCGCCGACCGTGCCGCAGCCCAGAAGACCGATGCGGAGGCGGCTCATGCGACACACTCTTCTCGTTCAACTCTTGCGGTTCGCGCCAGCGCCTGCTCCAGATCATCGATCAGATCGCGAACGTCCTCGAGGCCGGCCGAGAGCCGGATCAGACTGTCGCTGATACCGACGCTGCGGCGCACGTCGGGCTCCACCGAGGCGTGGGTCATCGTGGCCGGGTGGCAGAAGAGGCTCTTCACACTGCCGAGGCTCTCGGCGAGAGTCCAGAGCTGCAGGCGCCGCGTGAACGCCCGCGTCTCCTCGAGCGACGCGTCGAGCTCGAACGACACGACCGCGCCGAAACGGGTCATCTGCCGCCGCGCCACCGCGTGATTCGGCTGGTCGACGAGGCCCGGGTAATAGACGCGGCGGACGCGATCGTGCGCGAGGAGATACTTCGCCAGCAGCTCCGCGTTGGAACAGTGCCGCTCGATGCGCAGGCCGAGCGTCTTCACGCCGCGCAGGATCAGGAAACAGTCCTGCGGTCCGGGCACGGCGCCGACGGCGTTCTGGAGGAACTTCAGCTCTTCGTACAGGCCGTCATCGTTGGTGATCACCGCGCCGCCGATGACGTCGCTGTGGCCGTTGATGTACTTCGTCGTGGAGTGGACGACGGCGTCGGCGCCGAGGAGCAGCGGCTGCTGCAGAACTGGCGTGGCGAACGTGTTGTCGACGACAGTGGTGATTCGATTACCGCGAGCGATGGCAGCACATCTGGCGATATCCGTGACATGCAGGAGCGGGTTCGACGGCGTCTCCAGCCAGAGCAGCTTGGTGTTCGGCCGGATGGCGGCCTCGATGTTCGCCGGCGAGGTCGTGTCGACGAACGTGAACTCGATGCCGAAGCGCGAGAACACCTTCGTGAAGATGCGCCACGCCCCGCCGTAGAGGTCCTGCGTGGAGACGACGTGATCGCCCTGCCGCAGCAGCGACAGCACGGCGTGAATTGCGGCCATGCCGCTGGCAAACGCCAGCCCGTGCCGCGCGCCTTCGAGCTCGGCGAGATTCTCCTCGAGCGCGCTGCGCGTCGGGTGTCCGGTGCGCGCGTAGCAGAAGCCTTTGTTCACTCCCGGTTCCGTCTGGCGGAACGTCGAGGTCTGATAGATCGGTGTGGTGACGGCGCCGGTGGTGGCGTCGTCGGGTTGGCCGGCGTGGATCGCACGCGTATCGAAACGGTAAGCCATGATTTCCTCCGCAAAGGTTCGGTGCGTTACGTGTGTGCGGGAGAAGCGCGGAAGGAACCCGGGTCTGCAGACAGGCGTGGAGCTACGCCGTCGCGCCCGGGCGACGCATCATCATTCGGCCCACAGGGGTGGTGGTCGATGGCGTCATTGGCGCGGGAGATTACGCGCCGCCGCGCGGACTGTCAAGAAGGAAGCGATCCACCTGATCGACGAACGACAGCGGATTCGCGGTCTTGCGGATGTAGCCGCGCGCGTTCGACTTCGCCACCAGGGCCTGCAACTCTTCCTCACTCTTGCCGGAGTGCAACACGATCGGCACGGTACGCAGGAAGTCGAACATCGCCGAGAGCTCGAGCACATGCTCGCCGCGCAGCGCCGGCATCTCGACGTCGAGCAGCACCAGGTCGGGTTTCTCGCGCTGCACGATCATCGGCAGCTTCAGCGCCGACTCCTCGGTGATGACGTCGTACCCGGCCGCCTCGAGCTGCCGCTTTGCGACGCCGAGCGCTTTGCCGTCGTCATCAATGACCAGGATCTTGGCCTTGCCCATGTGACGTTTACTATACCGCGTCCGTATATCGAATACGGTGACGTCGATCGTCTTTCCGCGCCAGCGCGCGGTACTTCTCGACCAGCTCCGCGCCGACCGCGATACGCCGAGACATCTCGCGGCGCTGGCCGGCACGATCATCGTCTTCGGCGCCTTCTACGGCGCGGTCCTCGGCTCCTGGCACGGCTCGCGGCTCGCGCTCTACGTCGCCATCAAGATCCCGCTGATGCTGCTCGTGACCGCGGCGATCACTTCCCTTTTCAACTGGATCATCGCCGCGCTCCTCGGACTCCCGATGCGCGTCCGCCAGATCGTCGCGCTGACCCTGATCCCGCTGGCGATCACCTCGATCGTGGCCGCGTCGCTGGCGCCGGTGGCCTGGCTCTTCAACGCCTCGCTCCCCTCGCCTTCCCCCTCGCAGCAGACGCTGCACAACGTGCTCTACCTCGCGCACACGATTCTCATCGCCGCCGCCGGTCTCGCCGGAACGACCGCGCTGCGCGGAGTGCTCGCCGACGTCTGCGGCGGCGATGCGCTGCTGGCGGCGAAGATCCGCTGGAGCTGGACGGCGATCTACGCGTTCGTCGGCGGTGAGGTGGCGTGGATGCTGCGGCCGTTCATCGGCAGCGTCTATCTCCCGGTCGTTTTCCTGCGCGAGGACGCGCTTTCCGGCAACGTGTACGAGTTCATCCTCACCGACATCCTTCCGCATCTGTGGAGGCTGCTGCCATGAACGTATTCCGCTCGCTCGATGAACTGCTCAAGCGCCGCGACGGCGGCGTGACCGCGCATCCGTTCGCGCTGCTGATCGGCGCGATCGGCTGCTATGGCGTCTATGGCATCGCGTCCGGATTCTTCCAGGGCGGCGAGGCCATCGCGCTGGCGACACTGAAGATTCCGCTGATCGTCGTGGCCTCGCTGCTGCTTTGCCTGCCGAGCCTCTACGTCTTCACCGCGCTCAGCGGCGCCGACTTCGCGCCGCGCGCGTTCGCGACGGCGGTGAGCGGATTTGCGGGAATCACCGGACTGATCCTGCTGGCGATGATGCCGGTCATCTGGCTGTTCTCGGTGAGCACGCTCTCGCTGACGTTCGTGGTCTGGCTGCACCTCGTGGTCTGGCTGACCGCGCTCGTCTTCGGCCGCCAGTTCCTCGTGCGCGCCGCCGGGGCCGCGCGCGCGACGATCGGCCTCTGGCTGGTGCTGCTCTTCATCGTCTCGCTGCAGATGACGACGTACGTGCGCCCCGTGCTCTGGCGCGCGCCGAACGAGCCGCTCTTCGCGACGAAGAAGCAGTCGTTCTTCGAGCACCTGGGCGACGTGTTCGACTGGAAGGTGGCGAAAACCAGCGCGACGCGTTAGCGGTCGCTCTCCAGCCTTCGCAACAGCTCGCGCACCGCCTCGATCACCTCGCCCTTCTCCACGTTCGGCTTCTTGAACGCGAGATTGAGCGTGAACGGGAGCGCCTTGTCCTTGAGCGCGAAGACGTAGTTCTTCGGGCGGCCGGCCTTCTTCGGCTCCAGCTTCGAGGCGGTCTGCTTGCGGAGATCGTCGCGCGAGAGCTCGCCCGCTCCGATCGAGCGCACCAGCTTCTCCATCGCCTCTTCCGAGCCCGCGCGCGCGACCTGCACCAGCGTGCTCTTGTTCGAGATGCCGGCCTCGCGGCACATCGCCCGGATGCGGTCGGGGATGTCGTTGATGAGCAGCGTCTCGGTGATGGTCGTGCGCGACTTGCCGATCACCTGCGAGATCTTCTCGTGCGTGTAGCCGAACCTCTGCTGCAGCAGCGCGAAGCCCTCCGCCTCCTCGAACGCCGTGAGATCCTTGCGTTGGATGTTCTCGATCAGCGCGATCTCGAGCTGCTCGCGGTCGTCGACGTCGAGCTCGATGGCCGGGATCTCGTCGAGTCCCGCCAGCGTCGCGGCGCGGTAGCGGCGCTCGCCGGAGATGATCTGGTAGCGGTTCGGCCCGATCACGCGTACCAGGATCGGCTCGAGCACGCCCTTCTCGCGGACGCTCGCCGCCAGCTCCTCGATGTTCCCGAGCTGCGTGCGCGGCTGCTCCGCGTTCGGCTCGATGAACTCCAGCGGCAGCATCGATCCGATGTGCCGTCCCGAGCGCCGGGTCAGTTCGTCGACGTAATGCGAGTCGTGGCGCATGCCGGTCCGCTCGGGAAGTCCGCGTTTAGCCATGGGTTCGCTCCTCACACGCGCGCAAGCAGTTCCTCCGACAGCGAGTAGTACTCGTTCGCGCCGCTCGATTTCGGCGCGAAACTGAAGATCGATTCCTTGTACGCCGGGCTCTCCTCGAGGCGGATCGACTTCGTGATCACCGTGTTGAAGAGGCGGTCGCCGAAGACCTGGCCGATCTGGTCGTGGATGTCCTTGGCCAGCGTGGTCCGCTTGTCGTGCATCGTGATCACGACGCCGAGGAGCTGGAGATTCGGGTTCGGGCGCGCCTTGATCTTCTCGATCGTCTCGAGCAGGTCGTCCGTGCCCTCGAGCGCAAAGTACGACGACTGGATCGGCACGAGGACGTGCGTCGACGCCACGAGCGCGTTGACGGTGATCATGCCGAGGGTCGGAGGCGTGTCGATGAAGATGTAGTCGTACTCGGCAGCGGCGTCCTTCATCCGGTCCTTGAGGCGGAACGGACCGTCGAGGTCGCCGATCAGCTTCGACTCCAGCTTCGCCAGCGCGATGCGCGACGGGGCGATCGAGAGATTCGCGACCGGCGTCGGGATGATGACATCCTTGAACTCGACCTCTTCGCTCACCATCACGTCGTACATCGAGCGCGTGAGCGCGCGCGCGTCGACGTAGCTCATCGTGGAGTTCGCCTGCGGATCGAGATCGATCAGCAGCGTCCGCAGACCCTTGTTGGCGACGGCCGCAGCGAGATTGATGGCGGTCGTGGTCTTTCCGACACCGCCTTTCTGGTTGGCGACAGTGATGATCATTGGGCCGAGACGATTCTACGGAGCGGATGCACCTTTGGGAAGCACGCTGAACGTTCGCGAGAACATGCGCGTGCGGAATGTACCGTCCGTCTCCGCAATGCGGCGCGCGTAGAGGCCGGTCGGGCGGCCGTTTTCGGTCGCGAGAAAGAGATCGCCGTCGTGGGGAGGAAGCGGGAAATGCGGGAGATCGAGCGGGAAGACGAAGCCGTCGTCGCCGTTGAAGAGCACGCAGTCGCGCGTGTGGCAGGCCAGAAACGTGCTCGCGCTCCAGGCGCCGTTCAGCATCGCTCCCGTCGCCAGCCATAGCAGCGTCCCGCGGTCATTCAGCCGGAGGACTCGTGCATTCGCAAGGTCCTCCGTGCCCTGTCCGTGGAACAGGCCCAGGATGACGCGATCGCCTCCGTCGCTGGCAATCGTCACCCGCGATGCGCTGTTGTACGGCGACCTGAAGAGTTGCCTCAGCGACCGGTCGAATCCGTCGATGGTGGTGGTCGTCGCGCGATCGAAGCCCACGACCACGAATCCGCTCTTCGTGGCTGCCGCAACAATCGACTGCCCCGTGCCGGTTTGCAGGACAGCGGTCGAGAGCACGGTTCCGTCGGAACGGATGCGAGCCGCCTGAAGATCCTGACGCGTACCGGCGGGCTGCAGCCACAACACGACAAAGTCCTGCCCGTCCCACAGAGCGCGGGCCGGCTCTCCCTTTCCGAGCCGGACCGGCGGCAGGGAACGGGATTCGCCGGCAGGAAACAGCTCCGCATAAACGTCTCCTGCCCGATCGCGGTAGGCCACGAGAAACGTCGACGTGCCGTCGCTGGCCAGGGCGATCTCGTCCGAATGAGAAAGTTGGGGCGCATCGAGCATGCGTCCATCGCGGAACCGGGCGTAATGCGATCGGGTCAGCGAGCGGAATTCGCTCCACCTCACGAGCGCGACGCTGCCTGCCGTCGCGATGCCGAGCGGAAATCGATCGAGCGAAGCGAATGCCGTCCTTCGCAGCAGTTCTCCTTCGCGATCGGCAACGATGAGCGTTTCGACCGGCGATCCCGCGGCGATGAGAAACTGCGCGCCGTTCCAGGCGATGCCGTCGATGCTGGTGAAGCGCAGCGGCAGACCGACGATCTCCGCGCCGCCGTCGTTGCGCACGACGAGCACCGGCGCGCCTCCGGCCTCGAAAGCGTGCAGCAGCTTTCCATACGCGAGGAATTCCGGCTGTCCCAAAGGATCGACGCGGTAAGTCGCGGCGTCATCCGTGAAGCCGTTCAGCGGAAGCGAGAAATAGAGCACGGGACCCGCCGCGGTCGCGACGACGATCGGATCGGCTCCGACGTCTGCGGTGATCCGCCGCGCGGTCAGCGCGATGCGGTTCGCGTCGATAACGTCCGTCTCGATCCCGCGCGACGTGCGATAGGAGACGAAGAAATTCGCGCCCGCTCCCGCGACGCTGGCCGGTCCGGCGGTGGGGTCTGTGCTGAGGTTGATCGGTGGCTGGCGAAGCTGGGCGTCTGCGCCGATCATGGCCATCCGCACGGCCGGATACTGATCGCGGCTTCGCCACACCAGTATGAAGTCGCGCGCGTTCACGGTGAGATGAAAGTCCCGAAGCCCTTTTTGCTGCAGTGTCCCGGAGCGCGTGGGCGCCGATCCATCGGACGGGATCAGCCTCCAGACGAGTTGGTCGTCGTCGCCCCACACCGCGATCGCGCCCGAGGCGTTGCCGGCGATCGCCGCCGCGGACGCATTGTGCGCGAGCAGGTGCGTCGTCTCGCTACGCAATTGTCCGCCGGCGTCGATGAGCGTCGACACGAGCTCGCCCGCATCGGTCTCCCAGAGCGCGGCGAAGCCCTCGCCGATCGAGGCCAGTCGCACGTTGGATGCGAGCGCAGGCCGGGCCGGGATTTCCAGGGGAACCTCGGGTCCGAGGGCGAGGGTCTGGGCAGCCGTCACGCCGGCGAGGAAGAGGCAGGCGAACGAAAACAACGCAGCGCGCGAGAGATGCACGCTGTTATTTGTACTACATTTTGTACTTGCCCATCTCGTCAGGCGAGAGGTTCTCGAACCACTTCTTCATCTTCTCGTCGTTGTCTTCGCCGTCCGGGGTGATGGTCTGGGCCTGGTCGAGGACGGACTGGGCGACGAAGATCGGCGCCTCGGTGCGCAGCGCGAGGGCGATGGCGTCGCTGGGGCGCGCATCCACTTCGAGCGTCTTGCCGCCGACCAGCAGGCGGATCTGGGCGAAGAACGTGGAGTCGCGGAGGTCGTTGATCACCACGCGCGTCACCCGCGCGTCGAGCTCGTTGATCATGTTGCGGAGCAGGTCGTGGGTCATCGGCCGCGGGGTGGTGATGTTCTCGAGCTGCAGCGCGATGGCGTTGGCCTCGAAGATGCCGACCCAGATCGGGAGGAAAAACTTCTCGTCGTCGTCCTTCAGCACCACGATCGGCGAGTTCGAGACGGGATCGAGCATCAATCCCTTGATCGACATCGATACCAACTCGTTCATGCGACGGCCTCCCCGCGCAGCGTGTGGTGCTGGGCCGACTCGATGCGCACCCCAAGGATACTCCCGAGCGGCGTCGCGGGGTCGCCGTGGAAGTTCACCACCCAGTAGTCGTCCGTGCGGCCCGACAGCATGGCCGGGTCGTGCTTGCTCGGCCCTTCCACCATCACCGGCACGACGCGGCCGCGATACGACTCCAGCCGCTCGCGCTTCATCCGTTCGTGCAGATCGAAGAGCCGCTGCAGGCGATCGGAAGCGATTGCTTCGTCGACCGCGTCGCCGATGCGCAGCGCCGGCGTTCCCGGCCGCGGCGAGTACTTGAACGCGAACAGCGAGCCATAGCCGACTTCCTCGACGAGGCTGAGCGTCTCCTGAAAATCCTCCTCGGTCTCGCCGGGAAATCCGACGATGATGTCGGTCGAGAAGTGGATCTCCGGAATCTCCTTCCGGATGCGGGCCATGGTCTCGAGATACTTCTCGCGCGTGTACAGCCGCTTCATGCGCCGCAGCACGCGCGACGAGCCCGATTGCACCGGCAGGTGCAGATAGCGCGAGATGTTCTGGTGATCGCGCATCGCAACGATCATCGAGTCGTTGACCTCGGCGGGATGCGAGGTCGTGAAGCGCAGCCGCACCACGCCTTCGATCTCCGCGACCGCGGCGAGCAGCGCGCCGAAGTCATTGCCGGTCGCGGGACAGCGGTAGGCGTTGACGGTCTGCCCGAGGAGCTCGATCTCCACGCGGCCGCTCGCCACTGCCGCGCGCGCCTCGGCGAGGACGTCGTCGAACGGACGCGAGACCTCGCGGCCGCGCGTGGTCGGCACGATGCAGAACGTACAGTTCTTGTTGCAGCCTTCGATGATCGTGATCCAGGCCTTGGTCGGCGAGGTGCGGTCGAGCGACAGGTAGTCGTAGTTGCGATCCTCGGGGAAGTCGATCGCCAGCCGCGTTCCTTCTTCGAGCACCGCGTCGAGGTGCCCGACGTTGCCGGGTCCCATCACGAAGTCGACCCACGGCGCGCGCTCGAGGATCCGCTCCCCTTCCTGCTGCGCGACGCAGCCGCAGACGCCGATCGTGATATCGCGCTCGCGCTTCAGCTCGCGCAGGCGGCCGAGGTGCGAGAACACTTTCTGCTCCGCCTTGTCGCGCACCGAGCAGGTGTTGAGCAGGATCAGATCGGCCTGCGCCTCTTCATCGACGCGCTTGTACCCGCGCAGCTTCAGATTGCCCGACAGCCGCTGCGTGTCGAGCTCGTTCATCTGACAGCCCCAGGTTTCGATGAAGAAGGTCTTCATTGTTTTGGCGGGAGGGATTCCCACTCTTTCCTCGCCGCGTCCAGCGCCGCTTTCTTCTCCGCAAACTTTTTCGCGATCACCGTGTCGCGGTAATCGAGATCGTTGGCCTCGTAGTAACTCGCCTCCAGCGCAGCGACCTCTTTTTCAAGCGCGGCCACCTTCTGCTCCAGCTCCGCGCGCTTCGCTTCGAGCGTGAGCCGCTCGGTGCGCTCGGCGGCCTGTTTCTCGAGCAGCGTTGGCTCGAGTTTCACGACGGGCGTCGACGTCGCGGGATGTTCGCTCAACTTGCCCTTCGACTTCTTGACGTCGGCGTTGGTGATGACCTTCGTGGTGCTGGTTTTCTTCTTTGCCTTGGCCGCCTTCGAGGCCTCGACGAGCGCAGTCGTATCGCTCTGCATCGCAGCGATCACGAACGCGATCAGAAGGAGTCTCATACCCTGCCGTAACGATCTTCGAGCCGGACGACGTCATCGAGCTCCGGCGTCGAGACCTCGGCGACGTCGGTGTCGGCGAGCGCTTCCATCCGGTGGATCAGGCGCGGCGGAATGTGAAACGCCTCGCCCTTCCGCAACGTCAGCTCGCGCCGGTCGCCGTCGTATTCGATGGTCAGCCGCAGCTCGCCCTCGACAACGTACAGCGTCTCTTCTTTCATTTCGTGGAACTGGAGGCTCAGCGACTCGCCGCGGTTGATGTGCAGAATCTTTCCGACGTAGCGGTCGGTGTGGGCGAAGATCAGCTCGTAGCCCCACGGCTTCGGGACGCGGCGGATGTCGTGGATCGAAAAGAGATGGTCGTTCATGCGTTCTTGGTCAGCCCCTCGGGAAAGCGCATCGCCACGCTCTCGATGATGAACTCCTCGATCTCCTGCGCGGTCTTCTTGTTCAGGCACACTTCGGCGATCCGCTTGCACTCTTTGTAGCGGACGGAGCGGATGACGTTCTTCACGATCGGGATCGACGACGGGTTCATCGAGAAGATCTCCAGCCCGAGGCCGAGCAGCACGATCGCGTAGATCGGATCGGAGGCCATCTCGCCGCACATCGAGACGGGGATGCCCGCCTTCTTGCCGGCGTCGATCACGCCTTTGATCAGGCGCAGCAGCGCCGGATGCAGCGGCTCGTAGAGATAGTTGACGTTCTCGTTGCCGCGGTCGATCGCCAGCGAGTATTGAATGAGATCGTTGGTGCCGATGGCGAAGAAGTCGGCCTCGGTGGCGAGCATGTCGGCGATGACCGCCGCCGACGGGACCTCGATCATGATCCCGATCTGCAAGTCCTTGTTGTACGGAACCTCCTGCGCGTCGAGCTCGAGGCGGATCTGCCGGATCAGCGTCTTCACCTGACGCAGCTCCTGCACGCCGGAGACGAGCGGGAACATGATCTTGATCTTGCCGAAGGCCGACGCGCGCAGGAGCGCGCGCAGCTGGGTCTTGAACATGTCGCGGTGCTGCATGCAGAGGCGCAGCGCGCGGAGGCCGAGGACCGGGTTGTCTTCCTTCGAGCCCATGATCTCGCGCGCGAGCTTCTTGCCGCCGAGGTCGAACGTCCGGATGACGCACCAGTCCGGCGCCGTCGCCTCGGCGAGCTTGCGGTAAACGTTGAAGTGCTCTTCTTCGGTCGGCAGGAACGGGCTCGTGGAGATGTAGAGGAACTCGGAGCGATACAGCCCGATCCCGTGCGCGCCGTACTTCTGCGCGTCATTCAGCTCTTCGAGCAGCTCGATGTTCGCCTGCAGCGAGATCTGATGGTGGTCCTTCGTCTCCGCGGGCAGGTCGCGGTTCTCGAGCAGTTTCCGCTCTTCTTCCTCGTGGCGCGAGACGCGGCTGACGTACTCCTCCACCATCGCCGGCGTCGGATTCACGACCACCGCGCCCTCGTACCCGTCGACGATCACCAACTCGTCGTTGTCGACGATCTTGGTGAGGCGCGGTACGCCGATCACCGCGGGCATGAACAGCGACTTGGCGATGATCGAAGTGTGCGACGTGCGGCCGCCGACTTCGGTGGCGAAGCCGACGATCGGGCGGCGGTTGAAGTGCACCGTGTCCGAGGGCGTGAGGTCGTCGGCGATGATCACGACGTCGTGCTTGATCTCGGAGAGATCGTGATGCGAGATGCCCTGCAGGTTGAGGAGCACGCGCTCGGCGACGTCCTTCACGTCGGCGACGCGCTCGCGGAGGTAGTCGTCGTCGAAGCTGGCGAAGCGCGCCTGCAGCTCTTCCTGCACCTCGGCGAGCGCCCACTCCGCGTTCACCTGCTCGCTCTCGATCTTCTGCACGACCTTGTCCTGGAAGGAGGCATCGCCGACGATCATGGCGTGGGCCTCGAAGATCTGCGCGTATTCGTCGCCCATGGAGCGGCTGACTTTCAGCTTCAGCTCGTACAGCTCGTCGCGCGTCTTCTCAAGAGACTCGAGAAAGCGCGTCACTTCCGCCGGCACCTCATCCTCGCGGATCGGAACGCGATAAACCGAGGCCACACGCTTCTCGACGATCACCGCACGGCCGATGGCGATGCCCGGGGATACACCGATCCCCTTGTAAGTGCGGATGTCCGATCGGGTCTGAGCTGCCGGCATTCAGCTCATTCTACTTCGTCGAATTTGGCGTCGATCAGCTTCTCGATGGCGTCGAGGGCGTCGCGCTCATCTTCGCCGTCCGCTTTGAGCGTGATCACGGAGCCGCGGCCGGCCGCCAGCAGGAGGATGCCGAGGATCGATTTACCGTCGACTTCCTCATCGCCTTTGCGAATCTTGATGTCGCATTTGTAGCGCGCCGCGGTGTGGACGAGCTTCGCGGCCGCGCGCGCGTGCAGTCCCAGCTTGTTCTTGATCTCGACGTCGCGTGTGACCACGCCTTTACGCTCCGACACCGGCGCGTTTTTCGGCGGTCAGCAGATCCGAGGCCACGCGAATCGCCTTCGAGCCCTTTTCCACGATCACGTGCGCCAGGGTGGCCACGTCCTTCGCGTCCTCTTTCATCATCGCGAACTTCACGATCATCGGCAGGTTCACGCCGGTGACGATCTCCACGCGGCCGAGGTCGAGGAACGAGAGGCTGATGTTGCTCGGCGTGCCGCCGAACATGTCCGTGAAGATGATGACGCCGCGGTCGCGGCCGAGCTTCTCCAGCGCGGCGGCGATCTTCTCGCGCGCCTGGTCCACCGTGTCGTTCCACTCCAGCGGAACCGCCTCGATACCCTCGACGTCCGCCTCGATCTGCCTCGCCGCATTCAACAACTCATACGCCAGATTTCCATGCGTAACGATCAATGCCCCGGTCAATGCTACCCCCTCGAAAACAGGGCATCATAACTTACGCGGTCCCTATGGAGCGGCGTGCCTAAGTTACCATGTCCCCATGCGTCCAAATTTCCCTCTCGCGTTTCCGCTCGCCATTCTCGCCGGCGCGGTCACGACATTCGTGGTCGCCATCCTGATGGTCCCGATCATGGGAGAAGACAGGGAGAAGACGTTCGCCGGTGTCACCACCGCGGCCTCGCTCATGGCCTGGTACGGCGCGATCATCTGCACGGTCTACGTGCTGCTGATCGGCATCGGCGTGGCCGTGTACGTGCGCAACACGCGGCGCGTGCCGTCGCTGCGGACGGCGATCATCGTCGGCGTCATCGCCGCGGGGATCCCGTTCCTCGTGGCGCCGCTGGTGCAGCGCAACCCGGCGACGAAGTTCGACATCGTGCTGCTGCCGGTGCTGGCGATCACCTCGGCGATCTCCGCGGCCTGGATGTTCTGGCGGGTGGCCCTGCGCGGCCGGACCGCGACCGCGCTGGTCGCCATCGCCGTCCTGGCCATGCTGGCCGCTCCCCTCCGCGCGAACGACCTCGTCGGACGCGATCTCGTGATCCCGTTCGCCGGCCGCTCGCCGGGCGCGTTCGGCTCGGTGTGGCGCACGGACGTCATCATCACGAACACCGGCTCGAAGTTCGCGAACATCGGACTCGGATTTCACGACGAGCGCGGATTCGTGCCCGCGATCACGACGCTGCGCCCGGGGCAGACCCTCGTCCTGGCCGACGCCGTGAGCTTCATCTTCAAACGCGAGGTCTCGCACGGCTGGCTGCGGATCTCCTCGGCCGACCCGAACACGGCCATCACCGCCTCGGCGCGCGTCTACAACACCGCCGGCAGCGCCGGCGAATTCGGCAGCCTCGTCCCGGCCATGCCCCTCACCACGCTCAGCCAGCACGCGGTGCTGGCGGCGCTCAGCGGCGTCTCCGGCAATCGCACCAACATCGGGATCACCAATCCCAACGAGGTCGACGACGCATCGGTCGAGCTGAAGCTGCTGGACGCCGTGGGCGACGTGCGGGCGCAGTCGCTGGTGACGGTGAAACGCGGGAGCGTGCTGCTGCTCAGCGACGTCTTCGCGTCCCTGGGCGTCGAGCCGCTCGACGATGCGCGGCTCGACGTCTCTTCGACGCTGCCGGTGTACGCGTTCGCATCGGTGGTCAACATCTCCGGCGACTCCGACCTGATCATCGGCGCCGCGCCCGACCACGTCGTCAACGGCATCCTTGCGCCGCAGTGCGCGGCTCCCGCGGAGCTCGCGCTCGCGCTTCTTCCCTCCGCCGGCTACAACATCCATTTCAAGGCGCCGACGACGATCGACCGGATCGCCGAGCTGGAGGCGAAGTACGGCTTCAGCGCATTGATCATTTTCCCGACCGGTACGTTCGCCAATGTCGCAACAATGCGCCTGACCGACGAGGCGGTGGCCGGCCTTCGTTGCGAGAGCGACCTGCGGTTCGTGCAGCAGAACGGACACGGCACAACGACCCCGCCGCCCTGAGCGTCAGCGCTTGAAGTCGCGGTGCACGATCTCGACGCTGTAGCCGAGCTGCGCGAGGTCCTGGAACAGCCGCTGCCCGATCGCCACCGAGCGATGCTTCCCGCCCGTGCAGCCGATGCCGATCGTGAGATAGCTCTTCATCTCTTTCCGGTAGCCGGGCAGCGTGTACGCGAGGAAGTCGAGCAGGCGCCGGTAGAACTCCTCGTATCCCGGCTGAGCCTTCAGATACTCGACGATCTCGTGATCGAGTCCGGTCTTCGGCCGCAGCTCTTCGATGAAGTGCGGGTTCGGCAGGAAGCGGACGTCGAAGAGCAGGTCGAGGTTGTACGGCAGGCTGTATTTGAAGCCGAAGGTGATGATCGTGACCAGCAGCGAGAGCTCTTCGCCGGAGATCTTGAACCGCCGCATGACCTCGGCCTTCAGCTCGTGCACTGAAAACTGCGAGGTGTCGATGGCGAGGTTGGCCAGCGACTTCACTTCCGTCAGCGCATCGCGCTCGGCCTGAATCGCCTCGAGCAGCGGCCGCTCTTTCTCCAGCGGATGCGGGCGGCGCGTTTCGGAGTAGCGGCGCGCGATCACTTCGTCGGTGGCCTCGAGGAAGATCAGCACCGTGTTCGGCACGAGCTTCTGCAACCGCTCGCGATAGAACTGCGGGAAGCGCGTCGCGAAGTCGTGAGTGCGGACGTCGACGACGATGCCGACGCGGCTCGCGTGCTCGTGCGCCGTCACCTCGTCGAGATACGGCTCGATCAGCTCGATCGGCAGGTTGTCGCTGCAGTAGAAGCCGAGGTCCTCGAGCGTCGACTGCACGTAGCTCTTGCCGGAGCCGCTCATGCCGGTGATGACCACCAGATATTCGGGGATCTTCATGCTACTTGAGGGTGGCGGAGAGCGCCTCGCCCTGCCGCGCGATCCGCTCGTCGATGCGGCGCGTGAACTCGCGCGCGGAGTCGTAGCCCTGCAGCTTCATCAGATGATTGCGCGCCGCCACTTCGACGAGCAGCGCCAGGTTGCGGCCCGACGCGACCGGCAGCCGCACGTACGGCTTGGAGACGCCGAGGAGCTCGTAGGTCTCGCCGGTGATCCCGAGGCGGTCGTACTCCGTGCCCTCCACCCACTTCTCCAGCTTCACCACCATGTCGATCGGCTTCACGTCGCGCGTCGAGGCGACGCCGAAGAGGTCCTTGATGTCGATGATGCCGATGCCGCGCAGCTCCATGTGATGGCGCAGCAGGTCGTTCGAGTATCCGATGAGGACGTCGTTCGGATGGCGCTTGATGACCACCAGGTCGTCGGCGATGAGGCGGTGGCCGCGGTAGACGAGATCGAGCGCGCACTCGCTCTTGCCGATGCCGCTGTCGCCGAGGAGCAGGAGGCCGATGCCGTAGACGTCGAGCAGACCCGAGTGCATCGTCAGCCGCGGCGCCATCGTCTCTTCGAGGACGTAGGTGATGCGGGTGATGGTCGTCGACGACATCGACTGCGTCGAAAACAGCGGCACGCCGCGCTTCTCGCTCTCGACGCGGAACTCGTCGAGCGGGGTGATGCCCTTGGTGACGATGAAGCAGGAGATGTCGAGCCCGGCCACGTCGCGGATGCGCTTCTCGCGCAGCCGCGGCGGAAGGCTCTGCAGGTACTTCGTCTCCGAGGCGCCGATGATCTGCACGCGCCACGGCTTGATGTACTCGTAGTAGCCGGCGAACGCGAGCCCCGGCTTCTGCACGCGCGGCCGCGCGATCACGCGGTTCAGGCCGTCGTCGCCGGTGACGAGGCGAAGCTGGAGGTCGTCCAGCTCGCCGGAGCGCAGCGAGGCGACGGTGGTTTCGATGAAGTCTTCGTCGCGCACGATCGCTAATGTTACGCGGTTTTGGTGGAGCGCGGGCCTTAAGCCCGCCCAGGCCTCGCGAGCCGCTGGTGGGTTAAGCCCAAGGGATTAAGATAAGCGCAATGAGTATCCGACTGGGCGGCCGCGGCGCTTGCAGATCACCGCCACTTTGTCCGAAACGATGTTGAGACAAACTGACGGTCCCCCCAACTTTGGTCCGGTCAGAATGTAGGTTCAGCCGGGCTATTGATAAGTCGTTCTACTACCTCCTCCCCCTTGAGGGGGAGGATCGAGGAGGGGGTGTCAGCCCTCAGAATCCACT